>Ga0209267_1002879_pt1 | contig 10864 bp, 8 predicted proteins | sample GraSoiAngelo_137_FD_185894 | JGI IMG/M metagenome (GOLD analysis project Ga0209267, IMG submission 185894) | Grasslands soil microbial communities from the Angelo Coastal Reserve, California, USA - 14_0929_09_30cm (SPAdes) (version 2) | ecosystem: Environmental > Terrestrial > Soil > Grasslands ... | reverse complement strand
CGGGCGCAGCTCGCGCGGCTCTCGCAAGTCGGCATCGACTTGGAGAAGGTGTGCGCCGAGCTGACCGAACAGGGCCTCGACCTCTTCTCCAAGGCGCTCGACGGTCTCTTGCATGCGATCTCGGCGCGGGCGGCGGCGCAGACCTTCGCCAAGAAGGCGCAGTTGCGCGAGAGCCTGGGCCGACGCAAGGAGGACGCGGCGGCTGGGCTCGATTCCGCCCGCGAGAAGAAGATCGGCGCGCGCCTCTGGGCCCGCGATACGGCGCTCTGGGGTGCGAAGAACGTCGCCAAGACGCGGCTCGGCTGGCTCGATGCGACGAAGTTCGGCAAGGACCACGCCGCCGAGATCGCGACGTTCGCGAGGGAGGCCGCGCAGAAGTTCCGGCACTGCCTGCTCTTGGGCATGGGTGGTTCCTCGCTCGCGCCGGACGTGTTCGCGCGCATCCTCGGCAAGCGGGACGGGGGACTCGATCTGCGCGTGCTCGATTCCACGGCCCCGGACGCCGTCCGGGCGGCCACCCGCGGATTCGATCTGCGCAAGACGCTCTTCCTCGTCAGCTCGAAGAGCGGCACCACCACCGAGGTGGACGGCTTCTACCGCTACTTCCGGGGGCAGGTGAACGACGGGGCGAACTTCGCCGCCATCACCGATCCGGGAACGTCGCTGCAGAAGCGCGCCGAGCAGGACCGATTCTGGCGGACGTTCCTCAACCCGCCCGACATCGGCGGCCGCTACAGCGCCCTCAGCTACTTCGGCCTGGTCCCCGCCGCGCTGCTCGGCCTCGACGTAAACGCGCTGATCGAGCAGGCGGGCAAAGTCGCCCTCGCCTCGCACGCCCGCGTTCCCCTCCAAGAAAACCTGGCGCTGCGCCTCGGAGCGATCGCGGCTGGCCTGGCGAAGAAGGGCGCCGACAAGCTCACCTTCCTCTTCAGCAAGAACCTTGCGCCGCTCGGCGGCTGGCTCGAGCAGCTCGTCGCCGAGAGCACCGGGAAGCAGGGCCGCGGCATCGTGCCGGTGGACGGAGAGCCTCCGGGAACGAAGGACGCCTACGGCAACGACCGGCTCTTCGTCTCGCTCTCGCTGGCCAGCGAGGCGCACGACATGAGCCATCTGGCGGAGGCGGGCCACCCGCTGTTGCAGTGGAAGCTCGCGACGCCGGCGGAGATCGCAGGCGAATTCCTGCGCTGGGAGATCGCCACCGCGGCGATGGGCGCGGTACTGGAGATCGACCCGTTCGACGAGCCCAACGTGGCCGAGAGCAAGGACAAGACGAAGTCGTTGCTCTCCGGCGGCACGCTGCCGCCGCAGGAGCCGGTGCTGCGCTCGCAGGGCCTTGCCCTGTTCGCGTCCGCGGACCACGCGCAGGTGCTGCGCAAGGCCGCCGGGACGCTCGGCAGCGCCGCCGCGGCCTCGCCTGCCGGGTGGATCGCCGCGCACCTGGCGCTCGCCGAGCCGGGTCATTACGTCGCTCTGCAGCTTTACCTCCCACCGGAGGGCGAGCTCCGGCAGAGCTTCCAGGAGGTGCAGGGCGCCATCCGCGACTCGACGAAGCTCGCTTGCACCGTGGGCTTCGGCCCGCGCTTCCTGCACTCCACCGGTCAGCTTCACAAGGGCGGCCCGAATACCGGGTTGTTCCTCCAGATCACCAGCGACGGCGGCGAGGATCTGCCGATCCCGGGGACACCCTACTCGTTCGGGACCCTCTTCGCGGCGCAAGCGCGGGGCGACCTCGAGGTCCTGCAGGCGCACGGCCGGCGGGCCTTGCGCGTCCACGTCGAGGACGGCGATGCCGGGAAGGTCGTCGCGGCGCTGCGGGAGGCGGTAGGGCTCCTACCGAACGGGGGACACCATTGATGGTGTCTGAACCGAACGGGGGACACCATTCCACGGACGGGGGACACCATCCGATGGTGTCCCCAGGGCGTTGATTCCGATGCAGCTCGCGATGCTCGGTCTGGGGCGGATGGGCGGCAACATGGTGCAGCGCCTGTTGCAGGGCGGGCACAAGGTGGTCGCCTACGATGTCGACCCCCGCCGGGCGGCCGAGTTGGCCGCGGTGGGCGCAGCTCCGGCCACCACCCTCGACGAGGTGATCGCCGCGCTTGCGCCACCGCGGGTCTGCTGGACGATGGTACCGGCGGGGAAGATCACCGAGGAGCTGGTCACCTCGCTCGCGGCGCGCATGCAGAAGGGCGACATCATCGTCGACGGCGGCAACTCCAACTTCCGCGATTCGCAGCGCCGGGCCAAGGAGCTGGCCGAGCGCGGCATCCATTTCTGCGACGCGGGCACCAGCGGCGGAATCTGGGGGTTGAAGAACGGATATTGCCTGATGGTGGGAGGCGCGCCGCAAGCGTACGCCGCCATCGAGCCGGCCCTGAAGTCGCTCGCGCCGGAAGGCGGCCTGATGCATACCGGGCCAGCAGGCAGCGGCCACTTCGTCAAGATGGTGCACAACGGCATCGAGTACGGTCTCATGACCGCGTACGCGGAGGGCTTCGAGATCCTCAAGACCTCGCCGTTCGGCCAGCTCGATCTGGCGGAGATCGCCGGCATCTGGCGCCACGGAAGCGTGGTGCGCTCCTGGCTGCTCGACCTGCTGCACGACGCACTGGAGCGGGATCCTGGACTCGACGGCATCCGTGGCTACGTGGAGGACAGCGGGGAGGGACGCTGGACCGTCCAGGCCGCGATCGACCAGAACATCCCCGCCCCGGTGATCACCCTGGCGCTGCAGATGCGCATCGCCTCCCGGCAGGAGGAGTCGTTCAGCGCCAAGGTCCAGGCCGCGCTGCGCAACGAATTCGGCGGTCACGCAGTCAAGAAGGGGTGATCCATGCCGTACGCGCCGGAGCACGACGAGATTCCCAACCCGCTCCGGCCCGGCTTGCGCGCTGATTCCGCGCCCGAGCCCTGCGCGGTCGTCATCTTCGGCGCGAGCGGAGACCTGGCCCACCGCAAGCTGGTGCCAGCCCTCTACAACCTGGCCGTTGGCGCGCATCTGCCGGCGGCGTTCGGCATCGTCGGCGTCTCGAAGAGCGCCTATTCCCACGAGGAGTTCGCGCAGGGGATGCGCGAGGCGGTGGGCCGCTTCTCTCGCACGCGGCCGGTCGACCCGGAGATCTGGCAGGACTTCGCGGCGGGCATCAGGTACGTCGCGGGATCTTTCGATGACCCGGATACCTTCGCCCGGCTCCGGGCGCAGCTCGACGAGCTGGACAAGGTGCGCTCCACGCGCGGCAACCGCCTCTACTATTTCGCCACTCCGCCGAGCACGTTCCCGACGTTGCTCAAGCAGCTGAAAGCGGCCGGGATGATCAACTCGCCCCTCGACACGCGGTTCACCCGGGTGGTGATCGAGAAGCCGTTCGGACGCGATCTGGCCAGCGCCCGCGCCCTCAACCGGCTCGTGCTGGAGACCTGCGACGAGCGCCAGGTCTTCCGTATCGACCACTATCTAGGCAAGGAGACGGTCCAGAACCTGTTGGTCTTCCGCTTCGCGAACTCGATCTTCGAGCCGATCTGGAACCGCCGCTACGTCGATCAGGTGCAGATCACCGCGGGCGAAGAGCTGGGGATCGAAGGCCGGGGCCGCTACTACGAAGAGGCCGGGATCCTGCGCGACATGCTCCAGAACCACGTGCTCCAGCTCGTCTGCCTCTCGGCGCTGGAGCCGCCGGTGTCCTTCGACGCCGACTCCGTCCGAGACGAGAAGATCAAGGTGCTGCGCGCGATCGAGACCTTCGATACGCCGGAGCAGGTCGCGCGCAACGTCGTGCTCGGCCAGTACGCGCCAGGCAGCGTCGCGGGGGCGGACGTCCCCGGATACCAGCAGGAGAAGGAGGTCGCGAAAGGGTCGCGCACGCCCACCTTCGTGGCCATCCGGCTGAACATCCGCTCCTGGCGCTGGGATGGCGTGCCCTTCTACATCCGCTCCGGAAAGCGGATGCCGAAGCGCGCCACCGAGATCGCGATCCATTTCCGCCCGGTGCCGCATCCGCTGTTCGGCGAAGGCACCACGCAACCGAACGTCCTCATCATCCGCGTCCAGCCGGAAGAGGGCATCGCGCTTCGCTTCTCTGCCAAGGTTCCGGGAGAACGCTTCCGCCCCCGCACCGTCAGCATGGATTTCCGGTACGGCACCACCTTCGCCGCCGCGAGCCCGGAGGCATACGAGCGGCTGCTGCTCGACGCGATGCGGGGGGATCAGACGCTGTTCACGCGCAAGGACGAAGTGGAAGCGGCGTGGAGGATCGTCGGAAACATCCTCAAGGTCACGGAGAGCTCCGAGTTCCCCCCGCCTTATCCCTATCCCGCCGGCACCTGGGGGCCGGCGGCCGCCGACGAGCTGCTCGCCCAGGATCGCAGGGTATGGAGGAGACTGTGAGCGACGCTTACGGCGAGCCGATCTCGGCGGGCGCAACACCGCACGCGGGCGAGCTCACCGTGCAGTTCGACAAAGCCGTGGATCTGGCGCGGATCGAGGGCCTGCTGAGGCAGGCGCGAGAGCGCGGAGGAGGGTCTCCGGAGACGGTCTCCACGCTCAACCTCGTCGCCATCTTCTTCAGCGCGGCGCAGTACGAGAAGGCACGCGAGGCGCTGGAGGTGGCGGGAACGCTGCATCCCTGCCGGTTGGTCGCAGTGATCGCGGACCAGGGGATCGAACAGGAATCGCTCACCGCCCGCCTCTCGGTAGTGCGGTCCGGCGGCACGATCACGATGGAGCGCGTCGTCCTCAGCGCGACCGGCCGGGCCGTGCGCCATCTGGAGTCCGCCATGATGGGCCTCTTGCGCGCGGACCTCCCGATGGTCGTCGTCTGGGGCGGCCGTCCGCAGGGCGACTTGCTCCGCCGGGTCGTCGAGTCCGCGGATCGGATCGTCACCGACTCCGGCGCGCGCCCGCCGAGCTACCTCGCGGAGACGGCCAGCCTGCTCGCCAAGGGAGCGCCGATCGGCGATCTGGCCTGGGCGCGTATCTTCCCCTGGCAGGCGCTCGCGGCGGACACGCTGGACGTGCCTGACTTGCGCGAGCACCGCGGTACCGTCCGGCGGGCGCGCGTCGTCTGCGCAGGCGCCATCGGCGCCGAAGGCCTGCTCCTCCTCGGATGGATGCAGTCCCGCATCAAGCGCCTCGAAGTGGAGATCCGGGCCGAGGGCGAGGCCGAGGAGGAGAAGACCTCGGCCTCGACGCCCGTTCCGCGCGCCGCGCGGCTCGGCCTCGGGCACGTCAAGCTGCTCGAGTTCGTGGCGCCGCCGGCGACGTTCACGCTCGTGCGCGAAAAGGACGTCCTGATTTCCCAGGTGAAGGGTGACGACGACGGATTCTGCGCGCACCGCGTCCGGCTCCCGCCGGAGATGCCCGGCCGGCTGCTCGCCCTGGAGCTGAAGCTGCTCTCCGGCCGCGACGAGCTGTACGCGCAAGCGGTCCAGGCAGCGGCGAAGCTGCTGGCGACGCGGACGTGATGGAAGTCGCCGTCGTCGGCGACGTCGCGGCGGCGGCGGCGGAGCTGTTCGTCGAGTCGGTCGCCGGCGCGGTGGCGGCGCGCGGCCGGACGGCGCTGGCGCTGACGGGGGGCTCGAGCGCACCGCCTCTCTTCGACAGATTGCGGGCGGCGAACGTGCCTTGGGCGCAGGCGCAGGTCTTCTTCAGCGACGAGCGCGCCGTCCCTCCAGATCACGAGCTCTCCAACTACCGGATGGCATTCGAAGGACTGCTCCGGTACGTCCCCGCGGGCGGCATCCACCGGATGCGCGGAGAGGCGGCAGACCTGGATGCCGAGGCGCGGAGGTGCGCCCAGGACTTGCGCGATACTTTGGGGTCGCCGCCCCGTCTCGATCTGGTCCTGCTCGGACTCGGGCCAGACGGGCACATCTGCTCCCTGTTCGCCGGCGAGCCGGGCAGCGCGGATCGCGGCGACGACGAGCTGGTCAGGCACGTCGCCGCGCCCCGCCATGTGGAACCGAAGGTCGCGCGAATCACGCTCCTTCCATTCCTGGTGGTCACGGCGCGGATGGTGGTCCTTCAAGTTACGGGCGCCACGAAAGCCGAAGTGGTCGCGCGGACGGTGAAGGGGTCGGAGGACCTCGTAGCCTGTCCCGCCCAATGGGTCCGCAAGGCGTCGGGCCGCAGCGTACTCGTCTGTGACGCAGCGGCGGCGTCCCGTCTCTGACCGATTGCCCGGGGTCGTGTCGCGCCCAATGCTTGAACCGTGGTTCGCCGGTTTCTCGCATACGGATTACTCGGCTGGGCGCTCGAGGTCGGATTCACGGGCTTGACCGACTCGTTCTGGCTGCGCGACCGGCGGCTTCGCGGCCACTCATATCTGTGGATGCTTCCCATCTACGGCGCTGGTGGTCTCCTGCTCGAGCGTCTGCACGACCGCCTGGCTGCCAGGGATGTCCCCCGCTGGGCCCGCTCGCTCGCCTACATGGCGGGCATCTACGGCGCGGAGTTCGGCAGCGCATCGCTGCTCAACCGGGTGATCGGCGACGTCCCCTGGCGCTACCGCAAGGGGATCAACGTGCGAGGCTATGTCCGCCTGGACTATGCGCCGTTCTGGTACGGCTGCGGCTGGCTGTTCGAGACGCTGGAATGCGAGCTGCGCAAGCTCGATCGCCCTGCTCGCAGATCGTGGCGGCCGGCTTCTAACGCACGAGCCGCAGATGGCGGCGAGGCGCTCCCTCCGGCGGCTCGGCGCGCCGCGGCTCTTCCTTGAGGTCGCCTTCTCCGTGAATGCCACCATCAGCGACGGCGGACAGGGGCGGCTTGCGGGAAGCGCGATCCCCGCCGGCCGGAGCGTGCATCCCGTTCTGCCGGTCCGCCATCGTGTGTACCACTTCCACCGGCAGGTCCTCGGGCCAGACCTGTCCGTCGCCGGTCCCGTGGCTGGTGATCCCGAACACGCAGCCCCAGGGAAGGATGCAGCGGAACGGCCTGCCGCCGAACGAAAGCGTCGCCTGGATGCGCTGATCCGAGACTTCGAGATCCGGGATCCCGTAGCGATAGCTGAGGTTCAGACGCAGGTGCGCGTCCATCGCATATTGGGACGGCACCACCACGCCGGGGCGCCGGGCATCGAGGTGCACCATGGCGATGCCTCGCGCCAGATACGCGAGTAGCGTCTCCTTCTTCCTGGGGACCGACCGCGCCATGGAGCGACTGCTGTACTCCTCTCTCATCCTTTTCTCAACCGCGGAAGCGACCAGGAAGCCGCCCAGCGGCCCTCTACCCATCCAGCTGATTTGAAGAGTCATGCTGGTTTCAGCAGACCGGCTGGCGCCGCGAACTGCAGCTCGTAAAGCCGCGCGTATTCGCCGCGTCTGGCGAGCAGCTCCTCGTGCGTTCCCAACTCGACGATCCGGCCCTGCGCGAGCACTGCGATTCTCGTCGCATGGCGGATGGTCGAGAGCCGGTGCGCGATCACCAGGCAGGTGCGTCGCTCCATCAGCCGGTCGAGCGCGCGCTGCACCTCGCGCTCGCTCTCGGTGTCGAGGGCGCTGGTCGCCTCGTCCAACAACAGGATCGGAGCGTCCTTGAGCAGGGCGCGGGCGATCGCCAGCCGCTGGCGCTGCCCTCCCGAGAGCGTGACGCCGCGCTCGCCGACCTCGGTGTCGTAGCCGCGCGGCAGCTCGCGGATGAAATCGTGCGCACGCGCCGCTTTCGCCGCCGCCTCCAGCTGCTCCTGGGAGACGTCGCGCAGCCCGTAGGCGATGTTCCCGCGCACGGTGTCGTTGAACAGGAAGGTCTCCTGCGCCACCAAAGCGATCTGGGCCCTGAGCGAGGGCAGCGTGGCTTCGCGGATGTCGCGTCCGTCCAGGGTCACGCGTCCGTCGGTCGGGTCAGCGAAGCGCGGCAGCAAGTTCATCAAAGTCGTCTTCCCACCGCCCGAGGGGCCCACCAGCGCGATCACTTCGCCCCGGCGCAGGGTCAGATCGAGCGACCGCAGCACCGGCGGCCCCTCGGCGCGGTATCGGAACGAGACCCGCTCGAACCGGACTTCGCGCGTGAACGCGGGCAGCTCCACGTGTCCCGGCAGCGGCTCGACGGGCTCGTCGAGCACCTCCCAGAGCCGGCGTGCTCCGGCGAGACCCTGCGTCACGCCCTGCCCGGTGCCGCCGAGCGACTTCAAGGGCGTGTAGAGCAGGACGATGGTGGCGAGAAAGGAGATCACGCGATCCGGCTGAAGCTGGCCGGCGCCCACCGCGCGCGCCGCGAAAACGACGGTGGCCGCGATCCCGATCGCCGCCATGATCTCGAGCGTGGGTGTGAAGATGGCGCGCACGAAGAAGCTGCGCCGCATTGTGGCGAGAAACCGGTCCTGTTCCGCGGAGAACTTCTCCCGCTCGTAGCGCTCCATCCCGAACGACTGCACGATGCGGACGCCTTGCAGAGCTTCGTGGAGCAGCGTGTACAGCGTTCCGATCTGCGCCTGTCCGCGCGTCGCGATCTTCTTCAGCCGCCTGGCGAACCGGACGATCGGCACCACCGTCAGCGGCACGGCGACGAAGGCGAGCAGCGCGAGGCGCCAGTCGAGCGCGATGGATACGCCGAGAAGGACCAGGATCTGGAGGCCGTCGCGCAGGTACGCGGCGAGCCCGTAGGTGACCGCGAACTCGACGGCGGCGACGTCGCTGGCGAAGCGCGCCAGCAGATCCCCCGAAGCGCTGCGAGCAAAGAAGGACGGAGGCAGCTCGAGCAGCTTCTGGTGGAGCGCGAGCCGCAGGTCGGCGACCACGCGCTGGCCTAGCATGCCCATGCAGTAGAACTGACCGAAATAGGCGATGCCGCGCACGGCGGCGATGGCGAGAATGAGGATGGGCAGCGCGCGCAGCACGGTGTCGCGCGGGAGCGCCTCCGGCGCGCTGAGGAAGGGCAGCGCGCTGCGCAGTGCTTTCGCGTCGAGAGCGCCGCCCTTGAAGACGAACTGGAACATCGGTCCGACCAGCCAGGAGAACGCACCCGTCGCCGCCGAGAGCGCGATCATCGACGCGATCGCCGCCGCGAGCAGTCCGCGGTGCGGGCGCACCGCCGCGAGAAGACGCCGGTATTCCTTCACGCGCGACTTGTAGCACGGGGGTTCTCCTGATAGGCACGCCGCCCGATGCTGCAGCGCGTGGGCCGCGTGCTGTTCAGGTGGCGGAGCTTCACGCCCGTCCTGCTCGTGCTGGCCGCCCTCCCGCTGATCTGGCGCAGCCGTGGCCCTGCGTCGCCGCTGTGGCCGGTCGCAGGTCTCGCGCTCTGCGCCGCCGGACAGGCGCTGCGCGCCTGGGTTCTGGGCCAGGTGCCCGACGGCACCTCGGGACAGAACGAGAAGCTGATCGCCGTCTCGCTGAACACCGACGGTCCGTACGCGCTGACGCGCAACCCGCTCTATCTCGGCAACCTTTGCATCTGCCTCGGTCTCTGCCTGGTCGGGCACGACCTCCGGCTGCTCTGCATCGTCGCGCTGCTCTTCGCGGTCCAGTACCGCGCCATCATCGCCGCCGAGGAACAGTTCCTGCGCGATCGATTCGGGCCGCAGTACGAGGCCTGGTGCGCTCGCGTTCCGCGATTCTGGCCCCGCTGGGCGGACGCCCGCAGCGGGCGGCCGTGGGATTTCCGCCGCGTCTTGCGCAAGGAGCACAACCCGGCGGCCGCATGGATCGCGCTGGCGTTGATCCTGATCGCCTCGGATCACCTGGGGGCTCCGCTGCGGCCCTGGGCCGTCGCGCTCGCCGCGGTCGCAGTGGGCTGGCTGGCGGTGAAGGCTTGGAAGCACCGCTGGCTGCGGGGGAACTTCGTCGCCGATCTCCGCAGGCGCATGAGAGAAGCGGCGCGCTGAGCCGCCTTCGGCGGCCACGACTGCTCAGGGGCGGTCTTCGCGCGGGCGGGGTACCAGCAGCGGATCCGAGAATCCCCAAACTCCGCGCCCGATCACGCGCAAGAGCAGCGCGACCTCCGCGGCGTTCTCTGGCCGGTCCCCGGGGTGCTTCTGGATGAGCCGCTCCGCGAGCCGGCACAGCGCGGCCGGGGCGCGGGGGTTGATGCGCGTGATCGAGGGCGGGTCCTGGTAGATGATCGCTTCCAGGAGCTCGAGCTGGTTGCGATGGGGAAAGGGGGGCCTCCCTGCGATCAGCTCGTAGAGCGTTGCCCCGAGCGAGTACAGATCGCTGCGCCGGTCCACTGCCTCTCCCCGGGCCTGCTCCGGCGCCATGTAGCGGTACGTCCCGACCACGTGTCCGTGATCGGTGATCTCCGAGTCGGTCATGCGCTTGGCGAGACCGAAGTCCACCAGCGTGGCGCGGCGATCCTGACGGACCAGGATGTTTCCCGGCTTCACATCGCGATGCAGCAGCCCGCGTGAATGGATGAACGAGAGGCCATCGCACACCTGCGCGAGCGCCTCGCACAAGGCGTGCAGGCGGTCGGGATTGTTCTGTTCGAGCTGCTCCTCGTCGGTCAGCATCGCGTCGAGCCCGGTCTCGAGCCGCAAGCGGCCGGCCCGCGCGGCTGCGAGCAGGGCGCCGGAGTCCGGCTCCTCGAAGAGCACGTCGAGGTCCACGCCTTCGGGCGCATCCATTTCCAGCTCGGGCTCGAGCAGCTTCGGCTGTCCGGCCACCACCAGCCACTCGCGCAGCACCATGCCGTCCACGAACTCCATCGACAGCCAGGAGATGCCGTCGACGTCGCCGGAGTCCATCACGCGCACGATGTTGGGGTGGTCCAGGTGCCGCAGCGCTTCGAACTCGCGCCGGAGTCGCCGCGTAGCCGAAGGGTCCGTCCCGGGCGGAAGCATCTTCAGGGCGACCGTGATCCCGCTGCGGCAATCGACCGCGCGATAGACGGCGCCGAGGCCGCCGCGGCCGACCTGCCGCTCGATGCGAA
>Ga0209267_1002878_pt1 | contig 10865 bp, 8 predicted proteins | sample GraSoiAngelo_137_FD_185894 | JGI IMG/M metagenome (GOLD analysis project Ga0209267, IMG submission 185894) | Grasslands soil microbial communities from the Angelo Coastal Reserve, California, USA - 14_0929_09_30cm (SPAdes) (version 2) | ecosystem: Environmental > Terrestrial > Soil > Grasslands ... | reverse complement strand
TCGAGAAACACCCAGTACTGCGCCTGCTCCTTTTTTCGGGCCTCAGCTGCGCGGGTGATGCCCTCCGCCTTGATCGCCATCCGGGGACGACCTCCTTTTGCCCTGTGAACAGGCTGCGTGAACTGGGTCCGAATGTCGTTCTCCCGGGCCCTGCGTCGATTATATGCCCGCTTCCGAGGCCCCGGATAGGGCCCAATGGATGTAACGAAACGGGCGGGAAATGAGTTCAAAAAATGCTGTGCTAAGCTTGGGGCGCCGGTGGCACCCTTACGTATGAACCCCCGGGTGGTGCGCTGGTTCACCCCCGGCCTCCACGTTAAACGTTGGCTCGTCCTCCTGATCCTGGGCATGGTGATCATCAGCCTGGGAATCGGGTACCTGTTGCGCGACTTCTACCAGCACGGAAGCTTTCCTGGCTTCGTGGCCCCCCTCACCCTCCAGTTCATCTCACGTGGTTACCGAGCCGTGCTCTTTGGAGCCATCGGCATCGGCCTCATCGGTTTCGCCCTCTACAAGCTGACCCAGTCGGTGCTCGGGCCGTTCCTGCCCGGCCGCGACCGGGCGCTTTCCGAGATCATCTATAACTACCGGTTTCTCCAGAAGGGCCCCCGGGTGGTGGCGCTGGGCGGCGGCACCGGGCTCTCCACCCTACTCCGCGGGCTCAAGAAGTACACCGGCAACCTGACGGCGATCGTCACCGTGGCCGACGACGGGGGCAGCTCCGGCCGGCTCCGGCAGGAGTACCGGATCCTGCCGCCGGGCGACTTCCGTCAGTGCATCACCGCACTGGCCGACGTCGAGCCGCTGATGACGACCCTTTTCCAGCACCGCTTCAAAGAGGGCAGTCTGAACGGGCACTCCTTCGGCAACCTCTTCATCATGGCGATGGCCGAGATCACCGGCGACTTCGAGCACGCCATCCGGGAGTCCGGCCGAGTCCTGGCCGTGCGCGGGCAGATCGTGCCATCCACCCTGCGGGACGTGACCTTGATGGCTGAGATGGCCGACGGCCAGACGCGGGTCGGCGAGTCGAGCATTCCTCATCCCAACGGCGATGGCGACGGGTCGGTGGCCACCGCCATCAAGCGCGTCTTCCTCGAGCCGGAACCCACCATCAACCCGGAAGCGGAGGAGGCGATCCTGAACGCGGAGATGATCATCGTCGGCCCCGGGAGCCTCTACACGAGCATCCTGCCGAATCTCGTCGTCGATGGGATGGCCGAGGCGCTGAAGGCCTCGCCCGCGATCAAGGTCTTTGTTTGCAACGTCGCGACCCAGCCGGGTGAGACGGACGCGTTTCGGGTCAGCGACCACCTCAAAGCCATCGAAGGCCACATGGGCACGAACATCTTCGACTTCGTGGTGGTCAACAGCAACAACAATTTCCCATTGCCGCCATCGGCCCAGACGGCCGGCATCAGGCGGGTCGTCTACGACCCGGCGACGGTGAACCAGCGCAGCATCCACGCGGTACTGGTGGACGTCGTCAACCCCCGGATCTCGACGCACCACGATCCCGATAAGCTGGCCCGCGCCATCATGAAGAAGATCTGGAGGTCGTAACCAGCTTCGCTTCGTCCCTGAGCATCTGACGCCGCTGCCACCATTGGGTGAACCAGTCTTCTCCGAAAAATGTGGCGACCGCAAAGATTACCCCGCCGATGACGTCGACCACGTAATGCTCACCCAGATAAACGATGCTCAGCCAAACGCCGGCGGTGTAAACCAGGGTGGGCCCCGCCCGGCGGCCCCACAACCTGAGTGCGAAGAGGGAGCCCAGCAGTGGAAACGCAGCGTGGAGCGACGGCATCGCCGCGTACTGGTTGGGCGTGAGCCAGTGATAGACCGTCGCCGGAACCGGGACGCCGGGTAGGTCCGTGAAGCTGGGGAGGGTATGGTCGATGATCTTCACGATGCCGGCCACCGCCTTCCAGGGCGGAGCGACTGGAAGCGCCAGATAGAAGACAAAGGCCGCGAACGACATTGCGATCAGGGCGCGGGAGAACCGCAGGAAGGTGCGCCGATCGACGATCCAGAAAAGGTATCCAAGACCGAGTGGAAAGGCGAAATGCAGGAAATAGAACATGGTGGCGGCGATGTCGTACCAGCTCACCTGGCCCGCATCGTAGAAGGCCCGCTGCAGCGCCAGGCTCGGCACCTGGCCGAAGCTGATCCATCGCTCGAGCGACGTGACGTCATGGACCGGCATGCCGAATTGGCCACCCAGTCCCCGCAGGTACTCGTATGACAGAAAAAGAATCAAGAATGGAATCCAGTCGGCGAGGAAGAGCTTCGCGCGTCCGAGGACCAGCGCCGCGATCAGCATCAGGATGAGCAGCCGCTCTGGTGAGACCGAAAGGTGCAGGACAAAGACCATGAACAGGGTCACCACCGCCAGGTAGCCACCAACCAGGGAGGGAAGGAGCCAGGAGCGCCGGCGCGTTACCGATGGACGCTGCGGCGCGTCAGCCGGCTGCACCGAACGAGCTTACATGCGGGAATCACCGGCCTTTGACGGTTTCAAGCCGCTCCAGATCGGCTTCCTTAGACCCTGCTGAGAAGCTCGCAGACAGATGGGATTTCGCCGGGGGCGTCGTTATATTGGGGCTGAGATGGCGGAGACGGCCCCGGATGCGACGCCGGTCCGCAACCCGAGGGTGCTTGTCGTCGACGACGAGCGCAGCATCGTGGACTTCCTTCGGCTCGGCCTGCAGTACGAGGGATTCCAGGTCCAGACGGCACCCGATGGACAGGCCGCGCTACGGCTGATCAGTGAGTTCAAGCCTCACGTGGTGGTCCTCGACGTGATGATGCCGAAGCTCGACGGACTGAAGGTTGCCGAGGCCATCCGGAGCAACAAGGACACGGGCGTGATCATCCTCTCGGCCAAGGACGAGGTCGCGGACCGAATCAAGGGGCTGGAGGTGGGCGCCGACGATTACCTGGTCAAGCCCTTTGACTTCGGCGAGCTGCTGGCGCGGATTCGGGCGGTCATGCGCCGGCGAAATCCAACCGCCGGCCCGCAACTGCAGGTAAGCGACGTCGTTATGGACGAAGGCACCCGCGAAGTCCGCCGTGAGGGGCGCGCCATCGAGCTTTCGGCGCGCGAGTTCGACCTTCTGCGGCTGCTGATGATGCATCCCAACCAGGTGTTACCGCGCGAACGAATCCTCGACCAGGTTTGGGGCTATAACTTCTTCGGCGACGCGAACAACGTCGAAGTCTACATCCGATATCTCAGGCAGAAGCTCGGCGACGAGAAGCACCAGCTGATCCAGACGGTGAGAGGCGTCGGGTACCGGATCAAAGCATGAACCACACGCCGCGCCTGATAGCGCGGTTGATCATGGCCCGTTTCCGATCCCTGCGCTGGCGTCTGACGGCTTTCTACCTGGGCCTCCTCGCCGTCCTGCTACTGGTCGGCGGCGTCGCCCAATATTTTGCGGCCCGGGAGGTCCTCTTCCGGACCAATGCCCAGGTGCTGACCAGCGAGTACGCGGCCGTTCTTACCGCCTTCCGGAAACAGAACGTCAATCGTCCGGCAACCGCGCTGCGCGCGCTGATCCTCTCGAACCAGTTCAGCAGCGAGCTTGCGTCGCGGCACACCTCGGCGGCTATTTTCGACGTCAATGGCGGTCGGGTAGCCCAGGCGCCCGCCACCTTGAGCGCGACCGAAGACGTGCCCACGCTGACGACCCAGCAGTACCTCGATGCCATCAGCGGCGGGCCGAAATCCTATTACATCGCGACCTCCGGCGACGGCTCGACCCATCTCCTGGTCCTCAACGTGATCCGAAACGGGACCAAGGCGCTGGGGCTCGCCCAGCTTTCGATTCCAACCGATGAGATCGACCAGACGCTGCGCGCCGACCGGCAACTGGCGATCATCGGCTCGCTGCTGGTACTCCTCGTTGCCTTACTGCTGAGCCCGCTGATCGTTGGTCGGGCGCTACGTCCGCTGGAGCAGGTGTCCGCCACCGCCGGTGCGCTGGCGGCCGGCGATTACAAGCAACGGGTCGCCGTCCCTCACACCAGTGACGAGATCGGCAAGCTCGCGCTGGCTTTCAACCAGATGGCCGCCGGCATCGACCAGGCGTTCGAGCTCCGCCGGCAATCCGAAGAGGAAATGCGCCATTTCGTGTCCGATGCCTCGCACGAGTTACGCACGCCGCTGACCTCGATCGCTGGATACATCGACGTGCTGGGCCGCCGTGAGACGGTTGACCCGCCGACCCTGCAGGCGTCTCTGAGCGCCATGCAGCAGGAGAGCAGCCGAATGACCCGTCTGGTGAACGACCTGCTCACGCTCACGCGGTTTGAATCGGGGACGACACCACAGCGCCAACGACTCCAACTGGACACCTTCCTCAACCAGGCACTGGACGAGCTCAGCCTGCGCGCGCGCGGCGTGACCGAGTTCCGCGAGATCCAATCCGGGATTACCGTCGACGCCGATCCCGAGGCGCTCAGGCGGGTCGTGAACAACCTGGCCCAGAACGCGCTCAAGTACGCAGCCGGCGCCGAGCAGCGCTGGAGCGTGTTCTCGGTGAACGGCCGGGCCGCCATCCGGCTCGAGGACACCGGTCCCGGGATCTCGCGCCAGGATCTTCCGCACGTGTTCGAGCGCTTCTATCGGGGCGACACGGCGCGCGATCGATCCGCCGGAGGGTCGGGCTTGGGTCTCGCCATCGCGAAGTCGATAGTCGAGGCTCATAACGGGAGCATCGAGGCCCAGAGCGAGCCGGGCAAGGGGGCAACCATTACCGCCTGGCTACCGCTCGCGACAAAAAGCTAGCGCTTGAGTCGGACGATGGCAGAGATCTCGACGGGGACGCCGAGCGGCAACTCGCTGGTCCCCAGCGCCTGGCGGGTGTGCCGGCCGCGCTCACCGAATACCTTGTAGATCAGGTCGGACGCGCCATTGAGCACCTTTGGCTGCTCCTCGAAGCCCGCGGCCGAGCGGACGAAACCACTGAGCTGGATGAACTGCTCGACCTGGTCCAGAGACCCGGCGTGCTGGCGGACCAGCGCCATGATATTCAGGGCACAGATCTCGGCGGCACGGGCGGCGTCCTTCAGGCTGACGTCACCCCCCACGACACCCCGAACGGTGACCTCACCATTCCAGCTGGGGATGACCCCCGAGGTGTAGAGGAGCTCGCCCACCTGCTGAACCGGCACGTAGGAGGCGAGCGCCTTCGGCGGCTCAGGAAGCTCGAGGCCGAGGGTACGCAGCGTTGCCTCAGGCGAATCCACGTTCAGCATCCGCCTCGACCGGGTGGTGAGCAGGCGCGATCGACCTCCTGGGCCCGCCTTGAGCGGGCTGTAGCCACGAGGGTAGCCCGGCGGGTGTGCAATCGCCAGCCTGAACCGGTGAAAGGATGGTTAACGGAGGGGGCCAGCTCGTCACACCGGGTCACGATCGATAGGAGTTGCGGCCGGCGCGACGCAGCCGCCAGCGACGGGTGAGGACCACGCCAACCAGGGCCAGCAACACGGCCGCCGCAGCGGCGTAGCTGGCATAGGCGGGTGCACCACTGGTCCGACGGACGGGGACCGGCCCGGCCACGCTTGGACGGGGCGCGGCGGACGCCGTGGTGCTGGCGGAAGGGGCCGTCGTGGGGGTGACGCCAGCCAGGCTGGCGGCCGGGTCGGCGATTCGGTAGACCCCCGCGGACCCATCGGTGGGGTTCCAGGTGGCGGCCACGACCTGGGCCGGGTTCAGCGGCTGGAGGGCGAGCGCGGTGATGCGGGGCTTGGACGGCAGACCGGCGCCGAAGGTGCTCCAGCTGGCGCCGCGGTCCAGCGAACGGAACACGCCGCCGGTGCCCTGGTCCCCGTCGCTGCCCACGTAAATCTGGTCCGGATTAGCCGGGTTGAAGGCCGCGATGTTGAAGTCACCCGAGGGGAGGCCAGCGAGCGGACTCCACGTGGCACCCCGATCATCGCTGCGAAACAGACCTTGAGACGTCCCGGCCAGTACCGGTGGATCGGTGCCTCCCGAGGCGGCTGACGCCACCGCCAGTGCCGCGACGATGGCGTCCCCGGGAAAGTTTCCTTTGACCACCGCCCAGCTGCCGCCCAACCCCTCAGATTTCACGAGGTACCCGGCGCCGGCAGTGCCATTGTCGGCCCCGGCAAACAACGTGAAGGCGTTGGCTTTGGGGAGTACGGCCACCGTCGCGATGCTCAACGTGTCGAGGCCGAGGGAATGCCATGCGCCCGCGCCATCGTCGGAGTAGTAGACACCCTGCGCTGTTCCTACAACGATGAGTCCGCTGGACAGATCGATCGACCGCACGTCGAGGTTGTTCAGTCCCCGGCTCTGCGCCGTCCATGTCTTCCCCTCGTCGATGGACTTGTACAGCCCCGCCGTCTGCGTCCCAGCGTAGACGGTCGAAGGCTGCTGCAGGTCGAAGCGGATGATCCACGCGCTGTCGACGCCCGCGATGACGCGGCTCCAGGTAGCGCCGGAGTCGGTGCTGCGCAACACGCCTCGACCCTGTGTTGCCATCAAGATCACCGACGGGTGGGCGGGGGCAGCCGCGATCGACCACACGGGCCGGTCCGGCGACCCGGGCAGCTGTGCCCCGGTCGAGGTCCAGCGAGTGTCCGCCGCGCTCGCGGTGGTAAGGATAGTGAGCAGCCAGGCGGCCAGCGTAATGGGCGTAAGCAGGACGATTCGGCGCGTAAATCTCACCAGGGTGCCCAGAAAAACGGAGTAAGGATAGCAGACGATCTCGCGCGTCCTCGACCAATTTGGACGGAGCGTGCACCTCAAGGGCCTGATTCGGGGAAACCTCGACTACAATGCTCGACGTGCGACAGCTCTGGCGAGGGCTGCAGGGCGTCCCGCAGTTGCTCCTGGTGCAGCCGGACCAGCTCGGTTACGACCTGGCTTACGCACTCGCCCTCTTGCCCCTGGTTGTCGCCGGTATCGTCTTCTTTCTACAGGATTCCATCCTGTTGTTCGCCCTCTCGTTCCTAGCCGGGATCGTCTGCTTGCTCGCCCTTCAGCTGGCTCGCCTGACCTTCGGGCTTCCCGCGTGGATTGGTTTCAAGGCAACCCATCCGCTAGTGGCGAGCATGTTGATCGCGTGTTTCTTCTCACCCCGGACGCCGGCGTGGGTCGCCGCGTCGATGGTCATCCTCTTCATCGTCATCGATACCGTTCTCTGGCCGCAGCTCCAGCGGGTCATGCTGCACCCCGCGCTGATTGTCTTCGGCATGCTGTTCATCATCCAGCGCCAGTTGGGGATCGGCTTTGTCAATCCTTTCGATGGACGCCACCTCGACGATCCGCTGCTGCTCTGGTACAAGCTGCAGATCGTCATCGACCCGGTCAAGCTTTACGCCGGCAACGCCCCGGGGCCGATCGGTGTCACCTCGGCGGGTGCCGTCCTGATCGGCGTCATCTACCTGTGGTACACGCGGAAGATCTCCCTGGGCGTGATCGCGGGATTTCTCTGCGGCGTCGCCGCCGTGGCTCTAGCCATTCGCTCAGACCTCGGTTTTCAACTCGCCTCCGGACCGTCGCTCTTCCTCGCCGGGTATGTCGCTGCCGACCGCCGGCGCGTGCTGCTCTCCGAACGATTTACCTTCGTCTTCGGCGTCGCGGCCGGGGTGGTGACCATGATCCTGCGCTGGTATGGCGAGGGACAGCAGGCAGCCTGGCAGGGTCTGCTGCTGGTGAGCGCCGTGGTCACGGTGGTCCTGCGCGTGCAGGCCATGCGGCGCCAACGCGCGCGATCGGCGAGCCGCCCGGCGCCGATCCGAACGCTGAGCGTCGAGTCAGGCGAGCCCGACCCGCACCGGCTGTGGGCCCCCGTCCGCCCCCCCGTGCGGCAAGCCGCGATGGCCTCGTCGCCGGTGGCGACCGCCTACAGCCGCGGATCCACCCCGCGCCCGGTCCGCTCCTTCGATACCCAGAGCGATTCCAATGATCTGGTACGTCAGATGCGCGATGCGGCGACCCGCGGCGGTCGGCTCCGCGGTACGGGCGCGAGTCCGTTCCTGCTCATGCCAGCGCTGCTGATCGTGAACCCCGTGGGGTTGTGGCTGACCTGGCGAAGCGCCTCCCTGGGCCGCACGACCAAGCTGCTGCTGAGCGCCGTCTCCGTGCTCTGGTATCTAGCGGTGGCTGGCCTGGCGTTCGCGTTGACGCACCGCTAACTGTGCGGGACCACCCTGCATCCAGATCGTCTGGTCGCGCGAAGGGCCGACCGAGACGATATCGATGGGCGCCGAAAAGAGCTCGCTGAGCCGGTCGACGTAGCGCCGGGCCGCCTTCGGCAGGTCCTCCGGACGACGGACACCGGCGATCGACGAACCCCAGCCGGGTAACTCTTCATAAACCGGCTCGCAGTGCTTGAGGTGGCTGATATTCGACATCGGGTAGGCCTGGAGCTCGCCCTTATTGAGGTAGCCGGTGCAAATCCGAATCGGGTCGAACCCGTCGAGGACATCCAGCTTGGTCAGGGCGATCGAGCGAATCCCGTTCAGGGCGACGCTGTAGCGGGCCACCACCGCGTCGAACCACCCGACCCGCCGGGGGCGGCCTGTGGTGGTGCCGTACTCGACGCCAACCTTGCGCATCTGCTCCCCCAGGTTGTCGGCCAGCTCGGTGGGCATAGGCCCATAGCCGACTCGGGTTGTATAGGCCTTGAAGACGCCCATCGTCAGATCGACGGCGCTGGGCGGGATGCCCGAACCTGTCAGCGCGCCGCCCGCGGTCGGCGAGGAGGACGTCACGTAGGGATAGGTGCCAAAGTCGAGATCGAGCATGCTCCCCTGGGCCCCCTCGAGCAGAACGCGCTCGTTCCGCGCCAGCGCATCGTGAACGATCGGAAAAATGTCCTTGATGTAGAGGCTGAGCCGTTTGCCGTATGCCGTGTACTCATCGAGGATGGCCTGCCGATCCAGTGGTGCAACGTGATAAAGCTCTTCCAGGATCGGATTCTTGATCTTGCCAAGCACGAAGCTCAGCTTCTTGTCCAGGAACCGCGGTTTTAGGAGATCGCCGGCACGAAAGCCGATGCGCCGGATCTTGTCCGCGTAGGCCGGGCCGATCCCCCGCCAGGTGGTACCCAGCCGGTCGTCACCGCGCTGCTCCTCTTCCAGCTTGTCGAGGATGGGATGCCAGGGCATGATCAGGTGGGCGCGGTCCGAGATCACCAGCCGGTCGATACTGATTCCGCGCGACTGGACTTGCTGCATCTCCTCCAGCAGGACCCGCGGATCCAGCACTACACCGTTGCCAATGACGCAGGTTGTGGTCGGATAGAGGATGCCCGAAGGGATGAGGTGAAATCGGAATTCCTGTCCGGCGTTGACGACGGTGTGGCCGGCATTGTTGCCGCCCTGAGAGCGAATCACCATGTCCGCGTTCTCAGAGAGGAGGTCGATGATCTTGCCCTTCCCCTCGTCGCCCCACTGGCCGCCTACGAGGATCGTGACCATGGCTTAGCTCCCGCGTCTCCGATCGAGGTTGGCGAACTTCGTCTGCTCGTCGATGAACAATAGCTCGAGCTTTCCGGTCGGGCCGTTTCGGTGCTTGGCGATGATGATCTCGGCGATGTTGCGCTTGTCCTCCGCGACGTTGTCGTTGTAAAAACGCTCGCGATAGATGAACAGCACTAAATCCGAGTCCTGCTCCAGGGTGCCAGACTCGCGAAGATCGGAGAGCTGTGGACGATGATCGAGGCGCTTCTCGGGCTCGCGACTGAGTTGTGAACAGGCGATAACGGGAATCTGCAACTCGCGCGCGAGGCTCTTCAAACCGCGCGAGATATCCGAGACTTCCTGCACTCGGTTCTCCTGGTTACGCCCCTGCATCAACTGAAGATAGTCGACGATGATCAGCCCCAAGTTATTCGCCGATTTCAGCCGGCGGGCCTTGGTGCGCATTTCCATGACGGACACGTTCGGCGAGTCATCGATAAAGATCTGCGCTTCGGACAGCGCGCCCATGGCTTGCGCAATGCGCGGCCATTCAGCATCTTTCAAAAGGCCGGTGCGCAGCCGATACGAGTCGACCGACGCCTCGCTGCACAGCAAGCGCGTGACGAGTTGCTGCTCAGACATCTCAAGAGAAAAGATCGCCACCGGAATCTTGTACTGGATCGATGCGTGCTGCGCAACATTCAAGGTAAGCGAGGTTTTACCCACTCCCGGGCGAGCAGCAATGATGATCAGATCCGATTTCTGGAAGCCACCGGTTTTCGCGTCCAGGTCGTTGAAGCCGCTCGGCACGCCGGAGATGACCGACTGGTCCTTGTGGATCTGCTCGATTTGGTCCCAGGTCGTCTTGAGGATGTCTTTGAGGGCGACGAAGTCCTGGGTGATCCGGCCCTCGGCGATGTTGAAGATGACGCCCTCGGCGGTATCCAGCGCCTGCGTGGCCGGTGTGCTCTCGTCGAAGCCGAGGGCGGTGATGCGGCCGCCGGCGCTGATCAGCTTTCGTTTGGTGGCCGCTTCCTCGACCAGGTGGCCGTAGTACTCGACGTTGGCGGCGGTGGGCACGCCGCTCTCCAGCTCGGCCAGGAACGCCTGCCCGCCGATCCGCTCGAGGACGCGCATCTTCTCCAGCTCCGCCGCCAGGGTCAGCAGATCGATCGGATCCGAGCGGTCGTAGAGATTCAGCGCCGCGCGGTAGACCTGGGCGTGATGGTCGAGGTAGAAATCGTCCGGCCGGAGGAAGTCCGCCACCCGCACGACCGCGTTGCGATCGAGCATTAGCGACCCGAGCACCGACGCCTCGGCCTCCAGGTTGTGCGGCGGCACGCGGCCGCCGGCTGCCGGCGGAGCCGGCGCGCGCCTCAGGTCAATCGTCAAGCGGAGGTGACCATCAGCGGGATCCGGGCGGT
>Ga0209267_1002877_pt1 | contig 10869 bp, 8 predicted proteins | sample GraSoiAngelo_137_FD_185894 | JGI IMG/M metagenome (GOLD analysis project Ga0209267, IMG submission 185894) | Grasslands soil microbial communities from the Angelo Coastal Reserve, California, USA - 14_0929_09_30cm (SPAdes) (version 2) | ecosystem: Environmental > Terrestrial > Soil > Grasslands ... | reverse complement strand
CGCCACCGAAACGCTCGAGCCCGGGTCCTACGTGTTCGTGTGCTGGATTCCGAGCCTGGACGGCGTCCCGCACGTGATGAAGGGTATGCTGCATCCGCTGGTCGTCACGGTCGGCGCGATACCGGCCGCTGCAGCGCCTGCGGCCGATGTGACGATCAAGCTCACGGATTACGACTTCGTCCTGTCCCGGCCGCTCACCGCAGGCAAGCATGTGGTGCGGGTCGAGAACACCGGGGCGCAAGCCCATGAGATCGTGATCGCCGCCCTGGCGCCCGGCAAGACCCTGAAGGACTTCATCGCGTGGGAGGAGGGTGGGGAGAAAGGCCCGTTACCCACCGGCCAATGGCTGGGTGGCATCACGACCCTCGACGTCGGCGGGCATTCCCAGTTCACGACGACGTTCGCGCCGGGGCGCTATCTCCTGCTGTGCTTCTGGCCGGATGCCAAGGACGGCAAGCCGCACCTGATGCACGGGATGGGGAAGGAGATCACTGTGAGCTAGGACGGTAGAAGACGGTAGAGGTCGGTAGAAGACGGTAGAGGGCGGTGTGGGCTCCGATGCCATACCGCCCTCTACCGTCCTCTACCGCCTTCTACGCCCTCTTAGAACACCCACCGCACTCCCGCCTGCACCTGGCGCGGGTCGCCCAGCCCCGAGCGGATGGTGCCGTCGAAGTTGAAGAGCAGGCCGCCGTAGGCGGGGTCCTTGAAGTTGTCGGTGTTCGTGAGATTGAACACCTCGACCATCAGCTCCACCTGCTGCCGCCCGGCGTCGATGGGGCGCGAGACGCGCACGTCCCAGGAGAAGTACGCGTTATCCTTGCGGAGCGTATTCCGCTTCAGGACCGAGCCATCGGGGCAGATGCGGTCCTGCGGGCTCGCGGCCCGCTGCCCGGTGCCGACGTTGCCGGCGCCGCACTTCTCCGACACGGGCTGTGCCGAGTAGTAGCTGACGCGGTTGTTGAAGTAGATCTCGCCCGGGAGCTTCACGAGTGCCCAGCCGTTGAACCGGTGTCGCTGGTCCCGGTCGCTCCAGTTGTACTCGGGCCCGAGGTCGTTCGCCTTGGCGTAGCGGAAGGTGAACGGATCCCGCTCGTTGTCGTCGTCCGACTTGTCGAACGAGAGCGTATAGTTGAGCTGGAACTGGAGCCGTGGATCGTACACGCGCTTCAGCCCGACCGTGATGCCGTTGTAGCGGGACTTCGCGGTTGACTGCACGACGGTGAGCGTCCCGAGCGCCTTCGGTCCGGTGCCCCACGGGCCGACAACGTCGTTGTTGAACACGGGGTCGTTTGCGTTGAAGAAGCGCGTAAGGTGGTCGGTGCGGGCGTGCGTGTAGGTCAGCGACACGCCAAGATCCTGGCCGATCTGCCGCTCGTACCCGACGGTTGCGCTGAAGGTCCGCGGGTTCTGGAAGTCCTTGTCGAAGACGAAAACCCCCGGAGTCGAGACGGCGCTGGCGGGCACCGCGTCCGGGAACAGTTTGCCGTAGGCCGGCGCGCCGGGGCCGCCGGCGCCGTAGGTCATGCCGCGGGCCCCGTCGGTGCTGCGGCTGGACGCCAGGTTCAGGCCCGGGATACGCGCGTAATAGAGCCCGGCGTTTCCGCGGAAGACCTCTCGACCCGACCCGTCGGGGTCGTAGGCCACCCCCAGCCGGGGCTGGAACATCTTCCAGTCGGACGGGATCGTCCCATCGGACGGAAACGCGAAGCTGCCCCTCGCGTTGGTCACCGTCGAGTCGTAGTAGACCGCGTAGTAGGTTTGGTCTTTCGGCGTGATCAAACTCGGCTCGACCTGCGCCTCCCACCGGAGCCCGTAGTCCACGGTCCACCGCCGGTCCGGCTTCCAGGAATCCTGCAAGTACACCGCCAGCTCGTGCTGTGGAATGGATTGCGTACCTGCCTCACGGACGCTGCGGTCGATGCCCGCTTGCTGCAGGTACAGCAGCGGCCCGCCCGTCGTGGAGTCGGCGAGGTAGGTGAAGAAGTCGTGCACCGAGGCAAAGATGTATCGGCTGTTCGCGAACCCGATGAAGGTCTGCACCGAGTTCACCCGGTTCCACTCGGCGCCGAACTTGATCAGGTGGTCACCCTTGGCGATCGACACGTTGTCGAGCACTTGGATGCGAGTGTCGTAGTAATCGATGGGCAAGAAGAACGGCAAGCCGAAACGAAATCCGCTGCCGAAGTCCATCCCCGTGTCGGGGAACGGCCGACTTGCCGGCGGGTCCGCGGGGTTGGCACCGAGCGCCGCGGATCGTGCCCCGCCGTAGGGGCGCGGGCGGTCCTCTCGGGAGTACTGGAAGCGGAACTCGTTCGTCACAGCGGGAGACAAATACGACGCGAGCGCCAGATTGCCCGCATTCGAATGGTCCTTCTCGATCCCGTTGGCGCTACGGCCCCAGGTGTCGACGTCGAACGTGCCGTTCTCCTGCTGGGACCAGGTGTAGTTGTACTTGAGTGACAGGTTATGCCGGTCCGAAAGCCGCCAGTCGATCTTCACGAGTCCCGCGCGGGCGTCGTTGGTCCGGGAGATCGATCCGAAGTCCCCGCGCAGCGCGCCGGCGAACGCCGTGTCCATCCACCGGGTGAGCGAGTCGAGTGCCGTACTCGAGGGTCGTGTCTTCTGCTTGATCTCGTCGTACACCTGCTGATCGTAGGCGACGAAGAAGAACGCCTTGTCGCGTTTCAGGGGGCCGCCGAGCGTGAAGCCGAACTGGTGCTGGCGGAAGTCGGGCGTGAGCGTCTGCGCGCCGTGCGCCAGATCGGCCGAGAGCCAGTCGTACTTACCGAAGTAATGAACCGTGCCCTTGACCTCGTTCGTGCCCGACTTGGTGATCACGTTCACGAAGCCCGAGCCCGATCGGCCGAACTCGGCCGTCGCTCCGCCCGCCGTGACGACGACCTCCTGAACGGCGTCCAGGTTGAAGGTGAAGGGCGGCCGCTGCCCACCGCGCTGCTCGCCGAAGAACGGGTTGTTGAAGTCCGCTCCATCGACCGAGACGTTGTTGTGGATTCCACGCTGTCCCGCCACGGTGAGCTCGTCACCATCCGGGCCCTGCACGGTTGCGACGTTGGGCGTGAGGAGCGTGAGATTGAGGAAATTGCGCCCGTTGTTCGGTAGCCCCCCCACGGCCTGGTTGGGCAGCCTGGTGGAGGACTCGACCTTGCTCACGTCGACCACCGGCGTCGCCGTGACCGTGACCGCGGCGAGCTCCACCGGCTCCAGCTTCAAGGCCAGGTCGACGGTCTCGCCCACCCGCAGCACGATCCCGGTCTGCCTCCGCTCGCCCAGGCCCACGGCTCGGGCGCGCAGCTCGTACGTGCCGAGCGGGAGCAGCGGCGCCACGAATACGCCTTTCTCGTTGGTGGTCACCGTCCGCTGGAACCGCGTCTGCGTCTCGGTGACGGTGACCTGCGCCCCCACCACGACATTCCCGGACGGATCCGACACGGTGCCCCGGATCACGCCGGTCGTCGCTTGGGCCTGCGCCGCGAGATAGGTGGGCCAGCACGCCAGCGACAGCGCCACGCCAACCACGAAGAAGAGGCGCGCGAGGAAGCGGGTTCCGCACGTCATGAGCCAGAGCCTCCGGGGAGGTGGATCGAGCGTTAGGGCGGGGCAGAAGTAGCACTCGAACGGAACGGGCGCAAGAAGGCGGTAGAGGACGGTAGAAGGTGTAGAGGCGGGACTTGACCTCTACCGTCTTCTGCCGTCTTCTACCATCCTCTACCGTCCTCTATGCAAAACCCCGACATCGCCCGCCTGTTCGACGAGGTCGCGGACCTCCTCGAGATCCAGGACGCGAATCCGTTCCGGGTGCGGGCGTACCGCAACGCGGCCCGTACCATTCGGGATTTCCCCGAGCCGATCGCCGATCTCGTGCAGGCCGGGGCCAAGGACCTGACCGACATCCCCGGCATCGGCGAGGACCTGGCCGAGAAGATCACGGACATCGTCACCACGGGGGAGCTGCCGCTCCGCAAAGAGCTCGCGAGCAAGCTCCCCGCGGGGCTGCTCGACCTGCTGCGCATTCCCGGTCTCGGGCCCAAACGCGTGAAGCTGCTCTACAAGAAGCTCAAGGTGAAATCGGCGGCCGACCTCGCCGCGGCGCTCGACAAGGGCAGGATCCAGAAGCTCAAAGGGTTCGGGCCGAAGATCGAAGAGAAGATGCGCGCGGGGCTCGGCCAGGCGCAGGCCGGCGAGCGGCGCATGCTCCTCAACGAAGCCGAAACCCAGGCGACCGCGATCGTCGGGCATCTCCGAGCGGGCGGCGGGATCCGGCAGATCGAGGTGGCGGGGAGCTACCGGCGGCGGCGTGAGTCGATCGGGGACCTGGATATCCTGGTGACGTCGGGGGACAGCGCCACGGTGATGGACCGGTTCGTCGCGTACGGCGACGTGGCGGAAGTCATCTCGAAGGGCGAGACGCGGGCCACGGTCAAGCTGCGGGGCGGCCTCCAGGTGGACCTGCGGGCGGTGGAGCCCGACGCGTACGGTGCGGCGCTGTTGTATTTCACCGGCTCCAAGGCGCACAACATCGAGCTGCGCAAGATCGCCCAGGAGAAGAGCTACAAGCTGAACGAGTACGGCCTCTTCAAGGGCACGCGGCGTGCGGCCGGGAAGACCGAAGAGGAGATCTATGCGAAGCTCGGCCTCGACTGGATCGCGCCGGAGCTGCGCGAAGCGCGCGGCGAGATCGCGCTCGCCCGCGACCATCGGCTCCCACACCTCGTGGAGGTGAAGGACGTTCGCGGCGACTTGCAGATGCACACGAGCGCCACCGATGGGAAAGGAACGATCGAGGACATGGCCCACGCGGCGCGCGCCTTGGGCTACCAATACATCGCCGTCACGGACCATTCGAAGCGCGTGACGATGGCGCTCGGCCTCGACGCGAAGCGGCTGCGCGAGCAATGGCGGGCCATCGACGCCTTGAACGCCACGAGCCGTGACTTCACGATCCTCAAGAGCGTCGAGCTCGACATCCTGGAGAGCGGGAAGCTCGACCTGCCCGACGACGTGCTGGCCGAAGCGGACTACGTCGTGGCCACCATCCACTACGGACTCAATCAGAGCCAGAAGGAGCTGACCCGCCGTCTGGTGGGCGCCGCGGAGCACCCGTGGGTGGACGCGATCGGCCACCCGACAGGGCGCCTCGTGGGGAAGCGCGAGCCCTACGCCTTCGACTTCGACGCCCTGTGTCGAGCCTGCACGGCGACGGGTTGCCTGCTCGAGCTGAACGGCCACCCGGAGCGCATGGACCTCCCGGATACGCTGGCGGCGGCCGGGAAACAACACGGCGTCCGGTTCGTGCTTTCGACGGACAGCCACCAGCCGGGGAACCTGCCGTTCATGAAGTACGCGGTGGACCTGGCGAGGCGGGCGGGACTCGAGGCGGCGGACATTCTGAATACCCGGCCCTTGGCGGAGTTTCGTAAGGGACTGAAACGGGCGGTAGAAGGCGGTCGAAGGCGGTAGAGGGCGGTAGAGGTCCTCTCCCGTCCTCTACCGTCCTCTACCGACCTCTACCACCGCCCTCCACCGCCATCAGTTCCAGCTGCACCACCGGTGCGAAGCTCTTGCGATGATGGGACGTGAAGCCGAATGCCGCGAGGGCGGCGAGGTGGTCCGGCGTGCCGTAGCCCTTGTTGCTCGCCCAGGCGTACAACGGATGGCGGGCGCCCAAGAGCTCCATCAGGCGATCGCGCACGGTCTTGGCGATCACCGACGCGGCGGCGATCGAGTGGCAGCACGCGTCGCCATCCACGATCGCATCATGCGGACGCCCGAGCTCCGGACAGGGCAATCCGTCCACCAGGACGAGCGCGGGCTCGAGCCCGAGCCGGGCCAGCGCGCGCCGCATGGCGAGGATCGACGCCCGCCGGATGTTCAGCCGGTCGATCTCGCGCACGCTGGCCGCGCCCACGCCGATCGCCAGCGCGCGAGCCCGGACCACCAGGGCGAGCCGGGCGCGCTTCGCCGGGGGCAGCATCTTCGAATCGCGCAGGCCCCGGATGGGCTTGATGTGCGGGGGAAAGACGACGGCCGCGGCCACCACTGGACCAGCCAGGGGACCGCGGCCTGCTTCGTCGACACCGGCGACGACTCCGCCCCCCACTCGCCAGAACGCGATCTCGCGCTCGAGCGTGGGGCGGGGACCTCTCACGCCTCTTGCTTCTCCGCCGTCTCGGGGACCGTGATGCCGCGCTTCTCGCGGATCCGCGCCGCCTTGCCGGCCAGCCGCCGCAGGAAGTAGAGCTTGGCGCGGCGCACCCGACCCTTGCGCACCAGCTCGATCTCCGCGATCGACGGCGCATGCAGCGGGAAGATGCGCTCGACGCCGACGCCCGCCGAGATCTTGCGGACGGTGAACGTCGCGTTGATCCCGGCCCCGCGGCGGCCGATGCAGACACCCTCGAACGCCTGCAGTCGCTCCTTGTCGCCCTCGCGTACCCGCACCATCACGCGGACGGTGTCGCCCGGGTCGAACGCCGGGAGGTTGGTCTTCAGCCCCTCGCGCTCGATCGCTCTCAATCGGTTCATGTCTGTACCCTGTAACCCTCTGTGCGTCTACGCGTCTGTGCGTCTACGCGTCTAGGTGTTTCGCCCATAGATCCGGCCGCCGCTCGCGCGTCAACCGCTCGGCCTCGGCCTCGCGCCACCGCGCGATTTGCTCGTGGTCTCCGCTCAACAATACCGCCGGCACATCCATTCCGCGATAGCTCGGCGGCCGGGTATAGCTCGGCGGCGACAGGAGCCCGTCGTAGTGCGAGTCCGTAGCCGCCGACTCGTGGTCCCCCAACGCTCCCGGGAGCAGCCGCACCACCGCATCCAACACGCACAACGCCGCCGGCTCACCGCCCGACAACACGAAGTCTCCCACCGACAGCTCCTCCGCGCCCAGCCCGTCGGCCACCCGCTGGTCCACGTCCTTGTAGTGCCCGCACAGCAGGGTGAGCTGCCGGCCCACCGCGAAGCGCACCGCATCGCGGTGGCTGAACAGCCGGCCGCGCGCCGACAGCAGGACGATGGGCGGTCCCGTCCGCAGGTCCTCCACCGCTTCGAAGAACGGCTCCGGCTTGAGCACCATCCCGGCGCCGCCCCCGTAGGGGGAGTCGTCCACCGTTTTGTGCCGGTCGTGCGTGTACTCGCGCAACTGTACGACGCGGTAGCGCACCACTCCCTGCTCCGCGGCACGCCCCAGAATACTGACCCGAAGCGGCGCGTCGAACACCTCGGGGAAGAGCGTCACGACGTTAATCGTCAGCATCGGTCTCTTCCACGGCGACGAAGTGCTCCCGCCACGGCTCGACGTCCGCGCGCGACTTCACCCCGACGAACGACAGCAGCCACTCGCGGTGGTATGCGCGCCGCCGCGCCACGACCAGCGGCCCAGCCACGACCTGACGCTCTTCGTTCACCACCAGCAGCCGGGCCTTCGGCGTGAACACCGCACCCGGGTTCTCCACGAGGGGGAACACGGCGACCTCCCCCCGCTGCCCGTGCGGCTTGCGCACGCGGCCGACTACGCGGGTCGTTTGCCCAGCACTCCCGCCTTCTTCAGCAGCGAGCGGACCGTGTCGGTCGGGAGGGCCCCCTTGTCGAGCCAGGCGCGCGCTTGCTCCGCATCCACCTGGATGTCGGCGGGATTGACACGCGGGTTGTAGTGGCCCAGGGTCACCACGAACCGCCCGTCGCGGGGAGAGCGCGAATCCGCGACGACGATCCGGAAGTAGCTCTGCCCCTTCCGTCCCACGCGCCGCAGCCGAATGCGAGTTGCCATAGAGTGCCTACGTCCTTTTCAAAAGCTTCCGCATCTGCCGGAACTGCTCCAGCAGCCGGTTGACTTCCTGTACCGTACGCCCCGCGCCCTTCGCGATCCGCAGCCGGCGCGATCCGGTGAGCACCGCCGGATCGGCCCGCTCGCCGGGCGTCATCGACAACACGATCGCCTCGACGTGCTTCAGGCGCCTGTCGTCGGCATTGACCGACTTGAGCGCCTGCGGGGTCACGCCCGGCAACAGGCCGAGCACCTGCTGGAGCGGTCCCATCGCCTGCATCTGCTTCAGGGCGACGAGAAAGTCCGCGAGGTCCATCCCCTGTTTCGAGCGCGCCTTCTTCTCGAGCCGCTGCGCGGCCTCCGCATCGATGGTGGCGGCCGCCTTCTCGACCAACGCCACCACGTCGCCCTGACCGAGGATGCGGCCGGCCATGCGCACCGGGTCGAAGGGTTCGAGTAGGGGCGCAGCATGCTGCGCCCCTACATGTTCTCCGAGGCCGATGAATTTGATCGGCACACCGGTCACGCCGTGAATCGAGAGCGCCGCCCCGCCCCTCGCGTCGCCGTCGAGCTTGGTCAGGATCGCGCCGGTCAGCCCGACGCCCTCCTGAAAGCCGCGGGCGACTCGCACCGCGTCCTGCCCCGTCATCCCGTCCGCCACGAGCAGCACCTCGCGGGGGCTCGTCGCCGCCCGCAGCGCCTTGAGCTCGTCCATCAGCTCCGCGTCGATCTGCAGCCGGCCGGCCGTATCGACGATGACGGTGCGGCAGCGCGCCTTGTCGGCTTCGCGCAGCGCCTGCCGGACGAGCCCCACCACACCGTGAGGGGATCGTAGGGGCGCAGCATGCTGCGCCCCTACACCGCCCGATCCATCCGACGCACCCCCGAACACGGGCACGCCGACCTGCGCGCCGAGCTGCTCCAGCTGCTCGCGGGCGGCGGGGCGCGAGAGGTCCGCCGCCACAAGTCCCGGCGCTTTTTGCTCGAGCTTCAGCCGCCGCGCGAGCTTCGCCGCGGTGGTGGTCTTCCCCGAGCCCTGCAGCCCGACCAGCAGGATCACCGTCGGCCCGACAGACGCGAATTGCAGGGGCGCGCCACGGGCAATCTCGTCATGCACGAGCTTGACCACCTGCTGGCCGGGGCTCACCGTCTTCATCGCGATCGCCCCGATTGCGCGCTCGCGCACCCGCTCGACGAACCCCTCGGTCACTTCGAAGCTGACGTCGGCCTCGAGCAAATGCCGCCGGATCTCGCGCAGGGCCTCGGTCACGTCCTGCTCCGAGAGCACTCCACGACCGGTGAGGCGCTTCAAAGCGGCGGTCAGCCGCTCGGAGAGAGCCGTAAACATAAGCCTACGAAACTACTTAGCGACTTGCGGGAATCCAAGTGGGGGGATTCAACGTGCCGCGCGGGTGACCCGAATCGTGGGCACCCGTTTCCAGCCCTTCCAACCCAGCGGCGCATCGACCAGGCGCACGACCGGCACGCCGACGACGAGGAGCTGCTTGATCTCCGCGCGTCTCACACCCCGACGCCCCAGCCACCGCTTGGCCCACGCGCTCTCGAGTCCCTTCCTGAAGCGCGCGGCCGCGGCCGCCGTCTTGTCGTCCCACAGCGTGTACCACACGAGCGTTTCCGCTCCCGCCCCCGCCCCCGCCCCCGCCCCGCTCTCCTGCCCGAGCACCTGGTAGCGGTCGCCGTCCCAGCCTGCCGCCAGCGACGCGGCCGCGCCGTCGTCGCCCAGATGCTGCTGGAGCAGGAGGCGAATCTCGAACTCGCCCAGACCGTCTTCGTAGCGCACGGTATCGCGCGCCGGCGACTCGAACGTCAGCGCATCCGGGCGGTCCCCGGCCGCATACCGGGCGGGGTGCAGGATCTGCTCGGTGGAGATCGGCATGAGGACGCCGTAGGGCTGCTTCCCGGGGTACTCGTGGTCGAACCAGCGCACGAACTCGGCGCCCCCCAGGTACGGGAAGATCAGGCTCTCGCGCAGCCACAGCGGCGCGCTCCCGAACACCTTCATCTGATCCTGTTGGCCGCCGAGCGCCGTCCGCAGCTCCCAGAAGTTGGGCAGGCTTTCGATCTTCTGCTCCGGCATGAGCACCAGGATCTGGGCGAGCGTCGCCTGTCCTTCGAGGATCGCCTGCGCCGCGCTGCGACGATCGTTCTGGCGCTTCAGCTCCACCAGCGAGTCGAGGTTCAGGTACTGGTGCTGGAGCGCGTGCACCAGCTCGTGAGAGATCACCAGACGCGCCTGGCTGGGATCGATGTCGGTCGGGATGTAGAGCGCGTTCGAGTCGGGATCGAAATAGCCCGCCACCTGCTCGGTCAGGAGGTCGACCATGGTGCGGCGCAGGTCGAGCGAATCGGGGATCAGACCGAACAGCCGATACGCAGCCTGCGCGCCGGCTAGCTCGGCGGGCGGGAGGTCGTCATCGAACTTGTGGATGACGTAGTCGCGAACCTGCGCGCGGCTGCGGCGCAGCACGACGGGACGCTGGCGAAAGCGCAGGCGGGTGGCCCGTTCGACGGCGGGGATCATCTGCTGCACGGCCTGCTTCAACTCCGCCTCGCTTTGGACCTCCCGCGCCCGCTGCTCGCATCCCGTGCTTCCCATCGCTCCGACCGCCGCCGCCGCGGCGAGGCACCGTCGGATCACGGCTGCCACTCGATCCCCTTGCCCACGGCGGCCCCCACGACGCGCGCGATGTCCTGCCCGCTCACGACGATGCCCTGGTGCTCCAACTCGGCGCGGAGCAGCTGGTCGAGTTCCGCGCGCCTGTCGGCCAGGGACGGTGGAGGGCGGTGGACGGCGGTGGAGGACGGTGGAGGTTGGTCCGCGGTGACGCCTCCACCGCCTTCCACCGCCTTCGACCGCCCTTCACCGCCCAGCATCTTTTCTATCTCCGCCCCGATCCGCTCCAGCATCGGAAAGATTTCCGCCATCAGGTCCTCAGCCGGCTCCTGGCGCGGCTGCTCGTGCGTCAGGCCGCGTCGGATCATGGCGTCCACCTTGCGCCGCTCGCGAATCAGCCGGTCGAGCTCCGGCGACACGCGGGCGGTCGCCTGCGCGTGAGCGCAGGCCT
>Ga0209267_1002869_pt1 | contig 10880 bp, 7 predicted proteins | sample GraSoiAngelo_137_FD_185894 | JGI IMG/M metagenome (GOLD analysis project Ga0209267, IMG submission 185894) | Grasslands soil microbial communities from the Angelo Coastal Reserve, California, USA - 14_0929_09_30cm (SPAdes) (version 2) | ecosystem: Environmental > Terrestrial > Soil > Grasslands ... | reverse complement strand
TAACCCGCGTGCTTCCTGGAATGCAGTCGGCGTTTGTGGATATAGGACTGGAACGCGATGCGTTTCTCTACGTCTCCGACTTCATGGAATTAGGGGAAGATCAGGACGACCTGGAAGAAGTTCCCACGAATCGTCCCGTACCGGCGCAAGCATATCAGGCGCCGTCGCGGACGGAAGCTGAAGCCGAAGCACCGGTGGGAAATGGTGGTTCAGAACAGCCCGCCAAGGCGAATATTAACGAAACCCACGCATCTGGCCAGGGCGAGAGCGGCCTGCCGCAGGCAGAACCACCGGAGAATCGGTCGGCAGAGAATCGTGGCGGATGGCGCGGACGCCGCCGTCGTCGTGGGCGCGGACGGGACCGTTTCCCAGATTCAAAATACGCGCGAGCGGGTTCCGAGACACCGCGCGAGCCGCAGCGTACAGACTTCGGGCCACCGCCGGGATATCAGCCAATCATCCTGCCGGGCGAGTCGATTTCGAAGTATCAGCGCTTGGCGCAGAACCCAGTGGCTCCAGCGTCCGAGCGCGCACCGGAGGCTCAGGAAACTCCGCTAGGGCAGATGTTTCCTGAGGATGAGCCGCTGTTCGCAAAAGGTAGAACTGATGAGAATTTCAGCAATCAGGAACAGCCTGAGCCAGCCGAGGCGCACGAAACCAGTTTTAACAGCGAATCGCCTGAGTGGGATCGCAAGCAGAAGCGGTTGCATGAGATGAATGTGGCTGCCGTCTTCGGCGGAGAAGAACGGGAGAATCCCCGAAACGAGGAGGGGAACACTGTGGAAGGGGCAGGTTCAGCGGGAACCTTGGAAGAGGAGGAGATCGAAGAGGAAGAAGCAGATCTCGCCCATTACGTTGAAGAGCTGGAGGAAGACGCGGCATTCGAAGAGATGGAAGAAGAGACGCACGCCGCTGATGAATATGGAGAACATGCCCAGGAGATCGCGGCGTCGGGTGATCCAGCAGCGGAAGAGGTTCCATTCTCGTCAGAGCCGGTTTCTGCGGAAGCTGCCGAAGTCGCGGAAGTAGAAGGCGTGGACGAAGAAGCGGAAGAAGAGGCGGAACTCGAGGAAGCCCAGGCCGAGGCCGAAGCAGTAGTGGAAGCCGAAGCGCTCGCCAATGGAAGTGCGGATGCGCGGGTGGAAGTCCGCGCACCGGCGGCAACTGCGCCCTACACGCAGCGCGCGCCGCGCCCAGGATACGACCGGCATGGCCCGCGCGGACGCCGAGGTGGGCGTCGGTTCCGGCGTCGCGAACCGCAAAATGTGCCGCTAATTACCGATCTCCTGAAAGAGGGCCAGGAGATCCTGGTACAGATCGCCAAAGAGCCTATCGGGAAGAAGGGCGCGCGCATCACCAGCCATATCGCGCTACCTGGCCGTTTTCTGGTCTACATGCCGACCGTGAACCACACTGGCGTTTCGCGCAAAATTTCTTCTGAAGAAGAGCGCCTGCGGCTGAAACGAATCATTAATAGCGAGCGTGAGAATGGGCATGGCGGATTCATCGTTCGCACCGCGGCTCAGGGCGCGGCAGAAGAAGACTTGCGTGCGGATATCCGCTTCTTGAAGGGCCTGTGGTCGGAAATTCGGACGCGCGCGGAAAACTCCAAGCCGCCGGCGTTGATCTATCACGACCTGAGTGTCGTGGAGCGAGTGCTGCGGGACCAGGTGACCTCGGATTTCTCTGCCATCTGGGTGGATACGGAACAGGAGTACGAACGCATATTGCGTTTTGCTAACCGGTTTCAGCCGCCATTGGTGAAGCGGGTAAAACTCTACACCAAAGAAACGCCGTTGTTCGAGCAGTTCGGTTTAAATGAGGAAATCAATAAAGCGTTAAAATCCAAAGTCTGGCTGAAGAGTGGCGGCTACATCGTTATTAATCAGACCGAGGCGCTGGTCGCCATCGACGTAAATACCGGGAAGTACGTCGGCAAGACGGCGCGGCTGGAAGACACAATCGTCAAAACCAATGTCGACGCGATCAAAGAAATCGTGCGGCAGATACGCCTGCGCGATCTTGGCGGCATCATCGTCATTGATTTTATCGACATGGACGAGCGGCGCAACCGGCAGAAAGTCATGCAGGCGCTGGAAGAGGCGTTGCGCGCGGATCGCGCCCCCTCGAAGGTGCTGCAATTTAATGATTTTGGGCTAGTGGCCATCACACGCAAGCGGGTGAAGCAGTCGCTCGAGCGCACCATCGGAACGCCGTGTCCGTATTGCCAGTCGACCGGATTTGTGAAATCGGTGACCACCGTCTGCAATGAGATTTACCTTGAGATGCGCAAAATTGCCAAGCACCTGGAGCATCCTGACGTGATGCTCCGCGTGAACCCGGAGGTTGCGAAAGCGCTAAAAGCCAACAACGGCCGGGCTTTGAGCGAAATGGAAGAACTGACTAAGAAGACCGTGATCGTGAAGAGCGATCCGGCGCTGCATCAGGAGCAGTTTGATATTAATTAGCAAGCGCTGGTGCGGTGGAGGAGAGCATCCCAGCGGAAATGATCCAAGGGGGTAAGTACAATCCTGAACGCTCTACTGCACGGCGGACCAAAGTCAACAAACCGTGGAACGGATTGGATCAACCACCTGCACAATTTTCAAAGATCCCATGAAGGGCAGGTGTTCTGCATACGGTTCCAACCGAGCAAATGCCTGACCCTTCTCCCCGAGCGCGATATACACCCAGGCGACCGTTACCGAATTAGTCTTGCCAGGCAAACGTCGAATCACAGAAAACATTTTCTGCAGAACGAATGTTAAACAAGGAACGGGCTGGCGACATCTTCGATCGCGTTAGGAAATACTCCACTGCGGATGAAGTGGAGGTTTTGTTCTATGGCGGGAAATCTGCGTTGACTCGATTTGCTAATAACACCATCCATCAGAACGTCGCGGAAGAAAACTATGGGGTGTCTGTGCGCACAGCCTTTGATGGGCGGACAGCGCGCGCGACGACAAATAAATTTGATAACGAAAGTTTGAAACGTGTCGTGCAGGCATCGGAAGCGCTGGCAAAGGTGCAACAGCCAGACTCTGATTTGCTGCCAATGCCGAACGCGGGCGAGGGCGCCCGCGCCACACAGTCGCTGCCGAGCCGGCATTTCGAGCAGACGGCCGCGGTCACGCCCGAACAGCGTGCCCACTCTGTCAGCAAAATTGTCAGTATCGCGACCAACCACAAACTCACCGCAGCAGGGATCTTCTCGTCGTCGGAATCCGTCGAGGGGATTTTCAACTCTCGCGGCCTGAGCGAGTGGCACACACAGACTTCTTCTGAAATTTCCATCACTATGCTGGCGGCGGATTCCTCCGGTTGGCAGAAAACCAACTCTCCGGATGTGGCCAACCTCAATGCCCAAGCGCTTGCCGAGACTGCGGCAAAAAAAGGGCTCGAGTCGGCACATCCTAGGGAGATTCCCGCAGGGAAGTACACGGTGATTCTGGAACCGGCCGCCGTACTCGACATGGTCGGCTTCATGTTTTTTGATTTCGGCGGTTTGGCGATTCTCGATCAGCGTTCCTTTCTGAACAATCGTGTGGGCACGAAACTGTTCGGCGACAACATCAATATCTGCGACGACGTTGTGCATCCCTTGCAATCGGGCGCTCCGTTCGATGGCGAAGGCGTTTGGCGCCATCGCGTGTCGCTTGTGGAGAACGGGGTGGTGAAGCGCCTGGTCTATGCCCGCGCCACGGCGGAAAAGATGAGAAGTTCCGAATACAAAGACAAAGTAGGTATCATCGAACCCACCGGGCATGGCTTTCCCATTCCCAACGAGATGGGCGAGGCACCGATGAATATTGTGTTCGCCGCGCCCAAAGATTCGAAGACGATTGATCAGATGGTCGCCTCAACCGAACACGGCGTGCTGGTCACGCGACTCTGGTACATCCGCGAGGTTGATCCCTACGAAAAAATTCTTACGGGGATGACGCGCGACGGAACTTTCTACGTGCAAGACGGCAAGATTCGCCACGGCATACGAAATTTCCGCTTCAACGAAAGCCTGATCCACATGCTGTCCAACGTCGAAGAGATGGGGACGCCAGTGCGGGCGAGCGGGGAAGAGTCATTCGATATGGTCGTACCGGCTATGAAGGTGAAGGAGTTTAATTTTACCGAGGTGACGAAGTTCTAAGACCAGAACTTAGCAATTAACACTTAGCATTTGGTCCCAAGACGTTCGGCTTCAACCTTTTGAAGCAGCGAGGTTAGCATTTTCTGATGTGCACAAGATCGCCGGCAATGCGGTTTCCTTGTAATGAGATTGAGATCGTGAGCGAGCAGTAGGTGGTAGTCCAGTTCATTGGCCGAGCCTGACGCGATCTGTAGGAATCGCTGGAACTCCACGTTTCCACGTTTACCACAGCCTTCAGCAATAATTCGCTCCGATGGATGCGCTACACCGGCGTACTTGGGCTAGTCAATCCGGACAGTTCCTCACGCGGAAATCGGCCAGTCATGCGGTAGAGCTCCAGTGTTAATTCGTGTGCTCTCTCCCAAACCTTTCTGAAATCTTTCATCACGACACCTCGGTGAGTACCAAATGCTAAATGCTAAGTGCTAATTGCTAATTGCTGCTGTGATGTGCCTCCCAACTCCCGCAATTCAATGATGCGCAAGCCTTTAACTCCCACCAGTTCCATGACTTCGGTAACTTTTCTCTCCTGATTCCCAAGGTGTAAGCTGCGGGCGTAATGGCCAACAATGGGGAATCTGCGGATAACGGAAATTCTGGCGCTGAGATTCGGAACGAAACGACATCGAAGGCTCGCGAAGAGATGAATACCCAGGTTGTGGGAAAGAAGAGCCGCCGCGGGCGCTATCCCGATATGCAGAGTGCGCCGCGCTTCCCGATCAAGCTCCCGATTTCGGTGAAATCGAAATCGGGTGCGAGCGCCACAGAGACGCAAAATATTTCCGCCAACGGTGTGCTGTTCCAGTTGGATTCCGAAATGCCCGTAGGCTCACTAGTGGATTTCACCATTTCGCTCCCCGCCGACGTGGTGGGCGCGACATCCGATGTGCAGCTCGATTGCCGCGGGCGCGTTGTACGCAGTTTTGAAGAAGATGGCCGCCGCGGCGTGGGTGTGGTCATTGATGAGTATCGGTTCGAGCGCCACTGAGCGCTCCAGGAAAACTGATGGCAAGCATTCCGGTCACCGTGGAAAGCAACCTCGGGCAGCCGCGTGAAGGCGAAGCGAACGGCGACGGCCGTTTCATCCGCGTGATCGTAGCTGACACGCAGGCGATCTTCCGCGCCGGTCTGCGCAAAATCTTTGCTCTGGAAGACGACATTCGTGTGGTGGGCCAGTCGGAAACCATGGCCCAGACCTTGTCTGCGGCAAAAAAGTTCTCTGCTGACATTTTGATCTTGGAGTCGGCGCTCAGTTCTAATCCTGCGGAAGCGCTTTCTGAACTGCTGCGGCAATCACCGGCGCTGCGCGTGGTGGTAGTCACGCCGCAGCCCGACGAGGAACTTACTCTGGACTTGTTCCGCCGTGGCGCGCACGGCATTGTTTCCCGCGAAGTCGAACCTGAATTGTTAGTAGACTGCCTCCGCAAAGTCGCCGAAGGCGAACCGTGGCTGGATAGCAAGGGCATCCGGTGGGTGCTCGAAGCCTACCGCACACAAGCAACAAGACCGTCTTCATCGCGCCCCAAAGTCCAGCTCACGCCGAAAGAATCCCTAATCGTTTCCTGCGTTACGCAGGGGATGAAGAACAAAGAAATTGCCCAACGTGTCGGTACGACGGAGCAAGTAGTGAAAAATTATTTGCGCAAAGTGTATGACAAGCTGGGCGTCGCCGACCGCCTCGAGCTGGCGCTCTTCTGCCTGCACAATCGCGTGCTCGAATCATCGCCAAAAGCGCCCGTTGTTCCTCAGCCCTCATCCGGAAACGGCAGCGCTCCCGGCGTTTCAGCCATCGTGCAAGATCCTAAGACAGTCTCCTGATTTCTCGGCATTCAGCAATCAGCGGTCTTCCTGTCGGCTCAGCCCATATGGGCCGAATGCCGACCTGCTGGATAGTGTTCCAGGTTGCGGTCGCCGCGTAAGCTCCATAAAATCAGAAAAGACGCCGGTTCGCAGGAGAGATGGCCGAGTGGCTGAAGGCGCACGCTTGGAAAGCGTGTATACGGGAAACCGTATCGGGGGTTCGAATCCCTCTCTCTCCGCCATGCCAAATTCGGTCTTCCGTTAAACTCTGCAATCACGCCTGATCCGAAGGGCTGCTATTCGGTGATACCATCGGATGCCTAAAAATATGATCACCTGCCGCCTTCGAATTGTTTTCCTCCTGGTTTTTGCGGTAACAGCAGGCCGGGCGCAGACCTCAAAACCACCCCATGCAATCGTGCTCCACGCCGCGCGCTTGCTCGAGGTTGAAAATGGACGGGTCTTGAGTCCGGGCGAAGTTTTGGTCGAGGGTGAGCGCATCGCAGAGGTTGGCAAGACGGTGAAGCATTCGGCGGGCGCGGAGATTATCGACTTAGGCGATCGCACGCTGTTGCCGGGACTGATTGACGCGCACATCCATCTTTTTCTACACCCCGGCGCGGAAGACTTGCAGACTGTTCAAGAATCCGTGCCACAGCGAACAATCATGGCTACCCTCGCAGCCCGTGACGACCTGATGGCTGGTTTCACGGCTGAGCGGGATATGGGAACCGAAGGCGCTGGACCCGCCGACACCGCCGTCCGGAACGCGATTGATCGCGGCGAAATCCCTGGACCACGGCTGCGAGTCAGCGGGAATGCGATCAACATTTTGGGCGGGCACGAGGACGCCATCGGCTACAACCCCGAACAGCATGTCCTGCCGAATGCCACTTACGCCAACAATGCGGATCAGCTTGTCGAGGCGATGCGTGAGCAATTCAAGCAGGGCGCCGATTTCATCAAGATTTATGAGACCGGCGCGGATTCGGTTCGTGACGGCCGCCTCTCAACTCCTTATCAGTACACGGAGGCCGAACTCAGCGCTGCTGTCCACGAAGCCGCTCGCGTCGGCAAGCGTGTCGCGGTACATGCGACCGGCGAGCCGGGGGCGTTGTATGCGGCGCAAGCTGGGGTCGTGTCCGTTGATCACGCATTCCAGCTCAGCGATGAGACCATGCGGCTGATGCGGGAGAAGCACATATTCGCGGTACCCACGTTTACCATCTCGGAATACTTCGCCGCCCACGCTGTGACTCCGGACGCTGCGAAGCGCGAACAGGAATTGCTCGACCTGCATGCGCAGGAATTTCGCAAACAGCTCACAGCCGGTGTGCCGATTGCTTTGGGATCTGACGTCGGCCCGTTTCCGCATGGTACGCAGGCGCGCGAATTTATGCTGATGGTGAAATACGGCATGAGTCCGCTAGCGGCCTTGCAGGCCGATCTGCTCAATGGCGCAAAGCTGCTCGACTGGGAAGGACAGATCGGCGCGCTTAAACCCGGCTACTTGGCAGATATCGTCGCTGTTCCCGGCAACCCTCTGGATGATATCAGCGCTTTGCGGCATGTTGATTTTGTGATGAAGGGCGGAGCCGTGTACAAAAGGCAAGGCCCGTGAGATCCCGCGCAGGTTGAGCGAAGGATGCCCGACTGTCTGCTCGGAATAACTCGCGAGGGACCAACCCAAGCGAACGGGCGAGCCGTAGACACTGGATTCCCAAAATTGAATCCCAACGAATTATCTCAAACGGGAAGGGCACGAGTTCCACTCGTGCCGGAGTAGTCTCAGTCAGACTGCGGCTTCCAGCCGCTGAGGTGTGCTTGTGAAGCCTACTCGTCTGATGTCTCCGCCTGGAACCTATTTCGTGACCTTCTCCACTTGGCAACGGCGAAGGCTCTTCGTCGTGGAACGTTATGCCCGGCTGTCCTTGAAGACAATGTATGTCTACCGGCGGCAAGGCAAATTCCAGTTACATACTTTTGTGTTAATGCCCGAGCACGTGCATGTGCTGCTTACACCGACGGAAGGGGTCACACTCGAACGAGTTGTGCGGCTCGTTAAGGGCGGCTACTCGTATGCGTTCGGGATGGAGTTTGGGAAGCAAAAGGAAGTTTGGCAGAGAGGTTTTACCGATCATCGGATTCGGGATCGTGCAGATTTTGAAAAGCACCGGGGATACATTCACGATAATCCCGTGGCACACAGGCTCGTGGATCGGGCGATGGAATATCGCTACTGCTCGGCGTACCCAGGGTTCAAGTTGGACGGCCTGCCCTCAGCGGCTAAAGCCGCAGTTGCGTAAAGCGCGAATCGGCACGAGTGGAACTCGTGCCCTTTCCGTTCTCACAGCAGCTACGCCCCTACCGGAAGCTGGGCCAGCCTTTCCTTCCTATCTCAAATCCTGGAGGGTAAATTTTATGCGGAATGCAGGGGGTCGCGCGCTCCGCTCGCCTGCTCAACCTACCGAAGGTTAGTTTCCACGCCAACGAAACTTGCGGACGAATTGCCGCTCTCTCCCTCAGGATCAAAGCATCTAAGGCAGTCTCACTGTGCCCCCACCACCGGCAACTGCACGAAGCTTGCCTCACTCGGCGTGTGGTAGACACGTTGCGTAGCTTTGCGGTAATCCCCGGGTTTTGCCCAGAAAATGTTGGGCACGAAAGTTTGCGGATTGCGATCATACAGCGGGAACCAACTGGACTGAACCTGTACCATGATGCGGTGTCCGGGGAGGAAAACGTGGTTCGCTGTGGGCAGGTTGAAACGGTAGACCAGAGGTTTGTCGGACGCCAGAGGTTTAGGAGTCTCCAGGCTCTCGCGATAGCGGCCGCGAAAGATGTCAGCGGAAACCATTAGCTGGTAGCCCCCCATTGCCGGCTGACCCGCCACCTCATCGGGATAAACGTCGATTAGTTTGACGACCCAGTCGGAGTCCGTGCCGCTGGTAGAAGCAACTAGATTGGCGACGGGCTGACCGCTGATTTTTACCGGCTCGGTCAAAACATCCGAGGTGAACGCGACGACATCAGGACGGCCTGACGCCTCACGCTGATCGTCCACAAGCCATTGTGACCAGGTAAATCCGTCTCCGTATCCCACAGGCTGAATAGGACGAGCACGGAAGGGCACGGGCTTGGCGGGGTCGGAGACATATTCGTCAAGGGCGGCATCGTTGGGCTTCGGCGCGGCGTAATTCGCCTTTAGACCCGCGTTGAGATAGAGCGGCGTCGGTTTGATGGAGCACCCGCTCGCACAGCCTGCGGGCCAGGCAGGCAATTTACGCCACACATTCGTTCCCGTTTCAAATGCGGAGACCGGCGGCACGTCGGCTTTAGGCGCGTCGTCCTTCAAGTAATGGTCGAGAAATGGCCGCAGGATATTCTGCCGAAAATATAGCCCGGTATCGTTGTCGAACTTCAACGCGCCGAGAGTGCTGCCGTCACCGATCTCCTGACCGTGGTGCCAAGGGCCCATGACCAGAAATACCTTGTCATTGTTTGTATCTTTCGGCTTGATCGCCTTGTAAACTGCGGGGGCGCCATAGATGTCCTCTTGGTCCCAGAGACTGTGCACGAGCATCACTGGCACTTTCAAGGGTTGAGCCGCCAGAATCTGGTCCATCGCCTGATCGCGCCAGAAGGCGTCATAGCTCGGATGCTGCAGCAGTCTCGGCCAGAAACCGACCTGTTCCAGCCCATGGCTGCGCCCGAGCTCGCCGGCCGATCCCGCCTGCATGTATAGGTCATAGTCATCGAAGTTGCTGGTCCACCACTTTTCTTCGGACTTGCGCGTCGCCTCTTGCTCGTAGATGTAAGGCAGATTCTGTTGGCGGAAGGCGCCGTTGTGGAACCAGTCGTCGCCCATCCAGCCGTCCACCATAGGATTCATGGGCACGGCCACCTTTAGCGCCGGGTGCGGATTGACGAGGGCCATCAAAGGCAAGAAACCGTCGTACGAAATGCCGAGAATCCCGACCTTGCCATTACTCTCCGGAGTGTTTTTCACCAGCCAATCGATGGTGTCATAAGTATCGGTGGAATGGTCCACCGGGGTTGGGTTCAGGGGGCCGTGCAAGGGGCGAGTCATCACATAGTCGCCCTCGGAGCGGTGTTTGCCGCGTACGTCCTGGACCGCCCGAATGTATCCTCCTTCGACGATGACTTCAGTGGCGTTGTCATAGCCATTCAAGATTGGGCCAAGGTGGCTGCTGTGAGCGTGACTCGTCAGCTCCTGGGCATCGTAGGGCGTGCGCGTGAGCAGAATCGGCGCATGCTTCGCGCCTTTTGGAACGAGAATGACTGTGTATAGCTTCACCCCATCACGCATAGGGATCATTACTTCGCGTCTGATGTAATCGAAACTGTTACCCGCTACATGAAACTGTGCCGGAGTTTCGCTAGGAAAATCCGGATATGAAGCTTGCGGCGGCGTGGCCTGCGCCGAGTCAGGTACAACCAGAAGCAGAAACGTCGCGGCACATACGACTCCTACAACTCGATTGCGAATCGTCACGGGAGCAGCTCCTTTTGGAAGAAACTGGAAAGCTTACACTACTGGACCCGATTGGTGTGGACTTTGCCGCATTGCTGAGTTCAGGACCGAGGCGTCAGTTTTCGCTAGAGGATTGCAATTGGGCAGCGCGGTCTGCGGAGAGCGCTTTTACTGGTCGTATAGGCAGGTTGGACTGCTGCTGTTCTGCAGAAAATTCGATTCCGTACAAGTAGATCGCGCGGTTGCGTACGACTCCGCTGCGCGAAAGCGGCTCATCGGATTCGGAAGCGGGGTATTCAATTCTGATCTCTTCTCCAGGCGCCAGATTTGCGAGCGCGAACAAGTAAATGCCACCTTCGCTCAAGCGGATGCTCCGGCCATCGATGACCGTCGAATCGGTGAATAGACGGATGGGGGCATTCAACCAATGACGTTTCC
>Ga0209267_1002863_pt1 | contig 10902 bp, 10 predicted proteins | sample GraSoiAngelo_137_FD_185894 | JGI IMG/M metagenome (GOLD analysis project Ga0209267, IMG submission 185894) | Grasslands soil microbial communities from the Angelo Coastal Reserve, California, USA - 14_0929_09_30cm (SPAdes) (version 2) | ecosystem: Environmental > Terrestrial > Soil > Grasslands ... | reverse complement strand
GATGAAGCTCTCGTACAGAATGCCGAGCACCAGATAGATCACCAGCACCGTGACGATCAGCAGGACTCCCTGGCCTTTGAGCGAAGCCTGGAAGGCCTGAGCGGTGCCCTGGAAGCTCCCGACGATCGTGGCCGGCATCGCGAGATCGCGCTGGGCGCGGCTCACCTCGGCCACCGCATCGCTGAGGGAGACGCCCGGCGCCAGGTTGAACGAGATCGTCACCGCCGGGAGCTGGCCGAGATGCGTGATCGTCAGGGGCCCGATGGTCGGCGTCAGGCGCGCCACCGACGAGAGCGGCACGAGCTTGCCCGTCTCGGAGCGCACGTACAGCAACGACAGCTCGGTCGGATCGCGCTGGTAGCGGGGATCGAGCTCGAGGATGACCCAGTACTGGTTCGTCGGCGTGTAGATCGTCGAGACCTGCCGGGCGCCGTAGCCGCTGTAGAGCGCGTTCTCGATCTGCTCGGCGTTGACCCGCAGCGCGGAGGCCTTGTCGCGGTCGATGTCGACCGTGATCTGCGGGCTCGTGATCTGAAGATCCGTGTTGACGTCCTGGAACCCCGGAAGCGTCCGCATCTTCTCGAAGACGATCGGCGCCCAGCGGTAGAGCTCCTGGAGATCCGGCGCCTGGAGCGTGTACTGGTAGAGCGCCTTGGTGAGGTTGCCGCCGATGCGGATCGTCGGCAGGTTCTGCGGGTAGACGCGGAAGCCGGGGATCGCCGCCAGCTTGGGCCGGAGATCCTCGATGATCTTGTCGGCCGGCGGGCGCTGGTCGCGCGGCTTGAGCCGCATGAAGATGCGTCCAGTGTTCGGGACGACGTTGATCGTCGAGGCGCCGATCGAGGACATGATCTGGTCGATGTAGGGCTGCTTCAGCACGATCGCGGCCGCGGCGCGCTGCTTGTCCACCATGGCGTCGAAGGAGATGTCCTGCGCGGCCTCGGTGAATGCGAAGATCTGCCCGGTGTCCTCGGTCGGGATGAAGCCCTTGGGGATGATGACGAAGAGCCAGGCGGTCAACAGGAACGTCAGCAGCATCACGGCCATCGTCAGGCGCCGGTGGCGCAGGGTCCACTGGAGCGTGTGATCGTACGTCCGGAGCATGCCCTCGAAGAAGCGCTCGGAGGCGATGTAGAGCCGTCCATGCGACTGGCCCGGGGGCTTCAGGAAGCGGCTGCAGGCCATCGGCGTCAACGTCAGCGAGACGAAGCCCGACACGAGGACCGCGGCGGTGATGACCACGGCGAACTCGTGGAGGAGCCGCCCCATGACCCCACCCATGAACAGCACGGGGATGAAGACGGCCGCCAGCGAGAGGGTCATCGACATGATTGTGAACCCGATCTCCCTGGCGCCGATCAGCGCGGCCTCGCGGCGGCTCTTGCCGTCTTCCATGTGGCGCACGATGTTCTCGAGCATGACCACGGCGTCGTCGACGACGAACCCGACGCAGAGGGTAAGCGCCATCAGGGAGATGATGTCGATCGTGTAGCCGAGCAGGTACATGACCGCGAAGGTGCCGACGATCGAGAGCGGGACGGCGAGGCTCGGGATGATCGTCGCCGACACATTTCTCAAGAAGAGAAAGATGACCAGGACCACCAGGGCGATGGCCAGCGCCAGGGTGAACTCGACGTCGTGGACCGATTCGCGGATCGCGACCGACCGGTCGTAGAGGACGTTCAGGTTCACCGCGGCCGGCAGCTCCTGACGGAAGCGCGGCAGCAACGCCCGGATCGAGTCGACGACCTCGACGCTGTTGGTTCCGGGCTGGCGCTGGATCGCCAGGATTACCGCGCGCTCGTCGTTGTACCAGCTGGCGACCTTGTCGGTCTGCACGCCGTCGATCACGCGCCCGAGCTCCTCGAGCCGCACCGGCGAGCCGTTGCGGTAGGCCACGATCAGCGGCCGGAAGGCCTCGGCGTTCTGCAGCTGACCCGTCGCCATCACGTTGAACATCTGGTGCTGGCCGTAGAGGGTGCCGGTGGGCAGGTTCACGTTGCTGCGGCCGAGGGCCTGCTGGACCTCGTCGATGCCGATGCCCCGCGTCGTCAGCGCGCGGGGATCGAGCTGCACCCGGACCGCGTACTTCTGCGAGCCGAACACCTGTACCTGCGCGACGCCGGTGATCGTGGAGATTCGCTGCGCGAGGTTCGTCTGCGCGTACTCGTCGACCGTGTAGAGCGGCAAGGTCGGCGAGCTCAAGGCCAGGTAGAGCACCGGCTGGTCCGCCGGATTCACCTTCTGGTAGGTCGGTGGCGTCGGCATGCCGGGAGGCAGGAGGGGCGCCGACTTCGCGATCATCGCCTGGACGTCCTGAGCGGCGGCGTCGATGTTCCGGTCGAGACTGAACTGGATCGTGATCTGCGTGAGCCCGAGCGCGCTCGCCGACGTCATCGAGTCGATGCCCGCGATCGTCGTGAATTGCTTCTCCAGCGGCGTCGCCACCGCGGAGGCCATCGTCTCCGGGCTGGCGCCCGGCAGCGCCGCGGCGACCTGGATCGTCGGAAAGTCGATGTTGGGCAGATCGCTCACGGGCAGGAGCCGGAAGCCCATGATGCCGAACAGCAAGATCGCGCCCATCAGGAGCGTGGTGAGGACCGGCCGCCGGATGAAGAGCTCGGTGTTCATGACGCCTTGGGCGGGCGGGCCTCGATTCGGGAGCCCGGCACCAGCCGGAGCTGGCCGTCGGTCACGACGCGCTCCGACGGCTTCAGGCCTTTCTCGACGATCGTCTCGGCCCCCAGCCGCACACCGGGCGTGATCTGTCGCGTCTCGACCGTCTGGTCTGGTTTCACGACGAAGACGTAGGGGCCTTGCTGACCCGGCTGGATCGCCTGCGAGGGCACCACGATCGCCGTGCGGCTCGTGAGCACCATCGACACGTCCACGAACTGGCCCGGCCAGAGCACGTTGTCCTGGTTCGCGAACGTCGCCTTGAGCTGGATGGTCGCGGTGGTCTGGTCCACGCTGTTGTTCACGAACGTGAGCTCGCCGGTCGCGAGCGTCTCCCGCTGGCGCGGCGGCCTCGCGATGACCTTGAGCGTGCCGGCCGCCCGGTACTTCTTGATGTCGGTCAGGTGCTGCTCGGGCACCGCGAACGACACGTAGATCGGATGGATCTGGTTGATCACGACGATGGGATTATCGTCGTTGGCCTTCAAGATGTTGCCGTTCTGGACGAGCAGATTCCCCGTGCGCCCGTCGATCGGCGCGCGGATCGTCGTGTAGCCGAGCTGGAGCCGCGCGTTGTCGACGTTGGCCTGCGCGGCCTGGAGCGCCGCGCGGGCGTTCTCGACCGCCGCCTTGTCGGCCTCGACCGTGGCCTCCATGGCCGCCATGTTCGTGTTGAGCTGGTCGTACTGCTCGCGCGCGATCAGCTCCTTGGCCACCAGCTCCCGATAGCGCCGCTCCTGCACCCGCGCGTTCGCGAGCTGCGCGGTGTCGCGCTCGACGGTAGCCTGCGCCTGGCGAACCTCGGCCTGGCGCTGATTTAGCGCCGCCTCGGTCTGGCGCAGCGCGGCCTCGAATGGCCGTGGATCGATGACGAAGAGGAGATCGCCCCTCTGGACGTCCTGTCCTTCCTTGAAGCGCACCTCGACGAGCTGCCCGTTGATCTGCGACTTGATCCCGACCGAGGTGTAGGGCTGCGCGTTGCCGACGGCCGTGAGCTGGACCGGGATGGATTTCTCGACGACGTCGCCCAGGGACACGGGCACGGGAGGCAGCTGGACTCGGGCCTTGCCGGCGGCGTTGTCCGAGCACGCCGCGAGGAGCCCGAGGGCTCCGAGGGCCCAGGCGGCGGTGGTCAGGTGGCGCGCCGTCATGCGCTGGCCCTCCGGCCGCGGCCTGGTCGTGTCTCATCGTCCGGGGCCCCGTCCGCCGCGTCGACGAGCGCCTCGAGCCCCGTCAGCACCCGCCGTCGGTCGTCGGCCGACATCCGCGCGAGCACGCGCTCCATGCCGCGCAGGCGGATCGCTTCGAGCTCCTCCACCAGGGCCTTGCCCGCCCGTGTCAGGTCCAGCACGTAGACGCGCCGGTCGGCGGGATGATCGCCCCGGGTCGCGAGCCCCTTTTCTTCGAGCCGATCCACGATGTGCGTGACGGCGGGGAGGGTCACTCCGAAGGCCTTGGCGACGTCGCCCATGTGCGAGCCTGGATGCTCGGCGAGTCGGAAGAGCACCTGCGACTGGGCGTAGGTGAGGTCCAGATCGGAGGCTTTCTGCCAGAGCAGCTGCCGGAAAATCGAGCCGCCGAGCGAGTTCAGCAGCTCGAGCATCTGGTGCGCTTCGCTGGTCGTCGCGCGCTTGGTCTTGGTCGCCATACCTTTCGCCTGTGATCTGTGGTACGCGCTGCAGGCCGTCGCGGGGCTGGGGCCCCGCCGGCCGAGGCGCGACTATGAACTTTGACTAGATTAATAGTTTAGCCGATAAAGGGACCTCAGGGGAACTGCCGATCCGGGGCCGCGGGCGAGAGCAACGCCGGAAGCTCCCGCATGTCGTCGAAAACGACGGTTTGCGGGCCCTCGAGCGCCCTCCGTGGCACGAGACCTCCGGCGTAGCCGAATGCGCGCATCCCGGCGGCTCGCGCGGCTTGCACGCCGTACGGACTGTCCTCGACGACCGCGCAGGCGGCCGGGGCCACGCCCATGCGGCTCGCCGCGTGGACAAACAGATCGGGGGCCGGCTTGCCGCGAGCGACCTCGCTGGCGCTGAAGATCCGGCCCGCGAAGCGGTCGTAGAGCCCGGTGAGTCCAAGCGTAAAGCGAATCTTCTCGTGGGTCCCGCTCGACGCGACACACGTCGGTATGGCGATCGCGTCGAGTGCCTCGATGATGCCGGGCACCGGCTTGAGCTCGGCGGCGAAAGCGTCGCGATACAGATGCTTGAACGGCTCTTCCCAGCTCGCGCCGAGTGAACGGCCCAGGTGAGCCTCGATCTGGGCGGTCATCTCCGCGTCGCTCCGGCCCATGAATCGCTCGACGACCTCGGCCTCGGTCATCGGCCAGCCGAGCTCGGCGAGCACGGCGACGTCGATCCGCACGGCGATGCGCTCGGTGTCCACGAGGACGCCGTCGCAGTCGAAGATCACGAGCGCAATCGGGGCGCTCACCTGGTGGAGCCGGACGCGGCGGCCCGGCTCAGTACTTGCCGCCGAGCTTTCGGTGATCCCAGGAGACGGTGCGGGTCGGCGTGAAGCGAAGCAGGACACGCTTGGGGGCCTGCTGAAGAACTCCGGCGCGCGCCTCCGGCGAAAGGTCAGCGCCCGTGTAGCGGGCCATCAGCTTGAGGCCGAACTCGCCAACGCGCTCGGGGTCGCGCTCGATCGCGACGTCGCACTCGAGCATCGCGCCGCGCAGCTGGCCGTACGTGTCGCGGCCTGCCTCGAGCTGCACGGTGGCACGCCCGTCGCGCTCGAGGTTCCGGACTTTCTGAGACTTGCCGTACGTCCAGGCCAGCAAGGTGGTTCCGTCGCGCACGTACCAGAGCGGCATCAGGTGCGGGCGTCCGCCCGGCCCGATCGTCGCGCACGTGAGCACGCGCTCCTCGTCGAGAAAACGCATCAGCTCCGGCTCGGACATGGTGATGGTGCTGCGTCGGGACGGCATGTCAGTACCCCAGGGAGCGGTCGACCACGTGGCGAAGCGGCCGGCCGGCCAGATAGCGGGCGAGGTTGTCGTTGAACACCGGCGCGATCTCGTCGGGCGTGCTCGGCCCGGAGATGTGCGGCGTGACCACGACGTTGTCGAGCTTCCACCACGGATGGCTCGGCGGAAGCGGCTCGCGGTCGAAGACGTCGAGGACCGCGCCGGCGATGCGGTGCTGCTCGAGCGCCGCCAGCAACGCCGCCTCGTCCACCACCGCGCCGCGGGCGATGTTGATGAGCCACGCCGTGGGCTTCATCGCGGCGAGCGCGGCGCCGCCGATGATCCCGCGCGTTTCTTCGGTCAGCGGCAAGAGCACGACGACGAAGTCGGCCTCGCCCAGGGCGCGGGTGAGCGCGCTCACCGGGTAGACCCGTGCGGCCTCGCGCACGGGTCGTCCGCGTCGGGTCACGCCGAGGACCCGCATTCCCAACCCGCGCGCGATGCGCGCGATGTCGCGCCCGATGTCACCGAGGCCCACGATGGTCAGCGTCTTGCCGAGCAGGCGATCGGGAAGCACGTGGTCGAGCCAGCGGCGCTGTCGCTGCGCGTCCCGGTACACGCGCATCCGCTGGGTCACCCACGAGCACCAGCCGACGACGTATTCGGCCATCCACGGCCCGAAGACGCCCGGCACGCGGGTGACCTGCACGCCCGCCGGCAGCTCCGGCACCAGTGCCCAGTCCACGCCCGCGCCCATCACCTGAAGCCATTTGAGTCGCCCGGCCTTCGCGTAGAGCTGCGGCGGGAACTTCCACGCGTAGAGGATCTCGGCCTGCGAGATCGGCTCGGCGGCCTCACGCGGCGTGGCCGCGGTGCGGACCAGCGCGCCGCGCTTGGGCACACGCAGGAGCTCGACGTAGCGCGGATCGGCGTGATAGACCAGGACCGTCGGGCGGGTCACCGCAGGCGCGCGTCCTCCGCCGAGAAGTCGACGTCGCGACGATCGAGCCCCTCGCGCACGTGCCACTCGTAGGTCTGAACCTGCATCTAGCCGATCGCCACCGCGAGACACGTGGTCGTGCGGGTCACTCCGTCGATCGAGCCGATCTCGTCGGTGACGAGGCGGCCGACGGCGTCGAGCGTCGGGCCCTCGACCACGGCGATGAAGTCGAAGGGGCCCGTGACCGCGTCGAGGTTGGCGACCGTCGAGTCGGTCCCCTGGATCGCCGCCAGCTCCTTCTTGACGGCCTTCGTCTTCCCCGGCGCCGTTTCGATGAGGACGTACACGCGCATCTTCTTCGATCCGCTCTTCGTCATCTCGCACCTCCCGTGGGCGCCCGTCGGCGTGGCGTGGGACCGGGCTTGCGCCGACGTGACGCGGGTGAGTCTAGCAGATAGGCGCGGAGCAGCGACCGGTGACAGCGGGCCTCGTCGGGGCAGCCGCAGAACAAGGTGACCGTGCCTTCCTTCGCGGCGGCGCGTACCTGCGCCAGCTGCGCTTGCGCCTCCGGACGCTCGAGCCCCGCGAGATAGCGCCGCGTGTACTGGGCCCAATCGAGCTCGCCGCCACGGAACGCGCGCAGCAAGGGCAGGACTGGGCCCAGCTCCTTGAGCCAGAGGTCGACGCGGCTCTTGCGGATGCCGCGCGGCCAGAGGCGCATGATGAGGACACGCGTGCCGTCGGCGTCGCCGGGCGGGTCGTAGATGCGCTTGGCCGCGATCACTTGCCGATCGTCTCCGTCTCGGTCGACTTCTTGAGCTTTTCGCACGGATCGGCTTCATCGACCTTCGGCGTGAACCAGACGTAGTGGAAGGGGAGCGCGTCGCTTCCGAACCGCCTGGCGTAGTCGCCGGGCTTCTCCGCCGCGGCGTCGACCTCGACGAAGGCAACGCTGGTGATCGCGACGTCCTGGATCTGACGTCCCAGGTGCAGCGGCACCCCGCGGTCGGTCCGGACGTGCCCGGCCCCGGCGATGAGCACGGCGCCGTCGCGCTGGCCGCCGCGCGCCAGGCTCGCGGCGATGCGCGCGTCGCGTGCCCACTGGATATCCGCCATCCGATCGATCACGTCCTCCCCGATCTGACCGCAATGGGATTCGCGAAGCTCGCGCGTCATCGCCAGGCGCGTATCGGGCGTCGGCTCGGCCAGTCGCAGCTGGCTCATGAGCGCCGGGCCGAGACCGGGAAGGCCGTTGCGGCGGACGGCGTCGGTGGCGGCACGCGAGAGGTTGGTGGCCACGATCGGCACGCTCGCATCGAGGGCGGCCTGCGCGATCGGCTGGTAAAAGCGCCACTCGGGCCAGCCCGAGCGCGACCAGTTCACCGCGTCGCCGAGCCCGGCGGCGTCCTTGGGGTTTCGTGCCAGATAGCGCACGATCGCGGGCGCGTCGTCGGTCGCGAGCATCTCGAATCCGACCGCGGGGCGCCGTCCCGCCTCGACCATGGCGCGGACCAGCTTCGCCTGGAGCACGTGATGATCCGGGTTGTCGTGCCGCTCGCCGAGCAGCACGAAGCGACTCGCGACCAGCCGCGCGACCAGCGTGTCGTCCGGGATGAACGTCCCGGCCTTCACGTACCAGATCCGCCCCACCAGCGGATGCGCCCGCTCCGCCGGACTCTCCCACTCGATCTTTCCCCCTTTCGCGCACCCCCCGAGGAGGAGGGCCGTGATGAGAGCGGGAAGGATCGCGAGCCCGACCGAGCGCCACGGACGGGTGTGGGGGGTCATATTCCGATGCTACACACTGCGAGCGCCCTCACCGAGCTTCGTCGCCAAGCGTTCCCCCGGGAGTCGTCGCGGTCAGCCCCGCGTCGATGACGAGAGTTTGTCCCGTGACCCAGCGCGCCTCGTCGCTGGCCAGGTAAACGGCGCCCCAAGCTACGTCCCACCCGGTCCCCTCGGTCCCCAGCGGGCTCGCGCGTCGGCGCCTCTCGCGGGCGGTTTCGCCGAGATCCTGAACCATCGGCGTCCACACCGGCCCGGGCGCGATCGCGTTGACGCGAATGCCCTTGGGGCCGAGCTGAACCGCGACCGAGCGGACGAAGCCGATCACGCCTGCCTTGGCTGTCGCGTACGCGGTGCGGCCGTAGCCGCGCAAGGCCGCGATCGAGGAGACGCAGATGACCGCGCCGCCGCCGCGCCGAACCATCGCGGGCACGGCCGCCTGCGTCGCGAGGAACATCGACTTCAGATCGACCGCGATCACGCGGTCCCACTCCTCTTCGGTGGTATCGAGCAGGCCCTTGCGCGACTCGATGCCGACGTTGTTGTGCAGGATGTCGACGCCGCCCCAGCGATCGACCGCGGCCTTGACCACCGCTGCGCACTCGGCGGGGCGCGTGACGTCCGCGGCGTGGGCCACCGCTTCGCCGCCCTCGGCGCGAATCGTCACCATGGTCTCCTCGGCGCGGTCCTTCACCTGGTCGACGCAGAGGACTTTGGCGCCCTCGCGCGCGAAGAGGATGGCGGTCGCTTTGCCGTTGCCGAGGCCGGGGCCGCGCGAGCCGGCGCCGGTGATGATCGCGACCTTGCCGTTCAGCCGTCCGCTCACCGGGCTCTCACGTTACGGAGCGCGGGCCGGGATAGCCGTCCCACGAAAGCCGCGAGCCATCGGCGCTGAAACCGGCCGCGACGAACGGCTCGAAGATCGCGCTGCCGCGCACGGGGCCTCCGTCCCAGGTAGTGATCTCGAGACGGCGCACCGGCCTTTGCAAGAGCGGCCGCTCCATGAGGGATTGAAGCGCGGCGATCACTCCAGGCAGATCGACGTCTTCCCAGCCCGCGAGCGGTGTGAGGTCACGGCCGTAGCCCTCGGTGAGAAGTCGCGGCCGGCCCTGACGGAACACGAGCCAGTTCTGGGGCAGGCGCGGAGCCGTCACGCGCGCGCCGTCACGCCGCGAGAGGGCGAAGACGCGGCCCCAGAGGTTCGCGGGGTCGACCATGTTGACCAGCACGTGGGGCTCGGCGCGGCGCGACAGAGCATCGAGGTCGCGGAGTGCGTCGGCCAGCGCGTACTGCTCGCCCGACAGGCCGGCCACGAAGTACCCGCGCACGACCTCGCCGCCATACTCCATGCGGAGCAGTGTGTGACGCAGCGTGGCCCAGTCGCCCTGAGCCAGCTCGCGCGCCACGACGCCGTAGCGCGCGAGCAGGAGCTGAGCGCGCGCTTCCTCGCGCTCCTCGGGCGAGAGGCGCTCGTCGTCGCCGAGCACGCTCCAGCGTCCGATCACGGGCAGGCGCGCGAGGACGCCGCGGGCTTGACCGCGGCGTCGCCGGCGCTGGGCCCCGCCCTCCGGGGCGCGTCGCGGCGGCGTCATGCCGGCCACGATCGCGCTGAAGGTGTCGGGCGTCACGAGCCCGGCCCAGAAGAGGTCCCACAATGCCGCGAGCACCTCGGGCGTCGCGAGCCCGGTCGCGCGCGCCAGGTCCTGGGCGAACGAGGCGCCGCGTAGCTGGAGGTGCAGGAAGACGTTCTTGACCCGCGCGTCCATCTCTGGAGGCGCCGCCGCGCCTTCGCGGAGCCAACCGACGTTCTCACGGAGCGCGGCGCCCACTCGCGTGGTGCGGCCGCGGTCGCCCGCCGCGCGATCGAACACCGTCCAGACCATCTCGCCGGCCAGTCCAAGACGATCCAGCCACTCGCGCTCGTAGTTCTCCACGCGCGCGGGCAGGAGGTCTTGCTCCCAGACCCGCACCGGCAGGTCCTCGCCCTGCAGGAGCTCGACCGCTGCGAGCACGCCCGGCGGCCCGATCAGGCGATGGTCGGGATGGAGATGATGGCGGCGAAGCAGGAAGGCCGAGAACTGTTCGGCCGAGGCCACGGGACGGGGAACACGGCGCGCGTGAACCTGCCGCCGCTGAATCTCGCTGTCACCTCCCCGAGGTAAGAGCCCTGGCGGACGAGCCCGCGTGCCGCCAGCCGCTCGAGCGCTCGCGTCGCCTCGTCGAGGGCCAGGCCGTAGCGCTCCGCGAGCCACGCGGCCGTCACCGGCCCGCGCGTGCGCAGAAGGCGCAGCGCGAGGCGCTCGAGCCCGTCGGTCGTGTCGAGCGCGCGATAGAGCGCGGCGTCGGTCGCCCCGATCCACGCCCGTCGTCCGCTCGCGAACTCGAGCAGGCCGATCCGTTGCTCCTCGGTGAGGGCGCCGATCAGCGCCGGGGCGTCGGCGACCACGCGCGCGGCGATCTCCGCGTCGGTCAGATCGCCGAGATCGTCGAGGATCCCCGCCAGCTCGTTCGCGTCCCGCGCGCGCCGATCGGGCGCCGTCTTCTGTAGCTCCGCTTCGACCGCCTCGACGATCTCCGGCCTGAGCGGACC
>Ga0209267_1002857_pt1 | contig 10924 bp, 10 predicted proteins | sample GraSoiAngelo_137_FD_185894 | JGI IMG/M metagenome (GOLD analysis project Ga0209267, IMG submission 185894) | Grasslands soil microbial communities from the Angelo Coastal Reserve, California, USA - 14_0929_09_30cm (SPAdes) (version 2) | ecosystem: Environmental > Terrestrial > Soil > Grasslands ... | reverse complement strand
CGCGTCAGCGCAACCGGCTCCATCGAGACCGAAGCCTCACCCGCGCGCGACTGTACGCGCACGGTATAGAGCGGCGCGGTCGACGGCGCGGGGAAATCGCTGCGGTAGTGGGCGCCGCGGCTCTCGGTGCGCGCCAGCGCGCTGGTGGCGATCAAGCGGGCGACGGTCGCCTGGCTCGTCAGGTTCAGCCAGTCCTGCCACGCGAGATTGAATCCCGGCCCACCGGGAACGCCGACGCGCCCGAGCTCCCCACCGATCCTCTCGGTCGCCGCCACGGCGGCCTTGAGGCCTTCGCCGTCGCGAACGAGCCCTGCCCGCTCCCACATGACCTCGCGCAGCTCGCGTTGCAGTCCGTAGAGATCGCCGCCGCGACGCTCGAGCGGCGCGGTGAGTCGCTCGATGACGGCTCCCACGGCCACATCGCCATGGCGCGACGTCGCGCGCCCGGCGACGAAGTCCGCCATCACGTCGCCGGCGATGCCGCCGAACACGGTCGACTCGGCGACGCCGTTACCGCCGAGGCGGTTGGCGCCGTGGACCCCGCCCGTGTCCTCCCCGGCCGCGAAGAGCCCCTCGATCGCGGTCGGCAGGCGGTGTCGACGACCACGCCGCCCATCATGAAATGGGTCGTCGGGCCCACCTCGACCGGCCCGCGCGCGAGATCGCGGCCGAAGTCGCGGCATCGCCGCACCATCCCGCGGAAGTTTCGCTCGACGACCTCGGCGCCGAGATGGGAGACGTCGATCCACACCCCGCCGTTCGGCGTCCCCCGCCCCTCCGTTACCTCCAGGAACGAGGCGCGCGCCACGAGGTCGCGTGTGGAGCGCTCCATCCGTGCCGGGTCGTAGCGCTCCATGTACCGCTCGCCGCGCCCGTTGCGAAGGTGTCCACCGGCGCCCCGTAGCCCTTCCTCGAGGAGCGCGCCGGTCATCAGGGAATCGGGGATCACGAGTCCCGTGGGATGGAACTGGACCATCTCCATGTCGCGGAGCGGGAGCCCGGCGCGATACGCGAGCGCGATCCCGTCGGCGGCCTTGTCCGCCGAGCACGCGACCACCCTGTACATGGTCGGTCCGCCGCCCATCGCCAGCAAGGTCGCGCGCGCGGTCACGACGACAAAGCGGCCGGTCCGGACGTCGAGCACCAGCGCGCCCGCGCAGCGTTCCGCCCCGTCCAGCAGGAGCTCGACCGCGCGGCACTCCTCGAGGGCCCGGACGTTGTCGCGTCTCAGCACCTGCTCGGACAGGCGATTCATGATCTCGATGCCGGTGAGGTCGCCCTTGTGGATCGTCCGATCGTGCGTCTGCCCGGCGAACGGCTTCTGATGGATCCGTCCCTCGGAGGTTCGGTCGAAGAGGCAGCCGTAGCGCGACTCGAGCTCGAGCACCCGCCCGGGCGCCTCCACGACCAGGGTCCACACGAGCTCCTGGTCGTTGATCCAGCCGCCGCCGGCGAGCGTGTCGAGAAAGTGCGCGTCGAGCGAGTCGGGCTCGGTGAGCACGGCGTTGTAGCCGCCCTGCACCATGCGCGTGCAGCCGGCGCGCCCAAGCAATCCCTTCACGACGACGGTGACCGAAAGGCTCGGTGATCGATCGGCGGCGTGGAGCGCAGCGCAGAGCCCGGCGCCGCCCGCGCCGAGGATCAGGATGTCGGTCTCGACGCGGTCGATCACAGTGGCCCTATTCTAGCTCGTCCTGCTTCGTCTTGGCCGCCTCGCCTTTGCCGAGGCGCTCGGTTTCGGGAAGTTCTACGAGTGGAATCTGCCCGTCGTAGACTGTAAACACTCGACGCGGCTAGTCGGTCTCACCACGAGGTTCTCCGGGAAACCCGAACCCGGCGGTTGACAAGGAGTCGCCATGCGGACTCGACGCGTCATCGTCGCGCTTCTCACCTTGTCGGTTGCGGCGAGCAGTCCGAGCTTGATCCCCGCTGCCGAGCCGCCGGCCCCGGAGCAATCCGGCGAGATCACCCCGACGCGGGTGAGTTATCTCTACGGCCAGGTGTCCTTCTGGCGCCTCGGCGCGCAAGAGTGGGCGGAGGCGAAGCCCAACACACCGCTGGCGCCCGGCGACATTCTGTACACCGGTCAGGACGGTAACGTCGAGCTCCAGATCGGGCCTCGCGCCTTCGTGCGAGCCGGCAACGGCACGCAGATCGGCCTGGACAACGAGGAACCGGACTACGTGCAGTTCCGCGTGACCGCTGGCCACGCCGCGTTCGACGTCCGCGAGATTCCGTCAGGCCACACGGTCGAGATCGACACTCCGAACGCGGCGTTCACGATCGAGAACAGAGGCTACTACCACGTCGCTCTCGCCGAGGACACGACGACCTTCTCGACCTATCGTGGAGGCAGCGCCACCGTCACCCCGGCCGCGGGAGCCGCCACGCCGGTCGCCGCCAACAAGCAAATCGTGATCGCGGGCGCCGAGACGCCGAACGTGGAAACCGGAGCGGCCCCGCCGCTCAGCGCGTGGGATCGCTGGAATCACCAGCGGACGGCCTATCTGCTGCAACCGATGAACTCGCAGAACGTCTCACCCGCGATGTACGGAACGGAAGAGCTCGTCCAGCACGGAAGCTGGCGCACCGAAGAGACGTATGGACCCGTGTGGGTGCCGACGAGCGTCCCCCCGGGATGGGTCCCGTACAGCACGGGCCGGTGGATCTGGGATCCGCGCTTCGGCTGGACGTGGCTCGACGCCGCGCCCTGGGGCTGGGCGCCGTACCACTACGGCCGCTGGGTGTTCGTCAGAGGCTACTGGGGCTGGGCGCCGGGTCCCGTCGTCGTCCGGCCCGTGTACGCGCCGGCTCTCGTCGTGTTCCTCGGTGGTCCCGTCGGAGTGGCGGTCGCCGCGCGGCCCCTCCACTGGGCGCCCCTGGGATGGGGCGAGCCGGTCATCCCGTGGTGGGGTCGTCCGGGCTTCGTCGGCGTCGCCTGGTGGGGCGGCTGGGGCGGCCCTCGCGTCGTGAACAACGTCGTCGTGAACCGCACCACTACCGTGAACGTGACCAACATCAACGTGTACAACAACGTGCACGTGCACAACGCGGTCGTGGGAGTTTCGGAGGATCGCTTCGGGCGCGGGTCTGTCCAGACCACGCGTGTCGACGCCGCGCGTGTGCGCGAGCTCACGCCGGTGCGGGGTGCGCTCGACGTCAAACCCGTCGCGGCCAGCGTGATGAGCGCCGACCGCGCGGCCTTGAGGCCTCCGGAGGCCGTCCGCGACCGCAACGTCGTGGCGACACGCGCACCACGGGATTTCTCGCCGGCCTTGCGCGCTCAGGGCCTCAGCGCGGAGCGCGAGGCGACGCCGTCGGCCGCAGCGCGAATCGTGCCGGCGCCGAAACGCACGATCTCTGTCACGCCACCGGCGGAGGGCCCAGGCTCGAGTCAGAGGCCGCGCCCGAGTGAGACGCCGAACGCCCGCCGACCGGATCCGAGCCCCGCTCCGAGCCCCGGCGCCGGCGCGCCGCGCCCCGGCCGTCGAGAGGGCCCTTCAGGACAGCCGGATTCGGGACAGGGCAAGCGGCCTCAGGCCGATGAGAACGAGCGCGGCCGGAGGTCAGGTCCGCCGCCGCCACCGCCGGCACACAGCTCCGCAGAGTCGCGCCAGGTGCATCCTCAAGGCCCCGACCAGCGGCGCCGACCCGAAGCCAAGCCCGCGCAGCCGCCGCAGCGCTCCAACGAGCGCCCACCTGAACGGACGGAGCCGCGCCAGCAGGAGAAATAGCCGAAGCCGCGGACGGTTCGCTCGCGGGAGCACGCACCGAGCAGCCGAGTTTCGAGCGCCGGCTTTGCCGGCGCAGCTCGAATCGAGCTGAAGACCGGCGCGGGTGGTCGGTGGGGGGATTCGGGGGGAGCGGCGTCGCTCCCCCCGATGTCCAGCCTAATGCATCCGGTGGTCGTCGAAGCCGGCCGAGGACTTGATCCGGTCCTCGGTGCCCGGGATGTACTTCTTCTCGAGCTCCTGGAAGTAGGAGACCCGCGCCATCACGTGATGGCTCTCGGTCGGGTGGCCCACCTTGGCCTTCTCGAGCATCCACTGCGCCTGCTCCTCGTCACGCACCAGCTCCTCCATCGCGTTCCAGGTGGCGTACGTGGCCGCGTGGGAGGCGAAGAGCGTGATGAAGATGAACTTGTAGCCGAGCTCGCCCAGCTCCTTGAACGTGAAGGGGTTCGGATCCTGGTGCCACCGGAAGGACGACGAGTAGTTGAACGACAGCGGCAGGTCCGGATGCGTCTCGCGCATCGCCTTGGCGAAGGCCACCGCGGGCTCGCGCGAGGCATTCGAGAGCTCGCACCACACGCTGTCGACGCCGGCGTCGGCATAGGCGCGGCCCCGGCGGATCGCTTCCTCGAGGCTCCCGCCGACGGCACCGTAGGCGTCCGTCCGCGCGATGATCACGAAGTCGGGATCGAGGCGATCACGCGTGTCGAGAGCGGCCCGGTACTTGCCGAGCGCTTCCTCGAGGCTCACGACGGTCTTGCCGGCGATATGGCCGCAGCGCTTCGGGAACCGCTGGTCTTCCAGGTGGATCCCGGCGACCCCCGTCTTCATGAACTCCTGCACGGTCCGGATCGTGGAGAGCGCGTTGCCGTAGCCGTCGTCGGCGTCGGCAATGATCGGAAGGCTGGTCGCGCTGGCCACCATCGACGCGATCCGCGCCACCTCGGTCTGCGTGAGGAAGCCCATGTCAGGCCACGCATTGTGCAGGGCCATCGAGTACCCGCTCAGATAGATCGACTTCATGCCCACACGCTCGGCGATCTGCGCGCCGAGCGGCTCGTAGACGCCGCCCGTAAATAGGTAAGGCTCTTCCTTCAACAGGCGTCGAAACTGTCGTCCTTTGCTCTCCGGCATCGATCCCTCCTCAGGCGACACGATGGCGCGCGAGCACTGTCGCGCACCATCGGCAATAGGTGACGGTCTCCACGTCGATGACGCAGCTCGGGCAGGCCGCCACGTCGCACTCCTGGCAGCGCGCGGTCCGGCCCGGCTGCTCGAGCGTCACTCCGCACTCGCACGTCGTCGGCATCGCCGTCTCCTCCCGTGCTCGCGTCCCGTGTTCCGTTCCGATGAGTTCAAGAGTGCGGTCGTCGGGGCAACAAATCAACAAAGTGATTGTTTTTATCTACTAGATAAATTATATTTATCACTACGGGAAATTCCGGAAGCCGAACGCATGGATATCCCTCAGGTCGAAGCGTTCCTCGCCGTCGGCACGTTCGGCGGATTTCGCCGGGCGGCCGCGGCGCTCCGGCTGACCCAGCCCGCGGTGAGCGCGCGCATCCGCGCGCTGGAAGATTCGCTGAGCGTGCGGCTCTTCGAGCGCGGCCGACAGGGCCACGGGCTCGCGCTCTCGGCGGCCGGGCGCGCGCTCAGGCCGCACGCCGAGCAGCTCTTGCAATCGGTCGCCCTCGCGCGCCAGGCGGTGCACGACATCCGTCCCACCAGCGGCGGCGCAATCCAGATCGCGGCGGTGCTGTCGATCTGCACCTATCTCCTGCCCGACGTCCTCAAGCGATTCCAGACGGCGCACCCGACGGTGATGATCACGGTCCGCTCCGGGCACTCGAAAGAGGTGCTGGAGATGGTGCTGCGCGGAGACGCCGAGATCGGTCTGGCGCGGTCGCTCCACCATCCCGAGGTCGAGACGGTAAGCCTCCGCGACGATCCGCTCGTCCTGGTCGGCCGCTCAACCGCGTGGCCCACGCGCGAGCGCCGCGCGCGCCTGGAGGAGATCGCCGACCGGCCGCTGATCTTCTTCGACCGGGGCTCGAGCGACTGGACCTTGACCCAGGGCCTCTTCCGGCGGGCGGGGCTCGTGCCGAACGTGGCGCTCGAGGTCGAGACGATCGAGACGGCCAAGCGGATGGTCGAGCGCGGGATGGGGCTCGCGTTCCTCCCGCACCTGGCCGTCGTTCGCGAGCTACGCCGGCGGAGCCTGGTGGCGATCGAGATCGTGGACGCCGAGCCGATCACCCGGAGCCTCGACGTGATCCATCCGCGTCCTCGCCCGCTCTCGCCGGCCGCGCGGGCACTGCTGCAGGCGCTGCGTTCGGCCTTGAGCGAGGCCGGCGGCCCGCCGCGTCGCCGCCGCTAGCTCTTGCGCGCGAGCAGCGAGCGGAGCAGCGCCCGCCCCTGCTCGCCCGTCCACTGGCGCTCGCCGATCGCCTTGCCGACCAGCCTGCCGCCGCGATCGACGAGAAAGACCGTGGGCGTGTACGCGATATCGTACTGCTTCGACACTTCGCCTTTCGCGTCGAGCAACACCGTGGACGTCACGGCCCTGCTCTTCACCCACCCCGCGACCAGGTCGCGCTTCTCACCGAGGTTGATCGCCAGCACGACCAGTCCCTGGTCCTTGAGCTCCCGATTCACCTGCTCGATCGTCGAGGGCAGCTCCCGCGCGCAGTAGGGACAGGTGCTGTCCCAGAAATAGAGCAGCGCGGCGCGCCCGCGTAGGTCGGCGAGCGACACGGGCTTGCCGTCGAGCGCGTCGAGCATGAACGGCGCGGGTCGCTGGTCGCCGAGCGGCATCACTTGCAACGCGGAGAGCAGATCGTCGAGCCGGTCGTCGGCGGCGGCCGGCAGCAGCGAGAGCCCGATCAGCGCGAGCGCGAGCGCCAGCTTAGCGCTTGATGTACGCGTCGCCCGCCTTTTGGAGCTCAATTCGCCCTTCTCCCTTGCCTCACACGACCCGAACGCGCGGGCGTGGGGCGAGCCTCACCCGCCCGAGACTCCGCAGGTGACCCGCCACGACGTCCCAGGCCGGGGGCCCGTCGACCTCGGCGAGGCTCGCCCAGCCCGTCGCCTTGTAGCGCCGGGTGGGCTCGAGGGAGCGACCGGCCACGCGGACGTCGCGAATGCGTCGGCCGACCCGCTTCGACGGGTCGATCGTATAGGTCAAGCCACCAAGCCGGACCATGTCGCCGCCCTGACGGTAGTACGGGTCGGGATGGAACAGGTTGTCGGCGACGTCCTCCATGAGCGCGTGGATCTCGCGCCCGGTCATCTCGCGCACCCAGGTGTTCGGATAGGTCACGGCCGTGTGAGCGTACACGTCCTCCAGGGTGATCTCCTGCCCCGGCACGATCGTGATCCCCCAGCGGAAGCCCGGCGAGAACGCGATCTGGGCGTCGGCGCCGCGCAGGAGCGCGTCGAGGATCACCTCGTCGAAGGTGCCGTTGAAATTACCGCGCCGGTAGAGCAACGATTCCGAGACCGCGAGCCGCTCGCTCAGCTTCGCCTCGTAGGGGCGGCGGATCTCGTCGATCAGCTGCGCCATGCCCGGATCCGCCGGGAGGTCCTGGGCCAGAACCGGAATCAGGCGATAGCGATAGCCGCCGACACGCCCGTGCTGAACGTCGAGATCCAGCCGGCTCAGGAACTTGCCGTGGGAGCCCGAGTTCACGACGAGCGTGCGGCCCACGAGAATCGGCTGCGGCAACGCGTCGTGGGTGTGGCCGCCGAGAATGACGTCGAGGCCATGAACCCGGCTCGCGAGCTTCAGGTCGACGGCGACGCCGTTGTGCGAGAGCAAGACGACCAGGTCGACCTTCTTGTCGTCCCGAAGCTCGTTGACCAGCCCCTGGACGCCGTCTTCCCGGATGCCGAACGTCAGGTCGGGCACGAAGCGGCGGGGGTGGGAGACGGGAGTGTACGGAAACGCCTGGCCGATGACGCCGACCCGCGCGCCGCCGACCTCGCGGATCGTGTAGGGATGAAATGGGCGTTCGCCCCACCCGACCTCCCTCACGTTGTGCGCGACGAAGTCGCCGGCGAAGAGGCCCGTGCGCTCGCGATCGCCGAAGAGCTCCTTGACGCGGTCGAGGCCGTACACGAACTCCCAGTGCGGCGTGAAGACGTCGACGCCGAGCTGGTTGGAGACCCGCACCATGTCCTCGCCCCGGCTCCAGAGGGCGGTCGCCGAGCCCTGGATCGTGTCGCCACCGTCGAGCAGGAGCGTGCGGCCCGCGCGCTCCTCCCGGACCCGTCTCACGAGTGTGGCGAGATGGGCGTAGCCGCCCATCCGTCCGTAGCGCGCCGCCAGCGCCGGAAAGTCGAGGTACGTGCACGCGTATGCCTCCACGCTCCCGGGCGCGAGGTGATAGGCGCGGAGCAGCTCGGCACCCGTGAGAAACGGGGGCCGCCCGCGCTCGGCGCCGACACCGATGACCGAATCGGGCTCGCGGTAGAACACGGGTCGAAGCGTCGCGTGCGCGTCGGTGATGTGGAGCAAGGTGACGTTGCCGAGCGGCTCGAAAGCCAGGAGCCGCGCCGGACCGTCGGCGCCCTCGAGACTGCGCGGTGCGAGCCCAGCGCCCGCCGCGACCGCGAGCAGCTTGAGAAGGTCGCGCCGGGAGACGTCCATGCTCTAGTGGCGGATGCCGGGCACGCTGAGCGGCTTGCCGTTGTCGAACGAGGTCAGATAGAGCTCCAGCTCCGCGTACTCGATCGAATCCGCCGCGAGCATGTTCATCCCGAGCGGTGTCATGCACCACTGGAAGCGCTTGCGCATGTCCCACACTTCGGCTCGGTCGGTCCGCCAGGTCGGGAAATGCCGCGTCAGACCGGCTCGCACGTCGACCAGCACCCGGCCGCCCAGGAACTTTCCGGCCGCCGCCTCCGGGGTGTGGCAATTGGCGCACGAGTGGTTCCGCTCGCCCACGCGGCGGTTGAAGGTCGCCCTGCCTCGCGCGAGCGCCGCGCGAGCCTCGGGGCTCAGGACGTCGACATTCACGGGCAGGCCGTTCGACGCCCGCTTGACGAGCATCGTCATGCTCAGGCTGTCGGCCGACTCGGCCGCCAGCGGGAGGCCCGTCGTCTCCGGCCCATGCACCTCGAGGAAGTCCTCGACGCTCATCACGCGCCCGTACGCCTTCACGAGCTTCGGATAGCGCGTCGCGGCGCCGCGCAGCGCACGGCCGGCGCCGCCCTCGTGGCAATCGGCGCACGCCTTGCCCGACGGTCCGCGCGCCGCCCACAACGCCTCGGCATCCTCGGCGAGGACCACCGCGGGGTTGTTGGTGGGATCGAGGTTGTCGCCGAAGCCCACGGGCTTGGGGCGCGTGAAGGGATTGCGGTCGCGGTCCTTCTCGGGCGCGATCGGCCCCTTGAGCGTCTGGAGATAGGCGACGATGTGAACGATCTCCTCGGGGCTGAACATGCCGGCGGTCCCCCACGGCGGCATCACGGTGTTCGGGAAGAACACGCGCGCGTCCCAGACGACCTGATAGAGATACTGATCCGGCAGCCGGCGGTCGCCGATCGTGGATTGATCGGGGCCCGCGCTTCCGGCCGGCCAGACGTCGTCGCCCGGAACCAGATGGCAGGCCACGCACGGCCCCTTGCTTCGGTTCAGGAAGAGCGCGCGCCCCTTCTGGGCGTCGCCGGCGATTCCCGATGGCATCGCCACGCGCTGAACCGGAGGCTCGGGGCGCTGGTCGTCGTAGGCATAGGTCGTGTAGCGATCGAAGTCGCGCGTCGGCCAGCCCGGATAGCGAACGGCCGCACGCTTGCCGTCGGGTAAGGTTCGGAGATCGCCACGCGCTTCCGGGATCGCGCGCGACGACCACCGGGGAACGGCGCGATAGTCGGGCACATCGGGCGCGGTCCCGGCACAGCCGGCGCTCAGCGCCGCGAGCGCCGCCCACGCGAGCGCCCGGCGCGCCGTCGCGCCCCTCATCGAGAAGCGTTCACGAGAACTTGATGTCGGCTGTGCCTTCGTACCGGCCGCCCGTGGTGTCGAGGAACTGGACCTTGAGCTGGCCCGGGTCGGTCGCCTTGAAGGTGAAGGAGAAGAACGGGTTTTCGGCCACACTCTGGGTCGTATCGAAGGTCGCGATGGTCTTACCGAGGTAGGTCACGATGACCTTGTTGATGTAGTTGTAGTTCTTCTGGACGATCTTGCCCTGCGGGTCGCGCTCGACCCGCTCCATGGGATGGATCACGAGCGAACGCACCTCCACGACGTCGCCGGGCTTGATGCTCGAGGGAACGCGCAGCCGGACCTTCCCGATGTCTGCCATGGCTATCCCCCGCAGCCGCCGACGGTGACCTTCACCTCGCGTTTGACCTGGAGCAGCGTGCCGTCGCTCTGCTCCACGATCGCGCGAACGTCACCGGACTCGCCGAGACGGATGTTCGCCCCCATGTACGCGCGGCCCGCATCGGGCGCGAGTGTCACGCGCGTGACGACGGGGATGCGGTTCTTGTCGGCGACGACATAGATATGCTTCACCCAGTTCGTGGGCGTCATCGGCGACTCGACGGTGACGAAGACCGGGACGACCGCGCCGTTCTCGGCAATGAGGGGGATGTCGAGCTTGATGGCCGCGGAACCGTCCTTCATGGTCTTGCCGCCGAAGAGGCGCTTCATCGCTTCCTCGACACTCTCGTTCTGGCCGAACACCTGGCCGTGCGCCGTCCCCGGCGCTACGGCAAGCCCGCCGGCGGCGGCGACACCCAGGGTACCCAGCGCGATCAGCACCGTCCGGCGGGTCACTCCCTGGCCGTCAGTCATGCTCGTTCCCCCGCGTCACGCGGCGTCGACCGTCGTGCTCTTGCATCGTTCCGATCCTCAGGCGCGATAACCGTCTTGACAAGGGGCCTCCACCGTCCCAGAGTTTCTAAACGTCTCCAGAGCTCCGAGACACTATGCGCCCAAGGCAGGCCTTTGGACAACTCCCCGTGAGCCGCTCCCGATGGCCTCGCCTGCCGCTCGTGCCCAGCGCCCTCACCCTCGGCGCCCTCATGGTGCTCGGCTGCGTGCCAGGAGCCGAGCGGCACCAGGCTTCGGCCCCTCCACGCTGGACGTCACGGGCAATTCCCGAAGCCAAGGGAGAGGTCAGAGAGGTCGACGGCAAGCGAGTCCAGGTCCGCTACAAGGACGACGCGTTTAGCGCCATCACGGCGAA
>Ga0209267_1002850_pt1 | contig 10939 bp, 9 predicted proteins | sample GraSoiAngelo_137_FD_185894 | JGI IMG/M metagenome (GOLD analysis project Ga0209267, IMG submission 185894) | Grasslands soil microbial communities from the Angelo Coastal Reserve, California, USA - 14_0929_09_30cm (SPAdes) (version 2) | ecosystem: Environmental > Terrestrial > Soil > Grasslands ... | reverse complement strand
CGCAGAGTTTCTGGATTTTGCTTCTGCCTTTACGAAGTCCCGAGCTGCAGTCTTCGGGTGCTTGCAGCACGGGCACTACGAGTCCGCGAAAACTGGGCGAGTGAGCTCTTCGGCGACGATGCCGAATTCCTGGACGCCTTTGAAGCAAGCCTCACCAATAAGGAATGGCGGGAATTTGGTCTGCGCCCTGCGTCAATCGTCAAAAGAAAGACCGTGCCGCAGACTACGACAACCGCCTGCCCGACCTAATGGCATTCGTGCAACGCTGCTCGCGGTGCGAACTTCTCCGGGCCGCACAATTCGAATCGCAGCCGCTCTAGTGTCCAAACGTGATCATGCCGAATATGCCGTTCGCATAATTGTTGGGGCCCGCTGTAAAGAAGAGCTGGTTGTGTGCGCCGTCGGGCCGCCATCCTGGCCGAACTGCAATGCCCAAATCTCATCGACCTCGATAGCTTTGCCATTCGCGTCGCGAAGCGGACCGACGAACTGACCCGTTTTCGGATTGAACGCGTTGACCCGGCCTCGGGAAGTGTTGTTGCTGATCAGAATCGCGTTGCTCATCGGGCCGAAATCAGCGGGAGCCAACGCGATGCCCCAGGGCGAATGGAGAGGGCCATTGGACGCGAAGTGTTTCACCAAATTACCCTCGGTATCAAAAATGTCCACAAAGCCACCCTGCGCTTTGTTCAGGGCGGTGTACGTCACCCAAATGTGGCCATTGATGGTCTGAATTCCATATGGCGAAAAACCTCTCGGGATAGCCGGGTCGCCAAAAGACTTCGCCAGACTAAATGTGCCATCAAAGATGCAATTCTGCGGTTGGGGCCATCATCGGCGGCATATAGGAAAGTTTGTCCTGCTTTATTTGTAGCGATGGCCAAGCCGGTGTAAACCGCACCGACGTTCGATCTGTCGGTCGCGAGAGTGGCATGGCTGGCGCCAGTGTTGGGATCAATGCCGTCAACTCCGGGATTCCAGCCGCTGATCGTACCGTCCAACGTCGCGAAAATGAAGAGAGATCGGCCGGACTTGCCGTTCTCCGTGACTGTAAAGTCGGTCGCGTTCGGGCTGATGTTTCCGACGGTGCCGGCCCGGTGTGCCAAGGGTCCCCGGCTGGCTGCTTGGTGCAGGCGCTATTGTCACAAAGAGTGGAATTTGCTGACCAGCTCCATAGAGAGTGGAGAACCCGGTGCCATTGTCACTGACCCAGAACGGACTGCGCGGAAGTGCAGTGAGACCCCAGGCGTTGACCAGGTGTCTTTCGTCAGTAGTAGGCGCCACTCCCGGCTGATTCGATACTAAATCTGTACGTTTGTATTGAGCGAAGACAGGCGTTAAGAACGATGAGACAAATAGCAACGCGAGCACCAATGACGCGGCCCGTGCAATGCCACGACCAAACCTGTGTTGTGTAGCTCCGGATTGCTTCATTACTTGGCTCCTTTTCAATTTAAGATCGACTGCACTTAACTTGCATGGTTATGTCAATTGACCACCGACTAGGAAACCCAAGCGCCAGATCCCGGTGTCAGTCCGCGTGCGGCGTCAAAAAGCGCACTTGTGGCCCAGTTTCGAATTATGCCAGAGGCTGCCAGCTCGTTCGCGCGGCGAGTGAATCCGGCTCATCGGGCTCTGCGCTATCTGCCGCTCGGGGCAGCAGGGGCTCGTCGTCGTATTTGGGGTCCTGAGGCGCACCTTCGAGTTGTGCCGCGAGCTGAAACTTGATACCCCGGCTCGCCTTGTCAAATTCAGCTTTAGCCCGCGCCACGTGTGCCAACACGATGCGCACCCGCTTTGGGCCGAGCACCACGAGTCCGAGAGCAACTATGAACAGCAGCTCCGTGCCAAAACCCACGATTCACCCCGGTCAGCTTTGGTCTCCGGCGATGATTGTTCTGGTGTCGGCCGGCTTCTCTTCCTCTTTCATGGCTGACTTGAAGCCGCGAATACCTTCTCCGATTCCTTTGCCGAGTTCGGGAAGCTTTTTGGGCCCGAACACGAGCAAAGCAATTCCGAAGATGACCAGCAGATGCATAGGTTGAAACAGACCTTCAAACATAGGTCCTCCTTAGGTTGGGTAAAGAGCTCAAGCGAGCTCGAAGCCGTTAGTTACTAAAAATAGGCGCTGTGACCGGTAACTAGTTACAGCGCCCGCTAGTAGAACAGGGGAGAGAACACGCAACAACTAAAGCCCACGCCGAACCGAATCCGCTGCGATGGCCAGCTGCATCGATAACTCAAAGAACGCGGCCGGTTGACCGATGAAGAGCCCATCTTCCGTGAACGCCTTCACGGTGGCCACTGCACCTCCATTCTGCGTCGAGGTCGGCCGGATCACCGAACAACGAGGCAGACTCTTGCTGACGAAGTTGCATGGCTCAGGCAGGATCTTGTTGGTCTGAGTGAGCTCTGTGGCAGGGTTGTTGAGATCCGGAAAGGTCAGTCCGGTCACCGGATCGACCACACCGGCCAAAGGTTGGGCCACCGCATTGGCGCCCTTATCGTGCCACAGCCCGAAGTGATCAATCTCGACTCCGCCAATACTTACCAGAATCCGCAGGACTGTCGGGTCATTTGCCTTGAAGGCCAGTGTCGGATAGAGGCTGGCGCCGCCCTGCTCAATAAACGCAAAGTGAAAACCCGCCGTGTTGGCGATCGCCTGTATGCGCTCGGCATCGCGTCCTGCGATGGGAACTGTTGGATTGGTTGAAGGGGGAGTGTCCGTATCATTTAACGGAATCGCCGGTTGGTTCTTAATGAGGAAAGGTCCCTTGAACACCGCACCCAAATCGGGGTTTTTTCCACTCCGATATCGGGTATACCAACTGAGGTCCACGTTGAGGTTCATGAGATTTGTAAGCCGCTTGATTTGCCTGGCCCCGGTCGCCTGACTGCTCGGCAGAATTCGAAATGGCTCAAGATCGACCGGTACCTCACCCCTGGATATCAAGAAAGCCTTAAGGAAGGCTGCGTGGCTCAACTCATCATCGGTATTGTCGGTGATGTATTGCGGCATGTCGCCATCCAGATTTTGCAGCGCCAGGGTGTAGGCTGGATTTCCCCCGATGAACGTCTGGAATTCTTCGCTCGATTGCGCGGCCCCGCCACCGGACGGCCCGACTCCGCCGAGTTCCGCGTATTGGGTCCACAGATCACTCTCGACAGTTTCAGCCCACAGCGCGAACTGCAGGAGTGCAACATCGCCTTTCGAAAGCCTGCCCGTACTCCGCGTGGTTTGCGCATTGCCCTCAGTCTTCAATAAGGCGCCAGCGGACAACGTGGCGCCAGCGATGCCGATGTTCTTCAGGAATGAGCGCCGCTCAACGACGCGCTGCCAACGGGAATCGAGATCTTCCACTGAGGCTGTAGCCGTGGTTTCAGTTGAGACAGTTGCAGCGAGATTCTGTTTTTTCACGTGTTCTAACTCCGATCTTAGGATAGTTTTGTGTAACCCTGCCAAATGTGAAGCTCCGTCATACGAGCGATATTCCCCAAATCGAGAAATATTTCCCTGAATGAAGTGGGACTCTTGACCACTTCAAGCGTGAGTGTTTGAATGCCCTACTGATAACTGAGTGCTTAAGCCTTTATTTCCGGAGTCGCAGCATCTAGCCTGTTTACAAGCGTTAGATTTAGCGATCCCGATTCTGATTCGGATCAGTTGTAAATTGATTGTCAGATAATTGTCAGCCCAATTGGCATTTTGTCAGTCATGGCTCTCCTGGCATTCCTCCGCGCGCTTGCTCATTACGAGAAGGTAGAAGTGTCACGAACTTCTGAAAACCCCGGAAACCACAGTATTGGTCCTGTGTTTTTCTGTAGGGTCGATGTACTAAAGGCAAGATCTATGCAGAAAATGACTGCGCAGGCACCCGGGAAGGGTTCGAGTTGGTCACTCTGCGCGGCAAAGACCAGATTGAATACACGGACGCATGAAGTTTGATGCCCTTGGCCAAAATCCTGCCATCGGCGTAATGGCAGGATGCCGGCGCATGTCACTCACATCGACAACACGGTCATTCGGTCTATACATCAGACCCCCACATTCGTTGACGTAAGCGATGAGTTAAGTGCAAACGATCACTCTCTGTCGCCTTGGTCTTTCGAATGCTCGCCTTGATCGTCCGAGCGGGCCAGAGTAAACGCGTACACTTTGTTGTTTCCGGTTCCAGCAATATTCCGATAACCGGATCCCCAATAGAGAGCGCCGTCTACTATTGAGGGGCCATCGATTACGGTGCCTCCGCTCGCGAAATTCCAGAGAATGTTTCCAGTTATCGCGTCGAGGGCATACATCTGTCCTGAATTAGAACCCGCATACATGACTCCATTCGCGACACTGACCGAGCCCCTGTCAATGGCGCCTGCAGTGGGATCTGCCGTCTGCCAAAGAATCTTCCCAGTGGCGACATCAAGTGCGCTCCACGCTCCCCACGTAATCTTCTGTCCCGAGGGAACCAAGGTGTAGGGCAGATGGTCGCTATTGGAGATCGCGACATAAATGCGCTTACCGTCAGTTGCGGTGCCCCACTCAATGCCTCCGAGCGAAGCACCTGGACCAACTGGCGTGCTCCAAACGATGCTGCCGTCATCGGGGTTGAGTGCCCAAAAGATGCCGCTCTTTTGACCAAAGCCGACAATATCGCCCACGAGATTAGGTCCAGATCCTCCAAGATCGAAATCCGGGCTGCTGGGTACAGGACAATTCGGGTTTGGTCCGGAAGAAGTTATGCAGGCTACGGTCCAGGTGTCAAAGCCTTGCAGCTTCTTTGACCATTTGACCTGCCCGGTCTTTAGGTTCAACCCGAGAGCAGCGTCGAAGAGATCGTCCGGCGCAGTGCAGTTCGCGGTAGGAGTTGCCTTCTGGCAAGCGACCACATCGGGAGGAACAGTGTAGTTGTTTCCAGTGCCGATGAAGAGCGTGCCACGCTTAGGATCGATCGCGGGTGGTTGCCATACCGCGCCGCCGCTGTATTGGTCGGTCTGCCCATTGTTGTCGGGCATGTCGAAGGTCTTCCAAAGCATCGCACCGCTCTTCGCGTCGAGCGCCACTATGCTGCCGCGAAAGCTGCAACACGGATATGCGGGATTCGTCGCCAGAGATTCTTCACTCGAAGAGACGCCAACGTAAACAACGCCGTCAAAAACAACCGGAGATCCGGTAATGATTGCGGCTGGATGACTCTCCACCTGTGTGATCCAGCGGAGTTTTCCCGTTTCCCGATCGACTGCGATCACGTTCGCGCCGTTGTGCACGTCTTTGGAACTGAGAATGTCCCCAATAATTAATTGATCATGATCCACGGCCGGACTGACACGAGAGACAGCTCCGGCGACGCCATCGTACTCGGAGATCTTGTGAGACCAGATCAGATGGCCGCTGTCCTTTTTGACTGCGAACAGATTGCCGCCCCAATCGGGGAAGTAAACTGCATCACCACCCACCGTGGGAGTGGCAGAAACATCTCCACCGGTTGTAAACACCCATTTTGGTTTCAGGCCCTTGACGTTGGCCGGACTGATTGAATGCTCTGCCGGCTGGCTCCAGGTATTGTTGAGATTCTGTCCAGCGATTCGCCATTGGCCAGATCGGAACCGATCTGACTGGCTTTGCGCGCTTAACGCCGAGACTAGTAAAAGGACGCTGATCAATGGCGCCGTTAGCGGCGACACGTTACGATGCTTAATTGACATCTGGATTGTTCTCCTTGAATTTGGCTGCGGTTATGCTCGCCGCTCTACCTTTGAAAGGTAGAGGCGTCACAAACTTCGTGAAAACCTCGGAAACTGCAGCATGGGCCCTGTATTTTTCTGGAGGATCGATGTACTAACGACAGAAGCTTGTGGAAAATGATTGGGCTGTTGAACACATCGAACGTGCGAAAGGCCAACATCGCTTGGCCCGCACTGATTCTCAGAAGAACCAATTACGCACTAAAAGAGATCGATCAATGGCGCCTCAAGGTCGCCTTGAAATGCTGTTCTTCTGTCGTGTGCCAGTAGTACCGTTTGGCGTGGGTTGTGAATCAAAAATGACTGGACCTTTTGTGTTGTGGAGGACGATATGATTGGAAACTCACTGGAAAAGTTGCACTGTAAAAGATCAAGGGCAGGAATCAGACTTTCGATTTCCCAGTCGGTCACGACTGCAGCAGCGAAGGGTGAAGTGGCGAAAAAGGGAGCCTGCAGTAGCCCGAAGCGAAAGCCGACCGATTTCGCTTCATATGCCATCCTTGATTCCTGGGGAGTATCTTAGGACAGCGCCTCGGGCAGGGGGATCGCAGGCCCAGCATAGTCATGAACAACCCACTATTGCGGCGGACAAACGCACGTCTAGAGGAGCGCAAGGACTCAGCGGCAGCCGGAAATCGGCATGTTCCCCTCGTGCACCCTCAGTTGGGACGCTTGATGAAGATGATCGGTATTTCCCTGATCGTTGCGTCACTGGGCGCATGCCGGCATCCTGCAAAAGAACCGGTGACGCTGACTTTCCTCGATCCTGAGTGGGCACACGACCTGACACAACGCAACGTGCTCCCAGACGAAAGATTGCAAGAATTCACGCGGCAAACTGGAATTAGGGTCAAGCATCTGCCGGCTCCGGAACCCACTCTTGACCAGCTAGGCATGGCGCGAGCGCTACTCGAAGGAGGAGCCTCCAGTCCTGATGTATTGGGCATCGATGTGATCTGGCCCGGAACCTTGAGTCAGGATTTGATCGACCTGAAACCGCATTTTGCAACAGAACTCTCTTCCTTAGACCCAGATGTAGTCGCGAGCTATACGGTCAAGGGGAAGCTAGTCGCCGTGCCATTTCATGCCGATATAGGAGTCCTGTTTTATCGAAGGGATCTTCTTCGCGAGTATGGGTACGGGGCGCCACCAAGGACATGGGAGCAACTCGAGAAAATGGCCACCCGCATCCAGCAGGGAGAGCGCGCCAAAGGACAAAGAGATTTTTGGGGGTTTGTGTGGCCAGGTGCGGCCGGCGAAGGTTTGACCTGCAATGCGCTGGAATGGCAGGTGTCGGAGGGTGGCGGGCGCATCATCGAAGGTGACAACACGATCAGCGTGAACAATCCCAACGCTATCCGCACCTGGCAACGCGCTGCGCACTGGATTGGTTGGATCTCATCTCCCAACGTGATCTCCTATGAGGAATGGGACGCCGTCAATGCCTTTTACTTAGGGAAAGCAGCTTTTTCCCGTGGATGGGCGCGGTCTTACTTTCTGAGCGTCGAGGCTGAGGCTAACCCGGCGATTCGAGACACAGCGAAGATCGGTAGCCAGCAGATTGGTATCACTAGTGTCCCGGGCGGTACGGCTGCGCAAGCTGCCACTTTGGGAGGATTCGGTCTCGGAGTTTCCCGATCGACAGTTCATCCCGCTGAAGCATTAGAGTTGGTCCGATTCCTTGTCCATAGAGAGATACAGTCCAAGGTGCTTCGCTCGCACTCCGAACCACTGAAGCAGCTTGAACTGTATGAGCAGCCCGCCATATTAAAGGCGTACTCTGATTTTGCTCACAGTGGGCAACGCCAGCTGGGAATTGGCGTGGTAAATCGACCCTCTACGGTTGCTGGACAGAGATACGACGACGTCGATCACGCTTATATCCGGGCAGTGCGTTCTGTTTTGACGGGCAAGACCAGGGCGCCTGAAGCTGCCACCGAGTTGGAAAAGGAACTAGTTGGAATCACCGGTTTCAAGACGGGACCGCCAAGCCCGATTCAAAGCCCCAAGCATCGGACTGCAGAACGGGTTCGCTAGCGACGCCACCCGCCGGTTGTTCCATGGGAGGCGGTCCGTGGGAAACTCAAGTAGCGGCAACAGATGACTCACATCAACAATCCGATTCGATTTGCTGGATGGCTGAGGCATGTGACAGCAAACATTCCACTCCTTTACCACCTCAACATCCATCGCCGCCTGACACTTTGCTTTATTTTCGTCATTGTGCTGATGTTGCTAGGCAATGGTGTCCTTCTTTGGCAGTCGCACTTGATCCGTGCCCAAGAGGAACGTTTGAACGGTGTAAACGAAGAGCTAATCGAAGTGCTGCGCGTGCACACCGGTCTCCTGTCAGTCTACGAGAGGCTCGGTGTTTTGGCGCGTTCCGAAGACTCCGCCCGGTTGCTGAAGGAATCGGGCACCCTTCGGACAGGTCTTCTTGATGACGCCCGGCGCACCCGGGCAGCCTTCAGTCATCTGCCTCCCGAGGTGAAGGTGGACCAGACAGTGCTGCCAACTCTCGAATCAATCGAGCGTACCCTGCCCTCACATCTGGATGCAATCGTGGCCTCGGCCGCATCCGGAGAGTGGGAAGCTGTGCGTTTCCGGATCGAGAGACAAGTTCAGCCGCTGGAATCCCTGAGTTCGGAGTTGGTCAAAGATGTAGCCCGCGAGGTTGAAGAGCAGCGCGCGCAAGCCGCTTTAAACATTTCGCGTGCGGAACGCCGAATCTTTCTCGCCGTGCCAATCACGGGTTTCGTCACGCTTCTGATTGCCGCTGGCCTCGGGGTAATAATCACCCGCAGTGTCACGGAGCCACTAGGGCGGTTAGTAGAGGGGTCCAAAGCGTTGGCACGAGGTGAATTTCAACATCAAGTTTCCGTGGTCGGTCACGACGAACTGGCTCAACTTGGTGAGGTTTTCAACGCTACTGCCAGGAGATTGCAATCTCTCTATGAGACCTTGCACGAAAGGGAAGCTAACCTCGCGGAAGCCCAAAGGCTTAGTCATACAGGAAGTTGGGCTTGGGATGTTGCCAGCAAGCGGATTTTTTGGTCGGCCGAGATGTTTCAAATTTTTGGCTTCGACCCAAAAACAACAACTCCGACCACGGAAAACTACTTGCAGAGCATACATCCGGACGATCGTGCCTCTATTGAGGCCGCCGCAAGTGAGCTCTACAAGGGGAACGATGCAGAATACAGCTACCGCATCGTTCTTCCAGACAACTCCATGAAATATGTTCGCACCATTGCCCATGCGGTCACCAACGACTCGGGCCAGGTGATTGAATTTGTCGGCACAGTTATCGACGTTACGGAACAGCGGAATGCCAGGAACGCTCTGGAAAAGGCCTTCGAGGAAATCAAGACCCTGAAAGATCAGCTCTACAAAGAGAACATTGCTCTGCGCGAAGAAATCGATAAGGTATCCATGTTCGAGGACATCGTCGGAACTTCTCCCGCACTGCAAGCAGTACTTTCTCGCGTATCCAAGGTCGCTCCTACCGACTCCACAGTTCTGGTCACAGGCGAAACCGGAACGGGTAAGGAGCTTGTGGCCCGCGCTATCCATAGGAGGTCGCATCGCTCTTCACGGGCATTTGTGAGTGTGAACTGCGCCGCCATCCCGCGGGACTTGATCGCGTCAGAATTGTTTGGCCATGAGAAGGGTGCCTTTACGGGGGCAACTCAGCAACGTTTGGGCCGCTTCGAATTGGCCGAAGGAGGCACGGTCTTCCTCGATGAGGTCGGAGAGCTCCCAGCCCTGACCCAGATCGCTCTCTTGCGTGTTCTGCAGGAACACGAATTTGAGCGCGTCGGCGGAAATCGATCTATCCACGCTGATGTTAGGGTGATTGCTGCCACGAATCGTGACTTGCAGGCTGCCATCGACGCGGGCACCTTTCGTAGCGACCTGTTTTACCGGCTCAACGTTTTTCCGATCGAGATTCCTTCTCTACGAGAACGAAGAGAAGACATTCCCCTGCTGGTCGAGTACTTCATTGATCGTTACGCAAGGAAAGCAGGAAAGAGCTTTCAGGCGGTGCACAAAAAGAGCCTCGATCTGCTTCAGTCGTACCCATGGCCGGGTAATATTCGCGAATTGCAGAACGTGATTGAGCGATCTGTCATTGTATGTGAAACCGAGAATTTCTCAGTCGATGAGAGTTGGCTTACTCGACAACCTCTTGCGACAGAGCCAACAGCGCAGGTTGAATTTTCTAGAAAACTTGCTGACCAAGAGAAAGAAATGATTGAGGCTGCCCTGCGCGAAAGCGGAGGACAGGTATCCGGACCGACAGGAGCCGCCGCCAAATTGGGTATGCCGGGATCTACATTGGAATCGAAGATCAAGTCGCTAAAGATAAACAAGAATCGCTTCAAAACTGCTGGTATTTGAACAACCCGCATTTAAACCTCTTTTTCCTCAACGGAACTCCGGGAACCTAGTTGCGAAATTTCGTTAATTCGCGAAATCTCGTAATTAGCTTATCTTCTAAGTCATCTATTTTCAGTTGCTTATGATTGGAGCGGTGATTGCAACCACACAAGTGTGAGGGCCAAAGGCAATGTTCGAGGTAAGAATTCTGAACAACGGGAAATGCTGAGGAGTTGGTGCTGAAAATCGTATGGCGAAATCCGCTCCTAATAAGAAAGGACTAAACGAACGTTGCAGCGAATCAGACGCGATCGGTTCGGCGCACTGTATACGATCACTAACCCAGATCTTACGCAGCAGTTCGAATTGATACTGAGCGAAGTTGCCTGAACGGTGGATGTTTAATTGTCCCAGAGAGGAAAGATGCTCAAGATCACGAGGGCAGCGAAGGGAAAAGTGATCTTTACCTTGAGCGGCCGAATGGATGCAGAAAACCTAGCCGAATTGATAACTCTGCTCAGCTCAGAAGCGAACGGTCGCCGGATAACCTTGGACTTAAAAGATCTAACCCTAGTGGATCAAGACGCTGTCAGTTTTCTAGGGCGCTGCGAGGCGGACAAGATCCAGCTAAAGAATTGCCCAGCATACGTCCGCGAGTGGATCACGAGAGAACGAGACCAAAATTAGCAGTTCATCTGATGCTGTCTTGATGTACGCGGTGTCGAGGGGATCTAAAGGTTTTAAAACTACACTACACAGCTCTCATTCTACAGCGGAAGGACAAACAAACCGCTGCAATTGCCGAAAGAGACATGCAATGATG
>Ga0209267_1002849_pt1 | contig 10940 bp, 5 predicted proteins | sample GraSoiAngelo_137_FD_185894 | JGI IMG/M metagenome (GOLD analysis project Ga0209267, IMG submission 185894) | Grasslands soil microbial communities from the Angelo Coastal Reserve, California, USA - 14_0929_09_30cm (SPAdes) (version 2) | ecosystem: Environmental > Terrestrial > Soil > Grasslands ... | reverse complement strand
CCGCTTCTTCGACGAGCTCGAGGACTACATGGCGGAGGAGGGGGCCGAGCAGACGCTGCGCACCATCATCAGCTGGGGACGGTACGGCGAGGTCTTCGCCTACGACGACCACCGCCAGTGCTTCACCCTGGAGAACCCGACGTAGCGGGCGGGCTGCCATGGCTGGAGGTCCTCCCCCCGTAGACCACTCCGCTGCGCTCGCGCGAGCGGACCGAAGCGCGCCGGCCAGACATCAGTTGAACGGTAGCGCGTCGCTCCTCCAGCCTCCACCGAGCGCCTTCAAGAGCGCCACGCTCGCCGCGAGCGAGCGGTTCGTGATGTCGCGCCAGGCCCGCTCGGCGCCGAGCGAAGCGTTCTGGGCGGAGACCACGTTGAGATAGTCCACGGTCCCGGCCTTGTACTGATTCTCGACGATCGCCAGAGTGTCGGCTGCGGCATCAGCCGCGGCGCGCTCGGCGGTCGACTCCTCGGCGAGCATCTTGAGCGCCGCGAGATTGTCCTCGACCTCCTGGAACGCGGTGAGCACCGTCTGGCGGTAGGTCGCGACGCTCTGATCGTAGGAGGCGATCGCGGCGCGCACCTGGTAACGGCGTGCGCCGAAATCGACGAGGGTAGCCGCGAGATCGGGCCCCAGCGACCAGAAGCGATTCGGCACCTGGAAGAGCCCCGAGAAGCCACTGCTCGCGTAACCCCTGGAGCCGCCGAGCGAGAGGGTGGGGAACCACGCCGCGCGCGCGATCCCGATCTGCGCGTTGGCGGCGGCGGCGCGGCGCTCCGCCGCGGCGATGTCCGGCCGGCGCTCGAGCAGCTGCGAGGGAAGCGTCAGCGGAATCGCCGGGATCGACGGCGCTTGATCCTTGCGGGGGATCGACAGCGCCGCAGGCGGCTTGCCGACGAGCACCGCGATGGCGTGCTCGAGCGTTGCCCGCGTGATCCCGAGGTCGACGTGCTGCGCGCGCACGTTCTCGAGCTGTGTCTGCGCCTGCGTGACGTCATAGCGCTGCGCCACGCCCGCCTGGTAACGGTTGCGCGTGACCTCGAGCGCCTTCTCGTAAGCGGCCATGGAGCGCTCGAGCAGGCCGAGATCCAGGTCCGTGACGCGCAGCTGAAAGTAGCTCTGCGCGAGGGTCGCCTGCTCTGAGAGCAGCATCGCGGCCAGATCGCCGGCGCTCGCCCGCGCCGACTCGCGATTGGATTCGACGGTGCGGCGGACGCGACCCCACACATCGAGCTCCCAGAGGGTGGCGAGGCTCACGCGGTCCTGGGTGCGCACGGCGCTGCCGGCGGCCGCGGCGCTCCCCGAGGTGCTGGCGCCGCCGCCGGCGGTGGTCGTATTCCGGCTGCGGGTCGAGGAGACATCGGCGGTAATGGTCGGAAAGTAGCCCGAGCGAGCCGTGCCGAGGAGCGCCGCGGCCTGCTCGTACCGGGCCGCCGCGAGCAGCACGTTCTGATTGGAGACCTGCACCTGCCGCTCCAGAGCGTCGAGGTCCGCATCGCCGTAGAGCTCCCACCACTCGCCGCGCGACGTCAGATCCTGCGGCTCGGCCGGCTTCCAGTCCTTGCTCTCCTTGTAGGCCGGCGGCACCTCCAGGCTCGGGCGATGGTAGGTGGGCCCGATCGGCAGGTACCCGCAGCCGCCGGCGGCGCCGAGCGCGAGCAATGCCGGGATGCAGCGAAGCGCGCGCCTCATGCGACTCCCTCCAGCGGGTTCGGGAAGCGGTGCAGGCGCGACTTGGCCCACAGCCGGAAGCGGTCGAGATACAGGTACATCACCGGCGTCGTGTAGAGAGTCAACACCTGGCTGAGGAGGAGGCCGCCCAGCACGGCGATGCCGAGCGGGCGGCGCAGCTCCGCGCCCTCGCCGAAGCCGATCGCGAGCGGCAGCGCTCCGAACATCGCCGCCATGGTGGTCATGAGTATGGGCCGCAGCCGCAGGAGACACGCCTCGTAGATCGCCTCCCGCGAGCTGCAATCGCGCTCGCGCTCGATCTGCAGTGCGAAGTCGATCATCATGATGGCGTTCTTCTTCACGATGCCGATCAGCAGGATGACGCCGATGAGCGCGATGATGCTGAAGTCGGTGCCGGTGGCGAGCAGCGCCAGCAGCGCCCCGACGCCCGCCGAGGGGAGCGTGGAGAGGATGGTCAGAGGATGCACGAGGCTCTCGTAGAGGATGCCCAGCACCAGGTACACGGCGACCAGCGCCGAGAGGATCAGCAGCCGCTGGTTGGCGAGGGCGTCCTGGAACGCCTTGGCGGTCCCCCGAAAGCTGCCGAGCACGGTGATCGGCGCCCCGAGCCGGGCAAAGCCCGCATCGATCGCCGCCGTCGCCTGCGACAGCGACACCCCGAGCGGCAGGTTGAAGGAGACAGTCGATGCAGCCGAGAGTCCCTGATGATTGACGGCGAGAGGGGTGGAAGTCGCCTCGTAGCGTGAGAAGTCGCTCAAGGGTACGCGCCGGCCCGCGGAGCTCATGGCGGGGTTGCCCACCGAGGCGCCGGCCGTCGCGGCGATCGCGACGCCGTTCGCGGCGGCGTTCGCGGCGGCGGTGCTCGTCACGTAGACGCTGCGCAGGATCTCCGGGCTCTGCCAGAACTCGGGTGCCGCCTCCATCACCACGTGGTACTGGTTCAGCGGATGGTAGATGGTCGACACCTGGCGCTGGCCGAAGAGATCGTTGAGCGTGGCGTCGATCTGGGACTGGTTGAGTCCGAGCCGCGCGACCGCATCGTGATCGATCACCAGGCTCGTCTGCAGCCCCTTGTCCTGGGCGTCGGTGTTGACGTCGGCGAGCTGCGGCAGCTCGCTCATCATGCGCCGCACCCGCGACTCCCAGGCGCGCAGGTCGGTGATGGTGTCTGCCTGCAGCGTGTACTGGTACTGCGCGCCGGCGGAGCGGCCGCCGACACGGATGTCCTGAACCGGCTGCAGATACAGATTCGCACCCGGCTCATGCCCGAGCTTGCCGCGCAGCCGCGCGATCACTTGATCCGCGCTCAAGCCGCGCTCGGCGCGCGGCTTGAGCGAGATGAACATGTTGGCGCCGTTGCGCCGGCCGCCGCCGGTGAATCCCACCACCGTGGCGACCGCCGGATCGTGCAGCACGACGTCGACGAAGTAGCGCAGCTTCTCCCGCATCGCCTGAAAGGAGATCGACTGATCGGCCTGGATCTGGCCCATCATCAGCCCGGTGTCCTGCTGCGGGAAAAAGCCCTTGGGCACGTGGATGTAGAGGTACAGGTTGAGCACCACGGTGACCGCCAGGATCAGCATCACCGTCGGGCCGTGCGCCAGCGCCCAGCCGAGCGAGCGGCGGTAGCCGCCCTGCACGGCGTCGAAGGCGCGCTCGCTCAGGCCATGGAGGCGTCCGTGCGCCCCCGTCCGCCCGTGCTCCTGCGTGAGGCGCGAGCACATCATCGGGGTCGTGGTGAGCGATACGACGAGCGACACCAGGATTGCAGCGGACAGCGTGATCGCGAATTCCCGGAACAGCCGCCCGACCACCCCGCCCATCAGCAGGATCGGGATGAAGACCGCGATCAGCGACAGGCTCATCGAAACCACCGTGAAGCCCACCTCGCGCGCGCCCTTGAGGGCCGCCTCGAGCCGCGGCACGCCGGCTTCCACGTGGCGCGAGATGTTCTCGAGCACCACCACCGCGTCGTCGACCACGAAGCCGGTCGCGATGGTGAGTGCCATGAGGGAGAGGTTGTCGAGGCTGAAGCCGGCGAGATACATGACTGCGAAAGTGCCGATGAGCGACACCGGCACGGCAACGAGCGGCACCATGGCGGCGCGCGCGCTGCGCAGGAACATGAAGACCGAGAGCACCACCAGCGCCACCGAGATCACGAGCGCCCGCTCGACGTCGCGCAGCGACGCCCGGATCGTCGGGGTGCGGTCCATGTAGACATTGAGCGCGATGCTCGCGGGGATCGCGGCGCGCAGGTGCGGCAGGAGCGAGCGCACCCGGTCGACGGTGTCGATGATGTTGGCGCCCGGCTGGCGGAACAGGATCAGCATCACGGCGGGATCGCCGTTCGCGAGCCCGTCGTTGCGCAGGTCCTGCACCGAGTCCGACACCTGCGCGATATCGCCGAGACGCACCGCGGCGCCGTTGTGATAGCCGACGATGAGCGGGATGTATTCGCTCGCGCTCATGGCCTGGTCGTTGTCCTGGATCTGCCAGCGCTTGTCGCCCGACTCGAGCGCGCCCTTGGGGCGGTTGGCGTTGGTGGTGGCGATCGCCGTGCGCACCGCCTCGGGGTTGATCCCGTAGCCGTTCATCGCGGGGAGGTTGAGCTCGACGCGCACTGCGGGGAGGGAGCTCCCGCCGACGTTGACGTCGCCGATGCCCTGCACCTGCAGCAGCTTCTGCGCGAGCACGGTGGACGCCCAGTCGTACATCTGGCCGCGGGTGAGCGCCTGGGAGGTGAGCCCGAGGATCATGATGGGCGCGTCCGCCGGGTTCACCTTGCGATAGGTGGGATTGCTCGGGAGCCCCGTCGGCAGCAGCGCCCGCGCGGCGTTGATCGCCGCCTGCACGTCGCGCGCCGCACCGTCGATGTCGCGGCTCAGGTCGAACTGGAGGACGATGTGCGTCGAGGCGAGCGTGCTCGCGGAGGTCATCTCGGTGACCGCGGCGATGCGCCCGAGCGAGCGCTCGAGCGGGGCGGCCACCGTGGCGGCCATGGTCTCGGGGCTCGCGCCCGGGAGCCCGGCGTTCACCGAGATGGTCGGGAAGTCCACCTGCGGGAGCGGCGCCACCGGCAGGTGCAGGAACGCCGCGACGCCGGCGAGCACCACGCCGAGGGTGAGGAGCGTCGTGGCGACCGGGCGCTCGATGAAGGGGCGCGAGAGGTTCATGCGGCCTCGGGCGCGGCCGAGCCGCGCCGCCGCGCGCGCCCGCTCTCGAGGCGCCGCGCCAGGCGATCGAAGTACAGGTAGATCACCGGCGTCGTGAAGAGTGTCAGCACCTGGCTCACCGCGAGGCCGCCCACCATCGCAAGTCCCAGCGGGCGGCGCAGCTCCGCCCCCATGCCGGTGGCGAGCATCAGAGGCAGCGCGCCGAGCATCGCAGCGAACGTGGTCATGAGAATCGGCCGCAGCCGTAGCAGCGCCGCCTGGTAGATCGCCTCGCGCGGCGGCTTGCCCTCACCGCGCTCGGCCTGCAGCGCGAAGTCGATCATCATGATCGCGTTCTTCTTGACGATGCCGATGAGGAGAATGATGCCGATGATGGCCACCACCCCGAGGTCCTGACCGGCGATCATCAGGGCGAGCAACGCGCCCACGCCGGCCGAGGGAAGCGTCGAGAGGATGGTCACGGGGTGGATGTAGCTCTCGTAGAGCACGCCCAGCACGATGTACACGGTGACGATCGCCGCCAGGATCAGCCACAGCGTGCTCGTGAGCGTGCCCTGGAAGGCGAGCGCTGCGCCCTGGAAGGAGAGCTGCACGCTCGCCGGGATCCCGAGCTCGTCCTCCACGGCCTTGATGGCGCTCACGGCGCCCCCGAGCGAGGCCCCGGGAGCCACGTTGAAGGAGATGGTGGCGGCGGGGAACTGCCCGAGGTGATTGATCGCGAGCGGCGAGGTTCTCTGGGAGACCCGCGCGAGGCTCGCGAGCGGGATCTCGTTGCCATTCACCGCGGCGACGTACAGGCCCGCGAGCGGCCCCGGGCCCTGCGCCGCGCCGGGCCGCAGCTCGAGCACGACGCGATAGACGTTGGATTGCGTGAAGATCGTCGACACCAGGCGCTGCCCGAAGGCGTCGTAGAGCGCGTTGTCGATCGCCGCCGGAGTCACGCCGAGGCGGGCGGCGGCATCGCGGTCGATCTCGACGTAGGTCTCGAGCCCCTGATCCTGCAGGTCGCTCGCCACGTCCGCGAGCTGCGGGAGCGGCTGCATGCGCGCCACGAGCTTCTTGACCCACACCGAGAGCTCGTTCATGTCCGGGTCCTCGGCCGACAAGGCATAGAGCGTGCGGCTGACGCGCGCATCGATGGTGAGGTCCTGCACCGGCTGCATGTACACCGTGATGCCGGGGACCTGGGCGAGCCCGGGCTGCAGGCGGCGGATGACGCCGGAGGCATCGAGGCTGCGCTCCCCCTTGGGCACGAGACTGATGAGCAGCCGGCCGCTGTTGAGCGTGGTGTTGACGCCGTCCACGCCGATGAACGAGGAGACGCTTTCGACGGAGGGGTCCTTGAGGAGCGCCTGTGCGAGAGCCTCCTGCCTCTCGGCCATGGCGGCGAAGGACACCGACTGCGGCGCCTCGGTGATCCCCTGGATGAGACCCGTGTCCTGGGGCGGGAAGAAGCCCTTGGGCGCGACCACGTAGAGGAGCACGGTGAGAACCAGGGTCCCGATGGCCACCAGCAGCGTCATGCGCTGGCGGTCGAGCACCCAGGCGAGGGCGCGCGCGTAGTGCGCCGCGAGGCTCTCGAACCAGGCGCCGGCGATCCGCAACGCGCGGCTCTCTCTCGCCGGATCCCGCGGCTCGAGAAGCCGCGCGCACATCATGGGCGTGAAGGTGAGCGACACGACTGCCGAGATCAGGATCGCCACGGCGAGCGTGATGGCGAACTCGCGGAACAGCCGCCCGATGACGTCCCCCATGAAAAGCAGCGGGATCAGCACGGCGATCAGCGACACCGTGAGGCTGATGATGGTGAAGCCGATCTGCCGCGAGCCCTCGAACGCCGCCTTGAGACGCGGCGTGCCCTCCTCGACGTGGCGGGAGACGTTCTCGATCATCACGATCGCATCGTCCACCACGAAGCCGGTCGAGATGGTGAGCGCCATCAGCGTCAGGTTGTTGATCGAGAAGCCCGCGAGGTACATGACGCCGAACGTGCCGACGAGCGAGAGCGGCACGGCGACGCTCGGGATCAACGTGGCCGAGGGGCTGCGCAGGAAGAAGAAAATTACCAGCACCACCAGCACCACCGCCAGCAGCAGCTCGAACTCGACGTCCGCGATCGAGGCGCGAATGCTCACGGTGCGATCCGTCAGCGGCGTTACCGTGATCGAGGCGGGAAGGCTCGCCTCGAGCCGCGGCAGCAGCGCGGCGATGCGGTCCACCGTCTGAATGACGTTCGCACCCGGCTGGCGCTGGATGTTGACGATGATGGCGGGGACCGGCTGCCTCTGGCGGCGGTCGGCCGCCCAGGCCGCGAGCTTCACGTTCTCGGCGTCGTCGAGCACCGCGGCGATGTCCGAGACGCGCAGCGGCGCCCCGTTCTTGTACATGAGCACGATGTTGCGGTAGTCGTCCGGCGAGCGGAGCTGGTCGTTGGCGTCGATGGTCGAGGCGCGCAGCGGCCCGTCGAAGCTTCCCTTGGCCTGATTCACGTTGGCGTTGGCGATCGCCGTGCGCACATCCTCGAGCGCGAGGCCGTGCGCTGCGAGCGCCACCGGGTCCACCTGGATGCGGATCGCCGGGCGCTGGCCGCCGCCGAGGCTCACCAGGCCGACGCCCGGGGCCTCGGAGAGCTTGGCGGCGAGGCGCGTGTCGACCAGGTCCTCGATCTTCGGCAACGGCAGCGTCGGGGAGCTGACCGCGAAGGTGAGGATGGGCGCATCCGCGGGGTTGACCTTGCTGTAGACCGGCGGCATCGGCAGATCGGTCGGGAGGAAGGAGCTCGCGGCGTTGATCGCGGCCTGCACTTCCTGCTCGGCGGTGTCGAGCGAGAGGGCAAGCGAGAACTGGAGCGTGATGACCGAGGCGCCGCCGGAGCTCGAGGAGGTCATCTGAGCGAGTCCCGGCATCTGACCGAACTGCCGCTCGAGCGGCGCGGTGATCGATGAAGTCGCCACGTCGGGGCTCGCGCCGGGATAGAGCGTCGTCACCTGGATGGTCGGGTAGTCGACCTGGGGGAGCGCTGAGACCGAGAGCGCCCGGTAACCGACCATGCCCGCGAGCAGAATCGAGAGCATGAGCAGCCAGGTTGCGACCGGGCGCTCGATGAAGATCGCGGACGGGTTCACGAGGTCATCCGCACCGGCGCAGCAGGCGGCTGCGCCGATGGCGCGGCGCTCGATGCGGTATGGCGCCGGTGCGGGCGCTGCCCGGGAGGCGGCGCCGGGGTAGCCGGGGAGGCCGCACCCCGCGCGCTGTCGGCGATCAGCGCGACCTGCGCCCCGTCGCGCAGCTTGTCGAGTCCGTCGATCACGACCTTTTCCCCGGGCCGGACGCCGTCCTTCACGGAGACGAGGTCCCCGCTCGAGGGTCCCGGGCTCATCTTGCGCAGGCTCACCGTGTTATCGGCATTCACCACGTAGACAAAGGTGCCCGGCGCCCCCCGTTGCACCGCGGCGCTCGGCACGAGTGTGGCGCCCGAGAGGGTGTCGAGGCGCAGCCTCGCGGTCACGAACTGATCCGGAAACAGCGAATCATCCGAGTTGTCGAACAGTGCCTTCAGCTTGATGGTCCCGGTGGTGGTGTCGATCTGGTTGTCGACGGCGGCGAGCTTGCCGGAGGCGACGACCTTGCCGTCGCGGTCGAGCGCCTCGACCGGCAGCGCATCGCCGCGGCTGAAGTGGCGGTTGATCTGCGGCACATACTCCGAGGGCACGGCGAAGACCACGTAGATGGGATGAGTCTGGGTGAGCACCACGATGCCGTTGGCGTCCGAGGCATGAACCATGTTGCCCGGATCGACCTGGCGCAGCCCCACGCGCCCGGCGAAGGGCGCGGTGATACGCGTGAAGGTCAGCTGCAGCCGCACATTCTCGACCGCGGCCTTGTCGGCGCGCACCGCGCCCTCGAGCTGCTGCACGGTGAAGCGCTGCGCATCGACCGTCTGGCGGGCGATGGAATCCTTCGCGAGGAGCCCCCTGTAGCGCTCGAGGTCGACGCGCGCGCCCGCGCGCTGCGCCTCATCCTTCGAGAGCTGTCCCTCGGCCTGGTCGAGCGCCGCCTGGAACGTGCTGGGGTCGATCTGCGCGAGCAGATCGCCGCCCTTCACCAGCTGCCCCTCGCGGAAGGGCACTTTGAGGAGCGGTCCGTCGACCCGGCTGTGGATGGTCGCGGTGTTGAGCGCGGCCACGGTGCCGAGCGCATCGACCGTGACGTCCACCGTGCCGGTGGTCGCGGCGACGGCACGCACGGGCACCGGCCCCCCGCCGCCTGCGCCGCGCGTGAAGCCGCCGGGGCCGCTGCGGCCGCCCCCCTGACCAGCGGGCTTCATCGCCCACGCGAGCACCGCGATGAGCGCCGCTGCCCCGACCCCGGCGAGAATCAGCCGCCGGCGGCGCGTCTTGCGTCGGATTCCGCCGTAGTTCTCGTTGAATAGGATCGCCGTGCGCTGGGCTTGCCAGTCGGCGGTCTGGGTACTAGGGGAGTAATCCGGGCTCATCCGGCGCCTCTTGCGCTTAACACTGCCACCTTGGCGCAACTGCACCGCCCGCCGCAAGCGCAGTCGGCGAGCACAAAAAAATGGTGGCACAGGTGTTGGCATCGCGCTGCATCCAGCCGGCAAAGAAATGCAAAGAATTCTGAGTTTGCGGCCGGCTTGGGGCGCGCCAGGAGGCGATGTGCCCGAGTGCTGCGCTGCGAGCCTGGTACTGGTGCGTGTCCCGCGATGGTGCCGACGACTCTCAGGCCGCCCGTGACTCAATGAGCCTCGGCGCGCGCTTCGTGAACGGCATCACGCCGCGCCGTCCCTGGTTCTTGTCACTATCGCAGAGCGGGAAGCGCGTATATCTCGCACCGCGCCGGCGCGGCATCCTGCTTGGTGGATCCGGGTCGCGTGACGCGGTCCAAATAACATAACCAAGGCGCGTACCGCGTTTGATATCGCTCATGAGCTCGGATTTCGTCTCAATACTGGTTGCCGCCCGTTGGGGGTCGGTCGGCCTGATGGTCATCGTGCTGGTGATGATGACCTATATCCTGTGTCTGCGTGCGGTACTGCTCATGAGGGAGCGACGCTACGCCAAGCTGTCCGCGCGGTGGACTCCGATACTGCTCGAGGGCGGTGCGAGGAATCCCAAGCCCCTGCCGGCCGTTCCGCCCGGCGAACGGTTGCTGCTGCTGATACTGTGGAACACGCTGCGCGAGCGGAACGAGCCAGATGCGGGAATCTGCCACTGGATGAGCCGCGTCGCCGCCGTCACGAAAATCGACCGCCTGGCCCGCCGGCTCCTGCGCCGCCGCAGCGTGCGCAAGAAGCTCTTGGGCCTGGTGACGCTCGGCCAGCTGCGCGACAGGCTCGAGTGGCCCCGCTTGTGCCAGCTCGCCCAATCCGGGCACCCGTTGCTGTCGCTGGCCGCGACGCAGGCGATCGCGCGCATCGATCCGGCGGCAGCCACCGAGACGGTCGTGTCACTCATCGTCAGACACCTCAACTGGCCGGCGGCCAAGGTTGCGGGCATCCTCGAGGACATCGGTCCGGAGCGCGTGTCCGAGCCCTTCGCGCGCGCCCTGCTGCAGGCTCCCGAGTCGCACCGGCCCGGGCTCATTCCTTTCCTTGCGGTATGTAACTACTCCACCGCGCTGCCGACCGTGCGGCAGATCCTGCACGAGCCTCACGCCGATGAAGTCATCGCCTCCTGCCTGCACGTGATCGGCAAGTTCGGCGACCGCCAGGATCTGCCGCTGCTGTACCGCTACCTGACCCATCCGCGCTGGCACGTGCGCGCGGTCGCTGCCGGTTGTGTGGGGAAGATGGGCCGACGGGCGGATCAGGAGAAACTGGCGCCGTTGCTCGCCGACCGAGAGTGGTGGGTGCGCTACCGCGCTGCGCAGGCCATCGTCGGCCTTTCGCCGCGGGACGATCAGCGCCTGCGCGACATCCAGAGCACCCTCAGCGATCGCTACGCCAGAGACATCCTGACCCAGGCCATCGCCGAAGGGGCGCGTCCCGGGCAGTCCGGCACGGACTTGTCGCCGACGGGCCCGATGCGGATCGGAGCCGGCCGATGATGTCGTTCTTT
>Ga0209267_1002844_pt1 | contig 10948 bp, 11 predicted proteins | sample GraSoiAngelo_137_FD_185894 | JGI IMG/M metagenome (GOLD analysis project Ga0209267, IMG submission 185894) | Grasslands soil microbial communities from the Angelo Coastal Reserve, California, USA - 14_0929_09_30cm (SPAdes) (version 2) | ecosystem: Environmental > Terrestrial > Soil > Grasslands ... | reverse complement strand
CAGAGACGGAGGCTGAGATGGATCGCACGGCGATCGTGGTGGACCGGACCGATCAGGAACCCAGGGGGGCCGAGCCGCGTCCGCGCGTCCCTCGACCGGCCATCGAGCCGGACGCCACCCTCGTGGCGCAGCTGCGCCGAGCGGACGCGGGGGCGGCCGAGGCCCTCGTGGGCGCCTACGGCGATCGCGTCTACCGCCTGGCCATCCGCATCACGGGCCACGCGTCGGACGCCGAGGAGGTGGTGCAAGACGCGCTGTGGACGGTCGTCCGAAAGATCGACACCTTCCGCGGCGAGTCGGCCTTCGGGTCGTGGCTCTACCGGATCGCCGCGAACGCCGCCTACCAGAAGCTCCGCGGGCGCCGGCGCCGCACCGAAGTCTCCCTCGACGACGTGCTGCCCTCCTTCCACGACGACGGGCAGCACGCGGCGTCGACCGTCGATTGGTCGCCCACGGTGGATGATCCCTCCCGCCAGGCTGATCTCCGACTCGTGCTCACCGCGGCGATGGACGCCCTCCCGGAGGACTATCGCGCCGCTGTCGTCCTTCGCGACATCGAAGAATTCTCGGTCGCCGAAGTGGCGGAGATGTTAGGCCTCAGCGTCGCCAACGCGAAGAGTCGCGTGCATCGGGCCCGCTTGTTCTTGCGCCAGCGCCTCGCCGTCTCCCTGGCGACGAGCCAGGAGTCCGCTCAGGAACGCATCCCGCCACGAGTCCGTGGCGGAGGAGACCGGCGGACTCACGTCCCGTGAGGGGGGGACGGAATGAGTGGAGCCCCGCGGATGCCCCTCGCGACGTCGACCGCCCCGACGCGGATCGGAGTTCGAGGGCTCCGCGGCCCGAGTGTCGGGTTCTTGCTGAAACGCCGGCGTCGGGCGGCCGGCCCATCCGCTCCTGGCGCGCGGGGTGCTCGATCGATGAGCACCGAGGACGCGTCGACGTCGCCAGCGGAGCGATGGACCTCGGACTCGAGGAACGCGGGCGTGGGGTTCACAGACCAACCGCTGACGGAGCGACGCTCATAGCACTCAGGAGATCTGCGGGCTGGTGCTCGAGCCGGCCCGCAGCATGAGTGGAGATAGCATCGCTCACAACTTTGGATCGTTGGTCTTTACGGCGGTAACGTTGCCGGCACTTGTCAGTTCGTTTTGGCATTTGAGCCAGACGGCTTCAGTAGCTCGTTGAGCTGCCTTAGTGCTTCGGCATCCTCGGGGCTGACTGTCGTGGCCTTGCACCTGGGATCAGTCCGTTGCAAAGCACCACTCATGGCGCGCGTAAGCGGAATTGGAGCACAGCCGTGGTCCGATTCACACACGAAATCCCACTGTGGACGGGCTTGAATGTGGCAGCCAAAGCAGTTTCCCCCAAAGCGATTGACTACTTCAGCAAACCCCCTTTTTCGAATTTGCGTTCCGTCCTTGGAGATGTCTAGCTCGAAGAACTCCCAGTCATGGGTTACGGGGTTAAAGCCCTTGTCCCGCTTCACCATGGCCTCACCAGGAACCAACTGTATGACGGAGCCCGTTGGATACGTACCTCCCGTCGCCGAATCGGCAACTGCCAACGTCGCGTCGAGATCTCCCAGCAAGTTGTCGACGTAGAAGTGACGCACGTGTGTCATCTCCGTAATACATCGAAATGACTTCGCGTCGGCGCGGACTTTGCCTTCGCCAGTGCTCGCCTCTGCGGCGCTCTGTCCGGCACACAGCAAGAACAGGGTTCCGCACAGGATGGCGGGAATGTGGTCCTTCCACATATTGCTTGGGGGCTCGATCCTCAACCGGGGTCTCCGATATGGCGGCACGTCTTCCCTCCCTCGTGGCGTTGAACGGGCAAATCACCCCGTCGCTCAGCTCGTCCATCTTTTTCGCCACGTTGACCGATATCATCTCGCAGGCGCGCGTCCCGTCCGCTCGTAACTGTGGCTACTCCACGTGTCCTTTTCAGAAACACCTCGGCCCGGGTCGGGTGCCACGCGAGGCCCTCGACGCTCGCCACGATCCGCCGGAGCAGGGGTCGTGTCAAGTAGCTTTCGACCCCAATCCGGCCATTCGTGCTCGGTGACAGGGACGGTTCCCGCGACGCCGGCGCCGTTGCAGGGGGATTGAGCCGTTCGGAAGCCATGCGTCGTGAGATCTGCAGTCCCGCGGTCGCGCCACGACAACCACGACTTCGCTCAGCCCTTGTCGTACTCGTCGTGGCGGCGCCACCAGACGCCCGTCTCGTTGCGCCCCTTGGGTGCGCGGTCGAGCCACTGGTACATGCCCCAGAGGCCGTCCCAGTCCGCGCGCATAGGCGGAATAGGCGTGGTAGACGACGCCGCCCTCGAGCGCGAACGCGCTCATGCCCGGCCTCTCGCGCGTGTACGTGGCCACGTCGGTTCCGGCCATGGCCGCGAGCTCGGCGACACGCCCCTCGCCGCCGGCTTCCCGGACCGGCGTCACGTCCATCGCGTGGCCGCCGCGCCGGTAGTTGTATTCGACGACCCCCTCGCGCTGTTGCTCCTCGGTGAACCAGACGCTGAAGTCGAAGTTGAAGTCGCTGCCGAGCGAGGACGCCCAGGGAAACGTCCACCCCATCCGCCGCTGTACGCCAGCTTCGCGAGAGGCGCCCGCGACACCGCCGAAAGCGTGACGTCGTGGTTGGCCAGGTGGACGACGAAGCCGTCGAACCCGTCCGCGATCGCCGAGCAGGACGGACACCCCGCCGTGTAGTCGGGCCCGAACATGAAGTGGTAGACGAGGAGCTGCGAGCGCCCTCGGAAGAGGTCCGCCAGTGAGGCGCTCCCCTCGTCGGTCTCGAATTGATATTCCTTGTCGATCCGAGTCCACGGCAGCTCCTGCCGCCGCCGCACCAGCTCGTCGCTGCGCCGCGTTAGCTCCTTCTCCCCCTCGAGCAGCTCGAGCCGCGCTGCGAGCCACTCTTTCCGTGTCCCGGTCATGTGCTTCGTCATCGCTCTCCTCTCCTTCCTTCGGGTGTCCTTCATCGTTCGTTCCCTTCCGTCCCACGTTCATTCGACGTCCTGCGCGGCCGCCGATTCACGCTTCCATTCGCCGCCCATCAGTGTACTGCGCCACTGTCACGCAGTTTGCTGGCTTGGAGGCCAAGAAGGCGATCACCGGCGCGACCTCCTCTGCCTTACCAAAGCGCTTTCAGGGAACAAGCTGCGGCACCGACGCGCGCCGAACTCCTTCAGCTGCTCGGGCGAAGGGCGCTCGCGTCACCTGACGACGCAGCGCGGCCACGCTGGTCTTGCCGACGACGCGCACCTTGCACGTGCACGATCCCGACCGCAGCCTTTGCCTCTGCTTCGCGAGAACCCGGTTTTCCACGATGTGGGCAAGGTCCTGTCCGGCCGAAAGGAATGCTCGACGACTGCGGAGATCCTTTGCTGCCCACGAGGCGTCAGTGGTCGATCGTTTTCCGGATGCTCCCGACATGCTCGTCGATGTGGCTGTGCAGACCGAGCATGATAAGCCGCTCAGCCGTCATGGGTGGCACGTCGGTGAACACCGTTCCGCTCTTCGGCAGCTCCCTCCGTCCATTTCTCCGCCGCGGTCACCTTCTTCCAGTCCGTGTCGCCTAGCTTCTCCAGCGTCGCCAAGGCGCCCCGGGCCTTCCCCTGGAACTGCCTCGCCAATGCCTCCGTCTTCGCTCCCATGGATGTCCTCTCCGTATCGTTCGGCATGCAACCCTCCTTGTTCGGTCCCGAAACGCTCTCGCGGTGGCTCCTCACCGCAGCCCTTTGATCTTCTCGGCCAGGATGCCGGTGAAGTGTTTCCAGCCCTCCTCGTGGCCGCGGCCCATCTCGTCGTCGGGGAGCCCGTTGTGCGTCAACACCAGGTCGGTGGCGCCGCGGGACGGCGTCATCTCGACGGTCACCCGGGACTCGAGCCCGCGCGTCGCTTCCGACATCCACGTGAACTCCAACAGCCGCGGGCGCTCCACGCGCAGGTAGCGGCAGTAGTGCGCCCACAGACGGCCGGCATGGTCCGCCTCCCAATACCAAAGCTCGTCGACCGCGGCCTTGCGGAGAATGGCCCGGTGCGGCTCGAACCAGCGCCTGAACAGGTCGGGTTCGGCCCACGCGTCGAAGACCTCTTCGGGCGAGGCTTCGATCCGGCGGGGGACCGTGATCCGGAGGGCGGGGGCGATTCTCGTTCCGGCAGTAGGCATCTCAATCTCTCCTTTTGTTCGTTTTGAGGAATGCCTCGAGCTTGTCGAGGCGGTCGCTCCAGAACCGCTCGTAGTGGGAGGCCCAGCCCGCGATGCGCCGGATCGGCTCCGGATCGAGGGCGATACGGTGCTCGCGGCCGGCCCGGGTGCGCCGCACCAGCCCCGCGCGCTCGAGCACCTTCACGTGCTTCGAGACGGCGTTGAACGACATGTCGAAGGGCTCGGCGAGGTCGGTCACGCGCGAGGCGCCCTTCGCCAACCGTTGGACGATCTCTCGGCGCGTCGGGTCCGAGAGCGCCGCGAAGGCGAGGTCGAGAACAGGCGTCGTCATATATTCAACCTACAGGTTGAATATAGCAGCCGATCCTTCCGTGTCAAGCGATCGGGCGATTCTCGGCGCGAGGATACTGCTCGGCGCTGTGTTCACGTTCTCGCCGTGGTGCAGTCACCGCTCTCTCGATCCGGCTCCGCGAAAGGGCTCTACAATGCGAGCGACTTGAAGGCGTTTTCGCAATGACCCTGGCGGCCGCGGCTAGCGGCGGCGCGGTCCGTTCGCGGCCACGAGGCGCAGGAGGGTAAGCTCCGGCCTCGTGCCGAGGCGCACGGGCGGACCCCACGTCCCAGTGCCGGCACTGACATAGACCCACAAGCGGCCGCGGCGCGAGAGCCCGGCCGCGTGCGGCCCGTGGACCAGATGAATCACGAACGTCCACGGGAAGAACTGGCCGGCGTGCGTATGTCCCGACAGTTGCAGGTCGAAGCCGGCCTGCTCGGCCAGCGGCGCGATCTTCGGATTGTGCGCCAGGAGCAGACGGAAGGCCGGCCGCGCGGCGCCGTCGGTCGCGAGGTCCGGACGCGGCCGCGCGTCGGGATCGGACATTCGCGCGGCGAAATCGATGACGCCGCCGATCAGGAGGCGTGCCGCGCCGCGCGCGATGGTGACGTGGGCGTTGCGGAGCACGCGAAATCCCATCGCCTCGAAGTGCGCCGTCCACGGCGCCGCCCCCGAGTAGTAGTCGTGGTTGCCGAGCACGAAGAACGCCCGGCCCCCGGACGCCAGCGCCTCGAGCGGCGCGACGTGGAGCGCCAGCCGCGGCACCGACCCGTCCACCATGTCGCCGGTCAGCGCGATGAGATCCGGCGCGAGCTCCTTCGTCATGTCGACGACTCGCTGGACGTATGCGAGCCGCATCGTCGGCCCGGCGTGCAGATCGCTGATCTGCACGATCCGGAATCCGTCGAGATCCGGCGCCAGCCCCTCCACGGGAATATCGACGCGACGGACGTAGGGGCCCCGCAGCGCGGCCAGCGCGCCGACGCAGACCGCGGCCAGCGCGGCCACCGGCACCCACGCAGCGCCCGACTCATCGAGTAGCGTGTGCACAGCCGCTAGCGGCGGCAGCACGGCCGTCGCCAGCAGGAGCACGTCGCGTCCCACCGTCAGCACGAGGAGAAAGCTGAGCCACCCCATGCACAGGAAGCTCAGCGCCTGCATCCACTCGTGCACCCGGCCCCGGCGATCCCGATCGCCGAACCAGTAGACGACCGGAAGGATCCACACCATGATGAACGGCGCCGCCAGCACCACCCGGACCGGCGCCGTCGACGTCAATCGCGCGGCGATGTACGCGTAGCCGACCAGGAGGATCGCGCTCACCACGAGCACGAACGGATGAAGGAGACGCCTCACCCACTGATGCTACCAGAGCCCGCGGAGCCGATCCCCAAGAGGAACGGTGACTTAACCCGCCGCCGGGGGTTCGATTTGTCCTGCACAGGCATCGCTCCAGCGTGACTTACACGCGGATGAGGCTAAGATGGGCGAGGGCCCAGTGACCTGCCGATTCTGTAAGCACGAGAACCCCGCTGGCGCGAGGTTCTGCAACGATTGTGGCGCGCCCCTCGCGGCGCCGACCATCACCCCCGAGCCGCGCTCCTACACGCCGCGGCATCTCGTCGAGAAGATTCTTGCGTCCAAGAGCGCGCTCAGGGGCGAGCGTAAGCTGGTCACCGTCCTCTTCGCCGACGTCGTGCGCTCGATGGAGCTCGCGGAGCGCGTCGATCCCGAGGAATGGCATCGCCTGCTCGATCGCCTGTTCCGGATCCTTGCGGGCGGCGTTCACCGATACGAGGGGACCATCAACCAGTACACCGGCGACGGTATCATGGCGCTCTTCGGCGCCCCGATCGCCCACGAGGATCACGCCCAGCGCGCCTGTGCGGCCGCCCTGGATCTGGCCCGCGAGCTCGGCGCGCTCGCCGAAGAGGTGCGGCGCGAGAGCGGGCTCGAGTTCGCGGTGCGGATGGGCCTGAACTCCGGCGAGGTCGTCGTGGGGCGGATCGGCGACGATCTGCGCATGGACTACACCGCGCAGGGGCACGTCGTCGGGCTCGCCGCCCGGGTGCAGCAACTGGCGCCACCGGGCGGCATCAGTGTGACCGAGCAGACCGCGCGCCTCGCGGCGGGCTTCTTCGACTTCCTCGACCGCGGGGAACAGAGTCTCAAGGGCGCAAGTGTGCCCGTGCGCGTGTTCGAGCTGCGGGGTCCGGGCCAGATCCGGAGCCGCCTCGAGAGCTCCCGGGCGCGTGGCTTCTCGCGCTTCGTCGGCCGCGAGCGCGAGCTGGCTCTGCTCGAGCGGGCTCTGCGCGAGACGCAGTCAGGTCGACCGAAAGTCGTCCTGGTTACCGCTGAGCCTGGCGCCGGAAAGAGCCGCCTCTGTCACGAGTTCGTCGAGCGCGCCCGTGGCGTGGCGCTTCACTACGCCCGCGCGCTCTCCCACGGACGCATGCTCCCCTTTCACGTGATCGTCGCGCTTGCGTGCAGTCTCTTCGGTATCGACGAAGGTGCGTCACCTTCGGACGTCCGGAACGCTGTGAGACGCGGTCTCGGGAACGCGCAGCCCGACCCGATCGCCCTGGATTTCTGGCTCGACCTTCTCGGGGTGTCCGATCACGTCCCTGCGCCTGCAGGACTCGATCCTGAAGCGCGCCGCACACGTCTCTTCCGGTCACTTCTCGATCTGATCCAGGCTCGCGCTCGGCGCGAGCCCACGTTGCTCTGGGTCGAAGATCTGCACTGGCTCGACCCGACGAGCGAAATGGCGCTCGAGATGCTCACCGAGCGTCTCCTGGCCCCGGAGTCAGCCGGTAGCAGAATCTTAATAATCGCGACCACGCGGCCGGAGCATCGGCCCCTGAGGTCCTCAGGGGTCGAGGTTCTGTCGCTTGCGCCTCTCGGTCTTCCGGAATGCCTGACGTTGCTCGACGACTGGCTGGGATCCGACGACATGCTCGCACCCTTGTGCGCCCGGATCGAGGCCCGGGCTCGCGGCAACCCACTCTTCGTCGAGGAGATGATTCGCTCGCTCGTCGAGGGTGGCGTGCTGCGTGGTGAACGCGGCGCCTACGGGCTGGCCGCCCCGATCGAGGAGATCACGCTGCCCGAGACCGTTCAGGCCGTCCTCGCGTCGCGCATCGATCGGCTCGCGGACCGCGACAAGGACGTGCTCCAGGCGGCGGCCGTGGTCGGGCGAGATGTGCCAATCGAGTTGCTGCGCGCCGTGGTCGATCTGCCCGCGCCCGAGCTCGCCGCGTCGCTCGAGCGCCTTTCGACAGCCGAGCTTCTCGGCCCCGCCGAGTCTCCGGGGGAGCACGCCTTCCGGCATCCCCTCGCGCAGGAGGTCGCCTACCGCACGCAGCTTCTGGATCGCCGCCGCGGAACCCATGCCGCCATCGCGCGAGCCTTGCTCACGATCCACTCATCTGAAGTCGCTACGCACGCCGCGCTCCTCGCCCACCACTTCGATGAGGCGGGCGAGCGTCTCGAGGCGGCACGCTGGCACGAGCAGGCGGGTCGACGCGTCGCACGCAGTGACCCGGCGGATGGGGTGAGACACTGCCGTCGGGTCACCACGCTCCTCGCCGCCGTTCCGGAGTCCCGTGAGACCCTGATGCTCGAGCTCACCTCGCGCATCGCGCTGCTCGAGATCGGCCGCATCGCCGGAATCGAGGAGCGTGAAGCACGGAGCCTCTTCGACGAGGCGCATGCGGTCGCCGAGCGACTTCAGGACAAGGCCGGCCACGCGTTCTTGCTCGCGTCCTACGGACGCCTGTGCGGGCTCGCGGGCGACGTGGCGCAGTACCTCGCCTGCGCGGAGCGCGCCACCGAGCTCGCCGAAGGATCCGACGCGGTGTTCGAGTTCGAGATGCACTCGGTGCTGGCCCACGCACAGCTTGCGGTCGGCCGCCTCGCTCCTGCCCGTGCGACCGCCGAGCGTGCTCTGACCGAGGTCGCGCGGGTTGCCGCACTGCGGGAGGCGGTTGGGCATTCCACGGCACCTGGCTTGTGCCGCGTGTGGTGGGCGCTGGCGAGCGCACACCTCGGGCGCACGGCCGAGGCGGAGGCCGCGCTGGAAGCACTCCTCGCCGAGGAGAAGGACCGCGCACTCCAGGCCCTCTACGGAACGCACGCATTCCTGTGTGAGGTCCTGCGCCTCCGGGGTGATCTGCCCGGCGCGCTGGCCCACGGCCGCCGTGCGGTCGAGCTCGCGGAAGAGCGCGGAAGCGTGTTCTCTCGGGTGGAGGCCGCGGCGTTTCTCGGCGCTGCGGAGCTGGCGGACGGGGACCTCACCGCGGCCACGAGTGTGCTCGAGCGGGCGCTCGCGCTCGCTCGCGATCGGCGCACGGCGCTGTGGTACGAGCCGCGCATCCTCGCCACCCTCGCGGACGCGAAGCTCGCCGCCGGTGACCGCTCGGGAGCCCGCGCGCTCCTCGCTGAGGCACGTGAGCTCGTCGATCGGGGGCGAGGCTGGCGGCTTGGCGCCTTCGATGTCGCGCTGGCGTGGGTTCGCTTCCTGGCTTCGGAGCCCGCCTCCGACCGTACCGCGATCGAGAGCGCGCTCGAGACCGTGGAAGCCCTCACCGCCGAGCTGGGCTCCGATCCTTATCGGCGCATCGCTGCGCTCGAGCGCGCACGCCTCGCCACATAACTCAGCGGGAGGCTATGGACTACATCGGCCTGGTATATTTTGTCGAGAACGACATGAACGCGATGTCCACGATGGAGTCGAGCCTGCGCCGAGAAGAGCATAGAGGTGCGGCCGATCAAGGCGCTGCGCCGGCGAGGAGAATGCGATGAGGTTCATGTTCACGATCTACCACGACGAGAAGGTGATGGACGCGATGCCCGAGAAGGAGATGCAGGCTCTCGTCGACTCCGCGATCGAGTACGCCGAGGAGCTCCGACAGAGCGGCCACTACATCGTCTCGAACGCTCTGCAGCCGCCCGGGACGGCCCGAACCATCCGCGTCCGCGCCGGCAAGGTCTCCACCACCGCCAGCCCCTTTGCCGAGACAAAGGAGCAGCTGGGTGGATTCTTCGTCATCGAGGCCAAGGACATGGACGAGGCCTGCGCGGTCGCCGCGAGGTTTCCGCCGGCGCGCGTCGGGGTGATCGAGGTCAGGCCGGTCCACGAGCTGAAGCACTCTCGCGATCGACGCGGTCTACCGAGCTGAATCGCGGCCTCTCACCAACTGCTGGTTACGTGAGGCCGTAGTACCTCGCGCAGTTGTCCCAGAGTATCGCGCGCTTCGCGGCATCGGGCAGCGGGAGCTCGAGGAATCGTGCGACCGCGCGCGGATATTTGCAGTCCGGGTGCGGGAAGTCGGTCGAGAACACGACGTTCGCGACACCCATGAGGTCGAACACCCCTTTGATTGGCTCCTCATCGCACTCGACGGAGACGAAGCACTGGCGTTTGAAGTACTCGCTCGGCTCCATCGACAAGTCGCGCGCGAAGACGTCACCGAGCCACTCGTAATGTTCGTCCATCCTCCAGAGGAGAAAGGGCACCCAGCTCGCGTTGCCCTCGAGGAATGCGACGCGTAGCCGCGGATGGCGCTCGAGGATCCCGCCGCCGCAGAAGCTCACGGCCGCGAGCATTTGCTCGCCCGGGTGGCAGACAGTATGGCGGAGCATTACGTTCCGCGCGAAGCGGTCTCCGACTTGAGGCAGGTAGGCGCCCAAGCCTTCGTGGAAGCCGAGGGGCACGTCGAGTGCTTCGAGCTGGCTCCAGAGCGGCTCATAGTACGGATCGTGCCAGTTGCGGCCATTGACCGGGTTGGGACGGAGGAAGATGCCTTTGAACCCCAGCTCCTTCACTGAACGCCGCGCCTCCGCGACCGCGTCGTCGATCTCGAACGGCGAGATCATGCCGGCCCCGATCAAGCGCTGCGGGTTCACAGCGCAGAAGTCGTAGAGCCAGTTGTTGTAGGCGCGAGCGATCGCGGCCGCCAGCTTCGGCTCCATCCCATCGATCCCCTGCGCGAAAAGTCCGCGCGTTGGATAGACGACCCCGACGTCGATGCCCTCCTGGTCCATGGCCTCGAGCTGCGCCTCGGCGCTCCAGCCGCGCTCGTGGAACGTGCGGAACCGCTCACGGTCACGTTGCGCCGATCGTCCGCGCGCCTCCGCTGAGTAGCTCACGTTGCTCGGCATGAGCTTGCCGTCGAGCTCGATACGGAGATCAAGCACCCACTCGGCGAAACCGCGCGGCGCTTGGTGCTTGAACGGCGCGTCCAGGTAGCGTGCCCAGAGATCGGGCGGCTCGATGATATGGATATCGCTATCGAGCACGCGGAACCCGTTTTTCGCCATGGCCCCACTCCCTCCTAGCCTTGGAGCCTACCACTTCAGCCCGTCGCAAATCCGGCACAACTGTTGCGCGCGACCGGAGCCGGGGACGCAGGCGAGGCTAGCGAAGCGAGGCGAGGA
>Ga0209267_1002838_pt1 | contig 10967 bp, 8 predicted proteins | sample GraSoiAngelo_137_FD_185894 | JGI IMG/M metagenome (GOLD analysis project Ga0209267, IMG submission 185894) | Grasslands soil microbial communities from the Angelo Coastal Reserve, California, USA - 14_0929_09_30cm (SPAdes) (version 2) | ecosystem: Environmental > Terrestrial > Soil > Grasslands ... | reverse complement strand
CGCGGGCCTCGCGCTCACGCCGCAGCCGGATGTGTGCCACCGCGATGATGATGTAGACGAACACCGAGAGCGCGCCGGAGGCATTGACCAGAAAGGCGAACACGGTCTGCGGCGAGGTGATCGCGGCCAGGATCCCGAGCACACCTGCGAGGCTCCCCATCCACACCGAGCGGGTCGGCACGCGGCGCGCGTTCAGCTGCACCAGCCACTGCGGCGCGTCGCCGTGCTCGGCCAGCACGAACAGCACGCGCGAGCAGACGTAGAACGCCGAGTTGAGACACGAGAGCACCGCGGTGAGGATGATGGCGCTCATCGCGAGGCTCGCCCACTTGAAGTGCATGGCGTTGAGCACCAGCGTGAACGGCGACTCACCGGGACGCACCTCCACCCAGGGCACCGCGGTCACGATCAGGAGCACCGAGCCCACGTAGAAAGTGAGGATGCGCACGATCACCGAGCTGCTCATGCGCGCCACCGCGCGCGCCGGCTGCTGCGACTCGGCCGCGGCGATCGTGGTGATCTCGGCTCCCGTGAGCGAGAAATACACGGTCACGGCGCCGGCGAGCACCGCCAGGAAACCCTTGGGGCTGAAGCCGCCGTAGGCGGTGAGGTTCGAGAAGGTGGGACCGGTCGGCGCGGTGAGGCCGCAGGCGAAGGCGGCGGCGAGCGCGATGAACACGATGATCGCCGCGACCTTGATCGAGGCGAACCAGAACTCGAACTCGCCGTAGGAGCGCGCCGACATGAGGTTGACGGCGGTCATGATGCCCATGAGCACGAGGCCGAGGAGCCACGCCGGGAGGCCGAGCCAGTCGTGCAGAATCCTTGCGCCCGCGATCGCCTCCACCGGCACCACGATGATCCAGAAGTACCAGTAGAGCCAGCCGGCGACGAAGCCCGCCCACGGACCCAGGCCCGCGCGCGCGAACTCGGTGAACGAGCGCACCGACGGCAGCGCCAGCGCCATCTCGCCCAGCATGCGCATCACGAGCAGCACCAGCGTGCCGGTGATGAGATAGCTCAGCACGACCGCCGGTCCCGTCGCTGCGATCGAGGCGCTGCTGCCGACGAACAGGCCCGCGCCGATGATCCCGCCGATCGAGATCATGGTGATGTGGCGCGGCTGCAGTGAGCGGCTGAGCTCGAGCATGCTGTTCCCCTCAGGAGTGGCTCATGGGCGTCGCGGCCGCGGCAGGTCCCCCTGCGAGGCCGCCCGCGCCGTCTGCAGCAGCAGCGGCGCGAGCTTCGATCGTAACTCCGCCAGCGTCCAGCGGCTCGTCGGAGCGGAGATGTTGAGGGCGGCGAGCGGCTGCCCGTCCGCTCCCAGCACCGCCGCGGCGATGGTGAGGTCGCCGCGATAGCACTCCTGATCCGACCACTCGTAGCCCGCCTCGCGCGCCGCGGCGATGCGTTTGAGGATCTGCCCGCGATAGCACTCCTGATCCGACCACTCGTAGCCCGCCTCGCGCGCCGCGGCGATGCGTTTGAGGATCTGCCTCGGATCGGTGAGCGTCAGCGGGGTGAGCGGCCGCAGCTGCGAGCCACGCACGATGCGCTGCGCCTCGGCGGGCGCCAACGCCGCGAGGTATGCGCGTCCCGAGGCCGTGCAGTAGATCGGCAGGCGCCGGCCGACCGGCGTGTGAAGATGGAAGCGCTTGAGGCTCGGGAAGCGCGCGATGAACACCATGTCCTCGCCATCGGGCTCGGACATGCTCACCGACTCCCCGCTCGCCTGGTTCAGGTCGATGAGATGGGTGGTGGCCTGCTCGAGCAGCGCGTGGCCGGAGAGGTAGGAGGCGGCGAGCGACAGGACCCGTGGCGTCAGCACCCAGCGCCGCGCGCGCGCGTCGCGCTTGAGGAGCCCGAGGCGCACCAGCGTGTGCGTGCAGCGCTGCGCCGAGCTCACCGTCATACGGGTGCCTGCGGCGAGCTCGGCGAGGCTGCGCTCGCGCCGCTCGCCGCCGAAGGATTCCAGCATGGCGAGTGCCTTCTGCACCGAGCTGTTGAACAGCGGGTCGCGCGCGCTCGCCGCGCGCGGCCTGCGCGGCGGGCGCTTCATTTGAAACGCAGTATAGAACTATCGATAATCGATAGTCTACGCGGCGAGCTCGCTCACGGGGCGAGTGCGGCGAGCCCGCCCATGTAGGGCTCGAGCGCCGCCGGCACGCGCACCGAGCCGTCCTCGTTCTGGTAGTTCTCGAGCACCGCGACCAGCGCGCGCCCCACCGCGACTCCCGAGCCGTTCAGGGTGTGCACCGCCTCGGGCTTGCCGCCCTCGGGGTTGCGCCAGCGCGCCTGCATGCGCCGGGCCTGGAAGGCCTCGCAGTTGCTGCAGGAAGAGATCTCGCGGTAGCGCTGCTGCGACGGCAGCCAGACCTCGAGATCATAGGTCTTGGCGCTCGCGAAGCCGATGTCGCCCGCGCACAGCGCCACGGTGCGGTAAGGGATCTCCAGGCGGCGCAGCACCGCCTCGGCGTGCGAGGTGAGCTCCTCGAGGGCGGCGTAGGAGTCGGCCGGCCGCACGATCTGCACCAGCTCCACCTTGTCGAACTGGTGGTTGCGGATCATGCCGCGCGTGTCCTTGCCGGCGGCGCCGGCCTCGGAGCGGAAGCAGGGCGTGTGTGCCACCCATTTCAGCGGCAGCGCTTCCGCGGGCACGATCTGCTCGCGGACCAGATTAGTGAGCGGCACCTCGGCGGTCGGAATGAGATACAACCCGTGCTCGCCGCGCACCGCGAAGAGATCCTGCTCGAGCTTCGGCAGCTGTCCGGTGCCGGTGAGCGTGCGGCCGTGGACCAGGTACGGCGTGTGCACCTCGGTGTAGCCGTGCTCGCGGGTGTGCAGGTCGAGCATGAACTGCGCCAGCGCGCGGTGCAGACGCGCCACGTGCGCGCGCATCACGACGAAGCGCGCCCCCGAGAGGCGGGCCGCGGCCTCGAAGTCGAGTCCACGGAGCCGCTCGCCGAGCTCCACGTGATCGCGCGGCGCGAAGGAGAAGCGCCGTGGCTCGCCCCAGCGCCGCACCTCGCGGTTGGCGCTCTCGTCCTGACCGTCCGGGACCGAGGAGTCGAGCAGGTTCGGCAGCCCGAGCTGCCATTGTTCGAGCTCGGCCTGCACCGCCTCGAGCGCCGTCTCCGCGGCGGCGAGGCCTGCGGTGAGTCGCTCGCCCGCGGCGATGAGCGCGGTGGCGTCGTCACCCCGCCCCTTGGCGGCGCCGACCGCCCGGGCGTTGGCGTTGCGCTCGGCGCGCAGCCGGTCCACCTCCACCGCGCAGGGCTTGCGCTTTTCCTCCAGGGCCCGGAGCGCCGCCACATCGAGCCGATAGCCGCGGCGGATGAGATTCCGCGCGACGGCGTCCGGGTCGGTGCGCAAGAGCTTCGGATCGATCACTGCGTTTCAACCTTTCGACGGCGAGCGAGCCCGCAGCCGCTCGAGCGCCTCGCCGATCTTCGCTTCCAGGCCGCGGGGAACGGGACGATAGTATCGCCGATCGGGCAGCTCATCCGGCAGATAGCGCTCACCGGCCGCGAACGCATCGGGCTCATCGTGCGCGTAGCGGTAGTCGCGCCCGTAACCCAGATTCTTCATCAGCCGCGTCGGCGCGTTGCGCAGCTTGAGTGGCACCTCGAGGCTTCCGAACTCGGCGACGTCGGCCATCGCCTCGCCCATCGCCACGTACATCGCGTTGCTCTTCGGCGCGCAGGCGAGATACACCACGGCCGTGGCTACGCCCAACTCCCCTTCCGGAGTCCCGAGCCGCTCGTAGGTCTCCCAGCCGTCGAGGGCGAGCGCGAGCGCGCGCGGATCGGCGAGCCCGATGTCCTCAACCGCCATGCGCGCCACGCGCCGCGCGATGTAGCGCGGATCGCACCCGCCATCGAGCATGCGGCACAGCCAGTAGAGCGCCGCGTCGGGATCTGAGCCGCGCACCGCCTTGTGCAGCGCCGAGATCTGCTCGTAGAACTGGTCGCCCCCCTTGTCGAAGCGGCGCTGCCCGCCCGAGGCTACTTCCTGCGCCACCGCGGCCGTCAGCGCGCGCGAGCCGGCGGCATCGAGGAGCCCGGCGGCCAGCTCCAGCATGTTGAGCGCGCGGCGGGCATCGCCGTCGGCGGCGCGCGCGATGAGATCGAGCGCCGGGGCTTGCGGGTGCAGCTCGAGCGCGCCGAGGCCGCGCTCCGCGTCCTTGAGCGCCGCCTCGAGCAACCCCATCAGATCCTCGACCGCGAGCGGGCGCAGCACGTACACACGCGCCCGCGACAAGAGCGCGCTGATCACCTCGAAGGAGGGATTCTCGGTGGTCGCCCCCACGAAAGTGAGCGTGCCGTCCTCCACGTAGGGCAGGAACGTGTCCTGCTGAGCCTTGTTGAAGCGATGCACCTCGTCGAGGAACAGCAGCGTCGGGCGCCCCTCCCGCTCGCGCAGTGCGCGGGCCGACTCGACCGCCGCGCGGATGTCCTTGACTCCGGCCATGACGGCCGAGAGCGCGATGAACTGCGCGTTGGAAGCCTTGGCAATGAGCCGCGCGAGCGTGGTCTTGCCGGTGCCCGGAGGACCCCACAGGATCAGCGAGTGCAGTTGTCCCGCGGCAATGCTCACCGCCAGCGGCTTGCCGGCGCCGAGCAGGTGCTGCTGGCCGACGAACTCGGCGAGACCGCGCGGGCGCATGCGGTCGGCCAGCGGCCGCATCCGCTCATCGCTCCGATCGCCGAAGAGCGGTGCGCTCACTTGCGCGGCGTGCCGATCACGTCGGCCCCCGCGGGCGGGGTGAAGCTCACCTCGGCCGGGGCTACCGGAGCATTGCGCTCGATCTTCCCGAAGCTGATGGTCGTGGTCTCACCGAGCTTGTCCTCGAGAATCATGCGCTTGAGCTCCGCACCCGCGAAGCCGAACAGCGCGCTGCGAAAGTCCGCCTCGGCGTCGCGCGGCTCCACCAGCACCCACTCGAGCCCCGCGCGCGTTCCCGCCGGCGTGAGGCTGAAGCTCTTGCGCACGTCCGTCACGGCTGACAGCAGCATGGCGGGCGTCGCCGACAGCGCCGCATCGACCGGCTTCACCGTCACCTGCTCGAGATCGCGGTCGAGAAACCAGAGGTTCGTGCCGTCGCAGACCATGAGCTGCCCCGCACTGCTGCCGCTGGTGCGCGGGTGGATCTCCCAGCTGAACTTGCCGGGACGCGAGACGATCAGCGTGCCGGTGGCGCGGTCGATCTCGTTGCCGTGCGCATCGCTGACCGTCTGCTGGAACGTGGCGCGGAGTGTCTTGAGCTCATCGAGGTAGCTGTCGAGCGGCGTGCCGGCGGCGTGCGCCGCCACCGTCGTCAGCGTGAGGACCAGACCGCAGGCGCGAGCGCCGTGGCTGCGGCGGCCTCGACAGATCCTGTTTGCGATCGTCGCAGCTGGCCCCACCAAGTCCTCATTCCTCCGGCGGCGGCGGCGCCAGCACGTCGCGAGCGCCGTTGGCCTGCAGCGGACCGACCAGCCCCGCCTGCTCCATCGCCTCGAGCATCCGCGCGGCGCGGTTGTAGCCGATCTTCAGCCGCCGCTGCACATAAGAGATGGAGGGTTTGCGCTCGCTGGTCACGATCCGCACCGCCTCGTCGTAGAGCGGATCCTGCTCGGCGTCCGGGGCGCCATTGCCGCCGGTGTCCTCGTCGTCCTCGCCGGAGAGTCCTGCGATCGGGAACCTGGGGCCGGAGAGCACCTCCTCGATGTAGTTCGGCGGCTGCGGCGTCTTCAGCGCCTCGACCACGCGATGCACTTCCTGATCGGAGACGAACGCGCCGTGCACGCGGGTGGGGAGCGAGGTCCCGGGGGGCAGGTAGAGCATGTCGCCGTGCCCGAGCAGCGTCTCCGCGCCCATCTGATCGAGGATGGTGCGCGAGTCGACCCGGGCGGAGACCTGGAAGGCGATGCGGCACGGAATGTTCGCCTTGATGAGGCCGGTGATCACGTCGACCGAGGGGCGCTGGGTGGCGAGCACCAGGTGGATCCCCGAGGCACGGGCTTTCTGAGCCAGGCGGGTGATGAGCTCCTCCACCTTCTTGCCGACGATCATCATGAGATCGGCGAACTCGTCGACGAACACCACGACGTACGGGAGCGCTGTCAGGTCGGGGATCTGCATCTGGTCGATGGTGGGATCGTTGGCCGCCCGCATCATCATCACCGGGTCGCGTATCGGCCTGCCGGCAACGTCGGCCTCCTTCACCCGGCGGTTGAAGCCGGCGATGTTGCGCACGCCGAGCGCGGCCATCAGCTGGTGACGGCGATCCATCTCGGCCACGCACCAGCGCAGTGCGTTGGCGGCCTGCTTCATGTCGGTCACCACGGGCGCCAGCAGGTGCGGGATGCCCTCGTACACCGAGAGCTCCAGCATCTTCGGATCGATCATGATGAGGCGCACGTGCTCGGCGGTCGACTTGTAGAGCAGTGACAGCACCATGGCATTCAGCGCGACTGACTTGCCGGAGCCCGTGGTGCCGGCGATCAGCAGGTGCGGCATGCGGGTGAGGTCGGCGACCATGGGCTGGCCGCTGATGTCCTTGCCGAGCGCGAGCGTGAGCGGCGAGTGCAGCTCGTCGTAGGCCCTCGAGCGGACGATTTCCCCGAGCGTCACGATCTCGCGCTTTTCGTTCGCGATCTCGAGTCCCATCACGCTCTTGCCCGGAATGACCTCCACCACGCGCACCGACAGCACCGACAGCGCGCGCGCCAGGTCCTTGGCGAGCGCCGTGATCTGGCTCGCCTTCACCCCCGGCGCCGGACGCAGCTCGAAGCGCGTGACCACCGGGCCCGGCTGCACGGCCACCACCTCCGCGTCGATGGCGAAGTCCTTGAGCTTCATCTCCACCAGCCGCGACAGCGCTTCCAGTGCCTCGGGGGAATACAGCGGCTCGCGCGGCGGCGGATCGTCGAGGAGCTTGAGCGGCGGCAGCTCGCTCGCCTTCGGGGGATCGAACAGCGGCACCTGGCGCTCGCGCTCGACGCGCGCGCTCTTCTCGAACACCGGGAGCGGCGGGTCGATGCGCGGCGGCGGGCGCAATGCGGATCTCTTGTTCTCCGTCTCGAACGCCTCCTTGCGCGCCTGGCGCCGCTCGCGCCCTTCCGCGGCGTCGCGCCGGGCGGCCCCGCGCGCGCGCGCTCTGCCGATGCCCGCCCAGGTGAGCGTGCCCAGACGGTCGATGATCGTGAGCCAGGAGACGCCGAAGGCCAGCGACAGGCCCGCCATCCAGGCGGCGATCATGACGAGCGTCGCGCCGAGGAAGTCGAGTCCCGTCGCCAACCCCCTGCCGACGAGGCTGCCGACCACGCCGCCGGCGCTCTGGCGCAGCACCCCGGGCTGCCAGTGCAGAGTCGCGAGCCCGCAGCTCGCCACCAGCACGAGCAGGAACCCGGCGAGCCGCACCAGGGCGTTGGCCCGCGAGGCCGGTGCCGGCGTCTTCATGCGCCGCTGCATCCCGAAGGCTGCCGCGGCGAGCACCGCGGGGAACAGGTACGCCGGACGCCCGAAGAGGAAGAACAGCACGTCGGCGAGCCACGCGCCGACGACCCCGATGCGGTTGTGAATCGCCGCAGCCGTGCCGGTGAAGGAGAAGCCCGGGTCCTCGGGACTGTAGGTGGCGAGCGCCACGAACAGCACCAGGGCCACGATGCCGAGCGCAATGACGGCGCTCTCGCGCAGCCCGCGGGTCACCGCCGATGTGAAGCGCGGCACGGTGCGTGTCGAAACGGAGCTTTCAGCCAATCCCATGATTCTCCTTAAGATAGACGGCAGCCATTATAGGGCTTGCTACCATGCACCGAGGTTTCGATCCACCGGGAGTCTCATGACCCCACCCAGGCACAGCCGCCTCATCATTCTGGGCTCGGGCCCCGCGGGCTACAGCGCGGCGGTGTACGCCGCGCGCGCCAATCGCGCGCCGCTCTTGATCGCCGGCGTCGAGCAGGGCGGGCAGCTCATGACCACCACCGACGTCGACAACTGGCCGGGCGATGTCGAGGGACTGCAGGGGCCGGCGCTCATGGAGCGCATGAGGCGTCACGCCGAGCGCTTCGCGACCGAGGTCGTGAACGATCACATCCAGCTCGTGGATCTTCGCGTGCGGCCGTTCAAGCTGCGCGGCGACGCCCGCGGCTACACCTGCGATGCGCTCATCATCGCCACCGGCGCCGCCGCGCGCTACCTGGGACTGCCCTCGGAGGAGAAATTCCGGGGCCGCGGCGTGTCGGCATGCGCCACCTGCGACGGCTTCTTCTTCCGCGGCCAGCGCGTCGCGGTGGTGGGCGGCGGCAACACCGCCGTCGAGGAGGCCCTTTATCTTTCGCACATCGCGCAGCACGTCACGCTCGTGCACCGGCGCGACAAGCTGCGCGCGGAGAAGATCCTGCAGGACCGGCTGTTTCGCGAGGCGGCCGCGGGCAAGATATCCGTGATCTGGAACCATACCGTCGAGGAGGTTCTCGGGAGCGAGCACGGCGTCAACGGCGTGCGGCTGCGTTCGTTGACCGGCGCCGCGCACCAGTCGCTCGCCGTGAGCGGGCTGTTCGTGGCCATCGGCCACACGCCCAACACCTCGCTCTTCGAGGGGCAGCTCGCGATGCGCGGCGGCTACCTCACCGTGCGCAGCGGCCTCGATGGCGAGGCGACCGCCACCAGCGTCCCCGGCGTGTTCGCCGCCGGTGACGTCGCCGATCACGTGTATCGGCAGGCGATCACGTCCGCCGGCGCCGGCTGCATGGCCGCGCTCGACGCGGATCGATACCTCGAGACTCTGGACACGCCGGGGCACGGCTAGGCGCGAGGCGATGGCACTGCGTCCCGAATTCCACCGCAGCATCGGGGAGCTCGACCCGCGGCAGTGGAACGCCCTCGGCGCAGGAGCCAATCCCTTCACGCGCCACGAGTTCCTCCTGGCTCTCGAGCGCACGCATTGCGTGGGGCGGGCGACGGGCTGGGAGCCGCTCTACCTGACGCTCCGCGATGGCGGCGGGCTCGCCGCCGCTGTCGCCGCCTTCGTCAAGACGCATTCCTTCGGCGAATTCGTGTTCGACTTCGCCTGGGCGCGGGCCTACGAGGGCGTCGGCCGCCGCTATTACCCCAAGCTCACCGTCGGCGCGCCGTTCACACCCGCGACCGGACCCCGCCTGCTGGTGCGCGCCGACCTCGATCGCGAGGCGCTCGCCGCGCGGCTGCTCGAGGGCCTCGAGGAACATGCCGCGAGCCATGGGCTCTCCGGCGCTCATGCCCTGTTTCTCGACGAGCCGGCGCGCGCCGCGTGCCTCAGGCGCGGCTGGCTGCTGCGGCGCGACTGCCAGTTTCACTGGAGCAACCGCGGCTACACGAGCTTCGATGACTACCTCGCCACCTTCACGGCGGAGAAGCGCAAGAAGGCGCGGCGCGAGCGCCGCCGCGTCGCGGAGGCGGGCGTGCGCTTCGAGACGCGCTTCGGGGGCGAGCTCGACGAGGGGCTCCTCGAGCGCATCTACGCCCTGCACCGGGATACCTTCGTGCGTCACGGGCACGAGCCCTACCTGACGCGTGCCTTCTTCAGCGAGGCGGCGCGCGTCATGCCGGAGTCGCTCATGGTGAAGCTCGCCGTGCACGGCCGCGCGGTGGTGGCCGCGGCGATCTTCTTCTGGTGCGAGGAGGCGCTCTTCGGCCGCTACTGGGGAGCGGACGCGGACTACCACAGCCTGCATTTCGAGGCCTGCTATCACCAGGGGATCGAGTTCTGCATCGAGCGGCGCATCGCGCGCTTCGAGCCCGGCACCCAGGGCGAGCACAAGGTGAGTCGCGGCTTCGAGCCGGCGCTCACCTGGTCCGCCCACTATATCGTCGATCCGCAGTTCCGCGCCGCCATCGCGGACTATCTGACGCGTGAGGCAGGAGCGGTGGAAGCCTATGCGCACGAGGTGCAGGCGCACGTCCCGTATCGCGGCCGGCGCACCGCGGAGGTGGTGTGAAAACGATCACCTGGCTCTCGCCGCAGGACGAGGCGGAGTGGTTTCCGCCCCTCGAGCAGGCGCTGGAAGAGCCGAGCGGACTGCTGGCGGCGGGCGGCGACCTCTCGCCCGCGCGCCTCATCGCCGCCTACCGGCGCGGGATCTTCCCCTGGTACTCGCCGGGGCAACCGGTGCTGTGGTGGTCACCCGATCCGCGCGCGGTGCTGTTCCCGGAGGAGTTCCACTGCACGCGCAGCCTCGCGAAGACGCTGCGCAACGGCGGCTTCATCTTCTCGAGAGATCGCGACTTCGCCGCCGTCATCGACGGCTGCGCCGCGCCGCGCGCCGGCAGTCCCGGCACCTGGATCACCTCCGACATGCGCGCCGCCTACCTGGAGCTTCACCGGCTCGGCCACGCGCACAGCGTCGAGGTATGGCGCACGGACAGGCTCGCCGGCGGGCTCTACGGCGTGCGACTCGGCGCGGTGTTCTTCGGCGAGTCGATGTTCAGCCGCGAGCGTGACGCCTCCAAGGCCGCGCTCGCTCACCTGGTCGCGCTGTGCCGGCGCAACGGCCTCGCGGTGATCGACTGCCAGCTGCCGTCCCGGCATCTGCAAAGCCTCGGCAGCCGCAGCATCCCCCGCAGCCGGTTCCAGGCCCTGCTGCGCGAGCACGTGCACGCGAGCGCGCCAGCGCTCGTCGACCCGTGAGACGCGGCGCGCGAGTGCGCGGCGCCGCCGCGGGCAAATTGCCAGGCGAGCGCGCTTTGTGCTCCAATTCGCGCCCCCGAAAGCCGTTCAGGGCGCTATGGCCAAAGAAGATGCGATCCAGATGGAAGGCGAGGTCGTCGAGACCCTGCCCAATACGACTTTCCGGGTGAAGCTGAAGAACGGCCACGTAGTCACCGCCCACATCTCGGGCAAGATGCGCAAGAACTACATCCGCATCCTCACCGGCGATGCGGTGACGGTGGAGATGACTCCCTACGACCTGACCAAGGGCCGCATCATCTATCGCGGCCGCTGA
>Ga0209267_1002835_pt1 | contig 10972 bp, 10 predicted proteins | sample GraSoiAngelo_137_FD_185894 | JGI IMG/M metagenome (GOLD analysis project Ga0209267, IMG submission 185894) | Grasslands soil microbial communities from the Angelo Coastal Reserve, California, USA - 14_0929_09_30cm (SPAdes) (version 2) | ecosystem: Environmental > Terrestrial > Soil > Grasslands ... | reverse complement strand
GCGAGGGCCTGGACCGCCGTCATCACCGAGCTGTGGAACTGACCGACGACCGCGACGGCCTGATCCTGAGTCGCGAGCTTGCGAAAGCCGGCCGCGCCTTTTTCCGGCGTGCCGGAGTCGTCCTCGACGACCAGCTCGATCTTCCGCCCGCCGAGGACGCCGCCGCGCGCGTTCACGTCCTCGGCGCCCATCTTGGCGCCGCGGACGATGAACTGTCCGGCGGCCGCGTCTCCGGGCGGCGAGAGGGGCGTGAGGACGCCGATCTTCACGGGCTTCTGGGCGAGGGCGGGCGTCGTGAGCCCGCTCATCAGGAGCGCTGCCAGCAAGGCAACCCGAACTCGTTCAATCATCGTGATCCTCCACCGAGGGGCTGGGTGCGGCGCCGAGCGGCCACATGCTATGCGGGTGGACGTGCAGCGTCAATACGCTCGGCCGGCGTACCTGCACGCTGGCGCCGGTACCCCGCCGAGGCAGTGCATCTGCATCGCGCGGCAGCAGACACGTCGTGCAGATTTCCGCTTGACAACTTCGCGTGTGGCGATCGCAGGGCGTCGGATGCGCGTCGAAAATGTTGTCCCAGCACGACGCGGACGCTCCCAGATCGCACCCGCGGTGCTTTCGTCGAAAAATTGTGCTGCGCGCCGCGATCGTCGCTTCTCGCGCCTTCCACGTGCCTCCGAAACTGGGGTGTAGAGTCGCTCCAGCGAAAGGGGATTCGCCATGGAAATTTGCGTGCCTGATAGCGTCGACTCCACAGCACTCGATCGCCTAGGCGACGAGATTGCCGAGCTTTCAGCGCATCTCGAAGCGGCGACCGCGCGCCTGCTCGATCTCATTCGCGAGTTCGACGCCAGCGGCGGGTGGAACTCGGGGTTCAGCTCGTGCGCCGCCTGGCTGAGCTGGCGTGTAGGGCTCGACCTGGGCGCAGCCCGGGAACGTGTGCGCGTGGCACGCGCCCTGGCGAACTTGCCGCGACTGGCGCAGGCCCTCGCGCGAGGCGAGCTCTCGTACGCCAAGGTGCGGGCGCTCACCCGCGTGGCCACACCAGAGACCGAAGAGCGTCTGCTGGCCGTCGGCCGCGCCGGCACGGCCTGCCACGTCGAGCGGATCGTCCGCGGCTGGCGCCGTGTGGACCGAATCGCCGAGGCGCGTGAGACCGCCCTGCGCCACAACCGCCGGGCACTCCGCGTGTATCAGAACGAAGACGGCATGGTGGTCGTCCGCGGGCGGCTGGCGCCGGAAGCCGGCGCGGTGCTCTTGCAAGCGCTGGCCGCAGCTCGCGAGACTCTGTACCAGCAGAGGCGCCAGACTTTCGACAACCTGAACGACGTTTCCGCGGAAACGCCTCCAATCGAGCAGCAACAGCCTCCGATCGAGCAGCAGCAGGCGGATGCGCTCACCCTGCTCGCGGAATCGGCGCTCCACCACGGCATCGATCCGGGCGCCCCGGGCGAGCGCTATCAGGTCGTGGTCCACGTCGACGCGCCCGTGCTCGCGGACTCCAACGCGCCCGGCCAGTCCGTCCTGGAGGACGGCGCGCACGTTTCCGCGGAAACGTCGCAGCGCCTGGCGTGCGACGCGAGCCGGGTCGTCATGCAGCACGGCCGCGACGGCCGCGTCGTGGAGGTCGCGGCCCGAACGCGCACGATTCCGCCTGCCTTACGGCGCGCGTTACATCACCGTGACCGCGGCTGCCGTTTTCCCGGCTGCGTTGTCAGGTTCGGCCAGGGCCACCACATCCGTTACTGGGCCGAGGGCGGACCCACCACGCTCTCGAATCTCGCGCTGCTATGCCACCGCCACCACCGCGCCGTTCATGAGGAGGGTTACCACCTCGAGCGACTGCCGAACGGTGAACTCGAGTTCCGCCGCCCGAACGGGTGGGTTCTGCCCGACGTCCCGCCACCGCCGAAGGTTCCTGATGAGCCCGTGGAACTTCTACGGGCGCTGAACGATGCCGAGGGGCTCGTCCTGCATGCGCACACCGCCACACCGGGTTGGCTGGGGGAGCGGCTGGACGTGGTCTACGCGATCGACGTCTTGCACCCGTTGGCGATTTCCAGTCAAAGTCACCCGTGCTAGAGTCGCTTGCATGTACGGGAGCATCGTGTGGGAGCAGACGGAGAACGTCGTCTTCATCACGCTCAATCGGCCGCGAGTCTTGAACGCGCTCAACCGCGCGCTCAAGGGTGAGCTGGCCGACGCGCTGACCAGGATCAAGAGCGACGAGAGTATCCGCGCCGTCGTTATCACCGGGGCGGGCGAGCAGGCATTCAGCGCCGGGCAGGATCTGATCGAAGCTAAGGACATGAGCGGGCCCGAGGCCGAGGAGTGGGTGCGAGAGTTCGAGCTGCTCTACGACCAGGTGCGGAGGCTGGACGTGCCGGTGATCGCCGCGGTGAACGGCTGGGCGATGGGCGCGGGCTGTCAGCTGGCGCTGCTGGCCGACATCCGGATCTCGTCCGAGAACGCGCGCTACGGGATGCCCGAGATCCGCGACGGGATTCCGGCCGTCTTCGGTCTCGAGCTCCTCTGGAACACGATCGGCATGAGCCGCGGCCTCTATCTCGTTCTCAGCGGCGACTCGCTCGACGCGCGCCAGGCACGGGAAGCCGGACTGACGATCAAGGTGGTCCCGCAGCGGGATCTCATGACCGAGGCGACCACACTGGCGGGGACCCTGGCCCAGTACGCACCGATCGCGATGAAGCAGAACAAGCAGTACGCGAGGCGTCGGACCGAGTCCGACTTCCGGGCGTGCGCCAGATTCTGCGAGAGCGCACATCACGCGTCCTTCGCGGCGGGGGACGCCAAGCGTGGGATGGAGGCGTTCCTGACGAAGAAGCGCTGACGGGCGCCGGCTCAGCGAGCGCGCGACCACTCCTTCAGGAGCGTCTCGTCGATCTCGACGCCGAGCCCCGGGCCGTCGAGCGCCAGGATCGCGCCGTCGCCGTACTGCACGGGTCGGCGCGCCACGTCGCCTGCGAGCAGCAAGGGACCGAACAGCTCGCAACCCCACGTGACCGGCGCCGCAGCCAGCGCCACCTGGAGGTAGGCCGCGGTGCCGAGCGACGTCTCGATCATGCAGCCGACGTAGCAGCTCATCCCGGCCGCCTCGGCGATACGCGCGATCGCCATCGTGCCGAGGATGCCGGCTGACTTCGTGAGCTTGAGCGCAAGGATGCTCATGCCGCCGCGCCGGGCGATCGCGAGCGCGTCGTGCGTCGAGCAGCAGGACTCGTCGGCCATCACCGGCACCCTCACCGCCCGCGCGATCTCGGCCATGCCCTCGCCGTCCCAGCGCGCGACCGGCTGTTCGACGAAATCCAGGTGGAAAGGCTCGAGCGCGCGGATGGCCTGGAGCGCCGTCGCGCGATCCCAGCCCTGGTTGGCGTCGACGCGGAGCGAGATGTCGGGCCCGACGGCCTCGCGCAGCCGCCTGACCCGCTCGACGTCGTGAGCGACCGGGTGCGCGGCTGTCTTGATCTTGAAGATGCGGTGGCCTCGCGCCACCTTCTCGCGCGCCTCGGCGACTTCGGCGTCGGGGCTCTCGACCGCGAGCGACCACGAGAGCGGCACGCTCTCGCGCACGCGCCCGCCGAGGAGGCGATGGACGGGGACGCCGAGCGCCTTGCCGTTCAGGTCCCAGAGCGCCATCTCGACCGCGGCGCGCGCGAAGGGGTTGCCCTGCACGCGCTTCGCCATCTCGCGGCTCACGGCTTCGATCCGTGTCGCGTCTCGTCCGACGAGCCACGGCGCGATGTAGCGCTCGATCGTCACGGCGACGGATTCCGATGACTCCTCGCTCCACGTCGGGCCGCCCAGGCACGCCGCTTCGCCCCACCCGACGAGGCCGTCGGCGGTCTCGACGCGGACGAAGGCGAAGTTGACCGCCTCGAGCGTGGTGAAGGACATCTTGTGCGGGCGCTTCACGGGGATGTCCGTGAGGATGACGCGGACGTCGGCGATCTTCATCCGGCTACTCGGCGTCGACCTTCAACTCGGCTTCGGGGCGCGGGCGGCCGAATCGCCCGGGATCGAAGAGCGACAGATCCAACGACGGCTTGCCGTCGAGCAGCCATTCCGCGACGTAGCGACCGGTCGCGGGCGAGTGCTGGAAGCCGTGGCCGCCGAACCCGACCGCCACGAAGAAGCCCTCGACGCCCGGCGCCCACCCGATGATCGCGTGATCGTCGGGCGTGAGAGGCCGGAGCCCGGCCCAGCCGCCGGCGATGCGAGCGTCGCCGATGATGGGCACGCGCTGGATCGCCTTCTGCACCGCCTCCTCGACCTTGCCGGGGTCCATCGGTACGTCGAAGTCCTCGCCGATGTCCTCGACGTCGCCCGGGCTCAGCAAAACCTGCTCCATCTCTTTCCTGAAGTAGAAGCCGCTCGTGACGTCGGTCGTGAGCGGTACCGGCCCGGGAATCGCGGGGAAGGGCTCGGTGAAGAAGATGTGGCGGCGGCGTGGGTGCACGGGGAGATCGACCCCCGCAAGCCGTGCCACCCGCGCGGCAGAGGGGCCGGCGGCGTTGATCACGAGCGGTGAGGAGATTGCGCCGGTCGTGGTTGTCACGCCGCTCACCCGTCTCTGCGCCGTTTCTAGCGACTGGACGCGGACGCCCTCGACGATCTTCACGCCGAACTCGCGCGCTCGCCGGGCGAAGCCGGCGGTGACCTCGGCGGGGCCGGCGAGGCCGTCGCCGGGCCCCCACACCGCCGCGATCAGGTCGTCAACGCGCAAGGCCGGCACTAGCTTCCGCGCGTCGTCCGGCGTGACCACTCGCACGTCCGCGCCGAGCCTGGTCTGGAGCGCGATGCGCGGCTCGAACGCGCGGAGCTGTTGCGCTTCCGAAAGAAGAAACAGGTAGCCGATCTTCTTGTAGCCGGGATCGACACCGAACTCGTCCTGGAAGCGCTCGAACACGCGGATCGCTTCCAACGAGAAGCGGATCTCGGTCTCGGTCGGGAACTGGACGCGGATGCCGCCCGCGGCCTTGCTCGTGGTGCCCGAGCCGACCGTTTCGCGCTCGATGACGACGACGTCGCGTAGGCCGCGCCGCGCCAGGTTGTAGGCGATGCTGCAGCCCACCACGCCGCCGCCGATCACCACCGCACTCGCCGTCCTAGGTAGATCCAAGGCGCTGATTGTACCGCGACTCGACGGGGTCGGCGGGCTCTGGCTTCAGCGAAGGCGCGCGATCAGCTCGCGGTCAGCCGGCGGGAAATCGAATTTCTTGAAACGTTCTGGCGCCACCCATTCCATCGCCTGCGATTCGCGGGGCTCGATGGTTCCCGACTCGAGCCGGCATCGATAGAAGTGGATCACGACCGTCCGTTCAGGGTAGTCCCACCGGACGGTCTCGACTTTTTCGCCAACGGCGAAGCACGCCGATAGCTCCTCGGTGAGCTCTCGCCGAAGCGCCCCCTCGAGCAACTCGCCGGGTTCGCGCTTGCCGCCTGGGAACTCCCACATCCCCGCGAGGTGCGAGCCGCCGCGGCGCCGGGTGATCAGGTAGCGGCCCTGGTCGTCCTGGATCAGCGCCGCCACGACCTCGACGAGATCAGGCAAGCCGGTAGGTGGCGCAGAAGCGCTTCATGGGGCAAGGAGCGCAGCGGGGCTTGCGCGGCGTGCACCACGTCGCGCCGAAGTCCATGAGCGCTTGATTGAAGTCGTAGCCGCGCCCGCGCGGGACGAGCGCCGTGGCGAGGTCCCAGAAGATCCGCTGCCCGTGAACGCGCGCGAGCCGGCGCGGGCCCAGGAAGACGCGACCCAGAACGCGCCGCACGTTGGTGTCGAGCACGGCGGTGTCCTGTCCATAGGCGAACGACAGGATCGCGCCGGCCGTGTAGCGGCCGATCCCCGGCATCTGCCGCAGCGCCGCCTCACGATCGGGCAGGCGTCCACCGTAGCGGGCGACGCTCTCGCAGGCGATCGCGTGAAGCCGGATCGGACGGATGTTGTAGCCGAGCGGGTACCAGAGGCGCCGCACCGCGTCGACGGGCGCCGCGGCGAGCTTCTCGATGGTCGGATAGTGACGGAGAAACTCGCGGTACTTCGGCACGACGCGGTCGACCTGCGTCTGCTGCAGCATGATCTCGGACACCAGCACGCGGTACGGGTGCCGCGTCCGACGCCAGGGCAGATCGCGGCCGTGCTCGGCGTACCACCCGAGCAGGCGTCGCTGGAAGCGGCGAATCGTGGAGAGTGGCGGCGGTCGCACCGCGCGCAGTCTAGCACGCGTCTCGGGCCCGTCCGCGCCGCGGGAGACGTCATGTAGAATGACGCCATGGCTCCGTCCGAACAGTACGCGCTGGTGCGGCGTCAGGTCGGCTTTCTCGACCGCGGCGACTTCGGCGTGCTCGAGCTCACCGGCCGCGACCGCGCGACGTTCCTTCATGCCCTCGTCAGCAACGAGATCAAGGCCCTCGGACCGGGGCAGGGGTGCGCCGCGACCTTGCTCGACATCCACGGCAAGGTGCAGGTCGTCCTCTTCGTCTGGGTCGCTGAAGACCGGATCTTCGTCGTCACGCCGCCGGCGATGGCCGCGAAGACCGCCGAGGCCCTCGATCACTACCTCTTCTCCGAGAAAGTAGCGATCGAGGACGTCTCGCGCGAGAAGGCGCTCTTCGTCCTGGCGGGTCCTCAGGCGCGGGAGACCAGCGAGCGGCTGACCGGCGCGCGTCCATCCGAGAGGCCGTGGTCCCACGTTGTCGCGAAGCTCGGCGAAGCGCCGGTACGGCTCGTGACCGGCGGTGGAGAGACCGGCGAGGCCGAGGTGTGGATCAAGTGTTCCCTCGCCGAGGCCTCGAAGGTGCGCGAGGCGCTGGCCGGGGCGGGCGTAGAGCCGATCGGCGCGGAGGCCTTCGAGTCGCTGCGGATCGAGGCGGGCACGCCGCTCTTCGGTCGCGATATCGACGAGTCCGTGCTGCTGTCGGAGATCCCGTTCGAGAATCTGCTCTCCCACACGAAGGGCTGCTACCCCGGCCAGGAGGTTGTCGTCAGGATCCGCGACCGAGGCCACGTGAATCGGATGCTTCGCGGTCTCGCGCTGGACGGCGACCAGGTCCCCGCGCAGGGCGCTGACGTCCTGGTCGACGACGCGGCGATCGGCAAGGTCACGAGCGCGACCTGGTCGTTCGGCCTCGCGCGCCCGATCGCCCTGGCGTTCGTGCGCCGCCAGCACGCCGAGCCGGGCACCCGCGTGTCGGTGCGTTTGGCCGGGACGACGATGGCAGCGACGGTCAGCGCGCTGCCGTTCGCGCGCTGACAGTCACGTGGCAGAAAACCGGCTCGCGCGCGAGACCAGCCCGTACCTGCTCCAGCACGCGCACAATCCCGTCGACTGGTACCCTTGGGGTGAGGAGGCCTTCGCCAAGGCCCGGGCGGAGGACAAGCCGCTGCTTCTCTCGGTCGGCTACTCCGCGTGCCACTGGTGCCACGTGATGGAGCACGAGTCGTTCGAGAATCCCGACATCGCCGGGGTGATGAACCAGCACTTCGTGAACGTGAAGGTCGACCGCGAGGAGCGTCCGGACGTCGACCAGATCTACATGCAGGCCGTCCAGTCGCTCACCGGCCACGGGGGCTGGCCGATGACCGTGTTCCTGACACCCGACGGCGCGCCGTTCTACGGCGGCACCTATTTCCCGCCGGTCGACCGCCACGGGCTGCCGGGATTCCCGCGCCTGCTCGCCGCGATCGCGGACGCGTGGGAGACGCGCCGCGGCGAGGTCGTCGAGTCGTCGCGAAAGATCAGCGAAGCGCTCGGGCAGTCCGAGCGCCTGCGCGCGGCGACCGAGCTCCTGACGCCGGCGATCCTCGGCGAGGCGTTCCAGTTCATCTCGGCGCAGTTCGACGACGCCGACGGCGGCCTGGGTGGGGCGCCGAAGTTTCCGCAGCCGATGATCTGGGAGTTCGTCCTGCGCTACTGGAAGCGCACGCAGAATGCGCGCGCGCGCCAGATGGTGCATACGACTCTGGCGATGATGGCGCGCGGCGGGATGTACGACCAGGTCGGCGGCGGCTTTCACCGCTACTCGGTCGACGCGCACTGGCTGGTGCCGCACTTCGAGAAGATGCTCTACGACAACGGCCAGCTCGCCTCGCTCTACCTGCACGGCTGGCTCGCGTTCGGCGACCCGGAGTGCCGGCGAGTCTGCGAGGAAACGCTCGACTACATCCTGCGCGAGATGACCGACCCGGCCGGCGGCTTCTATTCCTCGCAGGACGCCGACTCCGAGGGCCACGAAGGCAAGTTCTTCGTGTGGACGCCGAACGAATTGCGCGGGGTGCTGGGCGACGCCGACGCCGAGTTCGCCGGCCGCTACTGGGGCGTGGATCACGGCCCGAATTTCGAGGGGAAGAGCATCCTCTACGCCGCGGGTGAGTCCGAGGCGGAGCGCATCGCCGCGATCAAAGCGAAGCTCTACGCGGCTCGCGAGCGCAGAATCCATCCGGGGCGGGACGACAAGGTGCTCGCGTCGTGGAACGGCCTGGCCTGCCGCGCTTTCGCCGAGGCGGGCCGGGCGCTGGGGCGCCCCGATTACGTCGCCGCGGCGGTGAAGAACGCCGAGTTCGTCCTGAAGGCGATGCGGGCTAACGGCCGGCTGCTCAGAACGTGGAAGAGCGGCGGGGCCAAGCTGAAGGGCTACCTGGAAGACTACGCGATGGTCGCGGTGGCGCTGCTCGAGGTCTACGAGGCCACGTTCGAGCGTCGATGGCTCGACGAAGCGCGCGCCCTCTCCGACGAGATGATCCGGCTCTTCTGGGACGAGCCGCTCGACGGCTTCTACGACACTGGAAGCGACGGCGAGCCGCTCATCGTGCGACCGCGCAATCTCTTCGACAACGCCGTGCCGTGCGGGACGTCGGTCGCGGTCGAGACACTGTTGCGCCTCGGGGTGCTGACGGGCGAATCGCGCTACGAGGCGGCGGCGCTGAAGGCGCTCCGGCCGATGGCCGATCTGATGGCCCGGCACGCGAGCGGCTTCGGTCGCTTCCTGTGCGCCCTCGATTTCAACCTCGGGCCCGTGGTCGAGGTGGCGCTGGTCGCGCCCGCCACGGGCGACGGGCTCGGCGCGCTCGTCAGCGAGGTGTTCGGCCGGTATCTTCCCAACCGCATCGTGACGGGCGTGGTGAGCGGAGACAGTGCGGGCGCCGTCGGCATCCCGCTGCTCGAGGGCAGGGTCGCGGTGGGCGGCAAGGCCACGGCCTACGTTTGCCGGAACTACGCCTGCGAGCTGCCGGTTACCGATCGCGCGGCGCTGGCGCGCCAGCTCGAGGAGGCCCGAGATGCGTAGCGTCGTCCTGCTGCTGTCGACTCTCGTGCTCCTGTCCGCGGTGCCAGCCTCGGCGCAGCTCGACCAGATTCTCAAGGAGATGGACACCTACTCGCGCTCCGGCGCCGGACCCTCGGGAGACGTGAAGGTCGGCGCCGCGCTCAAGCAGGCGCTGCAGGTCGGGACCGAGAACGCCGTGAAGCTCACGGGTCGGACCGACGGCTACTTCACGAACAAGGCGATCAAGATCCTGATGCCCGAGCAGCTGAGCACGATCGAGAAAGGTCTGCGCATGGCGGGGTACGGCCCCGAGGTCGACCAGCTCGTGCTCAGCATGAACCGCGCCGCCGAACGCGCGGCTCCGGAGGCGAAGAAGATCTTCTGGGACGCGATCGGGAAAATGACGATCGACGACGCCCAGCGAATCCTGAACGGCACCCCGACCGCCGCGACCGACTACTTCAAGGACAAGACCTCGGCGTCGCTCACCTTGGCTTTCAGGCCGATCGTCGATCGCGCGATGGACGAGGTCGGGACGGCGCGGCAATACAACGAGCTGCTCGGGCAGGCGAAGGCGATTCCGTTCCTGAAGACCGAGAACTACGACCTCGACCGCTACGTGGTGGGCAAGGCCCTCGACGGCCTCTTCCGCGTCGTCGGCGACGAGGAGCGCAAGATTCGATCCGACCCGGCCGCCCGCGTTACCTCGCTCATGAAAGAAGTCTTCGGGAAATAAGCTACCACGGGAGCCCTTCGGCCCCGAGCGCGCGCTCGGCAACCCGGCGCAGGGCGGTCAGCCCGAGCTCGTCGTCGGACAGGCCAAGGTCGAGCACCGGCAGGACGATCCCGGTCGTGCGCGTGAATTCCACCCACCGCTCGGGGGTGCAGCGCTCGACGCTGTGCAGCGGTGGCTGGTCGCGCAATCTGGCCCGCTCGCCGGATTCGCGCTCGGAGCCTAGCTAACCCCCGGCGCCGCCGGTGTCGCGCTCCGGCCCGGACAAGGTCGTGCCGCCGTCCACCACGAGCACGTGGCCGGTGATGTAGCGCGCGTAGTCCGACAGGAGGAAGCGCACGGCGTGGCCGATGTCCCAGCCCGTGCCCTCGACCTTGAGCGCCGAGGCCGTGCGGCGGCGATCGCGAGAGGCCGCGCTCATGCCGCGCTGATAGACCATGGGCGTGTAGACGGGCCCGGGCGCGACGCAGTTCACACGGATCCCTTCGGGCCCGTGATCGACGGCCATCGCCTTCGTGAGCGCGATGACCGCGCCTTTCGAAACCGTGTAGGCGGTGAGACCGCGAGGACGGAGCGCCGAGATCGACGACACATTGACGATCGCGCCGCCGCCGGTACGACGCATGGCGGGGATCGCGTGCTTCGCGGCGAGAAACATCGTGTCGACGTTGACGTTCATCAGCCGGCGCCAGCTCTCCTCGGTCTCGTCCACCACGGAGCCGCGGCTACCGATGCCGACGTTGTTGTCGAGGTAGTCGAGCCGGCCGTAGCGGTCCATCGCGGCCTCGACCACCGCCGCGCAGTCGGACGCGCGCGTCATGTCGGCCTGGAAGGCGAGCCCCTGACCGCCGCTCGCCTCGATCATCTCGACCGTGCGCTTGGCCAGCGCGAGGTCGCGATCGACCACGATCACGCGCGTACCGGCCCGCGCGAGCAGGATCGCGGCCGCGCGACCGT
>Ga0209267_1002833_pt1 | contig 10974 bp, 8 predicted proteins | sample GraSoiAngelo_137_FD_185894 | JGI IMG/M metagenome (GOLD analysis project Ga0209267, IMG submission 185894) | Grasslands soil microbial communities from the Angelo Coastal Reserve, California, USA - 14_0929_09_30cm (SPAdes) (version 2) | ecosystem: Environmental > Terrestrial > Soil > Grasslands ... | reverse complement strand
AATCCTTTTGCGACGAACGATTGGGCAGAGATCGGCATTGAGCCCGATGTAAAGGTGAGAGCTCCGGATGCATTGGTGACAGCGGAGAAACTCGCACAGGACAAGCTCCGGAAAAAGTAAAGCGTTCAACTTGCCATCTGATTAGTGGGCGTTCTCGTCAATTTGATCGGCCAGCATTCGCGGCGGACCTCTCCACAATCGCTGTTAGTCGTCCAAGTGGATTATTTCCGTATTCAGTACTCCGGGGAGCTGACGACTGTGATCCTTCTCAAAATTCCGTCACAAGCTGCGGCAAGGCGCATCTACCTGTCCATTTTCGAACGCTATTCTCTGATCGTAGGAGTTGCCGGGAACAGTCGCTACACTCAGGTTCGTGAAACCGAGCACCCCATGGCCTATGTGCCGTTTATGCAGCCCCCGGGCGTGCTGGAAATGCAATACGAGCTGCACACTACGGGTGACCCGATAATGCTACTCAGGGAAGCAGCGAGGGCGGTGCACGACACCGATCCCAACCTTCCCTTGCAAAAACCAACTACGCAGCAGGCTCAGTTTGCGGAGACTGTGTCGCAAGAAAGGCTGATCGCAAACCTGTCCGTCTTTTTTTTCCCCGGCTAGCAGCATTTCTCGTTGCCATCGGCCTTTACGGAACGATCTCCTACGGCATCAGCCGCCGAACGATGGAAATCGGTGTGCGCATGGCATTAGGCGCACAGCAACGAGAAGTGCTTCGAATGGTTTTGCTGGAAAGCTTCTCCATAGCTACGGTGGGACTTGGCGTTGGCATCCCTGCGTCTCTCGCAGTAGCCACGACATTGCGTTCGATGTTATATGGCTTGAGTTCTAGCGACCCTCTGACAATTCTTGTCGCGCTCGTCGGCATCGCCATGGTTACATTGGTGGCTACATTTTTTCCGGCTCACCGCACTTCCTCCATGGATCCCATGCGCGCCTTGCGTATGGAGTGAGTCGGCATAACCCTGCGGAGAACTTCTTTTAGTTGCGTAATCGGACATTGAGATCACATGTCTGGTTCCGGCGTTTAACCAGGCGTTGACGCCTTGTGTTGGTCTCAGAGTAGGATTGGAACGATGGACCAACACGCGATGGAACAGAGCCGCGACTTGTCGTCCGGCGCCACGCTCACCTCCTATTGACACTCTATACGTAGATCGGTATTATTCCTATAGAGAGCCGATAGGAGATATCTCTTGAACACTGAACCCACAACCCTTTTGCAAGGAACTTTGGACCTGCTGATCTTGAAATCGCTGATCGCTGGCGAGATGCACGGATTGGGTGTCTCGCGCAGGATCCAGCAGATCACCGGCGGCACTTTTGTGGTTAAGCCGGGCTCGCTCTTTCCCGCCCTGCACCGCATGGAAGAACAAGGTTGGATTTCCTCTTTTTGGGGAGAGTCCGAGAACAACCGCCGCGCCAAATACTACCGCTTGACCAAGGCTGGACAGAAGCAACTGGAAGTCGAAACCAAGCGATGGGGGCGCATTTCTTGGGCCATCGGTCAAGCTTTGGAAGCATCGTAGGGAGGTGTTCACCATGCCGCTCTTTGTGAAAGCTCGAAGTTTTCTCCGAAATCTCTTTCAATCCCGGCGTGTGGAGGCAGACCTCGACCAGGAGGTTCATGCCCATCTCGAAATGCTGACCGAGGAAAATATTCGTGCCGGCATGCCGCCGAAGGAAGCGCAACGCGCCGCGCGGATCGAGCTTGGCGGCATCGAACAAGTGAAAGAGCAGGTTCGCCAAAAGAGGACTGGCAATTGGCTTCCTTCCGTGATCTCCGACTGCCGCTACGGTCTCCGCCAACTCCGCAAGAATCCCGGCTTCACCGCCGTCGCCGTCCTCACGCTGGCTCTCGGCATCGGCGCCAACACGGCCATCTTCTCCGTTGTCGATTCCGTCCTCTTGCGGCCCTTGCCGTTCGAAGCCCCGTCGCGTCTCATTGCCATCCATGAGGGTATTCCCAAAATGGGCTACCCGAAGATGGGCTTTTCGCCGCCGGACCTTGCCATCTTTGCGCGTGAGCAGAAATCATTCAGTGCCATTGGCACTTTTCGAAATAAACCTGTGAATATCTCGGGCCGTGACGAGCCAGAGCGGGTCATGGCTGCACGGGTTTCCTCCTCGCTCTTCCCAATGCTCGGCGTGGAGCCGATGCTCGGCAGGACCTTTGCTTCTGACGAGGACACGCCGGGGCATAACGTAGTCCTCCTCAGCTACGGACTTTGGCAGCGACGTTACGGTGGCGTCTCCAGTATCCTCGGTCAAACCATCGACATCGACCGCCAGCCCTATACCGTTGTCGGTGTCATGCCACAAAAATTCGTGTTCCCCCTGCCAGGGCCGGACGACAATGGTTCGCCCGCAGATCTTTGGGTGCCGATGGCCTTCCTACCCGCGGAATTGCAGGGCTGGGGAGGATCGTACCTCACCAGCGTGGTGGGAAGATTGCGGCCCGGCATTACCCTAGAACAGGTGCGCGGCAGCACCGAGCCACTCGCGCGGGAAGTCCTGGCTAGTTACCCTGCAGCTCTCACGAAAACATTTCGTGCAGCAGAACTGAGCATCAGCGCATTTCCGTTTCAGGAAGATGTAGTCGGCTCGGTTCGCACCTTGCTACTCGTCTTGATGGCCGCTGTATCTTTTGTACTCTTGATAGCCTGTGCGAACATTGCGACACTGCTTGTCTCGCGGGCGGCCACCCGCCAAAAGGAGATCGCTGTTCGCACTGCTCTTGGGGCCACGCGGCTTCGGTTAGTGCGCCAGATGCTGACGGAAAGCCTCCTGTTGGCGCTCGGCGGCGGCGCACTCGGATTCCTTCTAGCCTTCTTGGCCCGGAATTTTATTCTCGCCCTGGTTCCTTCGAGCATTCCTCTCCCGCGTCACCTATCGCTCCATGCAGGTGTGTTCACTTTCGCGGTCGGCACGTCTATCTTGGCCGCCGTTCTCTTTGGGCTCGCTCCGGCTTTCCGACTGTCGTTGACCTCGACCGAAGGTCATTTACAGGAAAGCGGACGGAGCGCGACACTTTCCCGCTCGCACCACCGTCTCCAGGGATTTTTTGTCACCGTGGAATTTGCGCTGGCGTTCGTGCTGCTGATTGGAGCCGGACTCTTGATTCGCAGCTTCGGCAAGCTGCTCGAAACGAATCCGGGTTTTCATCCAGACAGCGTGCTTACCTTGAATATTCCTCTGCCTCACGAAGCCTATCCCCAAGAAGCGCAGATCAGGAGTTTTTACCGCCAATTGCTCGACCGCGTTTCGACTTTGCCGGGCGTGCAGAGTGTCGGACTATCAAACGATCTGCCTCTCAATGCCCGTGAAATGGTTTCCATGGCCATCGAAGGCCGCGGCGATGCCGAAAGCGAAACGCCGCAGGCGATTTGCCAGTCCTGGGTAATGGGAAACTACTTTCAAACGATGGGCATTCCCCTTCTCCAGGGCAGGTGGTTTGCGCCCGAAGACCGCGTTGAGTCTCAGCCGGTAACGATCGTGAGCCTGGCCGCGGCTCGGAAATTCTGGCCGCGAGAGAACGCCATTGGGAAACAAATCCGCTGGGGAGTGAAAGCCCCATGGCAAACGATCGTGGGCATCGTGGGCGACGTCAGCCAAGGGCCGCTGAACAATCCTGTCGAACCGCACGTCTATCGACCCTATAGCCAGTTGCCCGGCCCCTTCCTCGAAGAGGATCCCTTTGGCGACTGGCACGCGATGAATCTTGCTGTGCGAGCGCAGGTGAACCCGGCCGCGCTGACTTCCGCCGTGGTCGCCGACGTTCATTCGCTCGACCCCGATTTGGCCGTCGCGAGCATTCGAACAATGACAGAGGTCATCAGCTCTTCGTTCGCTGGCCCTGAATTCAATATGGTAATGCTTGGGGCGCTTGCGGGCTTGGCGCTCTTCCTTTCAGCAATAGGAGTTTATGGTGTCCTGGCTTACGTGGTCGTGCAGCAGACGCATGAGATCGGCGTCCGTATGGCTCTGGGGGCAAATCGGCACGATGTTCTTCGCCTCATCCTAGGCAGGGGAGCGCGGCTGGCTGGCATAGGTGCCGGATGTGGCCTTGCAGCAGCTCTCGCCCTGACACATCTTATGAAAGGCTTGTTATACGGGGTTAGCGCCATAGACCCGCCCACATTTGCAAGCGTTCTCGCTCTTTTGACGTCTATCGCACTGCTCGCCAGCTATATCCCTGCCCGCCGCGCGACCCGCGTCGACCCCATGGTCGCCCTGCGCTACGAATAAAATTTAGCTCCTAGTCGTTTAATTTGTTCAGATTGGCCAGCCAACTAGAATGCATGGACCGGCAAACCTGCTAGACGTGAATCTGGCGAAACGAGCCAGCCCCGCTCGAGAAAATTTTTGGCCCGCGGCGGAGTCGAAAGAAATGTCGACAAAGTACGCTTGAGCGGGCTTATAATCTTGCTCGCCAGGTAGGCTGTCCAGCTGGCTTTCGAGTGAGAGTGCGGCTCCGCAGATCCCATCTGTGAATGTGTCTCGTTCCGAGAGAAGGGTGGCATGCCTTCTCGTCCACATGCGTGCAGTAGCGACACCCTAACTGCGATGATCGCCTTCGCAGCTAACCTCCCATTCTGAGTGCATTTGGAAGAGGCCAGGATAACCATGCCTTGGCGTATTGAAAAGTCCGAAGATGAAGGGGTGCTTTATGAAAGAAACGGGGACCCTCGACCCGCATAGGACCACCTCTGCCACGGTCATCGTTGAATCCCTCGCACGAAATCTGCGATCCGCCATGGGACGGCGGCCTCGAACGGTGAACATCTTTTTAATCGTGGCTGCCGCCACCTTGTGTCTTAGCGTTGGCCTTTATTTTGCGGCGACACGCGCCGCGGCAGAACATCCCAATCATGATTGGCCGCATCACGGCAAGGACCTCGCCAACACGCGGTTCCAAAACTTAGACCAAATCAACCCGAGCAACGTCAACAAGCTGCAGGTGGCCTGGGTATTCCACACGGGTGTACTCGACCCGCTGGCCGAGTTGGAAGCCTCGCCCATCGAGGTCGACGGTCGGTTATTCATCACTGACGGTCACGACGACGTGTTCGCCTTGAATGCCGCCACGGGACAGCTGCTATGGAAGTTTGACGGCTTCAATGACGAGACTCAGCTCGCGAATTTCTTTCTCTGCTGCGGCCGAAACAACCATGGCGTGGCTTTTGGGGAGGGCAAAGTTTTCGTCGGCCGGTTTGACGATTCCGTCGTGGCCTTGAACGCACAAACCGGCAAGGTGGTATGGCAGAGCACGGTAGCTGATTTTCATGACCGGGTCTCTATCAACTCGGCTCCTCAATTCGTGGAAGTAGGTGGCCGTGAACTGGTCATCATTAGCCTGTCGGGTGGCGAGTTTGAAATACGAGGCCAGGTTTACGCTCTGGACGCAAAAACCGGCAATACCGTGTGGCGCTTCTCCACCACGCAGCCGACGAGCTTCGCTGGCCAGTCTTTCATGACCGGCGGCGGTGCAGTGTGGAATCCCCCGGCCATCGACCCGGACTTAGGGCTGGTGTACCTCAGCGTGGGGAATGCTGCGCCCGACATTCTTGGCGAGAACCGGGGTGGCGACAATCTATTCTCGGCATCGGTCGTTGCTATAGACCTGCTTACCGGCAACCCGGTGTGGCATTTCCAGGAAGTGCACCACGACATTTGGGATTACGACAGCGCGCAACCCGCCGTCCTGTTCCCGCTCGACAAAGATGGAAAGCATTTCAGGGCACTCGGCCATTGCAGCAAGACTGGGCAGTACTACATTCTCGACCGCGGCACCGGCCAGCCCATTTTCCCAGTGACCGAGCGACCCGTCCCACCAAGTGTTGCTGGTGCCGCGTTCCAGATTGCCGCACCAACCCAACCCTATTCTGCTGTCGAGCCGATGACCCCGCTCAGCTTCGATCAGCTCACGACTGAGGAACAGCCCGACACGGCTGCTATAACCGCTGCTTTTAGCTCGTTCCTCGCTCCAGGCCAGACCGAAGTTGCCCGGTCGCCTCAATACACTCCTCCCGATGAGACGCTGCGGCTGATTATGCCGGGTGACAACGGGGGATGTGAATGGAACCCGGCAGCTTTTAGCCCGCGAACCAAATTTGTCTACTACGGCGCCAGGCACGACCCGGATGTCTTCAAGACTCACTCTGGCAATTCCAGCCTTATCCCCCAGGCGGTCAACGGAGACCTGCATCTGGGCTCGACGTTTTTCAATCATGTTCCCGGTGCGAAACCCTTTGGCCTGTACGGAGCCACCGACACCCGCACGGGCAAAGTTGTTTGGAAGATTCGCTTGCCTCAGCCGGCGAAGTCGGGCGTGCTGGTTGCCGGTGATGTGGTGTTCTTCGGTGAGGGAAACGGGAAATTTGATGCGGCAGACGCGAAGACAGGCAATATGCTGTTTACCTTCGAGGCCCCCGCCAACATTACCAACGCCGGTGGAGCCGCGGCGGGTCCCATAGCCTACCTCGCGGATGGACGCGAGTTTGTCGTCAACGCGTTCGGTGGGAATGTCCCGGATCGAAGTATCACCGCTAATGGTAACTGTCTGGGTGGCGGACATGTGTGTGATAACCCCGTTGGCGATGCATTCATCGCCTTCGCACTCCCCCGCCGAGGCGATTAGTACAACTAGGGGCGGAACGTTCGGGCCGTGCGGCGATGGCGATCCCGCGGTCTAGGATGGGGTCTCGATGCGGCCCTTGGAACTGAGTGCCGTCCTCAAGGCCAAGGCGGAAGTGTCGTCGATGTCCGAGCCGTAGCGTCACACGCCAACGTTCCGCGGGCACAATCCTGAGAAGCGCGGGCAACAGACTGCCATGAACCCGCGCGACCGCGGTGAATCGTCGAAAGAAATCTTCAACTATGTGGAGGGTGTGTGGCTTCGGAACAAGCATGACGCTGGCGTTCCTCCCGCATCATTTTGCGTAAATGGGTCTGCGCTCGCTCCCCGTCGCTCTTTCGAATCGAGACAAACATCGTTCCCGCTTCGGAAGCGAGAGCGGCGATCGCGGCCTCTTCGCCTACTCAGAGTTTGAGTACTTCCGAGATCACAACCTACTGTAAGGCGCGCATTCCAGACCAATTCGAGTTTCTGAGAATTCGCGCGGACTCTAGCAGAGTGCTCGGGCGACCACGGTCAAGACTTCATCAGTTAGTGCGGCTTAGGAAATGCGGCACGGTCGATGGCCGGCTTGAACCACAGTACTCCAAAACCTCCGCTAGCACCGCACAACGCAAGTAAGGCCGCGAGGCCGGAATGCGACGCGCCTAAAGCGCCTGCCATCGTCCATGTAACCGCAACAAGGGCAAGCGTCGACCAGCGAATCCAGGGGGCCATTTTCCGCACGTGATGGGGCAGACGCCGGGCATCGAACGCGCCCATGTACAAGGGCAACAAAAGCACCACCCATAGCAGAACGATGCATACCAGCTCAAGAAAAAACAGAATCAATCCCCATCTTTCCGGAGTCCCCAGCGTAAATCGCCAGCCAAGATAGCCTATGAACAGAGACCAGAGGCACATTCGCAGATGCGTAATTTCCCAGCGACGATACGGGGTTGCTCCGAAAAGTAGGAAGAAGCGCCGAAGGAGACTCGATTCGGTCCCCGGGGTTTCTGAAGTGCTTGGCGACTCGGCGGGAACACGGCGAAGATTCCGGAGGTCCACTAACAGCTCTCGAGCCGACTGGTATCGCTCGTCGGGGCGTTTGCGCAGGCACTTCAGCAGGATACGATCGAGTTCGGCAGGGGCCGTCGGAATGTGCTGGCGCAGAGACGGTGCCTCCTGCTTCAAGATATTGGCGATCGTTGAGGGGGGTGTTCGCCCCAGGAAAGGATTGGCACCGGTAGCCATTTCATAAAGGACCAGGCCAAGAGCATAGATATCTGTGCGAGCGTCCACCGACTGCCCTTCCAGTTGCTCGGGAGCCATATAGTTCACGGTCCCGACTAGCAGGCCCGGGCTGGTTGCCACTGAAACTGTTGCGCTCTCCTCTCCGAGTGACAGCGGTGCGTGGAGGTGTTTTGCCAGACCGAAGTCGAGAATCTTGACACGCCCGCGGGAATAATCGTCCGGCACGGACATAATGTTCTCGGGTTTGAGGTCCCGATGGACAATCCCGTGACTGTGCGCCGCGACCAATGCGTCGGCGAGTTGGGCACTCGCATCGAGGATTTCCTCCGTCGTGAAACGGGCCCGGGCCAGCTCTTTGCGCCAGGTGCGGCCTTCCACGTACTCATAAACAATAAAGCTTCCCTCACCCTGCTCGACAAAGTCGTACACAGTGGCGATGCCTGGATGGCTCAGTGCCGAGGCTGCACGGGCTTCGGCTGCAAGCCGACGGCACAGCTCGGAGTCGTGGCTAGTATTGGACGGCAACATCTTCAGGGCAACTAGACGATTCAGGCGGGTGTCATAGGCGCGCAGAACCACCCCCATACCGCCGCGGCCAACTTCCTGCTCCACCCTGTACCGGCCGGCTATGAAGTCATTCAGCACAGGAGGCGAGGCCTACACACGTTGTTCTGCTCCGAGCGGCGCGATCGTCTCATGCGCACTTAAATTTGTACCCGGACACATTGTCATTGGTTGGTCGTATCATACCGCTGCCGTGAAAGTCACTGCCAATCGTGGTGTCGCGCGTGCAAGTCAACTCCATCAACAACGCTATCTGCGATAGTCGTGCCAGTCCGCCATTCAACCACAAGTGGGTTAGCCGACTCTCCAAGGAAGTGGGACGAGCCGCCCCTCCATGCTAAAGGATCTAACAACCCTGAGCGGTTCGGGTGGTCATAATATTTGGCTAGCGTCGGTTCGATCGCCGCGCATTCCGAGGCTCTCAGCAAGGCCGTCATGACCTGGTCGGATGCAGCGAGGGCGGATGGTGTTGTCTCTGGCTCCCTTTGCGCTTCTGAACCGCTTGTCGGAGGAGGTATTCGATCTGGCCGTTGACGCTCCGCAATTCGGCCTGCGCCCAGCCTTCCAGTTCGGCCCAGAGCTTAGGATCAATGCGAAGTAGAAAAGGCTTTCGATCCATAAACCTGGCCGATCAGGTGTAGAGTGTGCCGGTGTTCAGCACGGGATGGACCTCGGACTCACCGCATAGAACAACCATGAGATTGCTGACCATGGCAGCCTTGCGCTCGTCGTCGAGCACTAAGACTTGCTTCTCGGCTAATTCCTTGAGTGCCATTTGACATCCTCCCCCTCGTGAAAGAGGGGGATTTCCTACTGAGGTTGGGTACACTGTGCCGCCTCTTCGATGGGTTCCTGCTTCCTCGTGGAGTCCCATGACCGACCACTCCGCAGGCTATTAACTGACGCACGATATCCCGACGCCAGAAGGGCTACACCCTTATCGCTGCTGAGAAATTTCCTGAGTTGATTCTGGGCTGCTACTTCATCCGCATGCCCTGAAAAGCCGCAAGTTGGCCAGACACACCGAAACCCTTCTTGCGTCTTGCGGTTTAGCGCTGAACTGTACCCGCAAGCCGGGCACCGCTGGCTGCTGTACGCTTCCGACTGGTACTCCACTAGACCGCCAGCCCAGCTTTGTTTGTACTCCATCTGGCGACCTAGTTCTCCCCAGCCTTGCCGAAGGATGGCACGGTTCAGCCCGGACTTCTGCTTAACATTCCTTCCGGGCTGCTCCACTGTTCCTGCGGCTGACGCGGTCATGCTCTTTATGTGCAAGTCCCCCAGCACGATTACGGCGTGGTTTTTGACGTACCCGCTGGTGAACTTGTGGGTTTCGTCCTTTCTGATATGGGCGATGCGACTGTCAAGTTTCGAAATCTTGTCAACTACCTTCTTCCAGTTCCGGCTGAACTTGCGCTTGTTCTTGAGCCGACGCTGGTAGAAACTCTTACGCTTTTCTTCCCATGAAACATCGATTGGCGGGACCACCCTGCCATCGGAGAAGGTGACCCGGCGGACCACGCCGAAGTCGCCAGCGACGATCGTGTCGGATGGGTGCGTCTGCTCGGCAATTGCGACCTTGCACTCGGCCGACAGAACCCAGCGCATACCGTTCCACTTAACCGTTACGCTGTTGGGCTGGCCTTCGATGTGCCGTGTGAAGCGACACTTGACCCAGCCCAACTTGGGCAGACGAACCCGCTTATTGGGCTCATCCATCTCGAAGCATGCGGGGTCGGATTCCGTAAAACTAATTCTTGCCTTGGACTTTTTCTTAAACTGCGGCGGGCGAACTTGCTGGCCTCGGAAAAACCGCTGATAACTGTCGTACAGTTCGTACAACACGCATTGCAAGGCATGCACCGGCGCAGCTTTAAGAAAGTTGCTGTGCGGGTCGGGATTGTTGCGCCACATCGTTAACTGGCGCATCATTTCAAACTTCCCCAGTAACCTCTTCTCGCCGCGACGATACCGAGCCTGCTCAATGGACAGAGCCCGATTCCAGACGAACCGCTGGCAGCCAGCATACTGACGCATCAGTTTTTCCTGAGCACCCGTGGGCTGAAGCCAGTTGTCCGTGAAGCCCTTCTCTATCTGCATGGAGACTGGGCCTCTTTAGATATATGTTTGTTCGTTCGTGCTGTATAACATACACCCCCAAGTCCGAATCGCACGCACTATTTTAACTGTTTAAGCCTCGCTTACCCCGCCCTGAAGTGCTGGGCTTGCGCTCGCCACTGGGTCATTTCCCACTCCATCCAATCGTTTACAAGGTAGCACTATGATATCACTATGACACCCCTCGGGCAAAGCAGTCTTTCGCCGGGTTGCAAATGATGGACGCGGATCGGGCTTCGGTGCGCAATTCCTTTCGCCTGTGTAAGGCGTGGGGGCGAAACGGGTCCAGTGTCATTTACGGGTTACCGACAGAGGGAGGTTTGAAACATCTCCATTTTGCCTTTGAAATGGGCTGCCCAGTAACAAACGCACTCATCGCAGAAGTGGACTTTTCTGGAAATGTAGTT
>Ga0209267_1002811_pt1 | contig 11040 bp, 8 predicted proteins | sample GraSoiAngelo_137_FD_185894 | JGI IMG/M metagenome (GOLD analysis project Ga0209267, IMG submission 185894) | Grasslands soil microbial communities from the Angelo Coastal Reserve, California, USA - 14_0929_09_30cm (SPAdes) (version 2) | ecosystem: Environmental > Terrestrial > Soil > Grasslands ... | reverse complement strand
TGTTGATCGACTACAACGCCAATGGCAAGGCGATCGGAATCGAGATCACGGCCCCTGGGAAGCTCAGCCTCGCCGCCCTCAACCGGGTGCTGACTCGCCTCCGCCAACCACGGATTGGGCCCGAGGAATTAGCTCCACTGACGGCGGCCTGAACGGCGAGCCGTCGTGAGGGCCAAGGACGAGCTCCTCGCGGCGATCGAGCGTGAGCAGGCGCTCATCGGCCGGCTGGAACGCGAACGCGAGGAGGCGCAGGCTCGGGTCCGGTCGCTGCAGGCGCAGCTCAGCACACCTGCGGAGGATGTGGACGGCAGCGTATCTCCGCCACCGCCCTCCACGGCCGGGCAGAAGGTCGCCCTGTTCCGCGGCCTCTTCCGCGGGCGCGACGACGTCTTCGCCAAGCTGTGGGTCAACCCCCGCACGGATCGAAAGGGCTACGCGCCCGCCTGCGCGAACGAGTGGGTGCGCGGCGTCTGCGAGAAGCCGCGCGTCAAGTGCAGCGAGTGCCCGAATCAAGCGTTCATCTCCGTGAGCGATCAGGTGGTCCTCGACCATCTCCAGGGTCGTCACGTGATCGGGGTCTATCCGCTCCTCGAGGACGACACATGCTGGTTCCTGGCGGCCGACTTCGACGAGGAGTCGTGGGCTGACGACGTCGCTGCCTTCGTCGAGACCTCTCGAATACTTGGGCTTTCGGCGGCCGTCGAGCGTTCGCGATCGGGGAACGGTGCGCACGTCTGGTTCTTCTTCGCCGCACCCGTGCCCGCCGCAACCGCACGCCGGATGAGTTGCTACCTCATCACCGAGACGATGTCGCGCCGTCACCAGCTCGCGATGGCGTCCTACGACCGGCTCTTCCCCAACCAGGACATGTTGCCCCGCGGAGGGTTCGGCAACCTGATCGCCCTGCCGCTCCAACACGAGGCCCGCGAGCGCGGCAATACCGTCTTCGTCGACGATCGCCTCGTTCCCCACGCAGATCAGTGGGCGTATCTGGCTTCCCTGTCGCGTATCGCGCCGACGACTGTCGACGCGATCGCGCGGGAGGCGGTCGCTCGCGGCCAGGTCATCGGCCTGCGCATTGCCTCCACGGGCGAGGACGAAGATGAAACGCCCTGGGAGGCCCCACCGTCCCGACGGCCGCGCCCGGCCAGGATCGAGGAACCTCTGCCGAGCGAGGTCCGTGCAGTTCTCGCCCAGCGCATCTTCGTCGAGAAGGCGAGGCTCCCGAGCGCCTTCCTGAACCAGATCAAGCGCGTCGCGGCCTTCCAGAACCCGGAGTTCTACAAGCGGCAGAAGATGCGGCTGTCGACGGCGCTCACGCCGCGTGTCGTCGCGTGTGCCGAGGAGCACTCGCGACACGTTGCTCTCCCGCGAGGCTGCGTCGGCGACTTGAGGGACCTGCTCGCCGACCACGGAGTTGGCCTCCGGCTCGACGATCAACGCGTCCTCGGTGAATCGCTGAAGGCGCGTTTCCACGGGCATCTGACCGAAGCCCAGGAGCAGGCAGCGAAGTCCCTGCTTGCGCATGACCTCGGTGTGTTCGTAGCCCCACCCGGCGTGGGGAAGACCGTCGTCGGCATCTACCTCGCTGCGGCCCGTGGTCGGAGCACGCTTGTCCTCGTACATCGCAAGCCGCTGCTCGATCAGTGGGTGGCGCAGCTCTCGCTGTTCCTCGGGCTGCCCCCGAAGGGGATCGGGCAGATCGGCGGCGGGAAGCGGACGCCCACCGGCCGCCTCGACGTGGCCATGCTCCAGAGCCTTGTGCGCGATGGGACCATCGACGACGTCGTCGCAGCCTACGGTCACGTGATCGTCGACGAGTGCCATCACGTGCCCGCGGCTTCCTTCGAGCGCGTCATGGGCGAGGTGAAGGCCCGATACGTGACCGGCCTCACCGCCACGCCCTATCGGCGCGACGGGCACCAGCCGATCATCCACATGCAGTGCGGTCCCGTCCGGTTCGCCATCGACCCGAAGAGCGAGAAGGCGCAGCGCCCGTTCGAGCATCGCCTGATCTGCCGCGAGACTGCCTTCCGCGCGGCGAGCCTCGGACCAGGAGCCGGGATCCAGGAGCTCTATGCCGCGATCGCCGCCGATGGCCGGCGCAACGAGCTCATCCTCAACGATGTGATTGGCGCCCTCGAGCAAGGCCGATCGCCGATCCTCCTCACGGAGCGGAGAGACCACCTCGAGTACTTCGCGGCGCGCCTGCGAGGCTTCACCCGCCATCTCGTTGTGCTCCAAGGTGGTGTGACCGCCAAGGCACGGCGGGAGGCCAAGGCGCAGCTGGCGGCCATCCCGAGCGACGAGGAGCGCCTCATTCTCGCGACCGGACGCTACATCGGCGAGGGATTCGACGACGCGCGCCTGGACACCCTCTTCCTGGCCATGCCCGTGTCGTGGAAGGGCACGCTCGTCCAGTACACCGGGCGCCTTCACCGGTTGAGCCCGGGGAAGATCGAAGTGCGCATCTACGATTACGTGGATCCGGCAGTTCCGTTGCTCGCCCGCATGTTCGAGAAGCGGCTCCGCGGATACCGGACGATCGGCTATGCAAGAGAGGAGACGCCGCCGACACCTACACAGCTCGGCGCGGAGCCGACGGTCGAGCTCGACGAGGGCGTCTTCCCGACGTTTGACGGTGCCCCGTGAGGCGATCCCGAAACCGCGCCAGGAAGAAGTGCGATGTCCGCTGGCGCCCGAGCAGGGCTGACCTTGAGCGGCTCGTCGAGGAGGCCATGGTCGAGCACTGTGGGCTCTTCACTGTGATTGCGTTCACAGCCTTCGGGAGGAGCACAGCGGGAAGGTGACCTTCGTCGAGCGCCTTCGGAAGGCTGGCTTGCTCGCCACCGGCATTGAGATCCCGTCCAACTCGGCGGGCGAGCGCATACATGGAACCGGGACGCTCGGTCCGGATCGCGCGCAGGAGCGACAGACGGTTCGGCGTGAGGAGCTTGCGGGCGGCCTCGATGCTCGTGAAGAAGACCTCCTCCCGGCGCTGCACCCAGGCCTTGCTTCGGGTAGATCCTTCCAGGGCCTTGAACGTTTGGCGGAACGTCGCCATCGCCTCGCCCAGCGGCTTGATCCTGATCGTCAGAGTCTTGGCCATTTCGTTCCTCCGATCACGCGTCGCACATCGGACGCAAAGTCGGCTAAGAGGCCGTCCACGTCGAAGAACTTGTACGGCTCCTCGACGTCTCCGACGTGCCGGTGCAGGAGCGACAACCCAAGGTGCGCGTCAGTGACGCGACGGCGACCGATCAGGCGATCCAGACGGTCATGGGCCGCGACGTCGCGCCGCGCTTCGAGTTCATCATGGAGCGCGCGCCGAAGGTCGAGGAGGTGGACGTGTAGCTGTCAGCCGCCGGCGCCCGCTCCGTCCTCGACGCGCACGTCGTACGCCGCCCGCATCGCCTGCAGGGCCGCGTTGCAGCGCTCCTCGGCTCGCTCGCGGAGCCAACGGTGCAGGACCCGACCGCGGACGTCGGCGAGCGCGGGCGTCCGTTCGGGCTCGCGCGCGTGGATCCACACGAGGTGAGCGCCGTAGACCGAGCGAAGCGGTCCGACCCACGTCCGCTCCGGGGCGCGGTCGACCGCCGCGGCGAAGCCCGGGCCGAAGACCCGCGCCAGCTCGTTCCGCGAGCCCGTGAACTCGCTGCCGCGGACGAACCCGTCGCCACGCTCCGCGCCTGCCTCGCTTCCGGCGCCGGCGAGCTCCCCGAGAACCGCGAGCGCGTCCGTGGCGGCGCGCTCGCCGCGCGCATCCGCGGCGAAGTACACGTGAGTGAGGCGGACGCGCGCCGGCTCGGCGAACTCGCCGGCGTGGCGTGCGAGGTACGCGGCGAGCTCCGCCTCGGACGGCAGGTCGCGCTCGCTCACCTGGCCGGCGGCGAGCCGCATCATCTCGACCAGGTGGCGGCGGATCACGAGATCGCTCCGCTCGAGGCCGAGCCGCCGCGCCTCGCGCTCGAGCGCCGCCCGATCGCGCGCCGTCTCCTCGCCGACGAAGCTCCCAAGCCGGACGAGACGCTCGCGGACGGCCCCGTCCTGTCGGTCGAAGCCCCGCGCGAGCGCCTCGCGGTAGAGCACCTCCTCGTCGATCGCTGCGTCGACCAGACGTCGCATCGCCGCGGCGTCCGGCGGCGCGCCGTGCTCCTCGGTCCACGCCTCCGCGAGCCGGGCGACGTCGGCGCCGCGGATCATGAGCGACGGACGCGGCGCCGGCCCGGTCTCGATCCGGCCGCGGACCGCGAGCAGCGCCGCCCCGAGCGCCACGAAGTGCACGAGCGGCGCGCGGAGGAGACGCGCCATCAGTGCCCCGTCGCGACCAGCGTCGCCCCGCGTGCCGTCCACAGCCGCGTGTGCGAGGTGCGGTAGAGGCCCGCGGCGAGCGCGACGGTCACCATGTGATCGTTGCGGTCGGCGCGCGAGAGATCGGTCGGCGCGGTCGTCACGCCGAGCTGGACCTGCCGGCGTCCGAACAGCAGCCTCGCGCGCGCGACGGGGCCGAGCGGCGCCGGGAGGACGAAGCGCTTGCGGCCGGCCGCGACCATCGTGCCGGCGGGGATCGTGACGGCGAGGATGTCGTCGTCATCGCTCACGCGCAGCACGAGGTCGTTGCGCGTCGGATCGAGGTCCGCGGCCCGGCGCCCGAGACGGAGCCGCAGCGCGAGGCGATCGGTCCCCGGCGCCGCGCCGTAGCGAACGCGCGCGTTCACCCGCGCGATGCCGTCTGGCTGGTACCAGATCGCCGACGTCCACGCGCGCTCCTGGACGGTCGGGGCGAGGAACGCGTCGTTCCCGGGGCCGAGGCAGCAGTCGGTGAACGCCCCCCCGGCGCTGTCGGCCTGCGTCGCGCAGTCGGGCGAGAACGGATCGACCCCGACCGACTTGCAGACGCGCGTGCTCCACCGACAGGTCGGGTTCTCGAGCACGCGGGCGTAGTAGAAGGCACGCTCCGCGCGGTCGAATGTCGGGTCGCGCCAGACCGCGCACAGCTCGCGCGCGCCCGCGCCGCGCGGCGCGCACGTCGCGGGGTCGACGTCCGCGCCGTTGTTCGGGTCGCCGGCGACGTCGAACACCTGCTCGTGCGTCGTCCCGCCGGCGTCGACCCAGCCCTTCACGATCTGGACGCGCTGCAGGTCCGTTCCCGGCGCGTCGGCGGTGCCCGGGTCCTTCGCCGCCCACACGACGAACGTCGGACTCCGCGCCCCGTGCACGGGGCCGATCTCGCCACCCATCGGCGTACCGCTCACGTAGGCGGCGTGGACGAGGCCCGGCGACCCGCAGCGGACGCCGGCGAGGTCGCCGGCCAAGAAGCGGACGACGGGCCGCGTGCCGCTGGTCGCGTACGTCTCCCGACGCTTGAAGGCGGCGAAGAGCGCGTCGCGCGAGTTCTCCTCGGCCCAGGCGACCGCGAGGCCGCCGGGGTTCGTGCGCACGTTGTCGCCGATCTGGCGCGCGGGGGAGGAGTCGTTGTTGCCCTGCCCGCCGGCCCAGCCGTTCTCGGCGACGCTGCCCGCGGCGCCGTCGTGGTTGTCGGTCGACCCGACGAAGCCGAACCGGAACGGGTTCGCGCCGAGCCGGTCCTCGAACGCGAGCCCGTCCTTCAGCGCGTTCCGGATCATGTTCCGGGGCGGGTACTGGTCGATCGGCACGGGCCTGCCGGCGGGGCCCTGCTGCGCCACGTCCTCCTGCTCGAACGTGCAGAGCTCGTCCGCCGTCCCTGCGCCGGCGCCCGCCAGCCGGTCGAAGCGGCACTCGGAGTTCCCCTTGATCTGGTGGATCTCCGCGAGCGGCTCGAGCGTCTGCCGCCGGAGCGCCTCGGAGCCGTCCGCGGGGTCGAAGAACTGCCGGCCGCCGCTGAGGTTCGAGTTGTGCGGGATGATGACGGCGTCGCAGCCGATCCCCGCCTGGAGACACGTGTTCTCGATGGCCGTCCAGAAGCCCTGCGGGATCCCGCCGGTCGAGGTCTCGATGTAGCTCGATACCGTCGGCGGAACACGATCGTTGCGGAAGATGACGTTTCGGTGCAGGTGGGCGCCGAGCGGGCTCGCGGTGTACTCGTAGCCAAGGAACGTCGTGAACGTGCAGGCATCGGTCCGGTCGTAGGCGCCCTCGGCGGCCGCCTGCATCTGCTGCCACACCGAGACCGACGCGCCGGCGCAATCGACGCCGGGCTCACTGCAGAAGGGTTGATGCGTCGATGGCGAGAGGCTGAGCGGATAGAGCCAGAATATCGTGGGGATATTCTGTTGCTGCGGCGTGTCCTTCTGCCGCAGCAGCACGCAAGTCGGGTCGTCGTAGACGAGCGAGCCGGGTGTGTCGCAGAGCAGGACCTCGCCGAAGAACTCCGAGTGGTCGGTGACGGCGGCGAAGTCGAGTGGGCGGTCGATCCGGGTGCTCCTCGTCTGGTCCTCGTTGTCGTCGGCGAGCACGATCGGCGCCTCGCGCGCGAACGCGTACGCGTCGGGCGGCGCGACGCGCGTCCCGAAGATGTAGGCATCGGCGGAGAACTTGGTGTGGATGTGCAGGTCCCCGAAGTATGGGCTCCGGAGCGGGTCGAAGCTCGCGCACGGCGCGCGCGTCTCGGTCCGCCGCCAGGGCGGCGTCGTGGCGCCGACCGTCGAAGCGAGCGCGAGGGCCACGAGAACGGACCGCACCCGGCTGGCTTACCGCAGGAGTTTTCGGCTTGTCGAGTACCACGGTGTCGGGGGTAAGATCGGCCATGCGGCCCGCCGTCGTCGCCGTGCTCGTCCTCGGCCTCGTCCGGGTGGCCCTGGCCCACCCGCTCGCGCCATGCGTCCTCGAGCTGCGCGAGACCCCCGGCGGCGTCGTCGAGGTCGGCTGGAAGACGCCTCTCGTGCGCGCGCGCGGCGCGGAGCTGGAGCCCGTGCTGCCGGCACGGTGCCGGCCCCTCCGCACACCGAAGCCCGAGGTCGAGGGCGGCGGCGTCTGGAGACGATGGACCGTCGACTGCGGGCGCGACGGGCTCGTCGGCCAGCGGGTCGGCGTCACGGGGCCGGGGACGGTCGTCCTCGCCGCGGTCGTCCGGGTGACGCTCGCCGACGGCCGGCTCGTCCAGGGCGTTACGTCCCCGGGACGACCTCTCGTCACGATCCCGCCCCGTCCACGGGCGCTCGACGTCGCGCGCGACTACGCGCGGCTCGGCGTCGCGCACATCCTCACCGGCCCCGATCACCTGCTCTTCGTCTTCGCTCTCGTGCTGCTCGCTGGCACGGCGCGGCGGGTGGTCGCGACGGTCACCGCCTTCACCTTCGGCCACAGCATCACCCTGACGCTCGCGGCGCTCGGCCTCATCGTCGTCCCGTCGCGACCGATCGAGGTCGCGATCGCCACGACCGTCCTCGCGGTCGCGGTCGAGCTCGCGCGCCCGCGCGCGGCGAGCAGCCTCGCCCGCCGGCGTCCGTGGCTGATGGCGGCCACGTTCGGCCTCCTTCACGGGCTCGGCTTCGCCGCCGCGCTCCGCGAGGCGGGGCTGCCGGCGGGCGAGGTTCCGCTCGCGCTGCTGTCCTTCAACGTCGGCATCGAGGCGGGTCAGGTCGGCTTCGTGCTCGGCGTGCTCGCGCTCCGGCGTGCGGTCCACGGATTTGCGGCGGACGTCCCGGGCTGGCTCCGCCAGATCCCGGTGTACGGGATGGGAACCCTCGCCGGGTACTGGTGGCTCGATCGCCTGCTCGCGCTGATCCGCTGAGCGCCTGCTGCCGCGCGGTCCCCGAAGACCAGTTCATCATGGAGCGCGCGCCGAAGGTCGAGGAGGTGGACGTCAGGCCGCCTCGGTGACCCGCGGGTCGGATGTCGGATGTCGTGGCGGTCCGACCCGCGGGTCGTTTGGATTCGTGACCCTCACCCTCACGGCCCGGCGACGCTGTCGCGGAACGCGTCGGCGGCCGACGGGAACGGTTCGGTCCGCCCGTCGATGGAGTTCAGGAAATCCTGGAATGTCTTGATGTCCTTGCCCTGGCTGGTGAGGAATGCGGCGATGCTCGTGGTGCTGGCCCCGTTGGCGACGAGGTGCCTGCTGAAGACGTCGTCCAGCGTCTGCGCCGACCCGTTATGGAAGTATGGCGCGTTGTTGGCGACGCCGAGCAGGCTCGGGACGTTGAAGCCTGCACCGCCGGCGGCGACCTGGCCGATCTTGCCGCCGCCGCCGCGGATCTCGAGTGGGTTCGTGGAGACGAAGGTGTCGACGTCCTCCAGGAACGTGATTGAGGTCGTGCCCGAGGCGATGGGGACGCTGTAAGATTTTATCTGCCCACCGGCGAGCGCCGTCACGCCCGGGTCGCGCGGCACGCCGGGCACCGCCGCAGTCGGATCCGCGGTGAAGGCCGGGTTGTCGGCGTAGAGGGTCTGGCTCTTCGTCCACTTGGCACCGCCATGGCACGAAGCGCACTGGTTCCCGAACACGGTGCGTGCATCGCTCACGTCGCTCGGCTGCGGCTGGTGGGGGGTGCGGACCGTCTGCACCCAGAGCGTCATCAGGTCGAGCGCGTCGCTCGCCCCCTGCGTGATGCCATGGTTGTAGATATTCGGGTTGAGGGGATTGTTCGCGTCCCCCTGAACCCCCGCGAAGCCCGTGCCGCCCTGGACCCCGCGGGAGTTGTTGTTGAAGTCGGTGATGCTGCCGCGCACTGCGCTCCAGTTGGAGATGCGCTGGTCGACCGGGTTGTCCTTGGAGAAGAAGGCGTCGAGGGGGAGGCTCTGCCGCGGCCCATCTGGGAAGCTCCAGGTGACGTTGTCGGTGAGCCCGTCGGGGTGGCAGGAAGCACAGCCGCTCCATGCGTTCTTCGACGCCTTGCCACGAGACTCGAGGGGAATGACGTCGCGGATCGGCTTGCTGATGAGAGGCTGGGCGGGCGTGCCATCGGGCGTACCCAGGGCGGTGAAGAAGGTGAGCTTGCCCAAGAGCACCGCGTGCGCGAAGGTTCCCGGCTCCGGTGGTGTCCCCGAGGGGATGTCGCAGTCGCGCGTCCTTACGGGGAAGTCGCACCTGAGCACTCTCCCGCGCTCGAGGTCGATTGCCGTGACCGAGACGTCCGCCTCGTTGTTCACGTAGGCGCGCTTGCCGTTCCGGCTGATCACGACTCCGTTCGGCAGGTTGCCGGTCTGGAAGCGCACGACGGGCGAACCGAGCGCGAGCTTGCCGCTGCCGTCGACGGTGGCCCGGAAAACGAAGTTGCCGCCGCGGCTGACGATCAGGAAGACCTTGCCATCCACGGTAGCGTCGATCGCGACCAGGTCGTTGCCGAAGAGCTTGTCCAGGCTCTTCGTCGGATCTGCTGGCAACGTCTCGTTCTTGACCTCGGCGTTCAAATTCACCTGGAGATTGGTAAGCTCCTTGCGCGCGCGAGTATCGACCACCTGCACCAGGGCCTGCACGTTCACGTCGAAATTGACTGCCGGTACGGGAAGCTCCGGGCCGGCGCCGATGTTCGGGAGGTAGAGCCTGTCGTTCCGTGCTTGCGGACCTTGAGCACGGAGAGGCTGTTCGTCTCGCGGTTCACGACCACGAGGATCTTGTCGTTGCGGGTGAGCCTGATCGTGCTCGAGCGGGTTGGATTCTTGAACCTCTTTTGCCGCTTCCTGGCCTCGCCCGGCTCGACAAGCGCCAGAAGCGGGACGGTCATGAGGAAAAGCATGAGCAGTCCACGCCACCGCCGTCGCACAGACGGGGTCCGGCTCGCCTCAGCAGTCATAAAGCCTCCTTGCTCGAATGTGGTTCTTCCCAGACATTCTCGACACGTGACAAGATACCGTGAGGTGAGCGCGCACGCGGCAATTCACGCCGCGGTCCTCAGCAGTCCCCGTGATAATGATGCTCTGGCCGAACTACGTACGAGACGAAATACGGAGGCGGTCTAGCAGCGAAGAGGCGTGGGGGACGTGGAGAGCCGCGCCGCGGTCCGCACCGGTCCGAGACGCGGGGCGCGCGCAGCGGGGACTCGCAAGCGGAAAGAACGAGGAGCGGTCGCGGGCGGCGCTACTGGCGCCCTGCGCAACGCGACGAGCGCCTGGGCGGCGGGCGGGTCCTGGTTGTCCTGGGGCTCACGCTCGCCGGCCGCGTTGTCCTCGGACGCGAACGCCCACGCGGCGACCGCTGCCGAGCGCCGAGCGCTCACGCCGCCCGCAAGAACGGGGATCAAGAGCGCAATGAGGATACGGACCAAGCGCCGCATGTGCCGGCTAGCCTTACGACGGAGTCTCCGACGCGTCAAGCTAAAGTTCACTCTGCTGGGTGAGACAGACACTGCCCCATAAGCAATGTCGTACCTAAACCGCAATTTCACGATTCGCGCCCCTCGAACGGCCCCCGCCTATGCGCCCCTGCGCCGCTCCCGAGACGGGCCGCCGCCCGTCGCCGTGGCAGGTGAAGCGCGTCTAGCGGCCGCATGCCAGCGCTGCGCTCGCCACGCGCCCACGACCGGCACGCGTGCGGCGCCACGCCGAATCGGGTAGATCACGGCAAGACGGGAATCCGACGAAGGAGCGGCTCGCATGAATCCGAACAAGGCACTCTGGGAGAAGGGCGACTTCACCCGCATCGCGCAGAGCATGCGTGAGAGCGGCGAGGCGGTGGTCGAGAGCCTCGGCGTGAACCCGGGGCTCAAGGTGCTCGATCTCGGCTGTGGAGACGGCACAACGGCACTGCCTGCGGCGCGCCGCGGGGCGGACGTGCTGGGCATCGACATCGCGCGCAACCTCGTCGAGGCCGGAAACCGCCGTGCGCACGAGCAAGGTCTCACGAACCTCCGGTTCCACGAGGGCGACGCTTGCAACCTGAGCGAGCTCGCCGCCGACACGTTCGACCTCGTTGTAAGCATCTTCGGCGCCATGTTCGCGCCCAAGCCCTTCGACGTGGCCAAGGAGATGGTGCGCGTGACGCGCCCCGGCGGTCGCATCGTGATGGGCAACTGGATCCCGAACGACCCGACGCTGGTGGCTCAGATCCTCAGGATCAGCGCCGCCTACTCGCCGCCCCCGCCCGAGGGCTTCGTGAGCCCCATGACCTGGGGCGTGGAG
>Ga0209267_1002808_pt1 | contig 11061 bp, 10 predicted proteins | sample GraSoiAngelo_137_FD_185894 | JGI IMG/M metagenome (GOLD analysis project Ga0209267, IMG submission 185894) | Grasslands soil microbial communities from the Angelo Coastal Reserve, California, USA - 14_0929_09_30cm (SPAdes) (version 2) | ecosystem: Environmental > Terrestrial > Soil > Grasslands ... | reverse complement strand
ACGAGCGTCTTCGCGATTGTAGTCTTCCCGCATCCGCTCTCGCCCACGAGGCCGAAGACCTCGCCCTCGGCGATGGAGAAGCTGACCCCGTCTACCGCGTGGACCTTCACATCGCCTCCGCCCAGGATCCGCTGAACGAAGCCCCGGAATACGGGGAAGTGTACGTGGAGGTCCTCTACATCGAGGAGGGCAGCGCTCATGACGATCGACCTAGTAGAGATGGCATGCGACCCTCCGGTGGTCCTCTCCCACGAGACGAATCTCGGGAAAGACGGCCTCGCAGACGGCCATTCGCTTTTCACATCGCGGGTAGAAAGGGCACCCCACCGACTCTCCGAGGAGGCTCGGCGGGGCTCCAGGAACGGAGTAGAGTTTCGTCGTGTCCAGATCGATCACGGATCGGAGGAGCCCTTGAGTGTAAGGATGGTACGGCTCCCGGAATAGGGGAACGGTCGCCCCCTCCTCGGCGATCCGACCCGCGTACATGACCGCCACGCGGTCCGCGAATTCGGCCACGAGGCCCAGGTTGTGCGTGATCAGGAGGACGGCCATGTCGTATTCGTGCATGATTGATTGCAGCAACTGGAGGATTTGCGCCTCCAAGATCACGTCCAACGCGGTCGTTGGCTCATCGGCGATGAGGAGGGCGGGCTTGAACAGAAGGCACAGTGCGATCATGATGCGCTGGCGCATCCCCCCGCTCAGCTCGTGGGGATACATGTTCATCCGGTCGGCTGGGACTCGTACGTCCGCGAGGACCTTCAAGGCTCGCTTCACCGCAGCTTCCGGCCTCACGTTCGGGTCGTGCGCCTGGATGGTTTCGATGAAATGGTCGCGAATCCGCATCAACGGGTTCAAACGGGTCATCGGGTCTTGGAAGATCATCGCAATATTGCGGCCCCGCAGGTCGCGCATCTCCTTCGGGGAACGGCTGGACAGGTCGATGCCGTCGAACCGCACGGTTCCCGAGATCCGAGCGTTCTCAGGAAGCAGACGCAGGATGGCACGCCCGAGTGTGCTCTTCCCGCATCCGCTCTCTCCCACGAGCCCAACGGTCGTTCCCTTCTCGATCGTCAGGTCCACGTCCGTGACCGCGTGAACGGGCCCGTCCGGCGTGTCAAAGGTCACGGAGAGGCCTTTGGCCTCGAGAAGGACCGTCAGGCTTCCACCTTCGCCTTGAAATCCTTCTTCCGCAGGAGCGGATTCAGGATGTCGTTCAACCCTTCGCCCACGAACGTGAGCGCGGTCGTCAGGATCAGGATGAACAGGCCTGGATAGAACGTGGCCCACCAGGACGCTTCGAACCGCTGCCAATTCAAGCTGATGTCGAAGCCCCAGTCCGGGATGCCCGGGGGAAGTCCGAGGCCGAGGAAGGTGAGTCCGGCCTCCGTCAGGACGGAGTCCGCCGCGTTCACACTGAAAATGACCGGTATGCTTTGTGCCACGTTCGGAAGAACATATCGGATGATGACCCTCCGGCGTGGCATCCCGAGGGCGATGGCGGCCTCCACGTACGGCTCTTGTTTTACCGCGGCGACATGGTTCCGAATCACGCGGAAATACGTGGGAATGTAGATGATGGCGATCGCGACGGAGATATTCAGGATTCCGCGACCGATGATGGCGGCGATCACGATCGCGAGCAGGAGCCCCGGAAAAGCGTAGATCGAATCCATGACGAGGACCAGGATCCGGTCCAACCGTCCGCCGACGAAACCCGAAAGAAGTCCGATTGGCAGACCGATCGCGAGCGAAATGGTCGTCGCGACCGCGATAATCGCGAGGGGCACTCGGGCGCCCCAGATGATCCGGCTCAATACGTCTTGCCCGGACCGATCGACGCCCATCACGAAACGACCGCCGGGGGGCGTTTCCGGGTCCGCCACCTTCGTATTCGGATCGAACGGCGCGAGGAACGGTGCGAAGATGGCCATGACGATGATCGCGAGGACAATCCCGATTCCGATCCAGACGATGATTCCCGCGGCTGTCCTGGACTCGCGAAGGAAGTGCGCGAACAGACGGCCTGCCGGCCGGCCGACGAAACGACCCAGGATTGTCGCGCGGCCTCTCGCATCCCCGCCGGCCATGGCCCACCTAATATCGGATGCGAGGATCCACGAACGCGTTCACGATGTCGATGAGGAGGCTGATGACGACCATCAGAATGCCGTAGTAGACGACCGCTCCTTGGATCGCGGGATAATCGCGGTAGCTGATCGCATAGAACACAAAACGGCCCATGCCTTCGAACGAGAAGACGGTCTCCGTCAAGATGGCCCCGCTGAACAACAACGCGAACGTGAGGCCCATCGTCGTGATAACCGGGACGAGGGCGTTCTTCAACGCGTGCCGGAAGAATACAGAGCGTTCCGGAATCCCCCTCGCGCGTGCCGCCTCCACGAAATCCGAGCCCATCGACTGGATCACGTTGACGCGCGTAATGCGAATGAAGAATCCCGATAGGACAATCCCGAGCGTGAGCGAAGGGAGGATCAAGTGGGCGACCGCGTCCGCAAAGCCTCGGAGATCACCGGACAAAAGGGTGTCGACCGTGTACATGCCTGTGAACCGTGGTGGCAGGTTGAGTCGTGGCGAGAAGCGACCGGACACCGGCAACCATCCGAGCCACAATCCGAAAATGAGCTTCAGGATGAGGCCGAACCAGAAGATCGGGATATTGTACGCCATGGAGGCGAAGATGCGGGTCCCGAAATCGGTGGGCCGATCGCGGCGGGTCCCGGCGAACGTGCCCAAGCCGATCCCAAACACGCTCGCCACGATCATCGAGGAAATCGTGAGCTCGAGCGTGGCGGGCATCCGATCCTGGATTTCCTGGATCACCGGTTTGCTCGACACGATGGACGTCCCCATGTTCCCGGTGAAGACGCCACGCAGGTACGTGAAATACTGGACATAGAGAGGATCGTACAGGCCCAGCTCCCGCTTGATCTGGTCGATGACCTGGGGATTCCCTTTCTCGCCGTAGATCGCGCTCACGGGGTCACCCGGCGCAACCCGAAGCAAGAGAAACGTGAACGTCAGGAGGATCAGGAGCATGGGAACCATCAGCAGGACGCGGGTGATCACGTAGGCCCGAAGCGAAGCGGACGATCCCGCCAAATGGTTCTCCTCCCTACTGATGGAGAAAGGGAGAAAAGGAAAAAAGGTTGGGGTTTCCAGTCGTCCGACTCACGAAACGCTGATCGTGAAGTATCGGAAGAACTGGATCGGGTCCAGCACGATCCCGGAAACGGTTGGCTTGAACACGACGGTCTGCTTTGTCTGCCAAAGCGGGATGTACGGCACGTCGGCAGCGAGCCCCGACTGGATGTCCCCGAACAGGCTCGCCCGTTGGGTCGGATCCGCCGTCGCGGCTTGCGCCTCGATCTTTGTGTCCATCGACGCGTTGTGGTACCAGTTCCCGAAGGACGCGCTGCCGCCCGAGGCCCAGTGGAGGAACGGGAAGACGTAGTCATCCGAGTCGAAGTAGTCGGGGAACCATCCCAGGAGGAAGACGTCGAAATCGCCCGCTCTCCAGGCGGCCTTGTAGTCCGTCCACTCCCTGAGGTCCAAATTCACCGTGACCATGCCGGTCGCTTCCCACGCCCGCTTCAAGGCCTGGGCGACGAAGATCTCCGGGTCGCCGTAGTGGCTCGGGGTATACCAGAGCTTGACGACGAACTTGTTCGTGGCGCTGAAGCCGGCTTGCGTCAGCAAACTCTGAGCGGCGGCCAGGTTCGGAGAGGCACCATACGCCGTCTTGAAGGCGTCCTGATGACCGAACATCCCTTGTGGGACCAGGCTGTACAGCGGTGCGACCGTTCCCGAATAGGCGCTCGTGGAGATGTCCGTGCGGTTCGAGGCGTATGCGAGGGCCTTTCGGAGTAGCGCCCCGCTTGCATCCGAGAACACGGTGGTGTGGGGGCACTTACCCGCAGGAAGGGGACGTATCGCCGAAACGTCCGCCGCACCGCACATATTGAACACGAGGTATCGGATGACCGGACTGTCGCCCTGTTGCGTCTTCACGGCGGAGTTCGTTGCGAAGTCCGCAAAGTCCGGAGGCAGAAGGCTCCGGTACGCGACATCGATGGCACCCGTCTTCATCGCGAGCTTGAGGTCGACCGCCGTCGTGAAACGGACGATTGTCACACGCGACATCTTCGGCGGCGTTCCATAGTAGTTCGGATTCGCGGTGAGCTCGTACCGCTGGTGCGGCAGGTAGGTGCTGAGTCGGTACGGACCACTCGACACGATTACATTCGGATAGAACTTCTTTGTGTCGAAGGATTTCGGTTCGACCGGAGCCGTGATTGTGAATGCGAGAAGAGAGACGAATGGCGACCACTTTTGTCGCAATGTCACTTTCACGCTCAGAGCGTCGACGATCTGCACGCCCTGAGCTGTATAGTTTGCCCACGCGGAGTCCTTCCGGGTGGCGTTCGCGGTGTCTCCAGGAACGGTCCAATATTCCTGAGTCCCAACGACGTAGCCTAGGAGGAACGCCGGTTCGCCGTTGAGTTTGACGACTCGGTCGAGAGAATATTTCAGCACGGTCGCATTGATCGGCGTTCCATCCTCGAACTTGAGGTTCGCGCGCAGATGGAGCGTATATGTGAGCTCGTCCGCGCTGATCCCGCCGTTCGTCAAACTTGGGACCTCCGACAGCAAGTCCGGCGTGAGGTTCGTCGTTCCTGGCACATACGTTAGGAGCATCGCCATTGTGTTTTGGATGATGTTCCCGGAGAAGTAATCGTAGGCATCCGCGGGGTCAAAGGTAATCTCGTCGTCGGTTGTGCCGACCACGAGGACCCTCGCGGGTTGCGGTGCGGTCAGGACCACGTATGCCGCGGCCCCTCCTACGAGGAGGATGACCACAATGACCACGACGATGGCAAGTAATCTCCGGCTTCCCGCGCGCACTGGTGTTGCTGGCTCAGGTGTTACCAAATTCATCCGCCCCTTGTCCGTTACCCAACTCGGACCGCCGTTCGGCCACGGTATTCGGTGTGCGGTCTTAAGCGTTTTCCAGCGGTGACGGCGGAGTTCGTCAGATGTCCAACGTACTCTGCCTGCCGCCGGTATGGTGCAGGCGCTCGATGGCCTTCTGCACCCGGTCGCGGGAGAATTCGCGCTCCTCGCAGAGAAAGCGAAAGACGGCTCGCTCGTCCGGGGACCTTAAGGCGGGGACCGATTCGGTCGACACCGGAGGGTTCGCGAAGAAACTCCGGATCGCCTCGAGCGTCTCAGGCAACGCGGCGGACACCTCGGCTGGAGCACCTTCGAGAGATTTCCATTCCCGAATTCGTTTCACCGCGGTCTTCGGTCCGATTCCTTTCACGCCTTCGTTGAAATCCGTGCCCACGAGAATCGCGACATCGATCAGCTGGTCTCGCGTGAGCCCGAGGTACGCGAGGTTCTCTTCCAGGTCGAGGACTTCCGGCGCCACGTATCGGGACCGGCCTTGACTCGGGAGAAATTCGGTCGAGCTGACGGCCAGAAATCGGACCATCCGAGGGGCGCCGAACAGCAGGGAGTCGTAATCTTTCGACCCCGCGGCCCAGACATCCCCGCGCCGCGCGAGGAACGCGGCCTGCGCCTCCCCTTCGCTCGGGGCTTGAATCCACGGAATGCCGAGCAGGCCGAGGAGCGTCTTTGCTTCTTCAACCATCGGCCTCGTCAGCCGCGAGGTCATCACGGCTTTGGACCACGCCGTCGAGGTGTCTCCCGAAGCGACGGCGACCTGATACTCCCGCTGCGACTTCTCGCGGACCTCGCGTCGCTTGCGGATCTCCGCCCACTTCAGCTCCGGAGGAGGACCGTCGAATACGAACACGGGATGAATTTCGTAATCGGCGATGAGGCGCGTCGTCCGGAACACCAGGCCGTTGAGGTGCGAAGTAATCCGACCTTGGGAATCCTGCAAGGGCGTCCCATCGCGGGTGCGCATGATCGAGAGAAACTGATACAATTCGAGATTGCCGTCGATCGCGATGGAGCGGCCATGGAGCGCCTCGAGGGTCGTTGGATGGCGGACCGCGATCGGAGTGAGGAGGACACCCACGCTGCGTCCACGCCAACGGCGGCCGTTAACCTTTGCGGCCTGTCCTCGGATGGTGAGAGATTGCCCCGGTCATCTAAGTGGGCGGCGTCGAAAAGGTCCACGCATCTCGATCCGTTGCAATCGCATCCAGGCGCGTGAGGGCTTCCTCCTTTGGGAGGCTAAGGAAAAACTTCCCGACATGCTTGCAGAAGTCCTTCCGCCCGGACAGCTTGCCCCAGTCTTCGCAGTCGTGCACGATCGTCTTCGATGTGGGATCGAGCTCGACCCGATACTCCTTGACCCGTGCGAGGATGACTTCGCCCTCCCGAGTGACCTCGACGTCCTTCGAGTCGATTCGTTTCGCCCGGTCGAGCCGGTTCGGGTCCATGAGACGACCGAGTGCCGCGTCGACGAGTGCGTCCTTCGGGACGTCGGCGCCGAAGTCCTCCAGCGTGAGGGACTTTAGTCGGACCTCCGCGTGGGTGGCCTGCTTGCGGAACCCCTCGATCCGCTGGAGCGCCCGTGCCTGGTCCTGGGTCTGCACCCCGAGCATCCGCAGGATCTGGATGCAATTCTCGGGCGCGTAGCCGTGGAAGTGGTTGTTGAAGAATCCGTAGACGGTCTCCGACTGGGAGGCGACTTGCTGGACCCGCGGGACCCACGTCTTCAGTTCGTCTTCCGAGTAGTGGTAGTTGTACCAGGGGTCCGTCCCGTGACCGTGCCAGCGCAGGTACGCGGCTGGGGACGTCACATGTAAGTCGGGCGGCAGGAGCGGCTCGTCCACGATCGTGTATGCGACGCCGGTCGAGCGGAGCAGATCGAACGCCTCCATCGTCATCCACGACTTGTTGCGAGGTTCGAGCGCGAACGTGAAGTTTCGCGGGAGGACGTCGAGGAACCGGTGGATCACGGTCTCGTCGAACCGCAGGCGCGGGGGGAGCTGAAGCAGTAACGGCCCGAGCTTCCCTTGGTCCAAGAGAGGTCGCATGAGGTCGCAGTAGGACAGGAGGTCCTTGTCTGCCCCCGCGGCCACGTCGAGGAGCCGATCGTGGGTGACGGTCTGCGGGACCTTTGCCGCAAAGACGAAATCGTCCGGGGTGAAGCGGCCCCAGCCTTGGACCATGCCCGGCGACGGGGCACGGTAGAAGGTCGAATTGATCTCTGCGGTGTCGAACACGCGGGCGTAGGCGCGGAGTTTCGACTCGCTCGCGTTGCGATAGAAGGGACCGATCCACTCCTGATAGTCCCATCCGCTGCAGCCGAATCGGAAGCGGGCCATAGACCCTACTGGAAGACGCCGGCGATACATTACCATTAACCCGCGGTCCAACGTCAGTTTCGCGGGTCCCCCGGATGCAGGCTTAAGTCACTCGACGGCCTCGAGGGACCGATGATGGACGCCCTGGCGGGTGCGGGCGGATGGGGGTACTTCTCGGGCGGCCTCGAGGCGTATGCCCGCGGCTTTCGGTTCGTCGAAGTCAACGTGTCATTTTACCGTCGGATTCCCGAAGCCACCGCACGACGCTGGCGATCCCGGGTGCCCGACGACTTCGTCTTCGCGCTCAAGGCGAATCAGGCCATCACCCACACAGATCGACTTCGGGCTTCTGCGCGCGCCCGGGCGGCATTCTCCCACGACCTGAGGATCGCCCGGATTCTTCGGTCCCCGTTCCTCATCCTCGAGACCCCGCCCGGACTCCGGTTCGACGCAGTGCAGGTCGCGGGTCTGCGTGAACTGGCTGGGATGTCGGGGGACGGACTTCGCCTCGGACTTGAGCCCCGCGCTTATCGTCAGCGGAAGTTGCCGGAGGCGCTGCGCCGCACGATGGGGCAGGATCGGGTCCTCGACGTCGTCGACCTCTCCCAGGGGCCGCCCCGCATCCCTGACGAGGTCGTGTACACGCGGCTCTTCGGCCCCGGCCCCGCAAACGTGTACCAGTTCGACGACGCGGAGTTACGCGCGATCGACCGAGCCTCCGGAGATGCCGTGCGGGCGGCCTTCACTTTCCACGGGGTTCGAATGTACACGGACGCGGCCCGATTCCTGACCTTCAAGCGGACCGGAACCTTTCCTCCGGCCACGTCCGCCCGAGGTCCGGCCTCGCTCGAAGAGGTCCTACGGCCGGATGCTCGATTTCCCGCGACCCGCGAGGAGCTCGAAAGGGAACACGGGTGGAAGGTGGTCGCCCTCGACGACCGGACACGCGTGCATGCAGCGAGGTTGATCGAGAATTTGCCGGCTCGGAGCTACACCAGCTTGGCCGACGTACTCTCAGAAATCGAAATACCTGTCTCTCAGGCCGCCCGATCGAGCCCCGAGAGGGCCTGTCCGGGCCCTAAATAGCCTCAAAACCGACCTCAGAATCCTGTAGTAGCACTTACTACAATAAGGTTATTATCTTCTCGCGAACTCCCCCTGGATAACTCGGTGAGAAGCCATGTCCCTTTGCGGAACCGACTATGCGATTGGCGCCGTCCGAAACATGTACCGCGAATCGCGGCAGGACAGCGCGGTCGTGGCGATGCCATCGAAGCTCCAGAAGGGCCTCCCCCGCCGGACCGGATCCCTGTGTCCGGAGTGCCTGAAGGTCATCCCCGCGACGCTGTACATCGGCGACGGCGCGCTGAAGATGAAGAAGACCTGCAAGGAGCACGGCGAGTTCGACGAGGTGTGCTGGTCCGACGCCGAGATGTACCTCCGCGCCGAGAACTGGGCGTTCGACGGCGTTGGCTTGGAGAACCCGCAGATCGTGGACGCCAAGGTCTGTCCCTACGAATGCGGCCTGTGTAACCTCCACTACTCGGCCACGAGTCTATGTAACATCGACCTGACGAACCGCTGCAACTTGAAGTGCCCCATCTGCTTCGCGAACGCGAACGCGGCGGGATACGTCTTCGAACCGACGTTCGAGCAGATCATCTACGAGTTCGCGGTCCTGCGCGCGCAGCGGCCCATCCCGGTCGCGGCGATCCAGTTCGCCGGCGGCGAGCCGACGATCTACCCGCAGTTCCCGGAGATCGTGAAGGCCGCCAAGGAAATGGGCTTCCCCCAGGTCCAGGTGGCCACGAACGGCATCCGGCTGGCGACGGAAGACGGCTTCTTCGACAAGGTCGCCGAAGCGGGCCTGAACACGATTTACCTTCAGTTCGACGGACTCCGCGAGGAGAACTACATCAAGGCCCGCGGCCGGCCGCTCTTGGACGTGAAGCTGAAGGTGATCGAGCGCGTCCGCGAGCGGAAGGGCAAGAACGTCCCGACGCCGGCGATCTGCTTCGTCCCGACGATGGTCAACTCCTTCAACGACGACCAGGCGGGCGAGATTCTCAACTATGCGATCAAGAACCGCGACGTCGTGAAGGGCGTGAACTTCCAGCCGGTCAGCCTGACGGGTCGAATCCCCGAGGAAGACCGCAGGAAGCTTCGATACACGCTGAGCGACCTCGCCTATGACTTGGAGGAGCAGACGGGCTACCTCACGCGGGACGACTGGTACCCAGTGCCCTTCGTCGCGCCGATCTCAGAGCTCGTGAGCGTGCTCACGGACACCGCGAAGCCTTCGTTCACGTCCCACCCGGCGTGCGGCCTGGCCTCCTACCTGTTCCTCGAGAACGGCAAGGACCCGGTGCCCATCACCCGGTTCATCGACGTAGAGGGCCTCATGGAGGACCTCTGGCTCCTGGCGCAGGACACGAAGGAGAAGAAGATCAAGTTCACGTCGAAGCTGAAGGCGCTCCAGCTGCTCAAGCGGCACTTCAAGCCCGAAGAGGCACCCGAGGGCATGGGCCTCAGCAAGATGCTGAAGATCCTGAACCGGATGTTCACGAAGGGCGACAAGGCCGGGGCCGCGGAGTTCTCCTGGTCCACGATGTACGTCGGCGGAATGCACTTCCAGGACAACTACAACTACGACATCGAGCGCGTCAAGCGATGCGTGATCCACTACGCCACCCCCGACGGGAAGGTCATCCCGTTCTGCGCGTACAACACGGGACCGAACTTCCGCGAAGAGATCGAGAAGAAGTTCGCCGTGCCGATCGAGGAGTGGCGGGGCCGGCATGCCTGAGCAAGTGGTCTCCATCCGTCCGTCCGTGCGCGACAACGGAATCATGGCGATCGACGACATGCTCTGCATGCACTGCGGAGCCTGCGTCGGCACCTGCCCGACGAACGCGATCTTCCTCAACGAGGTCTACCTGACGTTCAACGAGGACTGCACGCAGTGCGGCATGTGCGTGAAAGTCTGCCCGGTCGGCGCAATCGACTATCCCCGCGGGCACAAGCTCCACACGATGAAGTGAAGCCACTGTGTGCCGAGATCGGGACTCATGTCGACGCCCAGATGACGAGCGCGATTCCAATCAGGACGGTCGCTGTGCTGAAGTAAATCGCACGGACGATATCCGCGTTCCCGTAGCCGGGCTGAACGAATCCGCCGAACGCCAGCGCGAGAGCAAAGAGCAACAGAAGGCCGGTTGCGCGCTTTTTCCGCTCGCCGGCTTCCACGAGAATCCTCGTCCTCCAACGCCTCGTCGTCCCATGAAAATTTCGATAGGACTAGGTTCTTATAGCGTGCATCGATGAATGGACCGGCGCACCCATGCCTTCGTACAGCTACGACGTTGTGGTCGTCGGCGCGGGCCCTTCGGGCTCGATGACGGCACGCTATGCGGCTGCCGGTGGCTGCCGAACCCTCCTGATCGAGAAGCGGCAGGAGATCGGCTCTCCCGTGCGTTGCGGTGAAGGCCTCGCTCGGCATTTCGTCGAGGACACGAAACTGCCCTTCGACCAGAAATGGGTCGGCCGAGAAGTGAAAGGAGCGAAGATTTTCTCCCCAAACGGCACGGAGCTCACGATCGAAGAGGCCCACGCCGGGAACGAGGTCGGGATCGTTCTCGAGCGGGACGCGTTCGACAAGGCCGTCGCCAAGGAAGCCGCGAAGGCCGGGGCGGACATCTGGCTGAAGACGACCGCGACAGCGATTCTGAAGGACGATGGCTGGGTCCGCGGAGTTCGC
>Ga0209267_1002806_pt1 | contig 11068 bp, 10 predicted proteins | sample GraSoiAngelo_137_FD_185894 | JGI IMG/M metagenome (GOLD analysis project Ga0209267, IMG submission 185894) | Grasslands soil microbial communities from the Angelo Coastal Reserve, California, USA - 14_0929_09_30cm (SPAdes) (version 2) | ecosystem: Environmental > Terrestrial > Soil > Grasslands ... | reverse complement strand
TTAGTACATCCCGCCCATGCCGCCGCCGCCCGGCATCGGGGGCATCTTCCCGTTCTCCTTCTTCTGCACCACCACGCACTCGGTGGTGAGGAGCAGTCCCGCGATGGACGCGGCGTTCTGCAGCGCCGTGCGCGTGACTTTGGTCGGGTCGATGACGCCGGCCGCGACCAGATCCTCGTACGCGTCGGTCTGGGCGTTGTAGCCGAAGTTGAGCTTGGCCGACTCCTTCACCTTGCCCACGACGATCGCGCCCTCGGCACCCGCGTTCTGCACGATGATCCGGATCGGCTCCTCGAGCGCGCGGCGGACGATCTCGATGCCGGTCTTCTCGTCCTCATCGGCGCCCCTGACTTTCTCGAGGGACTTCCGGCACCACAACAGCGCGACGCCGCCGCCCGGCACGATGCCCTCCTCGACCGCGGCGCGGGTCGCGTGCAGCGCGTCCTCGACCCGGGCCTTCTTCTCCTTCATTTCGGTCTCGGTGGCCGCGCCCACATTGATCACCGCGACGCCGCCCGCCAGCTTCGCAAGCCGCTCCTGCAGCTTCTCCCTGTCGTAATCCGACGTGGATTTCTCGATCGCCGCGCGGATCTGGCCGATGCGGCCCTGGATGTCCGCCTGTTTGCCCTTGCCGCCGATCAAGGTGGTGTTGTCTTTATCGACCAGGATGCGCTTGATGTGGCCGAGATCGTCGAGCCCGGTGTTCTCGAGCTTGAAGCCCAGCTCTTCGGCGATCACTTTGCCCCCGGTGACCGTCGCAACGTCCGTGAGCAGCTCCTTGCGCCGGTCGCCGAAGCCCGGGGCCTTCACCGCGCACACCTTCAGCGTGCCACGCAGCTTGTTGACCACCAGCGTCGCGAGCGCCTCCCCTTCGACGTCCTCAGCGATGATGAGCAGCGGCTTGCCCGACTGCGCCACCTTCTCGAGGACCGGGAGCAGGTCCTTCATGGTCGCGATCTTCTTTTCGTGCACCAGGACGTAGGCGTCCTCGAGCACGGCCTCCATCTTCTCCGGATCGGTGATGAAGTAGGGCGACAGGTAGCCACGGTCGAACTGCATCCCATCCACCGTCTCGAGCGTGGTCTCGAGGCCCTTGGCCTCTTCCACCGTGATCACGCCGTCCTTGCCCACCTTCTCCATCGCGTCCGCGATGATCTTGCCGATCTCCCGATCGTTGTTCGCCGAGATCGTCCCGACCTGCGCGATCTCCTTCGGCCCCTTGCTGGGTGCGGAGATCTGCTTCAGCTCCTCCACCACCAGCTCGACCGCCTTGTCGATGCCGCGCTTCAGCGACATCGGGTTGGCGCCCGCGGTGACCGACTTCAGCCCCTCGCGGAAGATCGCCTGCGCCAGCACCGTCGCGGTGGTCGTGCCGTCTCCGGCGATATCGGAGGTCTTGGTCGCCACTTCCTTCACCATCTGGGCGCCCATGTTCTCGATCGGGTCCTCGAGCTCGATCTCCTTCGCGACGGTGACCCCGTCCTTGGTGATCGTCGGGTTCCCGAACTTCTTGTCGATGACGACGTTGCGACCCTTCGGACCGAGGGTGACCTTCACCGCCTCGGCCAGCTGGTCCACGCCCCGCTTGAGGCGTGAGCGGGCCTCTGTATTGAATTCGAGATACTTGGCAGCCATCTCTTCCCCTCTCCCGCTCAGCTGAGCTTGGCGATGACGTCGGATTCTTTGATCAGGATGATCTCTTCCTCGTCCAGCTCGACCTGCGAGCCGGTGTACTTCCCATAGACGACCCGGTCGCCGACCTTCAGCTCCATCGGGACCCGCTGGCCCTTTTCCAGCCGGCCGGGTCCGACCGCGATGACCTCACCCTGGATCGGCTTCTCCTTGGCCGTGTCCGGGATATAGAGGCCTCCTTTCATCTCCTCGGTGTCTTCCATCGGCCTGATCGCCACGCGATCGGCGAGTGGGAAAACCTTTAGCCGCGTCTTCGTCGCAGTAGCCATGGTGCTCCCCGTGTGCGTGCTCCGTAAGCTTCTAGGCTCTCCGAACAGTAGGGAGAGCGGCCCATGCCGCCCTCCTTCCTCGTACTCGTAAGGTCAGGCGTTCAACAACGCCTTCGCCGGCGTGACCTCCACGTTGATCAGGTGAGGCTTGGCCGTCTCCGCCTTCGGCAGCGTGATCGTCAGCACGCCGAGGTCGCAGGTCGCCTTGATCTTGTTCGCGTCGATCGAGGCCGACAGCCGGAACGTCCGCTCGAAGGCGCCGTAGGTGCGCTCATAGCGGTGCACCTTCTCGGCCTTCTCCTGCGGCACCTGCTCCTTGGTGCCCTTGATCGTCAGCAGGTTGTCCTCTACTGAGATCTTCACCTCCGAGGGCCTCACCCCGGGCAGCTCCGCCACCAGGCGAATGGCATCGGGCTCCTCGAAGATGTCCACCAGCGGCAGCCAGGCGGTGGTCACGGCCTCGGGTACCGGCCATTCAGCCGCGCGGAACGGCTCGTTGAAGGTGCGGCCAATCCGGTGCTCCAAGTGATGTAGCAGATCCAGCATCGGGTCCCTCTGTATGGTGCCGAACATGTCACTGCTCCTTGCTCGTCGTCGGGCGATTACAGTTAACTAATTAGGTTCACATGCTGCTATCGTACGTGGGAGTAACGTAGCGATAGTGTACTATACTTGTCAAGTACACTTGCTGGCCTTAGATTGATTCTCGGCAGGAGTTAGAGTACTTGATGGGTTAATCCCAATCACTCGGGCGTAGGAGGGACCTGTGGATGTACCGTTTGTGATCCGGCGCCGGCTGGAGGAATTGGGATTGGAGCAGCAAGCGCTCGCGCGCGCCGCCCACGTCACCGAGTCCTACATCTCGCAGTTACTGACCCGGAGGAAAGCACCCCCCGCGCCGAACCGCACGGACATCTATGACCGCATGGACAAGTTCTTGAAGCTTCCGAACGGGGAATTGGCCAAACTGGCGGATCTTCAGCGCAAGGAAGAATTGAAGCGGGAATTGGGGGACGAGCCCGCTCCCTTGTTTCACGAAGTCCGCGAGCTGATCCTCCGCAAGTGTAATCCCGAGAGGCAAAAACACGTCGGCGCGATCTTCGAACAGCAGCCCTTCGGCGAGCTCGAACGCCTCGTCACCCAGACGCTGCTGGACGTGGTCAAGCGCGTGGCGAAAGACGAGCTCGAGAATGACTACTGGCTCCGGATGGTGGCTCGGCTCAGTCGCCGCAGCTACGAGGAGATGCGGGTCGTCGTGCTCGAGTTCCTCGATACGGACATCTTCCACGTGTCCGCTGAGAACTGCGTCTCGTTCTTGGATCCGCTGATTGAATCCTGGGACATCGACCTCGCGACGTTCGGCCTGGAGATTGTCTTAAACCACAGCGTCGTCCCAGGGCAGGCGAAGCGATTCGACTATGTCGAGCGGGAAGCCGAACAGCCCGTCGCCGAAGAGCCGGGGCTCCAAGAATTCCTTCAGGATGCTTCCCTCAGTGGCACGGCCACCGCGAAGGAAGTTGAGTTTCTCAAGCGGCTGAAATTCCAGGGCCAGCGGCCGACGCCCCTCTACTATTACCGGGAGTTGCAGAACCTCAGAGACCCGCTCCATTTTCGCACGACCTAGGCCGCAAGGAAGGCTGGCCGGCGCGGTCGCCCGCAGTGGACCGCGCGCGTACGAACCTGAGGATTGGAGACTGTGATGACCCGGAGGAAACAGCGGTGGGGACGGCGGCGCGGCTGGATCGTCCCGGCGGACGCCAGCCCTCCGCAGGAGCTGCCCCAGCAGATCGTCGGCCACAAGGTCATCTCCTCGCGCGGAACGATGCCCGAAAAGCAGCCCGCGGAGCACATGGAGTTCCTTGCCTCGAAGGATTATCATATCGCCACGTGCTGAACCGGCAGGGAGGTTCTCACCTCAAGCTGGAGCCCTAAATCGCGATGGCGACGCCGCCCGGTGGCGCGGAGGTCTAGCGGACCATGACAACGCCTCGCATGCAGGACAAGCGATTTCGGCAGATGCTCGACGCCGCCCCCGATGCCATGGTCGTCGTCGACCAGCGGGGCAACGTGGTGGCGGTGAATCGGGAGGCCGAGCGCCTCTTCGGGTGGACCGACGCAGAGCTCCGGGGCGAGCCGTCCAGTCGGCTCATCGCAGAACGCTTCCAGCGGCTCTACGACACGCTGGACCAGAGCGATGGCGAGTCACGCGAGACCGCGCCGAAGCGAGCCCCGGTCAGGATCTTCGCCCGACGACGGGACGGGAGCGAGTTCCCGGTAGCAATCCACCGCAGCGCCCTTGGTCCCAGCAAGGACGCGCTGTCATTGGTGACGGTGCGCGACCTCACCGCGTGGCGGGACGTTCAGGAGAGCCTGTTCCGGCAGAAGGAGCAGGCGGTCGTCACCCTGGCATCGATCCCGGACGCCGTCATCACGACTGACGCGGCGGGCAGGATCACGTTCTTGAACCCCACGGCGGAGCGGCTCACCGGTTGGCGCACCACCGAAGCGTTGGGGCAGCCAGCGGACACCGTCCTCACGCTCATCAGCGACGCGACGCGGCAGCCCCTGGAGAGCATCCCAGCCCGCTGTCTCCGCGAAGGCCGCGCGGTGGACCTGGCCGACGGCGTGCTGTTGCTGCGCCGCGATGGGACGGAGGTGCCGATCGGGGACTCCGCGGCTCCGCTCCGGGACCGCCACGGGACCACGATCGGCGTGGTGCTGGTCTTTCACGACGTGACGGAGCGGCGGCGCGCCGCTCGCAAACTCTCGCACGAAGCTACGCACGATGCCCTGACGGGGCTGGTCGGCCGGAAAGAGTTCGAGGAGCGCCTGGCGCGCGTGCTGGCGGAGGCCGCGGCCGGCGTAGCGGAACACGTTCTGTGCTATCTGGACCTGGACCGATTCAAGCTCGTGAACGACACGTGCGGTCACGAAGCCGGGGATGACCTGCTCCGCAAGATCAGCCGCCTGCTGGGCGGTCGCTTGCGCAGCCGGGACACGCTCGCACGCCTCGGCGGCGATGAATTCGGTGTCCTGCTGGAATACTGTTCCTTGACCAAGGCGGCAGAGATCGCCGGGAAGCTCGAGCGGGCGATCGCAGAGTTCAGCTACGTATGGGGGGAGCGGAGCTTCTCGCTAGGCGTCAGCATTGGCGTCGTCGCGATCACCGCCGCGAGCGGACGCACGGCTGACGTCCTGCGCGCCGCGGACGAGGCCTGCTACGCCGCCAAGGACGCCGGAGGCAACCGCGTCCATGTCGCCCAGCCGGAGGCGGCAACTGGACTCCAGGACCAGGTGGAGAGCCGACGGATCATCCGCCTCACCCGAGCGGTGGACGAAGGCCACTTTGAGCTGTACGCGCAAGCGATCGTACCCCTGGCGCCGGAGCATCCGGCACGTCCACGGTGCGAGATTCTGCTGCGCCTGCCGGACGAGCGTGGGGGTGTGGAGACCGCCGATGCCTTCCTTCCGCAAGCGGAGCGCCATCGCCTCATGCCGGCCATCGACCGCTGGGTCGTGCGCCAGACGGCTGCCGTATTGGGTCAGTGGCATCGCGAGCACCCGGAGTTCGAGCTGCCCCTCTGCTCGATCAACCTCAGCGTTTCCGCACTGGACGATGCGGACCTGATCCCCGCGGTGCGAGAGTACTTGACGCAACACCGGCTGCCGCCGGAGGCTCTGTGCTTCGAGATCGCCGAAGCCGCCGCGCTCGGGAACTTCGCGCAACTGGTGCGCCTCATTTCCGAGATCCGGGCGACGGGGTGCGGAGTCGGGCTGGACAACTTCGGCAACAGCCTGGCCTCGTTCGCCCACCTCAAGGCCCTGTCGGTCGACTACGTCAAGATCGGCGGGCACTACGTCCGGGGCGTGGCTGACGACCCCGTGTACGGCACGCTCGTGCGCGCCGTCAACGAGATCGGTCGAATCATGGGCATCACCACGATCGCTGAAGAGGTCGAGAGCGAAACCATTCTGCAAAAGCTGCGGGCCCTTGGGGTGGGTTATGCCCAGGGGCATGCGGTGGCGCCGCCAGCGCCGCTGGTGGACAGGGACGGAAAAGTGGCACTACTCCACGTTCCACGAACGGGTTGATCTGAATCAGCGGCTTCAGAGTCGACGCGCGTCCTCGTGGGATTGCAGGGCGCGGTGCTTACGGACAAGGAGGCGTCCCACACGGCTCGTAGGCGCTCTGGATCTGCTGAGCGGCCCAACTATACCGCTCAGATCCATTCGACCTTGAACCCGCGCTCGAGGAACCAGTCCTCAACCTCCCGCTCGCTCTCACACTGGGGCATCTCCACGAGCTCACCAACTAGGTGGCGAGCCGCGAGCTCGTCCATCTCGTAGTCCTTCATCCCGTCGCGACTCGACCACACGATCTCGCCTGTGTTCGGATCGAAGAAGGCGCGATCGTTTGGGTTAGCTCCACGCGAGTGACGCCCGACGATCCACGGCGCGTAATCAGGGTGCCAGAGGAAAAACCCATCGGGGTCGCGTTGCAATCTCAGCGTCTTCATGCTCCCCACCCGCCGATCACCCCCGTGCCTCGTCCACGGCCGCGACGTCGCGCCTCATCAGGGGGTCGTCGTTCTTTGCGACCTCCTGCGTCTCCGGAGGGACTCACAACAACTCACAAGACCAGAGGCGGAGGGCGTGCCGTCCGAAGGGTATGCGTGAGGGCGATGCCGCTCGTGTCATCGCCGGCGCGCTCGGCTCACTACGGCGCGTCGCTGGTCGTCAGGTGTTGAGGCCCCCGGTCACTGCACCACGGGCACCGGGGTCAAACGGCCCGTCGTGGTCCCGTCGCCGAGCTGGCCGAAGCTGTTCTCGCCCCAGCAATAGGCGGCGCCTGCGGCCGTAAGCCCGCACGTGTGGGACCCACCGGCGCTCACCGCGGCGAAGCTCACACCGCCCGTCACGGGCACCGGGCTTGACCGGGCGATCAGGGTCCCGTCGCCGAGATCGCCGAAGCCGTTGCCGCCCCAGCAATAGGCGGTCCGCGCGGCCGTAACGCCGCACGTGTGGTCCGTGCTGGCGCTCGCCGCAGCCAAGGTGAGTCCGCCCGCCACGAGCACCGGGCTCGACCGGTCAGTCGTGGTCCCGTCGCCGAGCTGGCTGTTGATGTTCCCGCCCCAGCAGTAGGCGGCGCCCGCAGCCGTGAGCCCACACGTGTGGAAGTGGCCGGCGGTCAGCGCGGCAAAGCTCACGCCGCCTGCCACGAGCACCGGGCTTGACCGGTCAGTCGTGGTTCCGTCGCCAAGCTGGCCGTAGCCGTTGTTGCCCCAGCATAGGCGGCGCCCGCGGCCGTGAGCCCGCACGTGTGGAAAACGCCGGCGCTTACCGCGGCGAAGGTCACGCCGCCTGTCACGAGCACGGGGCTCGACCGATCAGTCGTCGTCCCGTCGCCGAGCTGGCCGTAGCCGTTGTTGCCCCAGCAATAGGCGGCGCCCGCGGCCGTGACGCCGCAGGTGTAATAGTTGCCGACGCTCACAGCGGCGAAGCTCACGCCGCCCGCCACGAGCCCGGGGGTCAACCCAGGAGCTGTGGTCCCCTGGCCCTCGGAGCTGATGCCCCAGCAATAGACGGCGCCCGCTGCAGTGAGGCCGCCGGTGTGGAAGCTGCCGGCGCTCACCGCGGCAAAGCTCACGCCACCTGCCACGAGCGCCGGGGTCAGCCGATGGGTCGTGGTCCCGTCGCCGAGCTGGCCGAAGGTGTTGTCGCCCCAGCAATAGGCGGCGCCCGCGGCCGTGAGCCCGCAGGTGTGGTTGCCACCGGTGCTGACCGCGGTGAACGTCAGCGTGTTTGCCGGCTGGGTCGGACCTTTCTCGCTGCCACAGGCAACGATGACACCAGCCAGGGCGGGGAGCGTCCAGAGGGCGTGACGGAGACGAATCGGCATCGGGTCCTCCTCAATACTGATGTTCCAGGGCACACCGGCACTCTGTACGCCCACAACCTAGAGTTGCGTCGACATCGCGGCGGCCCTCGACGAGGCCGCCGGGGCCCCGACTTCGGGCGGTCTGTCATCGCCTGGGAGCCCCGCTGTAGTGAGGCTTGTTGACCAGGACGGTCGCTCTTCGGTGCCTTGCCGCTCGGCCTCCGGTCACTGCACCACGCGCCTGGGGGTCAATCGCCCAGTCGTGGTCCCGTCGCCGAGCTGGCCCATGGCGTTGTCGCCCCAGCAATAGGCGGCGCCCGCAGCCGTGACCCCGCAGGTGTGGTAGAAGCCGAGGCTCACGGCGGCGAAGCCTACGCCGCCCGCCACGAGCCCCGGGGTCGACGGGCTAGTCGTGGTCCCGTCGCCGAGCTCGCCGTGGGCGTTGAGGCCCCAGCAATAGGCGGCGCCCGCGGCCGTGAGCCCGCAGGTGTGGGCGTAGCCGGCGCTCACCGCAGCGAAGCTCACGCCGCCCGCCACGAGCACTGGGCTCGACCGGTCAGTCCCGGTCCCGTCGCCGAGCTCGCCTGAGCCGTTGTAGCCCCAGCAATAGGCGGCGCCCGCGGCCGTGAGCCCGCAGGTGTGGTTGTAGCCGGCGCGGACGGCGGTGAAGCTCACGCCGCCCGCCACGAGCCCCGGGGTCGACCGGCTAGTCGTGGTCCCGTCGCCGAGCTCGCCGTCGGGGTTCCAGCCCCAGCAATAGGCGGCGCCCGCGGCCGTGACCCCGCAGGTGCGGAAGTGGCTAGTGCTCACGGCGGCGAAGCTCACGCCGCCCGCCACGACCCCCGGGCTCGCCCGGTCGATCGTGGTCCCGTCGCCAAGCTCGCCGTAGAAGTTGGCGCCCCAGCAATAGGCGTCGCCCGCGGCCGTGAGCCCGCAGGTGTGGTAGTCGCCGGGACTCACCGCAGCGAAGCTCACACCGCCCGCCACGAGCACCGGGCTCGACCGGTCAGTCGTGGTCCCGTCGCCGAGTTGGCCGCCGTTGTTACCGCCCCAGCAGTAGACGGCGCCCGCGGCCGTGAGCCCGCAGGTGTGTTGGCCGCCGCCGCTCACCACGGCGAACGTCATGCCGCCCGCCACGAGCACCGGGGTCAATCGGTCAGTCGTGGTCCCGTCGCCGAGCTGGCCGGAGGTGTTGTCGCCCCAGCAGTAGGCGGCGCCCGCGGCCGTGAGCCCGCAGGTGTGGCGGAAGCCAGCGCTCACCGCGGCGAACGTCGCCGCTGGCGCGATCGCAAACGGGACGCTCGTCGCCCCGGTGAGCCCCCCCGCGCTCGCCGCGAGCGTGTAGCCGCTACTCGGCCGGTCGAGCCGCAGGTTACTGAACGTGGCGGTCCCCTGGGTCGCCACCACCGTGAGCGTGCCCGAGAGCGTCCCCGCGCCCGGGTTCGCCGCGAGCGCTACCGTCACCGCGTCGGTCGCCGCCGTCACCGTGTTCCCAAAGGCGTCCTGCACGGCGACCTGGACCGCCGGGGTGATCGGCTCTCCCTCCGCCGCGGCGCTCGGCTGCACCACCACAGCGAGCGTCGTCTTCGCCGCTGGCGCGATTGCAAACGGGACGCTCGTCGCCCCGGTGAGTGCGCCCGAACTCGCCACGAGCGTGTAGCCGCTCGCCGCGCGCTCGATGACGAGATCCCCGAAGCTCGCTACCCCCGCCCTCGCGTTCACCGTCTTCGTCCCCAGGAGCGTGCCGTCCCCCGGGTTGGTCCCGAGCGCCACGGTGACCGCGGCGGTCGCGCTGGTCACCGTGTTGCCAGAGGCGTCCTGAATCGCCACCTGCACGGCCGACGCGATCGCGACTCCGGCGGTCGCGTTGGTGGGCTGCACCGTGAAGACCAACTTCGTCGGGGCCGCCGGCTGGGTCGGACCCGTCTCGCCGCCACAACCGACGATGCCGGCAGCCAGGGCGGGGAGCGTCCAGAGGGTGTGACGGAGACGAATCGAGCGCATCGGGTCCTCCTCAATAGGGTGCTCCACAGCACCCCGGCACTTCTAGGCGTGCACCTCTACGGCTGCGCCGGAATCGCGTCGGCCCGCCATGAGACCGCCGGGACCCCGACGCCGGCCGGTGCCGGCGCACAGCATCCCCGGGCCCCGGTGGCTCAGCTCCAACGCGCGCAATCCAAGCAGGGTTCTCAATTATCGACAGTGCCTGAGTGAAGTTGAACCACTGGCCTCTCGCCTTGTGATGATCCTATCACGATCCGTCAACCGAGAGCGAATGCGTCTCGGACGACGGCGTGGGCTCGTCCCACAGTCTCCCGGGGAGAGTCCCCCGTGTGGCCACATGACGGTGGTTAGAAACCCGCGAATGCCACGAAGACGTGTCGACTCCCTTCGCCTAAATGTCGGATCCCTGATTCGATCCGTTTCTTTCTCCTCGCTCGTCCCTCACGCGCGGAACCGGTCACTGCACCACGCGCACCGGGGTCAACCGTGTGGTCGTGGTCCCGTCGCCGAACTCGGCAAGAGCCAATCGGGCTACCGTTCTCCTTAGCGGACTCGTCATGCGACCTTCCATACTCCGCACTCCGCTCTAGCCGGCGCGCGGAAGCAGGAGCTCAGTTGCTCACTTGACGCGCCCCGCCTGCAGCCAGAAAAAAAAAGCCGACCAAGCGGGTGTCTCGCTCAGTCGGTTTCGCGATTTGCTCCCCTCGGGGCATAGGCGAGCCGCCACGACATCGGCCTCGGGGTTCACAGCATCTGAGTAACGTTTCAATATGCATCCAAGAGGGACGGTCGCAAGCGCTACTGAACCGGCCTGGCATGGCGAACGCGTGGCGGGCGCATGTCTCAACCACTCAACGCATTGCGAACCCCGATCACTCGTCCACGGCCCCCTGATGCACGTGCATGGGGTCAGTGCCGCGCCGCGCAGCGGATGACCAATACGCTGAGTAGGGGCGAGCAGCCTAGTAGTGATCACAGCGAAACGGGTTGTTTCGTGCCATCGCCGAACTCATAAATTGCGAGGTCGAGCTCCTCTTGATTCAGCCCAACGGAGACTCATAGAGAAAGAGGCCTCCGGACTCTCGCTCAGAAGAGCTCGAGCTGATCCGCCACCAGGCCTCGCAGCTTCTCGAGCATCTTGACCATCGCCCACGTATCGCGCTCGCAATAGCGTAGCAGCGCCTGGCGCAGCTCCGCGCGCTCACTCGCGGGCAGCTCCGTGCCC
>Ga0209267_1002805_pt1 | contig 11069 bp, 12 predicted proteins | sample GraSoiAngelo_137_FD_185894 | JGI IMG/M metagenome (GOLD analysis project Ga0209267, IMG submission 185894) | Grasslands soil microbial communities from the Angelo Coastal Reserve, California, USA - 14_0929_09_30cm (SPAdes) (version 2) | ecosystem: Environmental > Terrestrial > Soil > Grasslands ... | reverse complement strand
GCCAAACATCAGATCTCGACCTCGATCCACATTGGCGCGTGGTCGCTGGTTTTCTCCCAGCCGCGCGGGGTGCGGTCGACGCCGGCCGCCTTGAGCTTTTTCGCCAGTACCGGGCTGAGCAGCGCGTGGTCGATGCGGATGCCGGCATCGCGCTGGAAGCTGTTCCGCCAATAATGCCAGAAGGTGTAAATCCGCTCGTCGGGGTGGAGGTGGCGGATCGCATCGGTCCAGCCCTGCGCGACCAGTTCGCGATATTTTTCCCGCGCCTCGGGTGAGTACAACGCGTCCTTGGCCCAGCGCTCTTCCTTGTACACGTCGAGTGGCGTCGGGATCACGTTAAAGTCGCCGATCAGGAGCGTCGGCAGGCCGCTGTCGAGCAGGCCCTGGGCGTGGTCGTGGAGAGCGTCCATCCACTTGAGCTTGTAATCGAACTTGGGCCCCGGCCACGGATTGCCGTTCGGCGCGTACATGTTGCCGATCAGGATCCCGCAGACCGCCGCCTCCAGGTAGCGGCTGAGGCTCGGGTCGGGATCGTTGGGGAGCCCGCGCCGGGTCTCGACCGGGTCGCCGACGCGGCTCAGGATCGCGACTCCGTTCCAGCTTTTCTGGCCGTGCCAGATGGCGCGATATCCAAGCGCCTCGATCGCATCGGCCGGGAACGCCTCGTCGGTCGCTTTCAATTCCTGCAGCCCGACGATGTCCGGCCCGAACTCCTCCAACCAGCGGGTCAGCACGTGCAGCCGGCTGTTGACGCCGTTGATGTTGTAGCTCGCGATCCGCAGCCGTCGCTTTTTCGTCATGGCTGGTGGAACTCGCGGCGGCACAGTCCGTTCTGTTCACGTGCTTCGGGTTCACCGATGCGTGTCTCCGGGGCGGAACCCGGGCGAAAGCCTGCGGATCGGCTCTGACGATGACGCGGATCAATGAACATGGAGCATGGGAGCCCCGTCAGGCGAAAGCTTGACGGGGCTCTTCGCATTAGAGCGCCGCTGGGTCCGCAGCCGCCAGCTGCAACCGCTTTGACCGGTCGGGCAGCGGATATTTGTTGCCGTTGGCGCAATTGAACAGCAGCACGCGCTCGTCCTTGCCGACCAGCCCTTCGGCTAGCGCTCGGCGCCACGCCGCGAGCACCGCGCCGCCTTCGGGACAGAACAGGAAGCCATCGTCGCGCGCGGCATCCTCGACTGCTTGCAGGATCGCGTCTTCAGAGACCGCCAGCGCGGCCCCTTTGCTGTCGCGCACGGCGCGCAGGATCAGGAAGTCGCCGACGGCCTTGGGGACGCGAATGCCGGTGGCGACGGTCGCCGCATGCTCCCAGCGCTCGGCGAATTCCTCGCCATTGTCGAAGGCGCGAACGATCGGCGCGCAGCCCTCCGCCTGGACGGCATACATGCGCGGGCGCTTCGATCCGATCAGCCCGACCGCCTCCAGTTCGTCGAACGCCTTCCACATGCCGATCAGGCCGGTGCCGCCGCCGGTGGGGTAGAAGATCGCGTCGGGCAGCTCCCACCCGAGCTGCTCGGCAAGCTCGAAGCCCATGACCTTCTTGCCCTCGAGGCGATAGGGCTCCTTCAGCGTCGAGCAGTCGAACCACAGGCCCTGCGCCGCGCCCTTCCCGACCAGTGCCCCGCATTCGTCGATCTGGCCGTCGGCGACATAGACGCGGGCGCCATAAGCCGCGGTTTCGGTGACGTTGATCGCGGGCGTCTCGGCGGGGCAGATGACGATCGTCTCGATGCCGGCCCGGGCGCCATAAGCGGCGAGCGCGGCCCCGGCGTTGCCATTGGTCGGCATGGCGATGCGCCCGATCCGGAACTGCTTCGCGATCGTCACCGCCATCGCCAGCCCGCGGGCCTTGAACGATCCGGTCGGCAGCCGGCCCTCATCCTTGACCAGCAGGTTCGGCCCGCCGGTGTTGGCGAGGGGAATGATCGGCGTCTCGCTCTCGCCGAGGCTGACCGGCTCGCCATCATGCGGCAGGAGCTCGCGCCATTTCCACATCCCCGGCTGGCGCGCCGCGAGGCTCTCGCGTGTCAACGTCCGCTTCGCCGCCGCCAGGTCATAGCGGACCAGCAGCGGCTTCCCCGCGCGCGAAAGATTGTGCACCTGCCCGGCTTTATAGCGCTCGCCGGTCAGCGAGCATTCGAGATGCGTGACGTTCACTGGCAGTCCCGGTGATCGTGGGGATGCTCGCGCTCGACCTGAAGCGTACAATGTTCGATCTTGAAGCGGCCGTGGAGTAGCGACCGCGCGGCGCGGATCAACTCGTCGGTCGAGCCTTCCGGAAGCACCAGATGCGCGGTGAGCGCGGTTTCCGTAGTGCTCAAGGGCCAGATGTGCAGGTCGTGCACGCTATGGACCCCGTCGAGCGAGGCAAGCGACGCCTCGACCTCATCCGGGTCGATCCGGCTGGGGACGCCGGCGAGCGACATCCAGACCGATTCCTTCAACAGCCCAATGCTTCCCCACAGGATCACGACGGCGACGGCAAGGCTCATCACCGGATCGACCCAGCGCTGTCCAGTCCACAGGATCACGAAGCCCGAGAAGACGACGGCGGCGGACACCAGGGCGTCGGATGCCATGTGCAGAAAGGCGCCCTGAATGTTAATGTCGTGGTGTCGGCCGCGGGTGAACATGAAGGCGGTAACGCCGTTCACCAGAATGCCGATGGCGGCGACCACGACGACCACCATCCCCTGGGTCGAAGACGGGTGGAACAGCCGCCGGATCGCCTCGGCGCCGATCGCGCCGACGGCAATGAACAGGAACAGCGAATTGATCAGGGCGGAGAGGATCGACGCTTTCTTGAGGCCGTAAGTGAAGCGCGGCGTCGCCGAGCTTCGCGCCATCATCCCGCCGGCCCACGCGACGATCAGCCCGAGGACGTCCGACAGATTGTGCCCGGCGTCCGCAACCAGCGCCATGGAGTTGGCGTAAAAGCCGTAGACCGTCTCGATCACCACGAACGCGGTGTTGAGGCCGATGCCCACCGCGAACGCCATCCCGAACGTCGCCAACCCATGGCCGTGCGTATGCGCATCGCCATGATGAACATGATCGTGATCGTGAACCGCGTCCATCCGAGTGACCTAGCCGACGTGTCCGTCGAAACTCAAACACGCTTCGTCGAACAGGGTGCATTTCATTGAGCGTTCACCTTGCGATAATGTATCATCGCCTCTAGGGGGCCCCGCGAACTCCTGCCTGTTGGGAACATCATGAAATTCGGATTTTTGCTGCTCGGCACAGCGGCTATTGCCTTCAATACCGCCGCCGCGAACGCTCAGCCGTCGGTCGGGCAGCCGGCGGTCACGGATAACGGCACCAGCGCCGGTGGGACCGACTCGGCGCCCCCGACGCCCGGATCCGCCAAGGATGCGCACCCCGACACCGACCAGGCGATCGTCGTCACCGGCGTCCGGCGCGTGGCCGGGGACGTGCTCGGTGGCGTTTCGATCGTCGACAAGGAACAGCTCAGCCGCGACATTCGGCCGAGCATTGGCGAGACGCTCGCCAGCCAGCCGGGAGTGACGGCATCGAGCTTCGGACCGACGGCTTCGCGGCCGATCCTGCGCGGACTCCAGGGCGAACGCGTTCGCATTCTCACCGACGGCATTGGAACGCTCGACCTGTCCTCGTCCGATCCCGATCACCAGGTCACGATCAACCCGCTCACCGCCGAACGGATCGAAGTGTTGCGCGGCCCCTCGGCCCTGCTGTTCGGCTCATCGGCAATCGGGGGCGTGGTCAACGTCATCGACACGCGCATCCCGCGCAGCGTCCCGACCGGGCCGGTGCGGATCGACGCGTTCGCGGAATATGGCTCGGCAGCCAACGAACGGTCCGCGAATGCGTCGGTCGACGTCCCGCTCGGCGGCCATTTCGTCGCCCACGCCGACGGCGCTTATTCCCAATATGACGATCTTCGCATCGGCGGCTTCGTTTTGTCGAAGGACCTTCGCGCGCAGGCTTTGGCCAGTCCCGACCCGGACATCCGGGCGCTCGCCGACCTCAAGGGCAAGCTGCCCAACACGCAGGGCCGGATCGGCGACATCGCCGCTGGCGCCGCTTATGTCGACGGCGACCTCAACGTCGGTTTCTCGGTCAGCCATCACACTTTCAAATATGGCGTCCCGATCCGCTTTTCGCTCGATCCGGATGAGGAAGCGGAGCAGCCGGTGCTCAACGGCCGCCAGACCCGCGCGGATGCCCGGGTCAACGTGCCCATCGGCGGCTTCTTCAAGATCTTCGAATTCCGCGGCGGCATTTCTAAATATCATCACGACGAGCTCGATCCCGAAGGTGCGATCGGCTCAAGCTTCTTCACCAAGGGCGGCGAGATGCGCGCCGACGTGGTCCAGAACGACCATCACGGCTGGGGCGGAACCAGCGGCGTCCAGTATCTCGAAACCCGTGTCCATCTGAGCGGCGGCGAGAAGTATTTGCCGGATGCCGTCAACCGCCAGCTCGGCTTTTTCACGCTGCAGTCGCTGGTGCGTGGCCCGGTGCGGTTCGAGGCGGGAGCGCGCATCGAATCGGCCCATCTCGATGCCGATGAAGACGCGCAGATCGCGGCCAACGGCGGCGTGATCGGGACGGTCCCACTGTCGCTCAGCTTCACCCCGATTTCAGGCTCGATCGGCGCCAATTATGAGTTCGCCAAGGGCTGGAGAGCGGGGCTGTCGCTGTCGCACAACGAGCGGGCGCCGGCGATCGACGAGCTGTTTGCGAATGGTCCGCATGGCGGCAGCGAGACGTTCGAGATCGGCAATCCCGGCCTCACGAAGGAAGCCGGCAACGGCATCGAGCTCGGCATCCATCACACGACCGGGCCGGTGCACGTCCAGGGCAGCATCTATTACAGCCGCTTCTCGAGCTTCATCTACCAGGCGCCGACCGGCGAAGTGCGCGACGGGTTGCCGGTCTTCAGCTATCGGGAAGGCAAGGCCAATTATTACGGGTTCGAGCTGCAGAGCGACGCCAAGCTGGGCAAGGCGCTTGGCATCGACTGGGGCGGCGAGCTGGTGACCGACACGGTGCGCGCGACGGTCAAGGGCTTTGGGCCGGCGCCGCTGATCCCGCCGTTTCGGGTGATCGGCGCGCTGACCGGCTCGCGCGGGCAGGTCGACGGGCGGATCGAGGTCGAACACGACTTCGCCCACAACCGCACCGCGCCGGTCGAGACCGACACGGCAGGCTTCACTTTGGTCAACGCGTCGCTCGATTATCACCCGTTCGCGGCCAACCCGGCGCTGACGCTGTCGCTGCAGGGCAATAATCTGTTCGACGTCGACGCGCGGCGCTCGACCAGCATCCTGAAGGATTACGCCCCGCTCGCCGGCCGCGACATCCGGCTGACCGCGCGAGTCGGCTTCTGATCCGACGAGCCGAGCCGCTACCGAACCGCCTCCCACAGGAGCCAGAGCAAGATCAGGAAGGCGGCAATGCCGCCGATCACCGCGCTGACTTCCCAGAGCTTGAGGCGGAAGTGTTGTCGATGGTCGTCCATGAACGCATCGAGATTCCCCTTCAGTTTCTGGTCACCGGTGAGCAATCCCACATCGAGGTGCCGCCCGGTTCGCAGAAAATCGAGGATCATCGCCGACTCGTTTGCGGAGACCCGCGGGTAGCGGCCGAGCAAGTCGGTGACCTGCTCGCGCGTGAGCCGGAGCGCGCGAACTTCGATGGGCGTGGTGCGCGTGTTCATGCCGCGACTCCCGATAATATCGCATCGGCGGTGCGTTGCGCGTGCGGAGCCCTCCGTTTGGCGACCTTCTGGAGCGCGCGCGCAATCGCCCGAGCGCGCGGAAACAGCCGCCCGTCGAGCTCTTCGAATAGATCGTTCGAAGCAAAGAACATGAAGCCGCCCGGCACCCTGACGGCGATGCCCACGACACGGCGATCGAACTCGACCGCGAAACGCTGATGATTCACGACAAATTCTCCCGACGAAGGCGTGCGCCCGCGCAGGCGCCAAAACGGCGCCGCGGGGATCGCAAACCTCTCGTCTTGCAAGATGATCAGAGGACGCGCTCGGCCGTCCCGGCGAAGCGCAGCTGATGGGGAGAGCCCTAGGCGCAGGCCACAATTCGCGCGGACCTGCGCGAAGGGCCTAGAATCGTGCGGTACTGCTCTCCGGGTGGAGCTGGGTCCGCGAAAACTGGGAGGTGCCAGTCATCCAATCGATATGGGCCTCGGGCGGGAGGAATCAACCATGCGCCGACGCCGAGCGCCTTCACAAAGAAAGAGGCGGTCCGGCTGAAGGGGGAGCCGAACCGCCTTGGGGAAGCGCACCTGGGGAAACGTGCGTTTCCGGGGGTCAGAGATCAATTCCGGCGGCAATCGCCTCGAGCTTCCGGATGCGCTCCTTGAGGTCGGCCATCTCGATCCGGCCGCTGGCGGCGGGCATCGTGCGATCGGCCGCATCATGGGTCAGCTCGAACCGTTTCAAGTCGAGCCAGCCGGTCCAGGCTTTCAGCCCTGCCCAGCTCGCCGCGCCGAGGCCGGCGAGAAGGCTCGCGCTGAGCACTCCAATCGACATCGGGTCCATCACTTCTCCTCCTTTTCCGCCTGGCGCAGCTGCTCGATTTCGCGCGCCAGCTCATCGTTTTGGCTGTTGATGTGGTGGTCGATCGCCATCAGCCGGCGGTCGGTCTCGTCGAGCTCGGTGCGCATCGCGTGGACCGTCGGCTTGCGCTTGACGGCTTCGTCCATGCGCTCGAACTCGGAGAGGCTGCGGTCGCCGGTCGCGGCTCGCTTCTTCTGGATCGCGAGGAAGATGCCCACGACCGCGTAAGCAATGATCGCGGTCGTGAAATTGATCGGCGTCAGCAGCGGGATCGCCACCCACGCGATGCGGATGAAGGTCGGATCGATGCCGAACTTCGCGCCCAGCGTCGAGCAGACGCCAGCGATCTTCGCATCCTTGCTGTGGAGCGAATACGGATAAATCTTGCGGGCCATCATTCCCCTTCCCTTCCTTATTGAACCCGCGACTTGAGCGCGGCTTTCATGGCTTCGAGTTCCTTGTCGACCGCGTGGGCGGCCTGGAGTTCGGCAATCTCATCTTCGAGGCTGTGCGGCCCCATGCCAAGCGCTTCGGCGCGGCCTTCCGCGAAGTCGGCGCGGCGCTCGAGCAGCTCGAACCGGCTGAAGGCATCGAGCGTCCGGCTGCCGTGCATCACTTCGCGAGCCTTGGCGCGAGTGACCGCGCTCTCGAACCGCGTCTGGATGGCGTTCTGCCGTGCCCGCGCTTCCCGCAGCTTGCCCTGGAGCCTGCCGAGGTCAGCTTCATAGCCGCGCAGCACCTGCTCGATCTGGGTCAGCTCGGAGCGCAGCCCGTCGGCCATGTCCGCCGCCTTCTGCCGCTCGCTCAGCGCCGCCTTGGCGAGATCGTCACGATCTTTGCTGAGCGCGAGCTCGGCCTTGGCGGTCCAGTCCGCCTGAATTTCGTCGAGCCGGCTGACCGCGCGCCGCATCTCCTTGATGTCGGCGATCGAACGTGCCGCGCTGGCCCGGACCTCGACCAGAGTTTCCTCCATCTCGAGGATGATCATGCGGATCATCTTCGAGGGATCCTCCGAGCGGTCGAGAAGCTCGGTCATGTTCGCAGCGAAGATGTCGCGGGCCCGGCTGAAGACGGGGCCGCTGAACCAGGTGGCGATCGGAGCGAGGCGGGTGCCCAGATCGTGGGCCGTCTCGGGTTCCTTCACCAGGACCGGCGTACGCACCGGAACCTTCGCTTCGAGGATTTCAAGTTCAGGCATTGAGGCTGACCTGTACGGGGCTGGCATTGGCCTGGGCCGGGCCGACGGCGGCGCCGACGGCGACGGTGCTCATGGCGAGCGCGGCGGCGATGGCGACCAGGGTGCGGGTGAACTGCGACTTCGACGACATTTTTAATCTCCCTCTTTTTTCGGCCGCTTCAACTTGCGGTCCGATGCCCTTACCTAATCAAGGTTCGTGCCAATCTCGTAAAACTGCCAAAAACTAGAGACTCGGAGCGGTGTTGGGAGAATTTGCCAACCAAGACTTGGTGGATTCCGCCAAGGGCTGGTTGGGAACATTCACCACGCGCGACGCGTCGAAGCCGCGAACACAAAAAGGAGTGACGCGTATGCTTGGGAAGCTCGCAGGAGCCTGGCTGGGAGAACGGATCGCTGGCCCCAATGAAGGCGCGAAGGGTGCCATCCTCGGCTATGGCGCGGCGGCGCTTGCCCGGCGCACCGTGCCGACGATCGCCGCTCTGGCGCTCGGCGGATCGGCGTTCAGGAAATGGCGCGAACGGCGCCGCGCCCGCGCGTCTTACCCCGCGGAAGCGACGCCTTCATCGCCGGCCTGAGCCGGCCGCTCGTAATAAGGCTCGACCTTGCCCTGGAGCTTGAGGGTCATCGGCTGGCCGAAGCGATCGCGGCTGCGCCCGGCGGAGACGCGGATCCAGCCTTCCGAAATGCAATATTCGAGGACGTTGGTTTTTTCCTGCCCGTTGAACTTGATCCCGACGCCGCGGCTTAACAGCGCCTCGTCGAAATAGTCGCTGCGCGGATCGAGCGAGAGGCGGTCGGGCGGCGTGTCGGATGCGGGGTCGGCCATGGCGCGCGGCTAGTCAGCGGGACGCGCGAGGTCAACAAACGGGAGTCTCCGTTCGACGAATGCGGCACCGCCGCATTGCCTTCGCGGCCGAGGCTGTCCAAGGCTTGGCGCGGGAGGGACTATCATGCTTCGCCGCTCGATCCTGCTTGCCGCCACCGCTTTGCTCTCGGCCGGCGCCTACGCCCAGCCGGCGCCGACCCCGCCGGTTGGCCCGCCCCTCCCGCAGCCCGGCGCGGTCGAGCCGATGACCCAGGCCAAGCCCGCGGGGATCGCCGCGGCCCCGACGACCGGCGAGAAGAAAGCGCCGAGGTGGGATGTCTCCGCCCGCCATGGGCCCGGCCACGACGTGCTGATCGACGTCACCCAGGGCACGTGGATGAACCTCGACGTCTCGCCCGACGGCCGTGAGATCGCCTTCGACATGCTCGGCGACATTTACGTCATGCCGATCACCGGCGGCGAGGCCCGGCCGCTGGCGAGCGGCAACGCGTGGGACATGCAGCCGCGCTACTCGCCCAACGGACGCGAAATCGCCTTTACGTCCGACCGCGGCGGCGGCGACAATATCTGGGTAATGAACCGCGACGGATCGGCCCAGCGCGCGATCACCAAGGAAAGCTTCCGCCTGCTCAACGGACCGGACTGGACCCCCGACGGCAATTACATTGTCGCGCGCAAGCACTTCACCTCGTCGCGCTCGCTCGGGGCCGGCGAGATGTGGCTCTATCATCGCAGCGGCGTCGGCGGCGGCGTGCAGATGACCAAGGCGCGGACCAAGCAGAAGGACACCAACGAGCCGGCCTTCTCACCCGACGGCCGCTACCTCTATTTCTCCGACGACGCGACGCCTGGCGAGACGTTCCAGTACAGCAAGGACGTCAACGGCCAGATCTACGTGATCCAGCGCCTCGACCGCGACACCGGTGAGATCGAGGCTTACGTCACCGGCCCCGGCGGCGCGATCCGCCCGACGCCCTCGCCCGATGGCAAAAGCCTCGCCTTCGTTCGGCGGATCCGCGGCAAGTCGAACCTGATGCTGCTCGACATCGCCTCCGGCCGCATCGACTCGCTGACCGACGGGCTCGAGCGCGACCTGCAGGAAACGTGGGCGGTTCATAACGTCTATCCCGGCATCAGCTGGACGCCCGACAGCAGGTCGATCGTCTATTGGGCAGGCGGCCGCATCCACCGCGTCGACATCGCGACCGAGACGGTCAGCGACATTCCCTTCCACGTCACCGGCTCGCGCTTCGTCGAGGACGCTCTGCACATCGACAAGCGTATCGGCGAGAACAGCTTCGACGTGAAGATGGTACGCTTTGCCCATGCCAGCCCGGACGGCCGCCGGGTGGTCTACGAAGCGCTCGGCAATCTGTGGATCAAGGACATCGCGGGCAACGCACCGCCGCGGCGCCTGACCCGCGCCGACGAACGTGAAGCGTATCCGGTGTGGTCACGCGACGGGCGCCAGATCGCTTACGTCACGTGGGACGACGACAAGGGCGGCGCGATCAAACTGGTCGCCGCGGCCGGCGGCACCGGACGCACGGTCACCACCGAGCCGGGCTATTATCGCGAGCCCGCTTTCTCGCCCGACGGCCGGACGATCGCTTATCGCAAGGGATCGGACGGCTTCCTCGCGACACCGCTGTGGGGCCGCGACCCTGGCATCTACGTCCTCTCGCTGGCGCCCGGCGCCAAGCCCAAGCGCGTCTCGAAGAGTGGGGCTCTCCCGCAGTTCGGCAAGGACAGCGAGCGCGTGTTCTTCGTCGACCAGGACAGCGACAATAATGCGCTGTTCAAGTCGGTCAGCGTCGCCGGCGCCGACCCCCTGACGCACCTCAAGGCGACCAACGCCGCAGAGTTCGCGCTGTCGCCGGACGAGAAGTTCATCGGCTGGACCGAACGATATCAGGCTTATGTCATGCCCTTCGTGCGCGGGCGGCAGTTCGACGTCGCCGCGGACGCGAAGGCGCTGCCGCAGACCCAGATCAGCGCCGACGCCGGCGATTATCTCCACTGGTCGGGCGACGGCAGCACGCTCTACTGGACGCAGGGCCCCGACCTTTACGGCCGGCGCCTCGACCTGGCGGCATTCGACGCCGCCAAGACCGGCCCCTCGGCGCCAATCTCGCATCTCGGCTTCGTCGCGACCGAACCGCATCCGTCGGGCACGATCGCGCTGACCAACGCGCGCATCATCACGATGAATGGCGACCAGGTGATCGAAGGCGGGACGATCGTCGTCAGCGGCGACCGCATATCGGCGGTCGGCCCGGCCGCGGGCGTTGCGGTACCGGCCGGCGCGAGGGTCATCGACCTCGCCGGAAAGACCATCCTGCCCGGCTTCATCGATGCCCACTGGCACGGGCCGCATGCGTCGGACCAGATCGTCCCCGACCAGGACTGGGTCTATTACAACTCGCTCGCTTACGGGGTGACCACGGTCCACGACCCGTCCGCCGACACCCACG
>Ga0209267_1002804_pt1 | contig 11071 bp, 10 predicted proteins | sample GraSoiAngelo_137_FD_185894 | JGI IMG/M metagenome (GOLD analysis project Ga0209267, IMG submission 185894) | Grasslands soil microbial communities from the Angelo Coastal Reserve, California, USA - 14_0929_09_30cm (SPAdes) (version 2) | ecosystem: Environmental > Terrestrial > Soil > Grasslands ... | reverse complement strand
CAGCGGCGCAAACCAGATCAGTTTCACTACCACCGTGAACGGACAACCCGCAGTAGCGGTTACGACCGGGAATTTTAACAAGCTGAACATGCTCCGGCCGTATGTCGGCTGGAACGGCGGCAATGCTTTCCGAGAAATCTACACTTCGAACTACAACGGTTTGCAATCGCAACTGCAGAGGCAGTTCCGGGGCAATTCTCTGATCAATCTCGCTTACACCTGGTCGCACAGCTTAACCACGTACCAGGCCGATCGCAGTACCGGGAGCATCATGCCGATCCAGGGGCACATCGCTGATAACAACTATGGACCCGGCATTGGCGATCGCCGGCATGTATTCACTGCCAACTTTGTCTGGGACCTCCCCTGGCTGCACCAGCAACAAGGCCCACTGGGAAAGATTGCCGGGGGGTGGGAGGTCTCAGGCGTCCAGACCTTCCAGACTGGTCTGCCCGCAACCGTTGCCTCGCGCCAGCTGCTTGATCCCACTGGAGCCGGCTGCCTCGGGCCCTCACCCTGCTTGTTCCGGGCCAACCAGCTAGGCGATCCCAACGCCAATGAGCCGCGTGGTTTCGAACGCTGGTTCAACGCCTCCGCTCTCGCCGATCCCGTGGTTGGACAAAACACCATCCCCTCAGAGAAACCGGGGGCCGTGCGTCTCCCAGGCTTCTGGCGTACCGACCTGGCCTTGTTCAAGAATCTGAAGTTTACGGAGCGCTTTACCGGCCAATTCCGCTTCGAGACCTTCAATACTTTCAACCACTTGAGCCCGGTCTGTTGTGCATCTTTCTCGATGGCCAACCTAAACTTCAACAAGGTTCGCTCGGCGCGCGATCCACGCATCCTGCAGCTGGGCCTCAAGCTCGGGTTCTGAAATACAGGCTCGCCTGGAAAGCGGTCCGTTCCAGAAGGGCCCGCATGTGCGGGGAGTCGAAGGCCGTCGGGACCAAGCAGGTCGGGCAGTCCAGGCAGAGGGTTCTGCGGCTGGCTCCGGGGGCCCGGCAAGAATTTGTACATTTTTAACTTGACGGTTATAACGTGCCAGAGATAGTCTCGCGAACGGCGCCAACTCCGGCCGAGCCTCCTGTCCGGTATGTGTTTTCCTTCGGGGGAGGGCGACGCATTCCGTGTCATCAGCGCTCGGCCTGTCCTAATCTAGTACTTGCGAAAGAAGAGCCGGCAGCGGCAGTTTGTGCAGTAGAACGGCGGGCTAACCCCACCCGATTGAATCGATTATTTTTGGTGGCGGCGGTTGGACTCGAACCAACGACCTACGGATTATGAGACCGTCGCTCTAACCACCTGAGCTACACCGCCATGCACGATCAAGGGAAGACAGAAGTGGAAGAAGCTGCTGCCTCCAGCAAAGCCATTGCTGAAACCGAAGCCCACTGGATCAAAGCACAGCCAATTACTTGATTCTAGAGACCACCTTCTGACGTGTCAAACCTTGCTCTTCACCCCAAAAACATCCGGCTGATGGGCCGGCTATGTTTATGATGGAAGCCCGAAAACAACGCGATGAAAGCCATTGCGGTCATCCCCGCTCGCTTAGCTTCGACTCGATTGCCCCGAAAACTGCTCCGCCCACTTGCCGGAGAGCCTCTGCTGGGTCACGTGTACCGCGGCGTGCGTTCATCCCCGCTGTTGAATGAAGTCATCATAGCCACCGATTCCGACGAGATTATCCAGATCTGCCGCCAGAACGGCTGGAAAGCTCAGATGACCTCGGCCGCGCATCGCAGCGGCACCGAGCGCGTGCGCGAGATCGCTCAGTCGGTTGCTGCCGAGGTTTACGTGAACGTCCAGGGCGATGAGCCCATGACCCGTGCGGAACACATCGCCACCTTATTGGATCTGATGAAGGACCCGTCTGTGCAGGTTGGAACCTTGAAAACGCGAGCCGCAGCCGAAGATATCAACAATCCCAATGCCGTGAAGGTCGTCACCGACACGGCGGGACGAGCGCTCTATTTTTCTCGTGCCACCATTCCCTTTGACCGGGATGGAAAGGGCGAGCCGCGTTGGTATAAACACCTTGGCTTTTACGCCTATCGCAAAGCCGCACTCGAACGGTTTGTCTCCCTTCCTGAGTCATCATTGGAGCGCAGCGAAAGGCTGGAGCAGTTGCGCTTTCTGGAAAATGGAATCCCGATCTCGGTGGGCGAGACTCCTTACGACACGATTGGGGTGGACACGCAAGAAGACCTTCAGCGGGTGGAAGCGATTCTGCATGCTCAACAGGCTCAATAATAACGCGGGTGAGTAGCCGGCTTGAGTTTCGCCCAGGCTTTCGCTGCCGCCACTCGCTTGGTGATGGCCGGATGCGAGTGGAAGAACCACTCCACCCACTCCGAAGGAGCGCGTTCGGCCAAATTCTGGTCTGCCAGCTTGTTCATCGAGGAGATGAACGGGGTCACGCTGGCAATCGACTCGAAACAGTAGCGGTCAGCCTGGCGCTCGTTATGGCGAGAGTAGGCATTCAGCAGCGGCATAAGCAGGAAAGAGAGCACGGTCGAAACCAGTACCAGCAGGGGCAAGTTGGCGAAGTCGGAAAGCGTGACAAACATGCCATGCTGTTCGACTGAGTAGTTCAGCGCCATGTCGCCAACCCAGAATCCTACGAAGGTAACCAGCGCCTGCACGGCAATGCTCTTCACGATGTGCTTGTGGACGTGGTGGCCGAGCTCGTGAGCAAGTACGGCTTCGATCTCGTCATTCGAGTAATTCTGCAGGAGGGTGTCGGCCAGGAGGATCCGGCGGGTTGCGCCAAGGCCAGTGAGCGCCGCATTTGCCTTCTTACTTTTCTCCGACAGCTTCCATTCATAGACGCCCCGCACACGGGTTCCAGCGCGTTCACTCAGGAGCAGCAGCCGTTCCTTCAGTTCATCGTTTTCCAGGGGCTCAAACTTGTAGAAAAGCGGGAGAAAAACGATGGGCGCAATCTGCGCGAAGAAGAGGAAGAGCGCGATGAACACGAACCAGGTAATTAGCCACCAGTTCTGAGGCGACTGTCGTATGGTGAAATAAAGGATTTCGACCAGAATCGTGGCCAGTACCAACCCTACTACCCAGCCTTTTAGCTCGTCCCACAACCAGGCGTGCAGTTTCTGGTTTGAGAGCTGATATCGGTGTTCCAGCTGGAACCCGTAATAATCCAGACCAAAACCCAGGATCTTGCTGATGAGCAGGAGCATGAAAACGTAGAAGAAAACTGCTATCGAGTAGTTCTGGTTCGCTGCCCAGTAGGCGAGGTCGCGTAAGGTGCCGGTCCAGCCCGTGATGAGCAGAACCAGCAAGAACGCCAATCCAAGGAGGAAGTCTGCAACCCCTAGCCAGCGACGGATGCGATTGTAGTGCCTTGCCTCGGGCGTGTCGGAGGTCGGCGATTGAGCTGCAAAAGTCATTCCTATTGATTATCGCTTAAAGACCCGCCATCGTGGAGACTCGCCTGGACAATGTACGGTTAACCGTATTAGCGCCGCCGTCACGGCTGTCACGCGGGCGTCCCGCCCGCGCATCCGGCCGGCAAGATGCCGGCGCTACCCCGCGTTGACGAACGCTTCGCCGATCGCCAGAATTTCCTGAGTCAGTTCCGGAGATGCGGCCTCGGCATATAGCCGCAGCAAAGGCTCCGTCCCCGACGCCCGAAACAGGATCCACGGCTCCGCGCCATTGCCATTGCTGGGCGCTTCGAGGAAGAACTTCACTCCGTCGAGGCCTTCCTTCTTTAGGACCTTGTATTTCCCAAGACTCTTTGTGCTGTCCGCACGGGCACGGCTGATAGCACTTTGCTTTGCGTCTTCGGGCATATGAAGGTCGAGACGTCCGTAGAAGTGTGGGCCGTACTCTTTTTGCAGATCGGCCACCAGCTGACCCAGCGGCTTTTTCTCTTCGGCCATGACGTTGGCCAGCAGCAACGAGTTGAGGATGCCGTCGCGCTCTGGCAGGTATCGGGAGTAACCGATGCCGCCTGATTCTTCTCCGCCAATCAGGATCTCGCGTTCCATCATGAGATCGGCGATGTGCTTAAAACCGATGCTGCACTCGTTTAGCTTGCGGCCGTAGCGCGCGGCGATGCGGTCGAGCATGCGCGTCGTGTTAAACGCGCGCACCACCTCACCCGGCCATTTTTTTCGCTCCAGCAGCCAGCGCAGCAGGATGGAAAAAATCTTGTGCGAATCGACAAAAGTTCCGTCTTCGGCAACAGCACCGATGCGGTCGGCGTCGCCGTCGGTGGCCAGACCGGCGTGGCAGCCTTGTTTGACCATGGTTTCCTGAAGCATCGCCACATGGGGCTCGATCGGCTCGGGATTGATTCCCGGAAACAGAGGATTCAGATCCTGACGAATTGCAATGTGCTCGATGCCCCGTTCCGCGAAGATTTTCGACAACACGCCTCGCCCCGAGCCATGCATCGAATCAATGGCGAACTTAAACTTGGCCTTGGTAATCAGGTCCAGATCGGCAAAACGACAAATGGCCTCGATGTAAGCCGGCTTGAGGTCGACTTCCTCAATATGGGCAGGGTCGCCGTTAGGCTTGGTGCCAGCACGAACCTCGTCCTCGATGAGCTTCATGATCGCCGGCGGGGCCGAGCCGCCGAATTTGGCTTTGAATTTCACGCCATTCCAGTTCCAGGGATTGTGGCTGGAAGTGATGACCACGCCGCCCGCGGCCCCTAGCGTCTTTACGGCGTAGGAAATGGCCGGAGTCGGTGTGTAATCGTTGGCCAGCGTGACGGAAATGCCAGCGCCTGAGATCGTCTCGGCAGCCAACCGAGCCACCCGCTGAGAAGCGAAGCGAGTATCGTATCCGACAATGACGCCTCGCTTGCGATCCTCATTTTTCAGCACATAGGAGGCGATGGCGCCGGCCACGCGCCGCACATTGTCAAAAGTGAAATCATCGGCAATGACGCCGCGCCAGCCATCGGTTCCAAACTTGATTTCCGCCATGGATTGCTTTCTGCCGTGATCTAGATCGTCTTGTCGGGCGCATAGCTTCATAGATTTGTCAACAAAACGCCAATCGCGTAAATTTAGCGGCCGAAGCCGGACATGTTCTAAAGCGCTTCCGGCACGTCTGAAGACGTGCCCTGATACACATGTGGCGCTTCTCAGCAGGCTATTCAGCCATACCGCCCAGAACCTGTCGCTCGCTCAAACTCCGCCTGGATGCAAAGCTTATGAATATCGCTTGTGTCTAGACTAATTTCGAAAGCTTTTTCTCGTCCAGGTACATCACAACTCTACCCACATCCTGTGACCGCTCCCGCGTTGTGATCAACAGAGCATCGTTGGTTTCGACGACCACCAAATTGTCTACGCCGACGGCAGCCACGAATTTGCCTGGTGCATGGATGTAGTTGCCCTGGGCATTCAGCGTGTAGCTGCCATCGCCCGAAATCAAGTTTCCGTCGGCCGGCCTCAACTTCGCAGTGTGGTGCTCGTGCAGGGCCGTCCAGGAGCCGAGGTCGTTCCAGCCGAAATCTGCCGGGATGCAATAGATGTTGGAAGCCTGCTCGCCTCTTGCCGAACGCGGCTCCACTACCGCGTAGTCAATACTGATGGTCTCGCATTTGGGATACAACTTGCGAAAGGCGCCCTCGAATCTTGCTGTGCCGAACGCCGCAGCGATCTCTTCCAGCCGCGGTGCGGTATTAGGAAGATGTTCTTTGATGGCATCAGCCAGTGTCCGCGCCCGCCACAGAAACATCCCGCTGTTCCAGAAGTAATTCCCTGCTTTGAGGAATTCGGCAGCGCGGCCGGCATCGGGCTTTTCTGTGAATCGGCGGACACGCAGGGCCTCCATCTCGAGCGGAGAGCCGGATTCGATATAGCCATAACCGGTTTCGGGGCGATTGGGTCGAATACCCAAGACCACGATATTATCGCCTGCTGCCGCAATTTGGATCCCGTGCGCAATCACGTCGCGGTAACGCTTCTCATTTTCAATCACGTGGTCGGACGGGAACAGGCCGATGACTGCATCCGGATCGTGGCGTAACAAAAGAAAGGCGGCGAGTCCGATGGCAGGCGCGGTGTTGCGTCCGACTGGCTCAGCGATGATTTGCTTTTTAGAAAGGCGCGGCACCTGCCTGGCAATCGCCGCCTGCAAATCGCCGTTGGTGATGATCCAGAAACTCTTGGGAGGGGCTAAGGGCAGAAGTCGAGCGACCGTCTGCTGAATCATAGTCTGCTTGCCGTCCAAGGCTAGCAGTTGCTTGGCGCGGCGCTTGCGGCTGAGCGGCCAGAACCGCGTGCCCCGGCCACCGGCCAGGATCACGGGATAGAAAGTAGGTTTCTTGGCCATTCAATCTTTCGAACTGTGATGCGTGCATGGCGAGGACAATGCGGGGACGGGTCTCTGACCCGTCTCCACACAAAACACTCGCTCAGGATGCTGCTTCCGACGTCAACGTCGTCACCGGCTCCGGCAGCGGCTTGCCAGGCACGTACGCGCGTATAAACTCCAAATTCCACTGCGGCCGCACGTCGAAGTTCCACGTGCTCGCCGGTACTACTACGGCATCCCCTTTGGCGAAGGTGACGGGCTCGGTGCCGTGGTCTTCTACTACTCCGCAGCCTTTCAGCGCTACCAGGATCTGAACGGAGCGTATTCCCGATTCATCAGTGGTCGCAAACGATTTCAATTCGCTCAGCTCGAACTTTTCGACTACGAAATAAGGCGCGCTGACCAGTTGTTCGCAACGTGTTCCATTCTGCGAGGCCGCGGCAGGACGCACCACCTTGCCCGATCCCGGCTGCTCCTTAACCGCCGCCAACCCTTCTTTCAGGTGCAGTTCACGCGGCCGGCCGTAATCGTATAAGCGATAGGTTGTATCCGATTGCTGCTGAGTCTCGACAATGACGGACCCTGGGCCCAACGTATGCACGGTTCCCCCTGCGACATAAATCAGGTCGCCGCGATGAACATCAACCCAGTTGAGCAGCTCTTCGGCCCGGTTTTCCCGGATGGCTTGCTCCAGTTGAGCAGAGGTTGCGCCATTTCTAAGGCCGAGGGCCACCTGGGCGCCGGGTTGGGCGTGCGCCACATACCAGCATTCCGTTTTCCCCCAGGGTTGCCCGGAACGCCGCGCGCATTCGTCATCAGGATGAACCTGTACCGAGAGTTTTTCGTGGGGGAAGAGAAATTTCACCAGGAGAGGGAATCGGTTGCCATCGGGAGCGGCCTCCCCCACCAGCTCTCTTCCGTAACGGTTGCTGAGTTCGCTAAGAGACTGTCCCGCCAGCGGCCCGTTTGCCACGATACAGTGATCCCCCGTCAGCCAGGACTCGCCGATTTTCTGTTCGAACTTGTGATTGGGATAAATCGGAGACAAATCCAACGTGCCCCACGGGCGCGGGTCGAAAACGGGCACCATCAGAAATGGATACAGTTCGCTCATCGGGAACGCGTACCAATACCTCCGCGCCTGCCGAGGACGCCCAGCAGGATCACCGCCCTTAGAAGCTTAACCCAGCAAAGAGGCTGCCTGCGAAAAACCCTGATTACAAAGAGGCAAAAAGCGTACGCATGCGCTCCAATCCACGATCAAGTTCGGCTGTCGAGGTGGCATAGGAGACACGAATATGCTCACGCGTGCCGAATCCCCCGCCGGGCACCGTGGCCAGGTGAGCCTCGCGCAGAAGCTTGCCCGCCACATCGGCTTCGGACTTCAGACCACTCCGGCCGAAGAAGGACGAGACATTAGGGTAGGCGTAGAACGCACCCTGCGGCATGGTGCAGGTCACACCAGGTATAGCGCGCAGCCCCTTAACCACGTGATCGCGCAGGCGGATGTACTCCTTGCGCATCTCCTCGACGCATTCCTGCGGACCCGTAAGGGCGGCGACCGCAGCCTTCTGCACGATCGAGGTGGGATTGGAGGTCGATTGGCCCTGCAGCTTCTGCATGGCGCTTACGACCGGGGCAGGACCCAGGGCGTAGCCCAGCCGCCAGCCGGTCATGGCATAGGTTTTTGAGAGCGACCCGACCACGAGCATGCGTTCGCGACCCTCGCGCAAGGACCCTACCGAGAAGCGTCTTCCGCTGTAGTTCAGATAGACGTAGCACTCGTCAGAGATGACCCAAATGCCGCGCTGCGCTGCCAGCCGGACCACCGCGGTCATATCTTCAGGGCTCATCACCGCTCCTGAAGGATTCGAGGGCGAATTGAGGATGATCATCCTCGTGCGTGGCGTGATGGCGCGCTCCACCATCTCTGCGGTTACCGCGAAATCTTTGCTTTCGTCGGTTTCGATGAAGACCGGAACGCCGCCTGCGTAGCGGATAATGTCCTTAAAGGAAACCCAGTAGGGAACTGGAAGGATGACCTCGTCCGCGTGGTCCACCAGTACCTGGATCGCGTTGAAGAGCACGTGCTTGCCTCCGACCGAAGCAATCGCTTCCTCGCGGCGATAATCCGAATCGAAATCCACGGAATGCCGATGCACGATCGCGTCGCGCAGCTCCGCCGTTCCACCTACAACCGTGTACTTGGTGAAGTTGGCCTGGATGGCCGCGATGGCCGCGTCTTTAATGTGCTGCGGGGTGCTGAAATGCGGCTCGCCTGCGCCAAAGTCCACGACATCGATACCCTGGCTACGCAGCTTGTCGGCTTCGGCGACCACTGCCATAGTGGCAGAAGGCTCGATCCGGTTGATGCGTTCCGTGAGTTTCAAGGCAAAGGAAGGTTCGGTGGCTACGGTCATTGCTTTTTTCCTGTTCTGGTTTTTCGAACGTTCTGTAATTTTATTGCCGGATCCATTTTCTCACCGAGCTTCTGTTCCACGAGCTCAGGAACCAATCCCCTGACACTGCCGCCTAGCTGGGCGATTTCTCGTACCAGCCGCGAACTCAGGTATGAGTAGGCCTCGGCCGGCATCATGAAAACAGTTTCCAGGTTGGGCGATAGCTTGCGGTTCATTAAGGCCATCTGCAGCTCGTACTCATAATCGCTGATAGCCCGAATGCCCCGCAAAACGGCGCTGGCCTTCACTTTGAGCGCATAGTCCACCATGAGGCCTTCGAACGAGTCCACCCGGACGTTTTTCCACTGCTCGGTCATGGCCTCCATCATCTGCCGGCGCTCGCCGAGGCTGAATAGTGGGTCCTTCTCCGGATTGCGCAGAATCCCCACAATCAGCTGGTCAAAAATCTTGCTGCCCCGCTCGATTAAATCGAGGTGCCCGTTTGTCAAGGGATCGAAGGAGCCGGGATAGATGGCTATGACTTTCTTCAATTGTCCTCGCTGGCAAGGGTCAGGCTGGAGTACAGACGATTCTAGTCGGCAGGAAAGAAAGTTGGCAATGGTTCGTCGTTGGTCGCGTTGGTCGCCGGTCATTGGTCGTTAGCCAAGGCGCGGGAGCCAAAGACCACCAACAACCAAAGACCAACAACAAGCAACCAACTATCTTCTTGCCGCCGGCACCTTTGCCGTCTCTGGCGCGGCGCTCGGCATGGTAGTCACGCGCCCTCCGGCAGCGGCTTGCGCCTGGGCCTGCGTATGGGTCGCAGGCGTGAGTCCCAGCACTTTTCGGACCTCGGTATCCAACTTGGCCAGCGTGTCTTTATTGTCTTTCAGGAACTGGCGAGCATTCTCGCGGCCCTGGCCAATGCGTTCGCCCTTGTAGCTGAACCATGAGCCGGATTTCTCAATAATGTTGTTATTTACGGCCAGATCGAGCAGGTCGCCTTCCTTGGAAATGCCCTCGCCATAAAGAATGTCGAACTCGGCCTCGCGGAAAGGAGCCGCCACCTTGTTCTTTACGACCTTTACTCGCGTGCGCGAGCCGGTAACTATGTCGCCCTCTTTGATCGCAGCAATGCGGCGAATATCAATGCGCACCGAAGCATAAAACTTCAAGGCGCGTCCGCCGGTGGTAGTCTCCGGGTTGCCGAACATCACGCCGATTTTTTCGCGGATCTGGTTGATGAAGATCAGGCAGGTACGCGATTTGGAAACGATGCCGGTCAATTTGCGCAGCGCTTGCGACATCAGGCGCGCCTGCAGCCCCATGTGGCTATCGCCCATTTCGCCATCGAGCTCAGCTTTGGGCACGAGGGCCGCCACCGAATCCACGACCAGCACATCAAGGGCGCCGGAGCGCACCAGGGCTTCGGCGATTTCGAGAGCCTGCTCACCGTAATCCGGCTGCGAAACGAGCAGGTTGTCGACATCGACACCGAGCTTCTTCGCATAACCTGGATCGAGGGCGTGCTCGGCATCCACGAAAGCCGCCATGCCGCCGGTTTTCTGCGCCTCGGCGATGACCTGCAGCGCGATCGTGGTTTTGCCGGAAGACTCAGGGCCGAAGATCTCGACGACGCGCCCCCGCGGGAAGCCGCCTACGCCCAGGGCGGCGTCAAATGAAATCGCACCCGTGGGGATTACAGAGATGGGAACGACCGCCTCCTTCGACCCCAACCGCATAATAGAACCTTTGCCAAACTGCTTTTCGATCTGGGAGAAGGCCAGATCCAGTGCTTTTGCACGTTCGTCAGCCATAATCATCCTCTTCCGGGACTCGGGAGCTACAACCTAGCCTACAACGTCGAGCAAGCCAGCAACAGTTCACGAATCACAGGAATTTCCACAGCCTTTTCATTTTGGGGAAGTGTAGCAGATAGGCGAAAGAAAAGCGAACACTAAGTGGCTCGCTTAGTTACGCCGCGTCTTGGCCGGGTTTCCGCTGAGGAGGGACATCTTCCGGCCGGCGGTACTCAGTGTGCGGGTGCGCCGGCCGCTCGGGATGGTCGGCAGCATCTTCGGAGCCCTGGACCTGTTCGGCTTCGATCGCCTGATCGGTATCCGAGAGTTCTTCCACGCTTTCCCCCGAAGCATCCTCGAGGTGGGAAAGTTGCTGTGCGTCGGCGGATCGGCCGCCACTCTCGGGACCTACTTGTCGGGGATCGTTTCCGGGTTCACCGGGCTGGGCTTTGTTGTCATCGTGGCGCTTTGCCATAGGTAGCTGGCTCCTTGAGCGAATTTGATGTGGAGATTCTGGGGGAAGGGATCGGTTGCACTGCGCAATAACGATGTGAAGGGAAGCTATTGCGGCAGCGA
>Ga0209267_1002803_pt1 | contig 11073 bp, 10 predicted proteins | sample GraSoiAngelo_137_FD_185894 | JGI IMG/M metagenome (GOLD analysis project Ga0209267, IMG submission 185894) | Grasslands soil microbial communities from the Angelo Coastal Reserve, California, USA - 14_0929_09_30cm (SPAdes) (version 2) | ecosystem: Environmental > Terrestrial > Soil > Grasslands ... | reverse complement strand
GCCCACGTGGTGCTCACCGATATCGATCCGGACGCACTGGACCGCGCGCGGGGCAAGGTCGCCGCGGTAGCGGGGAGGTCCGCGTGCACCGCCGTCCGGCTGGACGTGACCGACGAAGACTGCGTAGCCGCCGGTTTCGATCACGCCTGCCGGACGTTCGGCGGCGTGGACATCCTGGTCGCCAACGCCGGGATCGCCTACGTCAGCGCGCTGGCGGACACTGACGCCCGCCAGTTCCGCAAGGTCCTCGACGTGAACCTGGGCGGGTACTTCCTCACGCTGCGCGCGGCGGCGCGCGTGATGCGTGTACAGGGCACCGGCGGAAACGTGATCGTCAACGCTTCGAAGAACGTATTCGCCCCCGGTGCCGACTTCGGCGCCTACTCCGCCTCCAAGGCAGCCGGCCACCAGCTGGGGAAGGTGGCCGCGATCGAGCTTGCCCCGCTCGGCATCCGCGTCAACATGATCAACGCGGACGCCGTCTTCGCGGAGGGTGATACGCCCTCGGGACTCTGGAGGGAGATCGGCCCGGACCGGGCGCGCTCGCGCGGCATTCCACCGGAAAAGCTGCAGGAGTTCTATCGCGAGCGGAACCTGCTGCACGCCGAGATCACCGGCGCGCACGTCGGCCGGGCGGTGGTCTTCTTCGCCTCCAACCAGGTCCCGACGACCGGCGCCACGCTTCCGGTCGACGGCGGAATCGCCGCCGCGTTCCCGCGCTGAGGATGGAAACGGCGATGCGGAGTAGGATGAGGCGGTGCCGCTCGCGTCGCAGACGATTTCCAAGGACGTCACGCCATCCGCGAACGGGGATGTCCCGCACCTGTTTCTCGCCGTGGTCTGCGACCGGCTGTCCGTTCCGTCGATCCGCATCTGCCTGCAGGGCGTCGAGGAGCTCACGATCGGGCGGGGCGATCTCGACCGCGGTGGCGAACGGCCCGGGAACAGGGCTCGTCTCTCACTCTGCGTTCCGGATGATCGGATGTCCGGAGATCACGCGACGTTCCGCCGCGTGATGGGTCGATGGTTCGTCGAGGACACCCACTCGCGGAACGGGACCCTCCTCAATGGACGGCGCATCGATCGCAAGGTCCTCGAGGATGGCGACCTGCTCGAGCTCGGTCATTCGTTCTTCATCTTCCGTGGCGCGATCCCTCCTGCGCCATCCGCGGGGCCCATCGTCTATAGCGACGAGAGACGCCCGGCGGCGGAGGGGTTCGAGACGCTTCTCCCCTCGCTGGCACGGGAATTCGTGCGCGCAGAGACGATTGCGCGCACGTCCATCCCCGTGGTCCTGCGTGGAGCGACCGGGACCGGCAAGGAGGTGATCGCCTCCGCGATCCACGCGCTCTCGGGGCGGCAGGGAGCTTTCGTCCCGGTGGACTGCGGAGCGCTCTCCCCCGCTCTCTTGCAGTCGGAGCTGCTCGGCCACTGCAAGGGAGCATTCAGCGGCGCCCGCGAGGACAGGGCCGGACTCGTCCGGAACGCGGACGGGGGCACGCTGTTCCTCGACGGCGTGGAAGAGCTGCCCGCTGCCGCGCAGCCCCTCTTGCTGCGCGTTCTCGAGCATGGAGAGGTCCTGCCCGTCGGGGCCAAAGCGCCGATCAGAGTGGACGTCCGGGTGGTCGCGGCGAGCCAGCAGAATCTGGAGGCGCTCGCGGCAGAGCAGCGGTTCCGCAGCGATCTGCTCGCGCGGCTGTCCGGGCTCACCCTGGAGCTCCCTCCCGTCCGCGAGCGCCGTGAGGACCTCGGGCTGCTCGTCCGCGCCCTCTTGCGCCGCAAGCTCGGGCGCTCGATGGACGAGGTCGGCTTCACCTGCGAGGCGGCCCGGGCGCTGTTCGTGCACGGTTGGCCGCGCAACCTGCGGGAGCTGGAAAAGGCCCTGGAGGCCGCGCTCGTGCTCGCCGGCCACGAGCGCATCGGGCTGCACCATCTCCCTGCCGCGATGCTCAGGGAACCTCCACTCCCGGCGAAGGCGGAGACGCTTCCCGCCGGCGCCAGCGCGCCTGCCGCCAGCGCGCCTGCCGCCAAGGTGCAGCACTTCATCGACGAACTTTCGCGCCGGCACGTCGTGCGCGTGGTGGTCGCCTATGCGGTGGCCGTGTTCGGGACGCTGCAGGGCGCGGACGTGATCGTGACGCGGCTCTCGCTACCGCCGCAGTGGATGACCTGGATTGTCGCCGCCTGCCTGGCGGGGCTGCCGGTGGCCGTCATCCTCGCCTGGATCTTCGACTGGACGCGCCAAGGCATCGTTCGCACGCCGCCCATCTCTGCCGATCAGCGGGCGCTGCTTGCGCGGGGACGCCGCCGCCGGAAGCGGACCCTCGTTCTGGCCGGGTGCATCTTGGGAGTCATCGGCGCCGTCGGCGCGATGTGGTGGCGAAATCGCGCCAGACCCTCCTCTTCGACGCGGCAGACGAACCGCGCCACGGAGCGGACACCGTAAAAGCGGGGACAGGGAATGACCGCTGGCGCGAACGCCGCCAAGGCGTTACGGTTGGGCGCTCTTGCGTACAAAAAGGAGGCTCCGATGGCTTTGCGTATCGGCGATGAGGCCCCGAACTTCACGGCGCAGACGACCCAGGGCGCGATCGACTTCCACCAGTGGATCGGCAACCAGTGGGCGATCCTCTTCTCCCATCCCAAGGACTTCACCCCGGTGTGCACGACCGAGCTCGGCTACATGGCCCGCATCAAGCCGGAGTTCGACAAGCGCAACACCAAGATCATCGGGTTGAGCGTGGACTCGGTGGACGACCACAAGAAGTGGGCGAAGGACATCGAGGAGACCCAGGGCGCCGCCCCGAACTACCCGATCATCGGCGACTCGGACTTCAAGGTTGCCAAGCTCTACGACATGCTTCCGGGCTCGGTCTCCGGCGAGGCGAAGGGGCGCACGCCGGCGGACAACGCAACGGTCCGGGCGGTCTTCGTGATCGGGCCGGACAAGAAGATCAAGCTGATCCTGATGTACCCCATGACCACGGGGCGCAACTTCGACGAGGTCCTCCGCGTGCTCGACTCCATCCAGCTGACGGCGAAGCACAAGGTGGCGACGCCCGCGAACTGGAAGCAGGGACAAGACGTGATCATCGCCGGCTCGGTCAGCGACGAGGATGCGAAGAAGCAGTTCCCGCAGGGTTGGAAGTCGCCCAAGCCCTATCTGCGGATCACGCAGCAGCCGAAGTAACCCGCTGGCAACTGCGATCCGGAGGGAATCACATGACGCGCTGGCCGTTCACCGCGCTCGTGGTCGGGCTTCTTTACGCTCCGCATCTGACGGCGCCCGCTCGCGCGCAGCCGGCGCCGGCCCAGCCGCATGCACAGGCGGCGCAGCCGGCCGGGACGATGCTGCTCACGGTCTTCTTCAAGCACGATCAGTCCAAGAACCTGAACGAGATCAACGAGCAGCTCTTCCGCAACGGGTATTACGACAAATTCCCGCCGGACGGCGTCGAGGTCGTCTCCTGGTACGTGGTGATGGGGATCGGCCAGATCGTCACCCTGCGCTTCCCGGCTGAGCGGCTGCGCGAGATCAACGTCGCGCTCGAGCAGACCGCATGGGGACCTTATCGAACCGAGTTCTACCCGACGTACGATTACAAGCAGGCAGCGGAGCAGCAGCGCCAGACGATGCGCGCTCGGAAGCGCTGAACCGGCCATGAGCCTCTTGCAGCGCGTTGCGCGCCGACTCGGACAGGACCGGTTCCTCAAGCTCCTTGGGTTGTATCCGCCCTATCTCGGGGCCGGCGTCTCCGTGACCCACGTCGCGGCCGACCTGAGCGTCGTCGAGGTCGAGCTGAAGCTCTCCGCCTGGAACCGCAACTTCGTCGGGACGCAGTTCGGCGGCTCGCTCTACTCGATGTGCGATCCGTTCTTCATGCTGATGCTGATGATGCAACTGGGCGAGGGCTACCTGGTCTGGGACAAGGGTCACGGTGCTCGACGAGCACGGCGAACCGGTCGCCCGCGTGCAGAAGACCCTGAGCGTGCGCCGGAAGGAAACCGCCCGGGCAGCGGCTTGATCGCCGCTGACTGCAAATTCGTCGGCGCCGCGCGAATCGGTTGACTCTGTACCGATCGCAGAGTACAGCCCCGTCGCGGCCGAACGAGGGCCGCAACTGGCGCGGAGGAAGCCATGGCCAAGAAGATCCTGATGCTGGTCGGAGACTACGGCGAGGACTACGAGATCATGGTGCCGTTCCAGGCACTTCAGGCCGTCGGGCATACGGTGGATGCCGTCTGCCCCGGCAAGCAGAAAGGAGACAAGGTCCGCACCGCCATCCACGACTTCGAGGGCGACCAGACCTACTCCGAGAAGCGAGGCCACGACTTCACGCTCAACGCGACCTTCGACGACGTCCGCCCGGCCGATTATGACGCCATCCTCATCTCCGGAGGCCGGGCACCCGAGTACCTCCGGCTCAACAAGAAGGTGATCGACTGCGTCCGCCATTTCGCACAGGCGAACAAGCCGCTGGCGGCGATCTGTCACGCGGCCCAGATCCTCAGCGCCGCGGACGTGGTGCGCGGCCGCGTGGTCTCGTCGTATCCGGCCTGCGCACCCGAGGTCCGCGCCGCCGGCGGTGAGTACGCGGACATCGCCATCGACAAGGCGGTGACCGACAAGAACTTCGTCACCGCCCCGGCGTGGCCCGCGCACCCCGACTGGATCGCGAAGTTCCTCCAGGCGCTGGGCACCCGCATCACGACGTAGCGCTGCCCGCCGCCTTCCACACCGGAGAGAGCGCCCGGTAGAGGGCGCGAAACCGCTCCAGGCGGTCTTGAAAACGCCCCGGCCCGTCGCGCGCCGGGGCGTGGTCGCTCGCCACGGGCGGGCGGGTGCAGACGACCCGCTCGGTCCCGCCGCACGCGAGATGGCCGAGGCGCGCCGCTCCCAAGGCTGCCCCGGCTTCGCCACCCGCGTGCACGCGCAGCGGGGTCTGCAGGATGTCGGCGAGGAGCTGCGCCCAGAGCCCGCTGCGCGACCCTCCTCCGACGAGCGAGAGTGTACCCGTCTTGGTGCCGGCGGTTGCGAGCGCGTCGAGCCCGTCCGCCAGGCCGAACGAGACCCCTTCGATCGTGGAGTAGACGAGCGCACGGCGATCGGTCCCGTGCGTGAGGCCGAAAAACACGCCCAGCGCGGCGGGATCGTTGTGCGGCGTCCGCTCGCCGGAGAGATAGGGCAAGAAGATGGGCGCGCGCGCCCGCTCCTGCTCGTCGAGGGTGGCGACCTCGGCGAGCACCGCCGCCTCGTTGGGACCGCCGACGAGCCGCGTGACCCAGCGCAGGCAGCTCGCCGCCGAGAGCATGACGCTCATCTGATGCCAGCGCCGGGGAAGAGCATGGCAGAAGGCATGGACGGCGCGCGCGGGATTGGGCGAGAAGCGATCGTTGACGACGAACAGCACCCCCGAGGTGCCGAGCGAGACGAAGCCGTCGCCGGGCGCAACCGCGCCGATGCCCACGGCGCTCGCCGCATTGTCGCCGGCCCCTCCAGCCATGGTCACCGGATGGTGGATTCCCCAGCTCGCCGCGATCTCGGGGAGGAGGCGTCCGCTGGCGTCGCTGCCCTCCACGAGCCGCGGCATTTGCGCGCGGGAGAGCCTGCACCCTTCGAGCATGGCCTCGGACCAATCCCGCCGCTCGACGTCGAGCCAGAGCGTTCCGGCCGCGTCGGACATGTCGGACACCTTGTCGCCGGTGAGGCGCAGGCGCAGGTAGTCCTTGGGAAGCAGGACCGTGGCGACCCGGACGAAGACCTCGGGCTCGTGCTTCGCCACCCAGATCAGCTTCGGCGCCGTGAAGCCCGGCATGGCGAGGTTCCCGGTGATGGTGGAAGTGGCCGGCACCCTCGCGACGAGCTCCTGGCATTCCTCGCCGGAGCGCGCGTCGTTCCAGAGAATGGCCGGGCGCAGGGGCCGATCGCTGGCGTCGAGCAAGGTGGCGCCGTGCATCTGGCCGGAGAGGCCGACGCCGCGGACGGCGGCGAGGCGCTGGGGGTGCGTTCGCCGGAGCCCCTCGACGGCCGAGAGGGTCGCCTCCCACCACGCCTCGGGCGACTGCTCGGACCAGCGGGGATGAGGTCGTTGCACCTCGAGCGGCGAGCCGGCGCTGCCGGCGAGTGCGCCCGACTCGTCGACGAGGAGCGCCTTCACTTCGGAAGTGCCGAGATCGATCCCGAGGAACATCGCTCGCTTCCTCCGGCGGCCACCGGTACAGCCCGAAACATGGTCGCCAGGCCGCCTCAGGCGGCCGCGATTAGCGCAGGCACTTCGCCAAGGCCTGCCGGGCACCCTCCCGGTGGAGCGACTTCAGCGCCTCGGCGAGGTAATTGGTGAAAGCGGGCGCTTTGGGCAGGACGCTCCCGAAGAGCTTCTCGATCCCCAGCAACTCCTTCGGGTCCTCACCCCCGGCGCGGGCGCGGCGCGTCAGTTCCTCCGACATCGGGTCATTGATGGGGAGCGGGTTGCCGCGCTCGTCGCTACCGACCAGATAGCGGAACCACGCCGCCACCGTGAACGTCAGCGCGCGCATGGGCCCTCCGCGCGAGACCCGCTCCAGGATCGAAGGCAGCACGAACTTCGGAATCCGCGCCGAGCCCTCCGTCCCGATCCGGGCCAGCTGATCGCGCAGCACCGGGTTCCCGAACCGCTCGATCAGGGTCCGCCTGTATTGGGCGAGATCGATGCCGGGCACCGGCGGAAGCAGCGGCGTCACCTCGTCGTTCATCATGCGCTCGACCAGCGCGCGGATGTCCGCGTCCGCCATCGTCTCGTCGGCGTAGCGGTAACCGAGCAACATGCCGATGTAGCAAAGGGCCTGGTGGCTGGCGTTGAGCAGCCGGATCTTCATCATCTCGTAGGGATGCACGTCCGAGACCATCTGCGCCCCGACCCGCTCCCACGGGGGCCGGCCGAGCGGGAAACGGTCCTCGATCACCCACTGCTTGAACGGCTCGGTGACCACGGGCCAGCCGTCGATGATTCCGAACGACTCGCGCACCAGATCGCGGTGGGCATCGGTCGTGGCGGGAGTGATCCGGTCGACCATGCCGTTCGGGAAGGCGCCGTTCTCCGCGATCCACTTCGCCAGTTCCTCGTCCCTGCGCTCGGCGAAGGCGAGGAACATCCGGCGCGCGATGTCGCCGTTGCCTTGCAGGTTGTCGCAGGACATGACCGTGAACGGGGCGAGGCCGCGCTGGCGGCGGCGATCGAGCGCCTCCGCGAGGTATCCAAAGGCACCTTTCGGCGCATGCGGGTGATCGAGGTCGTGCCGGATGTCTGGATGAGCGGAGTCGAACTGCCCGGTGCCCTCGTTCACGTAGTATCCACCCTCGGTGATGGTGAGCGAGACGATGCGGCACCCAGGCGAAGCCATCTTCTCGATCACGGCTTCGGGCTCGTCCGGCGCGAACAAGAAGCTGCCGATCGAACCGATGACGCGGGCCCGGTCGCCCGCGCCGCTCCGTTCGATGACCGTGTACAGGCAATCCTGCGCGCGCAGCACGTCGCGCATGCGTGCGTCGTGGGGCAGTAGCCCCACCCCGCAAAGCCCCCATTGACGAGCGCCGCCCTGGGCGAGCAGGTCGTCGAGGTACACGGCCTGGTGGGCGCGGTGGAACCCGCCGACGCCCACGTGCACGATGCTCCCTGGCACGCCGGCCGGATCGAAGGAAGGCACCTGCGCGCGCCCGGCGATCGATTTCAGATTGGCGCGGTTCAGCTGGATCGCGTTCGCCATGGATCGCTCCCTTCCCTCAACTCGCGCTGCGGCCCGCGTCCGGCGCCTTCTTGTCGGCGAGCGGGTGGCGGGTGGTCCGCGGGACGGCCAGCCCGGCCTGGTCGAACAGGTAGCAGTCGCTCGGACTCGCCTGGAGGCCGATGGTGTCATGCATGCTCACCGGGCTGTCTCCGTCCGCCTGGATCGTGAGCAGGTCGCCGGTCGGCGTCTTCACGTGGAGGAAGGTCTCGCCTCCCAGGCGCTCCACCACCAGGACCTCACCGCGGAGCAGGCCACCATCGGCCACCACCCTGAAGTGCTCCGGGCGGATGCCCAGGGTGACCTCCGTGCCCCCGTTGAGGCGACTGGCCTCGACCGGCACGTCGATCGTCCCCCCGCCAGCGAGGCGCACCGAGACCATGCCGCCCGTCAATCCGGTCACGGTTCCGCTCAGGAAGTTCATCTTCGGCGATCCGATGAAGCCCGCCACGAACTTGTTGTTCGGGTGGTGGTACAACTCCAGCGGCGAGCCCACCTGCTCGATGAGGCCCGCCTGCAGGACCACGATCTTGTTGGCCATCGTCATGGCCTCGACCTGGTCGTGCGTCACGTAGATCATCGTGGCCGCGAGCACGTCGTGGAGCCGGGTGAGCTCGATCCGCATCTGCACGCGAAGGGCGGCGTCGAGGTTGGAGAGCGGCTCGTCGAACAGGAAGACCTTGGGGTTGCGGACGATGGCGCGCCCGATGGCCACGCGTTGCCGCTGCCCGCCCGAGAGCTCCTTGGGCTTGCGGTGGAGCAGCGGCTCGAGCTGAAGGACGCGTGCGGCGTCGTTCACCTTCTTGTCCCGCTCCTCCTTGGGAACATGGCCGAGCTTGAGGCTGAACCCCATGTTGTCCGCCACGCTCATGTGCGGATAGAGCGCGTAGCTCTGGAACACCATGGCGAGGCCGCGCTTGGGCGGCGGGACGTCGTTCGACCGGACGCCGTCGATGAAGAGGTCGCCGCCGGTGATCTCCTCCAGCCCGGCGATGAGTCTCAACAGGGTGGACTTGCCGCAGCCGGACGGGCCCACGAAGACGCAGAACTCGCGGTCCTCGATCCCCAGCGACACGCCCTTGATGATGTCCACGTCCCCGAAGGACTTCTTGATGTCGGTGAGCTTGACGGTGGCCATTGCGCGTTGTCCTCCCTACTTCACTGCGCCAAAAGTCAGGCCACGCACCAGCTGCCGCTGGCTCATCCAGCCGAAGATGAGGATGGGCGCGATGGCCATGGTCGACGCTGCGGAGAGCTTGGCCCAGAAGAGCCCTTCCGGGCTGGAAAATGAGGCGATGAACGCCGTGAGAGGCGCGGCGTTGGCGGCGGTCAGGTTGAGGCTCCAGAAGGCCTCGTTCCAGGACAGGATGATGGCGAGCAGCGAGGTGGAGGCGATGCCCGGCAGCGAGAGCGGGAGCAGCAGGTGGCGGAGCTCGTCCCTCGGCTGCGCGCCGTCCATGCGCCCCGCCTCCAGGACCTCTCGCGGCACTTCCTTGAAGAAGGAAAAGAGCATCCAACAGACGATGGGCAGGTTGACGAGCGTGTACACGATCAGGAGTCCGACCTTGGTATCGAGGAGACCCACATCGCGAAAGATCAGGTAGATGGGGACGAGCACGCCCACCGCTGGCAGCGCCTTGGTGGAGAGCATCCACACCAGCGTGTCCTTGGTGCGCTTGGTCGGGAAGAACGCCATGGCGTAAGAGCACGGCACCGCGATCGCGAGAGCCAGTACCGTCGAGCCGACCGAGACGTAGATGCTGTTCCAGAAGAACTTGAGGTAGTCGGCGCGCTCCTGTACCGCGACGTAGTTCTCGAAGGTCGGGGTGAAGAACAGCCTGGGCGGGATCGCGATGGCCTCCACCTCCGTCTTGAAGCCGGTGAGGAACATCCAGAGGATGGGGAAGAAGATGAGGAGGGCGACCGCCCACGCGGCGGCGGTCACGATGATCTTGCGGCGTAGGGCCTTGTCCATGGCTGTCAGGCCTCGATGTTCTTTGCGATGGCGCGGACGAGAAAGGCTGCGACGACATTGGCCAGCACGATGGCGAGGACGCCTCCAGCCGACGCGGCGCCGACGTCGTATTCGAGGAGAGCGTAGCGGTAGATGAGGAACGCGAGATTGGTGGAGGCGAGGCCCGGGCCGCCCGCGGTGGTGACGAAGATCTCCGCGAAGACGGCGAGCAAGAACAGGGTCTCGATCATCACCACCACGCTGATTGCCCGCGCCAGGTGGGGGATGATGATGAAGAAGAACATGGAGAACGGCCCGGCGCCGTCCATGCGGGCGGCCTCCTTGCGCTCCGGGTCGAGCGCCTGGATGGCGGTGAGCAGGATGAGCGCGGCGAAGGGCAGCCACTGCCAGGCCACGATGATGATGATCGAGGCGAGCGGCGCCTGGGAGAACCAGTCGATGGGCTCCAGCCCCACGCTGGTCAAGAGGAAGCTGATGACGCCGTTGGCCGGGTGCATCAGCATGTTCTTCCAGACGAGCGCGCTCACCGTGGGCATGACGAAGAACGGGGCGATCATCAACACGCGGGCGACGCCGCGGGCGAAAAAGTCCTGATCGAAGAGGACGGCGAGGAGCGTGCCGAGGCTGACGGTGATGACCAGCACCGATCCTACGATGAGCAGCGTGTTGCCGATCGCCGCGCCCAGCCCGGGATCGGTGACGAGGAAGCGGTAGTTCTCGACGCCGGCCCAGCGTTCCTCGCCCGGGTTGAGCAGGTTGTAGTGCTGGAAGGAAAACCACAGCGTCATCGCCAGCGGGACGATGGACCACAAGAGGAGGAGCACGATCGCCGGCAGCTTCAGCGGCGCCGTCCGGACGCTCCGGCCGCCCGGCACTGGTAATGGGACCGGGGCGACCGGACCGGGTTGGACGTGCGATGCCGACGTTTCCATGGCTCTCCCCCGGGTGGGTGGGCGTCCCCGCCGCGGAGAGGTGACCCTCCGCGGCGCGGGTAGAACGGACTACTTGTAATATCCGGCGCGGCGCATGGTGCGCTCGGTGGCCTTATCGGACGTCTCGAGCGCGGCCTCGACCGAGGTCTTGCCGACGAGCGCGGACGCGATGTTCTGGCCCACCTGCGTCCCGATGGACTGGAACTCCGGGATGGCCACGAACTGGACGCCGGTGTACGGGACCGGCTGCGCGGTCGGATGGGTGGGATCGGCCGCGAGGATCGCCTTGAGCGTCAGCTCGGCGAATGGGGCGGCGGCCTGGTACTCCTTCAGCTCGTAGGTGGACTTCCGGGTGCCGGGAGGGACGGCGGGCCAGCCGTCCGACTGCGCGACGAGCTTGACGTA
>Ga0209267_1002800_pt1 | contig 11077 bp, 10 predicted proteins | sample GraSoiAngelo_137_FD_185894 | JGI IMG/M metagenome (GOLD analysis project Ga0209267, IMG submission 185894) | Grasslands soil microbial communities from the Angelo Coastal Reserve, California, USA - 14_0929_09_30cm (SPAdes) (version 2) | ecosystem: Environmental > Terrestrial > Soil > Grasslands ... | reverse complement strand
GCGCGCTGGGGACCCGCCCGCGGCTGGTCACGCTCGGGATCGGCATCAACGACGTCGGACTGCAGATCCCCGACGACGCGTTCGCGTTGAACCTGGAGGAGACCGTGGTGCCGCTGCGCAAGCTCGGCGCGCCGATCGCGATCGCCAACATTCCGGACCTCGCGCTCGCACCGGCCGTCGCGCGCGTCGTTCCGCGCTCGCTCTACGAACGCCGCATCGAACTTTTCAACGACCACATCACCGCGACCGCGGCGCGGCATCGGCTGTCGCTGGTCGATCTCTACGCCTGGAGCCGCGAGGCGCTTCCCGGCCGTCCCAAGCTGTTCTCGCCGGACGGCTTCCACCCCAGCGCGCGCGGATACGATGTGTGGGCCGAGCGCATGTTGCCCGCCGTCCTCGCACTGCTCCGCCAGAGCGCTCCGCTCTTTCTCTGAAACCACCGCTGAAATGCGGCCACTCCTGTTGCGTAGGCCTTGGAGAAAGGCACGCAGGAGGAGACGGCCATGGGTGTCTGGAGGAACTGGTTCCCGATCGCGCTCGCGATCCTTTGGGTGCTGATGGCGGCGATGGCCGTGGTCGATTTCGCGTCGTTCAGCGCGGCGACGACGCCCCGCAAGGCCGTCGCGGCCGAGGAGAAACCGCTCCATTCGGCGCTGTCACAGCAATGTGTCTCTCCCGTCTCCGCACTTCACGACTGACCGGCACGATGAAGGGAGCGACGACCGCTACTCGCCTCTCTCGCCGTCCTTCTTGAACACCCCGGCGACCGCGGTCTTGATGGTCTCGCCGATCATGTGCTTGGCGTCCGGATCGCCCTTGAGCACCGACTTTGCGTACGCGGTTGCCTCCTTCAGAGTGACGTGAGGCGGGATCATCGGGAACTCCGGATCGACCACCGCCTCGACCAGCACCGGCCGGTCCGCCGCCAGGGCCACGTCCCAGGTCCGTCCGACGTCTTCAGGGCGGTCGACGCGCAAGCCCATGAACCCGACCGACTCCGCGTAGGAAGCGTAGGGGAAATCCGGGATCTCCTGCGACCCCTCGAACTTCGGCTCACCCGACTGCGCCCGCAGCTCCCAGGTCACCATGTTCAGGTCGCGGTTGTTCAGCACCAGGACGACGAAGCGCGGGTCCTTCCATTCCTTCCAGTATTTCTGCACGGTGATGAGCACGTTGTTGCCGTTCATCTGCATCGCCCCGTCCCCGACCAGCGCGAAGACCGGCCGATCGGGAAAGGCGAACTTCGCCGCGACGGCATACGGCATCGCCGGTCCCATCGTCGCCAGGTTGCCCGAGAGCGAGCCCATCATTCCGGCGCGGAAGTCGAGATAGCGCGCGTACCAGGTTGCCGTGCTTCCGGAGTCGGCGGTGAAGATCGCCCGCTCCGGGAGCCGCTTGTTCAGCTCGCGGTAGACGGCGGCGGGGTTGAGCGGCTTCGCCTCGACGCCCGCGTGCGCCTCCAGGATCCTTTTCCACTCGCGCATGCTGGCCTCGAGATCCTGCCGCCAGCTCCGGCTCGCCTTGCGCTTCAAATACGGGAGCAGCGCGCGCAACGTCTCCGCCGCGTCGCCGTGGAGATTGACCTCCATCGGATAGCGGATTCCGAGCATGCGCCCCTTCAGATCGATCTGGACGCCGCGCGCCTGCCCTTCCTTCGGCAAGAACTCCGAATAGGGACGCACTTCTCGGAGAGCGCGATGCGGAACGCGCGGTCGATGGCATGCCGCACCGCGGAAGGGGTGGCAACGGTGGTGACGAAATTGTGTGCCACGTCCTTGAACAGCGTCTGCAGATCGACCTCCTGCTGATAGTCGCCGCCGAGCGCGGTGGTGGCGGATTGACCCACGATCGCGACCACCGGCTGGTGATCCATGCCCGCGTCATACAGCCCGTTGAGCAGGTGGATGGCCCCCGGCCCGGAGGTGGCGAGGCACACTCCCGGCTCCCCGGTAAATTTTGCGTGCGCTCCCGCCATGAACGCGGCCAGCTCCTCGTGGCGCGCCTGGATGAAGCGCGGGCGCTCGTCGCCGGCGTGCTCGAACCCAGCCATGATCCCGTTGATGCCGTCCCCGGGATAGCCGAACACGCGCTGGACGCCCCAGGCGCGCAGCCGCTCGACCAGGAAATCGCCCACCGTCTTCGCCATGGAAAGACCTCCGCCTCAGGGTAGTTACCCTGACGCGCAGCAGACACGGGCCGACTCGGCGCTTGCCAAGTCGGCGGAGAAATGGGCAGCATCCCTCACCCTCGCGCGCTCGCAGGCGACTGAGGGACTGCGACGTCCGGTCGCTGCCGCAATCCGCAACCCCTCCACCGCGAAAATCCATCGGCTAGCAAGGCGCCGCTGCTCGGCTCGGAGCCACGTGAGAACGGAATGAGCTCTTTGTTCAAGCCCTCGTCGAACACCGCGTTCCGCCTGGCCCTGGCCGCGCTCGCGCTCCTGTTCGGCGGTGGCCTGATCGCCGGCCCGATGATCTACGTGCGGACCCCGTTCTTCACCCAGCAGCAGGATCCCGTCGACCAGCCGGTGCAGTTCGATCACCGCCACCACGTCGGCGACGAAGGCATCGACTGCCGGTACTGCCACTACCTGGTGGAGACGTCGCCCGCCGCGGGAGTGCCCCCCACCTCGCTCTGCCTCAACTGCCACGAGCAGATCTGGAACAAGAGCCCAAAGCTCGCGCCGGTGCGCGAGAGCTACTTCGCGGATCGTCCCATCGTCTGGAACAAGGTCAACAAGCTGCCCCACTTCGTCTACTTCAACCACTCGATCCACGTGCGGCAGGGCGTCGGTTGCGTCACCTGCCACGGGCGCGTGGACGAGATGGCGCAGGTGGAGAAGGCGCAGTCCCTGGCCATGGGGTGGTGCCTGGAATGCCACCGGCACCCGGAGAGGTACCTGCGTCCCCGGGATCAGATCACGAGCATGACGTACAAGCCGACGGAAGATCAGCTCGCGATCGGCAAGCAGCTGAAAGAGCAGTACCACGTCGAGACGCGCACGAGTTGCACCACATGCCATCGCTAAAGTCATTGCCGATCGCGGGCCAGCGGCAGAAGCTCTGGCGCGGCCTGGACGAGCACGGGGCGCCGCCGGCTCCCTCGCGCGAGCTGGGGGCCGCGCCGCCGCCCGATGACGCGACCTCGCGGCGCAGCGTCCTGCAGCTGCTCGGAGCGTCCGCTGCGCTGGCGTCGCTCGGTGGCTGCCTCAAGCCGCCGGACGAGAAGATCCTCCCCTACACCAGGCAACCGCCGGAGGTGACCCCCGGGAACCCGCTGCACTACGCGACCGCAGCGGTCATCGACGGCAGGGCCACCGGGCTGCTCGTCACCGCGAACGAGGGCCGGCCGACGAAGATCGAAGGCAATCCCGACCATCCGTCCAGCCGCGGCGCCGTCGGTCCCCTGGAGCAGGCCGAGCTGCTGCGGTTCTACGATCCGCAGCGCCTCGGGGTCGTGCAGCACCTCGGTCAGCCGAGCGCGTGGCGCGATTTCCTCCAGGCGACTGCGGAGAAGGCGCGCGCGCTTCGCGACAGCCGCGGCGCAGGATTGCGTTTCCTGATGGAGCCCTCCTCCTCGCCGCTGGTCGGCCGGCTGCGCCAGCGGCTGGCCGACACATATCCGCAGGCGAAATTCTCCTCCTGGAGCGCGATCCCGCTGCAGCAGATCCACGACGGCGCCCAGCTCGCGTATGGCGCGGCGTACGAGATCCGCCTCGATCTCTCCCGGGCGCGGGTGGTGCTCTCGCTCGACTCCGATCTGCTCGCGGCCTTGCCGGGGACGCTCCCCGCCATGCGGGACTGGGCGGAGAAGCGCGATCCGGCGAACGGGCGGTTGGCGCGCCTCTACGCGGTGGAGACGAACCTGACGGTGACCGGGATGAACGCCGATCATCGCCTCCGTCTGAAGCCGACGCATCTGCACCGGTTCGGGCTGGCGCTGCTGGGCCGGCTGGCGGCGCAGGTTCCGGCGCTCTCGCGCTACGCGCCGTTGCAGCAGCGTTTTCCTTTGCCGCCGGAGAGCGCGAAGTTCGCCGATGCGGTGGCGAAGGATCTGGTGGCCGCCGGCCGCGGCGCGCTCGTTTCCGTCGGACCGCGCCAGCCGCCCGTGCTGCATGCCGCCGCGCACGCCATCAACGCGGCGCTCGGGAGCGCCTGCGCGGCGGCAGCGCGCCCCGTGCTGCACGATACCAACGCCGGACCGCGGACGCTCGAGCAGCTCGTCGAGGAGATGCGCGGCGGCAAGGTCGATACCCTGGTGATCACCGCATGGAATCCCGTCTACGCGGCCCCGGCCGATCTGAACTTCGGCAAGGCGCTCTCCCAGGTGCCGTACTCCGTCTACCGATCGCTCTACCTCGACGAGACCGCCGACCGCGCGGCCTGGGTCATCCCCGCGCTGCACCCGCTCGAGAGCTGGGGCGATGCGCGCGCCCACGACGGCACGGTCACCTTCATCCAGCCGCTCATCTCCCCGCTCTATTCCGGCGCGAGCGAGGTGGAGACGCTGGCGGCGTTCCTCGGCGAGGGCGATCGCACGGCGTACACGCAGCTGCGCGCGTTCTGGCAATCGCAAAGGCCAGACGATTTCGCGCTCAATTGGGAGAAATGGTTGGCCGACGGGTTCATCGGCGGCACCGCGACCCCGCCGGAGAAGCCGGCCGTCCGCCACGACCAGATCCTTGCCGCCGCCATGCAGGTGGCGCCCGCGGATTCGAGTGCCGGGCTCGAGATCAACATCGTGCCGGACTACCGCGTCTGGGACGGGCGGTTCGCCAACGTCTCCTGGCTGCAGGAGTTGCCGGATCCGGTGACGAAGCTCACCTGGGAGAACGCCGCGCTGGTCGCGCCGGTCACCGCGCGCAAGCTCGGCCTGCGGCAGGGGGACCGCGTCGAGCTCGGGCTGCGCGGGCCACCCGCGCACGCCACGGTCTTGATCGCGCCCGGGCACGCCGAGGACGCCATCACCGCGTCGTTCGGCTACGGCCGCCGCGGCGCGGGAGAGGCGCTCTGTCGGGGCCTGGGATTCGACACCAGCCCCCTGCGCCACACCGACGCCCCCTGGTTCTCGCCCGGCCTGACCGTCACTCCCGTCGGCAAGAGAGCACGCCTCGCCCAGACGCAAGAGCACCACTCGATGGAGGGGCGCCTGATCGCGGCCACCACCACCGTCGAGAAGCTCAAGGAGACCGGGGAAGAGCTCGCCGAGAACCGCGCTCCGCTGCTCACCGCGTATCCGGGGCCCGCTTATCCCGGCTACCGCTGGGGCATGGCGATCGACTTGTCGCGCTGCACCGGATGCAGCTCCTGCATGGTGGCGTGCGTCGCCGAGAACAACATCCCGATGGTCGGCAAGGAGCAGGTCGCGCTCAGCCGCGAGATGCACTGGCTGCGCGTCGACCGCTACTTCATCGGGGACGACACCGGCAACCCGGGCGTCGTGGTGCAGCCGCTGATGTGCGTCCATTGCGAGTACGCGCCTTGCGAGTACGTGTGCCCCGTCAACGCCACCGTGCACAGCGACGAGGGGCTCAACGAGATGGTCTACAATCGCTGCGTCGGCACCCGGTACTGCTCGAACAACTGCCCGTACAAAGTGCGGCGCTTCAACTTCTTCTCGTACACCTCGGATTACACGAATACCGAGAAGATGGCCTTCAACCCCGACGTCACCGTGCGCGCGCGCGGGGTGATGGAGAAGTGCACGTATTGCGTGCAGCGCATCGAGCGGGCCCGGATCGCGACGCGGCTCCAGGATCGCCGGATCCGCGACGGCGAGATCCTCACCGCCTGCCAGCAGGCGTGCCCGAGCGGGGCGATCGTCTTCGGCGACCTGAACGATGCGAACTCGAAGGTGCGCAGGCTGCACGAAGACGAGCGCCGCTACGATCTGCTGCACGAGTTGGGAACGCGGCCGCGCACCGCGTACCTGGCGCGCGTCACCAACCCGAACCCGGAGCTTGCCTGATGGCGCAAACGGCCATCGCGTTGCCCCCGCCACTGGTCCCGCTCCCGCTGATCGAAGGCAGCCAGGACGACGGCACGCTCAACAAGTCTCTCAACGCCTACGTCTGGCAACCGCCGCAGCGGGGATGGCTCGCGCTGTTCCTGATCGGTCTGGCCGGCACCGGGGTGCTCTTCTCGGCGATCGCGATCACGATTGCGAAGGGCATCGGGATGTGGGGGAACAACATCCCGGTCGGCTGGGCGTTCGGGATCATCAACTTCGTCTGGTGGATCGGGATCGGCCACGCCGGCACGCTGATCAGCGCCATCCTCCTCCTCTTCCAGCAGAAATGGCGCACCAGCATCAACCGGTTCGCCGAAGCGATGACGCTCTTCGCCGTGATGCAGGCAGGGCTCTTCCCCATCCTGCACACTGGCCGCCCCTGGTTCGCCATCTATTGGCTCTTCCCTTACCCGAGCACCAACTCGATCTGGCCCCAGTTCAAGAGCCCCCTGATGTGGGACGTGTTCGCGGTGAGCACGTACTTCATCACCTCGCTGCTGTTCTGGTACCTGGGCTTGATCCCCGACCTGGCCTCGCTGCGCGACAGCTCGAGCAGCAAGCGCGCCCGCATCGCCTATGGCATCTTCGCGCTCGGCTGGCGGGGCAGCGCGCGGCACTGGCACCATTACAAGATCGCCTACCTGCTCCTGGCGGGCCTCGCCACGCCGCTGGTCCTCTCCGTCCACACCATCGTGTCGTGGGACTTCGCCCTGTCGATCCTCCCCGGCTGGCACACCACCATCTTCCCGCCGTACTTCGTCGCCGGCGCCGTCTTCTCCGGCTTCGCGATGGTGATGACCCTGATGATTCCAGCCCGCCGCTACATGAAGCTCAAGCACGTGATCACGGCCCGGCACCTGGAGTCGATGGCGAAGGTGATGCTCCTCACCGGCCTGATCGTCTTCTACGGCTACCTGATGGAGCACTTCGCCGCCTGGTACAGCGGCAACCTCTACGAGGAGCACGTCTTCTTCTCCACGCGCCCGCGGGGACCGTACGCCTGGGCCTACTTCACCCAGATGTTCTGCAACGTGGTGGTCCCGCAGATGTTCTGGACCCGCTGGGCGCGCCGCAACGTCTGGACGCTCTGGATCGGGTCGGTGCTGGTGAACGTCGGGATGTGGTTCGAGCGCTTCAACATCGTCGTCACCTCGTTGCATCAGGACTTCATCCCCTCGAACTGGGCGATGTACTACCCGACCTGGGTGGATTTCTCGCTGCTCTTCGGCACCATCTGCTTCTTCGGCACCTTGTTCCTCGTCTTCCTCAAGTTCATCCCCGCGGTGGCGACGAGCGAAGTGAAGGAGCTGAACCACGAGCTGCACGAAGGGATGAGAGGGATGGAAGGAGCGCACCGATGAAGCGCTTCGTTCTCGGCCAGTTCACCGAGCCCGCGGCCTGCGTCGAAGCCGTGCGCAGGTTGCGCGAAGAGGGTGTGACCGGGCTCGACGCCTACTCGCCGCGTCCGGTGCACGGCATGGACGAGGCGCTCGCGCTCCCTCGCAGCAAGGTGCCGATCGTGGCGTTCACCGGCGGAGTGCTGGGGGCCCTGGGGGGGTACACGCTGCAGTGGTACCTGAACAGCAAGGCGTACCCGATCAACGTGGGGAGCCGCCCGCCACACGGGTTCTGGACGAACATCCCCATCACCTTCGAATCAGGCGTGCTGATCGCGGTCCTCTCCATCTTCTTCGGTTCCATCTTCGGGTTCTTCGGCCTGCCCCGCACGTACCATCCGCTCTTCGAGTCCGAGCGCTTCCGCACCGCCTCCCTCGACGCCTACTGGATCAGCGCGGAGACGGGCGACGAGAACGCCGTCCCCGAGTTGGAGAAGAAATTCCGCGAAGTGGGCGCGCACAAGGTGCACAGCGTGGTGGAGAGCGTATGAGGAAGCTGCTCCTCATCGCGGCCCTCTGCGCGGCGTGCGGCGACACCACCATCGTCGATCCGATGGAGCGGCAGCCGAAGTTCAAGCCCTTCGCCGCCAACCCCCTGTACGAAGACGGCCGCGCGATGCGGCAGCCGCCGGAGGGGACGGTGCCGCGCGAAAGGCAGACTTCGAGACCGGAGATCACCACCGGCCGCGACCGTGGCGGACAGATCGTCAACGCCGTTCCCATCCCCGTCACGCGCGAGCTGTTGATGCTCGGCCGGACGAAGTTCGAGATCTACTGCGCGGTCTGTCACGGGTTGGTGGGCGACGGGATATCGCTGGTCGCCACGCAGATGTCGCTGCGGCCCCCGCCCAACCTGCACAAGCTGCGCAATCCGAGCCCTGGGCATGTCTTCCAGGTGGTGAGCGAGGGATTCGGCCTGATGGCGTCCTACGCCGTCCAGCTCACCCCGCACGACCGCTGGGCGGTGGTCGCATATCTGCAGGCGCTGCGGCGCAGCCAGGCAGCGAAGCTGGCGGACGCGCCCGCGGACATCCAGCAGAAGCTGCGCGCGGAGGCTGGTCAATGAAGCCGGGTGCGCTACCGGATACGAATCTGCCGCCCTACTCCGGCGGCCGCAGGGAGATGATCGGCGCCGCCGTCGCCGGAGCGGCAGGACTCCTGCTCACGCTGATCGGCGGGGCCTTCTCCACGCAGCGCGCGTTGCTCGCCTATCTGATCGCCTGGGTGTACTGGCTGGGGCTCGCCATCGGCGCGATCACCCTGGTGATGGGGCATCACGCGGCGGGCGCGCGCTGGAACGTGAGCATCCGCCGCTTCAGCGAGACGATCGGAGCCACCATCCCGCTCTTCGCCGTGCTCTTCATCCCCCTGCTCCTCGGCGCACGGCATGTCTGGTTCTGGGTCTCGCCGCACGAGCCCGTTGCCAAGGAGATGCACGAGCTGCTCCAGCACAAGCGGCCCTATCTGAACGTCGGTTTCTTCACCTTGCGCGCAGTGCTCTATTTCGCCGTGTGGACGGCCTACGGCTGGTTGCTGCGCGCCTGGTCGTTGCGGCAGGACGAGACCGCGGATCCGGCGTTCACCGTTCGCGCCCGCTGGTGGTCGCCCCCCGGGCTGCTCATCTTCGCAATCACCTTCACCTTCGGCGCGTTCGACTGGCTGATGTCGCTGCAGCCCACCTGGTACTCGACGATCTTCGGCCTGTACATCTACATCGGGGCCTTCGTCTCCTCCGTGGCGCTTCTCTGCCTGGTCATCACCGGGGTGCGGTCGAGCGGATCGCCGCTCGGAGCCGTGATCTCCGTCGACCAGCAGCACAACGCCGGCAAGCTGCTCTTCGCCTTCACCGTCTTCTGGGCGTACATGGCGTTCTCGCAGTACATGCTGATCTGGGCCGGCAACCTCCCCGAAGAGCTGCAGTGGATCGTGGTCCGCAGCCGCGGCGTCTGGCGGCCGGTGGGGATCCTCATCCTCGTCGGCCACTTCGTGGTCCCGTTCTTCCTCCTGCTCTCGCGAGACCTGAAGCGCAGCCCGCCCGCGCTCGGCGGCATCGCCGCCTGGATGCTGGTCATCCACTACATCGATCTGTACTGGGTGGTGATGCCCGCGGCGGACGGATCGAGCCTCGGGCTCCATTGGACGCACCTCACCGCCTTCGTCGGCGTGGGCGGTCTCGCGGTCGCCGCCGGGCTGTTTCTCTTCCGCGCCGCGCGGCCGGTGCCCGTCGGCGATCCGTTCCTGCAAGACTCACTGAGGTACGTGCAGCCATGAGCCACGAACCTTCCCACTCCACGGCGCAGATGGCTCCGCCGCCGGCGCAGGCGGAAGAAGGGATCCGCTGGTCCTACGTCATTGGCACCGGAGTCGCTTCCGTCCTGATCTTCGCGGTCGCGACGTTCGTCGTCTACCGCTACCAGGACCAGCGCGAGAAATTCCTCCAGCCCGTCGGACCGCTTCCGATCCCGGCGCAGATGGGCCAGGCGGAGATCGGGATCGTCGACCAGGTCCCCTTCGACATCGCCCGCGCGGCGCAGGCGTACCGCAAGGACGAGATCGAGCGCTTGTCGAGCTGGGGCTGGATCGATCGCAAGCAGGGCACCGTCCACATGCCGATCGATCGGGCCATGGACCTGGTGGTGCGGGAGCAGAAGAAATGATCGCCGCGCTGATCTTGCTCGCGCAGGTCGCCACGGCGCCGGACGCGCCCGTGGACGTGGTCGAGCGTCTCGGCGAGCGGGTGGCGAGCGCACCCTTCATGGACAGCGAGTCGAATCGCGTCCAGCTGCGAGACCTGACCGCCCGCGGCAAGCCGGTGGTGCTCACGCTCGTCTACTTCGACTGTCCGATGCTCTGCAGCCTGGTCCAGAAAGGCGTGATCAAGGCGATCAACGAGAGTGGGCTCCGGCTCGGCGAGGACTACTACGGGCTCACCGTCAGCTTCTCGCCCAAGGACCGCATTCCGGAGGCGCGTCTGCGCCAGGGGGGATATCTCCAGACGCTGCGCAACGCCGGGAAGGCCTATCCGGCGCACTGGCCGTTTCTCACCGGCGGTGACACGGCGATCCGCGTGCTCGCGGACTCGCTCGGGTTTCGCTACCGCTACGACAAGGAGTCGGAGCAGTACGAGCATCCGGCGGTGAGCATGGTCCTTGGCCCGGACGGCAGGATCTCCCGCTACCTGTACGGCGTGGAGTTTTCCCCGCGAGAGCTGCGGCTGGCGGTCGTGGAAGCTTCGCAGGGCAAGGTGGGGACGGCGTTCGACCGGGTGATCCTGCGCTGCTTCAAGTACGATCCTGCCTCGCGCAAGTACCACTTCTACGTGATGGGGGCGTTGCGCCTCGGATCCGGCGCGTTCGCGGTGGCGCTGGCCGTACTCCTCGGCGCGCTCTGGTGGCGCGAGATCCGCCGGCAAGGGCGCAGGGCGCACACGGGGAAGAGCGCTGCCGGGGAGCTCGTACGACACGCTTCCGCTGCGGTGTCATCGCAGGTGGCCTCGAAAGGCGGGCCGGGATGAACGAGGTCCTGCGCAGGCTGCTCTTCCTGCCCGAGCAGGCGTCCACGTTCGCGCGCGACGTCGACCGGCTGCACTACTTCGTCATCATCACCACGTTCATCATGTCCACCGCGGTGGGGCTGACCGCCATCTTCTTCTTCGTGCGCTACCGCCGCCG
>Ga0209267_1002793_pt1 | contig 11098 bp, 5 predicted proteins | sample GraSoiAngelo_137_FD_185894 | JGI IMG/M metagenome (GOLD analysis project Ga0209267, IMG submission 185894) | Grasslands soil microbial communities from the Angelo Coastal Reserve, California, USA - 14_0929_09_30cm (SPAdes) (version 2) | ecosystem: Environmental > Terrestrial > Soil > Grasslands ... | reverse complement strand
GGCGTTCGCGGCCGGTCGTCTGGCAGGCAACGAGCGCGAGCAGCCCGACGAGCAGCAGCCGGGTGTGTCGCGCGAAGCCGGCGGGTTTCACCCCGCGTGGCGTTAGGGGGCCGACTTGGTCCAGATGGCGATGACGCCGCAGCCGGAGTTGCTCCCTTGAAACTCGCCCGGCGTCTCGGACGAACCACGATAAATCTCGACGCCCTTGACGTCCTGCGGCGGCGTGAGCCGTGCGAAGTAGGAGGACGACTCGTTGCCGTCGAGGTAATACTGCGGGTAGCACCCCGGTGGCGACCGGACCATCTTGGCGACGCATTCGTTCGAAATGCACACCTGCTTGACGCCGCGCACCGTGGCGAGGACGTCCACCAACGAGGCGGTGTTGGCGCGCTCGATGCGCTCCTGGGTCAGGAACGCTCCCATGCCCGACTGGCGCCGCCGCTCGAAGTCCGCGAAGCGGCGTACGGACAGGGGCCCCTTCCCTTTGACCACGACCTCGGGGAGCTCGTAGGGAAGGCGTTCCAGTTCGAAGTGGTGCGTCAGCACCTGATGCGGCTTGAGAGGCGCGCGCCACGTGCCGGGGGCAAACCCGACCGCGCGGATCTCGATCATGAAAACCCCGGCGTCCAGATCGGTGAAGGCAAACCGTCCGACTGAGTCGGTGGTCGTGGCGAACGCCGTACCGGCGAGATAGACCTGGGCCCGCGTGATGGGCTCGTGCGTGTCCTGGGCTTCGAGCTCGCCGATGATGGCACTGGAGTCGGTGTGTGGCGCCGCCGCCGCTTGTCCCAGCCCGGGGGTGGCCGCCGCCGGAGCGACGCTGAGCCACAGGTAGCCGAGGCACAAGTAGGGGAAGCCGAGCGGGAGGGCCGCCCGGGACCGAGGGAGCGGGGGGTGATTCGTGGCCATAGGCTTGGGCTTGCTGAGCTTACCGCTAAGGTAACGCCGCATTCCGGGGCCCGAAAGCCCGCCCCGGGAGTGGTATTGCGGACTTCCCGGGGGGGATGCAGTATAGACTCGCATGCCCCAAGCTCGAGCCGTTAGGGATTCGAGCGGGGGATTGGTGTTCATTTCCCAGATGGGAGGGAACCATCATGATGCATCGTACGTTCGGCCTAGCCGTGTGTGCCGGCGCGCTGCTCGCGTTGCTGAGCGCCGTGTCGGGCGACGCACAGGCGCAATCCGCGGTGATCACCGGGAAGGTCACGGGCAGGGGAGGCGAAGCTCTCGGGGGCGCTACCGTCCTCGTCGAGGGGCTCGGCATCTCCGCCGGGACCGCCCAATCCGGCACTTACACCCTCACCGTCCCGGCAGATAAAGCCAAGGGACAGACCGTGACGCTGCGTGCGCGCTACATCGGATACCAAGCCGGCACGAAGCAGATCACGCTCACGCCGGGCACGCAGACGCAGGACTTCGAGCTCAAGTTCGATCCGATGACCCTCGATGTGGTCGTCGTGACCGGTACGGCGGGAGGGACCGAGCTCAAGAAGGTCCCGTTCGCCGTGAGCCAAGTGGACCGCTCCCAGCTGCAGGAGGCGCCGGCGGTGTCGGCCCTAGGGTCACTCGAAGGTAAGGTGGCCGGGGTACGGCTGATCGACGCGAGCGGCGCGCCTGGCGGCGAGCCGGTCATCCGCCTGCGCTCCGCGACCGCGCTCACCAGTAAGTCGGCCTGCACCAGCCAACCCTGCCCATCCACCAATGTGTCGGGTCCGCTGATCATCGTCGATGGCACCATCACGCGGCACGGGCTCGCCGACATCAACTCGCAGGACATCGATCGCGTAGAGCTCGTGAAGGGAGCCGCGGCGTCGTCGCTGTATGGCTCCGATGCCGCGAACGGCGTGATCCAGATCTTCACGAAGCGCGGTGACAAGCTCGCGGACGGCCGGCTCGCCGTGACGGTCCGGAACGAGTACGGCCAGTCGGTCCGCCCGAAGACGATCCCGGTTTCGCTGGCGCACCCGTACCTGGTCGACACGATCGGGACGTACACCGACGGGGCCGGCAACGTGGTCCATAACGGGGATTTCATCGCCGCGAACGGCGATTTTATCGGTCCCCTCGACCTGCCGAGCATCAAGCCTAGCGGGATCGCCGACGTGCCCTACACGGCCTACAACCGGCCGGTATACGACGCGCAGACGGCGCTGTTGACGCACGGCGCGTTCTACACCAACTACATCTCGATCGGACAACGGCGCGCCAACACGAATTACAACGTGTCGTTCGAGAACACGAAGCAGGACGGCGTCCTCAGGATCCTCAACGGGTACAACCGGCAGAACTTCCGGTTGAACGTGGATCAGCAGTTGACGCCGAGGATGGACCTGTCGGTGGGCGGCTTCTTCGGCAAGTCGACCAACAACAAGGTCGCCGAGGGCCCGGGGGCGCCGTTCTTCGCGGTGACGTTCATCGAGCCGTACATCAACCTGTTCGCCCCGAACCCGGACGGCACGCCGTACGCGGCGGTGATCCCGCACCAATTGCCCAACGCCGCCAACCCCTTGTACACGCTGGCGAACGAGCACCTGACCACCGATCGCACGCGGATCACGGGGTATGCCAAGGCGACCTACCGGATTTTCGACTGGCTGTCGCTCGAAGGCAACTACAACTACGACGAGGAATCGTCGAATTTCACGGACGAGACGCCCAAGAATTTCTTGAACTCGTCCGGCGCCCCGACGACGGGCCAGCTGGTGAAGATCGACAGCGGCGGCCGGACCTTCAACACCGGCGTCACACTCACGAGCACGCGGAACTTGAACTTGGGCGGCGTGCGGATTCGCAACACCACTAAGGCCGCGTATATCTACGAAGATCAGACGGCGCGGAGCTTGGGTGATACGGGGAAGGCGTTTACGGTCGTGGCCACACCCGAGTTCAACGCGGTCGATTTCAGTACGCTAGCGCCCTTTTCCCACAATCTCACGATCCGCAACAAGAACTACTACGTCGTCTCGAACTTCGACATCAATGATCGCTACATTCTGGACGGCCTGGTGCGGTGGGACGGGTCATCGCTGTTCGGCCCGGAGAGCCGGTGGCAGACGTACTACCGGGCGTCGGGGGCGTACCGTCTCTCGCAAGACTTCCACATCAACGGGATCGACGAGTTCAAGCTGCGGGCGTCCTACGGGACCGCGGGGCTGCGTCCCAGCTTCTCGGCGCAGTATGAGACGTTCGCCAACGTGGGAGGCAAGCTCACCAAGGTCACGCTCGGTAACACCGCGCTCAAACCGGCCCACTCGGGCGAGCTGGAGCTTGGAGCGAACGTCGACTTCTTGTCGCGCTTCTCGCTCGACTACTCTTACTCCCGGAAGAACACCACCGACCAGATCATCCTGGTGCCCCTCTCGGCCGCCGCCGGCTACCGATACCAGTGGCAGAACGCGGCGTCGCTGCTCGGGAAGACCCACGAGCTGTCGTTGCGGGTGATTCTCGCGGACCGCCCGGAGCTGTCATGGCAGTTCAACGTGGCGGCCGACCGGACGCGCCAATATATCACCTCGCTCAACCCGGCGCCGTTCCTGACGGGGCCGAGCTACGCCGGCAGCACAGACGTCACGCAGATTTTCAAGATCGCCCCGGGTGAGACGTTCGGGGTTATGTACGGGACCAGGATCGTCCGCAGCATCAACGAGCTGTACGACGATCCCAGCAAGTCGCCGGCGTGTCCCGGGACCTGGTGTCCGGACAGCCTGATTGTCAACGAGGACGGCTACGTGGTGCGGAAGAGCGGCTACCACACCGCGAACGAGAAATTCCTCACGTACGTGGACAAGAGCGGGAGCCCGAGCGTCAAGATCGGGGACGTCAACCCCGACTTCAACGCGAGCTTCACGTCGAACGTGCGGTTCAAGAGTTTCACCGCCTACGTGCTGGTGGACTGGGTGCAGGGCGGGAGCATCTACAACGGCACGCGGCAATGGCCGTTCTTCGAGTATCGCGACCGCCTGTACGACCAGACAAACAGGGCGGAGGTGAATTGCGCCGGCAATCTCGACCCGCATTGCCCCTACAGCACCGGCAAGAAGCCGATTGCCTACTACCAGGGCCTGTACAACGGCATCAACCCCATCGACTACTTCGTCGAATCGGGCACGTACGTGAAGATCAAGGAGTTGAACGTCAGTTACACCATCGGCCACGGCACGCTCGAGAAGCTTGGCTGGGGCGTCAACAGCCTGCGGATCGGCGTGATCGGGCGCAATCTCTTTACCTTCACCAAGTACTCCGGATACGATCCCGAGGTGGCCGGGCTGTCGGGCGACCCGTACTCGTTCCGGTTTGACGGATTCTCGTATCCCAACTTCCGGACGTTTACCGGCTTCATGGAGATCAACTTCTGACCCGCGAACCGAACTCTGAGGAGACTACTGCTATGCGTATCAGCAAGCGAATCCCGGAGATCGTGGGCCTCGTTGCCTTGGTCTTCGTGGGGGCGTGTGACACGCTCAATATTGCGAACCCGAACGATCCGGACCGCCGGCGCGCGCTCGGGGACGCGAACAGCATTCCCAGCATCGCGCAGGGCGCGTTCCAGACGTGGTATCTCACCTCGCAAGGTGGCTTCGGGGAGGATCAGTATCCGGCCTTGACCATGTCGGTCATGGCGCGGAGCCACGTGGCGATGTGGAACAACTACCACATCCGCTACTATACCGGATGTACCACCGACTGGGCGGCGGGCGGGTATCCCGCGGGGACCTGTGGCAACCTGACCGAGGGCCCGGCGTACCCGCGAGCGGCGTGGGCGAACAGTCTTGCGGCGGCGGAGCGGACCCAGATCGAGGCCATGTGGTACGGGTACTATGCGTCTCTGTCGTCGGCCAACGATGCATTGACCGCGATCCGGACGATTGGCCTAGACGTGCCCGGCGCGCACATGGTGGAGACGATGTCGGTCCTCACGCAAGCGTTGGCGCTGAGCGGTATTGCCTTGAACTATGACCAGGGGTTCATCGTCGATTACAACACCGATCTCAATTCGCTCACGCTCTCCAACCGGACCCAAGTCCGGGATGCCGCGCTCGCGAAGTTCGACGAAGCGATCACCCTGGCGGCCGCCGACAGCTTCCTCGTTCCGGGCGGGGATTGGTTCGGTGGGCCCGCGGTCGAGTACACGAACGTCAGCGTCGCGCAGATCGCGAACACGATGGCGGCGCGGCTGCTGGCGTATTTCCCCCGCAATGCTGCCGAAAACGCGACGGTAGACTGGGCTCGCGTGGCCGGCTACGCATCCAAGGGGATCAGCTCCGGGGCGTCGCCGTTCAACCTGACCTTCCACCAGGATGCCTGCACGTCGTGGTGCGACTTCCTCAAGGTCTGGAGCAACGACATGACCACGATGCGGGTGCATACCCGCGTCGCCCACATGATGGATCCCGCCAGCCAACCGGATCCCTGGGATGTCAGCCTCAATCACAATCCCAGCTCGCCCGACAAGCGGTTGGGGGACGGGACCTCCCGCGAGCCGGTGGCGTACGACACACTCATCCTGCGGGCCTATCCGGACACGAACTGCAAGAAGCCGGTCGGCTGTACGGGCGGATCAGACTTCGTCTGGACCCACACGAAGGAGTTTGGAAACAAGACGCGTGGCGCCTGGCACCAGAGTGCCGTGGGACAGGTCCGGTACGACAGCCTGACCACGTGCGGCGACAATCCTCAGGGCGCAAGCACGGGGGCAGGAGACGCCCCGATGGTGCTCGCGGCGGAGAACGATCTGATTTGGGCGGAAGCCCTGATTCGGGGACCCGCCAACCTCGCCCTCGCGGCCACGCTCATCAATCACACTCGCGTCGGTCGCGGTGGCCTCCCGGCCGCCACGGCGGGGGACCCCAATCTGTTGCAGGAGCTCCAGTATGAGCAGGACGTCGAGCTGATTGGTTCGAACATTGCTCCCTTCTATAACCAGCGGAGGATCGACAACCTCGAGCCGTTGACGCCGCACGAGATGCCGGTACCCGCGCAGGAGCTCGGCGTGCTGAAGCTTTGTAGCGGCACGTGTTACACGTGGGGCGGCAGCAGCCCACCCAACAGCAGCGCGGCCGCTCCGGGGTCGAGCGCCGCAGTCCTGATGCAGAGGGCGCCGCAGATCTGGACGCAGATGTATCAGGGGCGGCAAGCTTCCATGCGCGCGAGCCGGCTGCTGAGGAGCCTGCAATAGCGCGGCAGCGGGAGGTTCCTGTGGACCAGCGCGTCCCCCCCGGGCGATGTATCGCTGCGGGGGGGGACGACGGGAGCCCGACACAACAACTGAAGGGAGCAATGCATGAAGCGGGTACTTGTTGGGGTGGTCGCTGCTACGGCGATTTTCGCTGCGTGTAGCAATGACAACACGACTTCAACACCACCAGTCGTCGCCTCGGTGACGATGGTGCCGACAGCGTATCGTTTGCACGTGAGCGCTGATACGACATGGGTCCTGAATCCGTTCCAGGTCGCGGCCGTGCTGAAAGACGCCGCCGGCAACGTGCTGTCTGTCATCCAGACGGGTCAGACGGTGGACTGGACGAGCAGCGCCCCCAGCGTGGGGACGGTGGCCCAGTCCGGCTTGGTAACGGCTGTGGCGCCAGGGTCGACGACGATCACGGCCGCGATCGAGGGCAAGAGCGGTACCTCGGATATCGCGGTAACGACGGTATCCCTGGCCTCAGTGAGCGTGAGCCCTTCTCCAGACAGTGTGAACGTGGGGAGCTCGGTGACGCTCAAAGCGTGGCCCATAGACGCGACCGGGGACACCCTTGTGCAGAAGAGAACCACCTGGACGAGCAGCGACACTTTGGTGGCGAAAGTGACCAACGCCGACAGCGTGGGCGTTGCAACGGGCAGAAACGGCGTGATAAAGGGCATCGCCGCCGGTACGGTGACGATCACCGCCACGGTCGCAGGCGTCAGTGGGACGGGTTCAATGAAGGTGAAGCCGTGAAGCTTGTGAGATAGCCTGCGGGCGTTCCCTTTTCGACAGGCGCGTCGTTTCCCGACGCGCCTGTTCATTTGCGGCCTGGCGCTGATCGCCACTGGCGCCTGCCGCCAGGCGGCGCGCGGCCCTCAATGGCAAGCTGAGCCCGGCTACCGCTGGCGCCCGCTGAGCGTATCGACCCGGGGCGGGCCCGGCTTCGCCGAGCTGCTCCCGTCCCGCACCGGCATTGGATTCACCAACACCATCACGCTCGACAGCGCCCTCTGGAACCGCCACCTGGCGCAGGGCGGCGGCGTGGCGCTGGGGGACGTGGATGGAGACGGCCGCCCCGACATCTACCTCACCAGCAACCAGGGCTCGAATGCGCTGTACCGCAACCTGGGCGATTGGCGCTTCGAAGACATCACGGCCTCGGCGGGCGTCGCGATGACCGGCCGCCACTCGACCGGCGCTGTCTTCGCCGACGTCGACGGCGACGGCGACCTGGACCTCCTGGTCAGCACGCTCGGCGGGGGAGTGGCGTTGTTCCTCAACGACGGCCACGGCGTGTTCACCGAACGCACCGTCCAGGCCGGGCTCGGCGCCCCCAGCGGCAGCATGACCATGACGCTGACCGATGTGGACGGCGACGGCCACCTCGACCTGTACGTCGCCAACTACAAGACGCGGTCCGCGATGGACATCTATCCGCCGCAGGAGCGCTCCTTCAATCAGGTGGTCCGCGAGGTCGGCCCGCATCGCTTCGAGGTCGTCCCCAAGTTCCGGAAAGACTATCGAGTGGTCGACCGTCCCGAATACAATCTCGTGTCGATGCAGCAACGCGCCGACCCGGACGCCTTCTATCTGAACGACGGCACCGGGCGCTTCACCCTCGTCCCGTGGACCTCGGGCCGCTTCCGCGACGAGGCCGGCAAGCCGCTGATCGCCGCGCCGGAGTACTTCGGGCTATCGGCCAAGTTCACCGACATCGACGGCGATGGCGCGCCCGATCTGTACGTGTGCGACGACTTCGAGGACCCGGACATGTTCTGGCTCAACGACGGCACGGGGACGTTTCGTGCTGTGCCGCGCCTCGCGGTCCGCAACACCAGCAATTCCTCGATGGCGGTCGATTTCTCGGACGTGGATCGAGACGGCAACGTGGATATCTTGGTGGTCGATATGCTCGGTCGCGGGCCGCGCCGCAAGACCCAAGTCCCCACCCACACGCCGTTGCCCAAGCTGGTCGGACAGATCGACGACCGCCCCCAGTGGCAGCGCAACACGTTGCTGTGGAACCGAGGGGACGGGACGTTCGCGCAGATCGCCGGCTACGCAGGGATCGAGGCATCCGACTGGTCGTGGGACGCCCTGTTCCTCGACGTCGACCTGGACGGGTACGAGGACGTTCTGGCCACCACGGGCCACCTGTGGGACGTGATGGACGCGGATACGTGGGAGCGTATTCGGGCCACGTTCACCGGGCTCGAGTGGCGTCGCGAGCTCGCGTTGTTCCCGAAGCTGGCCACGAAGAACGTGGCCTTTCGCAACAACGGGGACCTCACATTCAGCGATGCCGGCGCCAGGTGGGGCTTTGCCGGCGCGGATGCCATCTCGCACGGTATGGCGACCGCGGACCTGGACGGCGATGGCGCGCTGGACGTGGTCGTCAACCGCCTGGACGGGCCCGCCGCGGTGTTCCAGAACCTCGTGAGCGCCCCCCGGGTGGCGGTGCGGCTCCGCGGGCGGGCACCCAACACGTCGGGCGCCGGCTCCAAGATCCGGGTGCTGGGAGGACCGGTGCCGGTGCAGCAGAAGGAGGTCGTGCTCGGCGGGACGTACCTGTCGGGATCGGATCCGCTCTACACGTTCGCCACCGGCACGGCCCAGGACCTGACCATCGAGGTCGACTGGCGGCGCGGCGGGCACACGGTGATTCACGGGGTCAAGCCGAATCGCGAGTACGAGATCAGCGAGCCGCCAAACTCCTCGGTCCTGCGCTCGGAATCACTGCGGGTCGCGCCTGCCCGAGCCCCCAACCCCGAGCCCCCGGCCCCATGGTTCCGCGACGTGTCGGCCCAGCTCGGTCACCGCCACGTCGAGACGCCGTTCAATGACTGGGCCCGGCAGCCGCTCTTGCCGCAGGCGCTCAGCCAGCTCGGGCCGGGCGTCTCGTGGTACGACGTGGACGGCGACGGTGCCGAGGACTTGTTGATCACCTCGGGACGGGGCGGCACGGTGGCGTACTACCGCAACGTCCATGGCCGGCTCGTGCGAGTCGATCTCCACCTCCCTCCCGCGCGCTACGACGAGACGACCGTTCTGCCCCTGCCCGACGGCAAGGGCGGGAGCACGCTGCTCGTGGGGCAGTCCAACTACGAGTCGCAGACGCCATCCGAGGCCGTCGCCGTACCGTCGGTGATTGCGATCGCGCCGTCCGGCGGCGGGGGGGGGGGCCGCGTGACGCCCGTCGTGGCCGGCGACGTCGGGAGTGTGGGACCGCTCGCGGTGGCGGACGTGGACGGGGACGGAAGCTTGGACCTGTTCGTGGGCGGTCGGGTGGCGCCGGGTGTCTACCCTGCAGCCGTGTCGTCGCGGCTGTTCCGGAACGAGGGCGGGCGGTTCGTCCTGGACACGGCCAATAGCCGCTTGTTCGCGAACATCGGGCTGATTTCGGCGGCCGTTTTCTCCGACGTGAACGGGGACGGCTGGCCGGATCTGATCCTGGCGCCGGAGTGGGGATCGCTCGAGCTGTTCCTCAACGACCACGGGCGCTTCCGTGACGCCACCGCCGAATACCAACTGGACCGGGTCATCGGTCGGTGGAACGGCGTGACCACGGGCGACCTGGACGGCGACGGCCGGCTCGACATCGTCGCGACCAGCTGGGGCCGCAACACGAAAGCTCGAGTGGATCCTGACCATCCCTTGCTGCTCTACTACGGGGACTTCACCGGGTCACGCCGCTGGGACGTAATCGAAGCACAGTATGACGACCGCTTGCGCGCCGTCGCCCCGCTCACCTCGCTGGGCCAATTGATGGCCGCGCTGCCGGCAGTGCGCCTCAGCACGCGCACGTACGCCGCGTACGCCAATGCGACGCTCGAGCACGTGCTGGGCCCCGCGTTCAGCGCAGCCAAACACCTCGAAGCGCGAACGCTCGACCATTATGTATTTCTCAATCGCGGCGGCACCTTCGAGGCCAGGCCGCTTCCCGCGGAAGCACAGTTTGCGCCCGCGTTCTACGCGGGCGTGGCCGACCTGGACGGCGACGGCCATGAGGACGTGTTCCTCGCACAGAATTTCTTCCCGACCGACCTCGCCACGCCGCGCTACGACGCGGGTCGCGGGCTGGTGCTGCGCGGCACGGGCGACGGGACGCTCGAGCCGGTGCCGGGCCAAGTCTCCGGCATCCTGGTGTACGGCGATCAACGGGGCGCGGCCCTCGCGGACTACGATGGGGACGGCCGTATCGATCTCGTGGTGTCGCAGAACGGCGCGGAGACCAAATTGTATCACAACGAGCGGGCCCGGCCGGGGCTGCGCGTGCGCCTGATGGACGGGCCCCTCAATCCGCATGGGATCGGTGCGGTGCTGCGTGTGGTGTACGAGGGATCCCGCGGGCCCGCGCGGGAAGTGCACGGCGGCTCAGGCTATTGGTCCGAGGACGGGGCCATCCAGGTGCTCGGGCTGGAGCAGGGGAAGGTGCCCGTGTCCGTGTGGGTCCGGTGGCCGGGCGGCACCGAGACAGTCACGCCGCTGGCGCAGGGCGAGCGGGAGATCACCATTCGCCGTCGAGCGGCACCGTAGCTAGTGGCAGATCGTCGTACTGGTGACCAGCGGTACGACGAAGCTTCCCGTGACCGAGAGTTCCCCGAGGGGATCGGTATAGAGATCGGTCCGTTGCGCCGTAAAGTGGAAATGTCCGCTCAAAGCCTGACCGTGGGGAATGGGGACGATGCGCAACGCGCCCAGCGTGCCTCCCGGCCGCGAGTAGCTGACGATCCGGTTCGGCGCCAACCAGAACGCCCACGAGCGCGGCGGCGAGCATTCAGCCACGAATCCATGCGAGCTGGTTTGATCTTCGCCGGGGTTGAGGGAGTCGATCGCGAACGTGGTGTCGGCGCTGATCACCGAGTCCGGCAGGGTGATCTCGACGCGCTGCAACGTGGAGCCGGAGGGGGCGTA
>Ga0209267_1002791_pt1 | contig 11104 bp, 10 predicted proteins | sample GraSoiAngelo_137_FD_185894 | JGI IMG/M metagenome (GOLD analysis project Ga0209267, IMG submission 185894) | Grasslands soil microbial communities from the Angelo Coastal Reserve, California, USA - 14_0929_09_30cm (SPAdes) (version 2) | ecosystem: Environmental > Terrestrial > Soil > Grasslands ... | reverse complement strand
TAAATGGCCGCAGCTCGACTGGTGGAAAAATAGAGAATTTACTCAGAACCTTGATTGATTCGGCGAATTGCGCGTGCTCAATACCGATCGCAAATGGATGGTGCATCAACTCTTAAGATTGGTTGCACTTGCCGGGCGATACAGCGGAGTGTGGTGTATTCCGCGGAGCAACATCTTATCTCATCTGCTGTGCCAACGAAGAATCTCAAGCGCGAGATAAGACGCACCATCTCTTTGACTTGCTCGAGAGTCTTTCATCTGGATCACGGAGTCCACTGGAGTAAAGGAGATTTGAAATGCGGGATCGAACACGTGCGGAAAGCGCTTTCTGATTTCGCCAAGATCAGCTTTCATCCTGGCTGGATACCAGACCGTTTTCAAGATGTGGATGATTGGAAATTTTCATTTGTCCATATCGACGCGGACTGGCCGGAGCCAACGAGTGAGAGTCTGGCATTTTCTGCCCGCGCATCGAAGCAGGCGGAATCATCGTTTGCGATGACTATGGTCAAAGCCCTTCTCCTGGAGCTACGCACGCGGTCGATCATTTTCTGGCAGATAAACCGGAGAAGATGCTGATGCTTCCGGAGGGAGGCGGGTTCTTGATTGTGAAAGTGCCAACGGCAAGCCCCGCCCGGTTGGAGCAAAGAATAGCAATCCGCTGATATTGCTCTGTGGTCCTAGCGCTCCCAATCGGAGAGATCTCGGTCGAGAATTCGGGATAATGCCCGCGTGTCGTCACGATAAAAGTCCAGCAATTGCGTTCGGGTCGCTTCCTTAATCCGAGTCGGTGTAAATGATTTGAGATTTCGCTGCTGAACCCAATCGTGCAAACGGTACAGCTTTAATTTCCAAAACCAGGCCTGCGGGGTGCGCCCGGACGTGTGCTTCTGAAGAAAATGTCGAGCTCGATTCATAGCCCCCATCAGCGCTTTGGAGCGGGGAATTTTCCGCTCGTTGACGCGCCGGTTCAGACTGGGGGGGACGAAATCGGGCGCCACGCCGAGAAACGAAAAACACTGCTGCAGTACTGCTCTGGCGTCTCGCTGAATGTCGTCGAAGAGCAGAAAAAGACATTGCTCGCGCGGAAAAACCTTAAGGAATTCCTGCACATGAAGATGGTACAATCCTATCCGACGAACTTCGGGGTAGTCCTTGAGAAAGCCTTCCATCGTCTCGGGTAGAAGAGATTCCTTGGCGATCTGGTAATAGAATGATGTCAGCGCGTCCACGGGGTGACGAAACGAAAAGATGAGGCGGCATTTGGGATTGTGATCAAAAATCAGGTGCGGAGAGCGCGCGTCGCAAAGATAATTGGGGGAAAACTCACCGAGCCGTTGCCCCGGCTTGTAGTGGACAAAGCGGTCGGCCAGCCACTTTGCTCCCAGACTGGCAGGGACCGGAAACTCCGGCCAAATCATATTTTCACAGAAGTAGTTAAGGCAGGTTGGCTCCGCCATGCAGAGTTCCGGGTGTTCGCTCAGGCAGGTAGCCAGCCAGGAGGTTCCGCATTTCGGGGCACCCACTCCGATAAAATCGATCTTGAGATCGTCTACGTTCATTTCCCGATTTGATTGCGCGGCAGCCGAAGCAGAGCTGTCGGCTCGTTAGGCAATGTGCAACAAATCTATCACATTGATTTCTGGAACGCGTTATGCGCTGCGCGAAGGTTCAAAATGCAGTAAGGCAAATACGCAATCGAAGAAGCGGCAGCAGCGCCGACCGCGCCCCAGATCGGAATCAGCCACCAGTTCAACAACACGTTAGCAATGATGGTCAACCCGGCGTTCGCGAAACGCTGCCAAGCCAGACCTCGGTAAACCATCAGATTGCCACTGTATATCGTTGCAGCATTGAATATGGCGAAGGGAATTAGCACCAGGAGTGGTCTGGAAGCAGCATGGTATTCCGGCCGAAAGAACAGGTTCATCCCCCAGAGTGCAAAGGCCGCCACTCCTACACAGGCCAGTAAGTATATCCCCGCAATGCCGCCCAGAATTTGATAATAGAGCCCGCGTTGGGACAAGGCCGTTTCTTCATTGAACCGCGCCAAACCAGGAATTGCGCCCATGCTGAAAGCCAGAGAAAGATGGGGAAGGAACATGACGACTTGTTTGGCTGCAGCGTAAATCCCTGTCTCGTAATTAGTGCCCAAATTTTTTAGCATGATTGTATCAATTTCGAGCGAGATGAAGCCCGCAATGGACATGAGGAAAGTGGGAAAGCTATATAGATAAACCTCGCGCATTTTCCGGGGCGGCGCTGGGGAAGCAAAGATACCCGGAATCGTCCCAAGGGTCAGGATAACGCCCACGACGAAAGCGACAGCGACGGCAATGGTGAAGGCGGTAACAATGGCGAGAAACCTGTCTCCGCCGCGAAAGAGCGCGATTACCAGAATCAGCTTTGAGCCGTGCTCCAGGGCATTGATTACGAACGTAAAGCGTAAACGGTGCAGCGCCTCGAAAAGATACTTGAAGTACTCCATGATGGAGTAGAGGGCGATGAGCAGGAGGCTGCGCTGCATTAGCGCGAGATAGGACGGCTGCCCTAACAGATCGAGCAGCGGGCGGATCAGAAGCGCGATCGCGAAAGTGAAAAAGAAACTGGTTATCAGGCGGAGCGCGAATGTCAGCCGCACGATTCCGCCTAATTCATCCGTATCTCGCGCTGCCGAAATATAGCGTTTGACGGCGATATTCACACCTTGGTCGGAGATGAGGAGGATAATGTTGAGGAGAGCGAGAAATGCCGACCAATTGCCCCAAACGCCCACGGTCATTTTGTGGGTGAGGTAATAAATGAGACCGTAGTAGAAGAAAAAAGCCGCGCCTTTTGCGGCCATGGCCCAGAAGGTTTCCTTTGCGTATTTCCCGGCCGTGGCCATCAGGCGCGCTTGGAATCGACCAACGAAAGAAAAAGTTGCTCGTAAGCTTCAATCATCCGCGCCATCCCAAATCGCTCCAACACATCACGATGAGCCTTTTCGCCCAGTTGATGCGCGAGATCTGAGTCTTCCATCAGTTCGCGAATTCTTTGGGCAAAGGCATCAACATCGCCGGGTGGAAGGAGGTAGCCGCTCACACCCTCTTCAATCAGTTCGCAAGTGCCATCCACCGCGGAAGCGACGACAGGCAACCCCATGGCCATTGCCTCCATGACTGCATTTGGCATTCCTTCAAAATCCGATGTGTGGACAAATACGTCCATAGCCGCGAGCCATGTTTCAACCTCTGGCCGTGCACCTAACCAGATTACTCGATCTCTCAGGCCCAATTCGTCCGCCAGAACTAACAATTTCTGACGCTCTGGGCCGTCGCCCACGACGAGAGCCTTCCACCGGTGAAGCGCGGATAGCTTGGCAAGAGCACGCAGGAAGAGCGAAAGATTTTTCTGAGGGTAAAGTCGTACTACGGTGCCGAGCAGGACAGTTTTTGGCCCAAGGCCTAGTTGCCGCCGAGAATCAGTGCGTAGTGCGCCACTTCGGGTCCGCAAATCCTCTACTCCGTTTGGAATGATCACGATTTGATCTTCCCGAACGCCTTCTTTTTCACGGGCGTGATTTACAATCTGACCGCTGTTAAAAATAACCTTGTCGGCCCATCGCACCGTCTTTCGATCAAGCCAACGCTGCCAGGCGGGCTTGGCAAGGTTGCGCACCTGGATTGAAGTCACCAGCAAACGGCAGCCGGCAAGTCGAGCGGCCGGGCGTCCCAGGGTGTCAGCAAAATCCAGCATTGTCATTACCACGTCAGGCCTTGTCTTCTTTAGTATCGCGACCAAGCGCCACCAGCCAGCACCACCTAACAAGAGCGCAGATTTTCCGATATAAGTTACGGCGCATCTGGCCGAGGAAAGAGCTTGTTCAATATCAGAATCTCGAGCTTTATTCAAAACAATCACCCGTTGGACGTGGCCGCGATTGGATAAGCCGCGCGCGAGGTATGTGAGGAAGCGTTGGGCGCCGTGCCGTCGCAACGAGTCTACGATGAAAATAATTTTCATCAGCCTGTGCGCAATTTCTCTTCTGAGTGGGTCATTGCGTGGCAGCGGCAATACGCGAGGCGCGCTCGAGAGATGCAACCGGTTGCATACGGAAGACAAACTCATTGCAGCCGATGGGAACTGGTCCTGGGATAATCCGTTCCAATCTAAAACCAAGCCCCCTGAGGAGCCTATTCACTTCTGCAGTCGTGGCGCACTCATAGGTGTAACCAGCTACCCAGTCGATGACATCATAATAAAAATCCATGCCTCGAGCTTGACGTAACGGAGGGCGGCCTGTGACGAACCATTTCGCCACGTAAATGACGGGATAGAAAATTCAGACAAAGCAGATGTTGAATCGCCGCAGAACTTTTGTTGTAAAACCACTTCACGATCCTCCAAGCGGGGCTGGACCAATGCCGGGCATAAATTGCGACGGTAAAATAACCGTGCGGCGCGACTAATGAGGCAGCGTTACAAATTGCGCGCTTCATTGCGCCCGTGTGGTGGAGGACGCCCCATGAGTGAACGATTTGGTATGCTCGCGTAATTGGATCTGGTGATTTGGCGCGCAATGATTCGACAACGGCTTCATCAAGGATCGAGCCGATAACAATCGGAATGGTCCGGTCGGACAGATCGGGGAAAAGGCGTTGTTGGTTTGCCTGCGGAATTTCTTCACAGATCGGATTGACGTCGCAACCGACAGTCTTCGCACCCATTGAGGTCGCTGTCAGGAGCGTCAGCCCTTGACCAAAGCCAATATCCAGAAACGACTGACCAGCTAAATCGATCTCGCCCAGCAGTTCGATGAAATCTCTTTTGGCCTGTTCAACACCGCCAACCGTGAGCGCACGCTCGGAAAATGCTTTCCAGTTGCGACCAAAATCGAATTGCGGTTTATCATCGCTCATTTCGCGGAGGAAAGATGCCGGGAAAACAGGCCTGCGTATTGCAATGCCACATTCTTCCAGGAGCAAAAATCCGCTGCGCGCTTACGTGCAGATATCCCCATGCGCCGACGAAGATCGGGCTCACGCAGTTGTATGAGGGCGGAAGTGGCTCCCTGCTTGAGATCGAACAAAAAACCGGTATCGCCATTCAATACGAGCTCCTCATTGCCAGGAACTCTGCTCGCGACGACCGGGAGTCCGCAGGCCATCGCTTCAAGAACAACGTTGGACATCCCCTCATAAAGCGAGGGGTTCACTAAACAGTCGGCTGACTGATAGACGCGCGGAAGTGCCGCGGGCGGCAGCCACCCATGCCATGTAATTAACGAAGCAATCCCCAGTTTGCCTGCTAGTTCTTCAAGGCGCTGCTTCTCAGGTCCGTCCCCAACGAGGTGAAGTTCAAACGTGGTGGTTGGAAGCTGGGCCACTTGCCGGAACAGAAAAGGGAGATTTTTTTGCTGCTGAAAACGGCCAACGAATAAAATTCGTAAGACACTCTCGTTTCGCGCCGGCCTGGAATGGGCGGGAATAAAAAACTCGGTATCAACACCGTTTGGTATCACCCGGACGGGAAACGGGTCGGCAATTTCTGCCATCTTTCGTAATCCATCTGAATTGGCAACGATCGCAATGCTGTTTTTCAAGACGGCACGGCGAATCGGACTCAGAACACGGTGAAGAAAATTAAGAGAGGGTTCGGCGCCCGGGACATCTCCACCGCGAAGGGAAATGATGTACGGAACTCCGCATATCCATCGGCCTAGGAGACCAATTGGACCGCAAGGCATGGAAAAGAAAACGATGGCGCCCTCCACCCGATGGGTTCGAATGATCGCGGGAACAAACATCAGGCCCGCGGCGAGAAAGGAGGCCATTTCTAACACATCGCTTCGGTCCATTTTGCGGCGCAGGCTGGGAACGCGGTGAATGATGATTCCTTGATCTTCGTAACGCGCGGGCAAACCTTTGAATTTCCCAGTTAAAACGACAACCCGGTGGCCGAGTTCCGTGAGAGTTTTCGCGATCGCTCCACCAGCCGTCGCTGCGCCGGCACCGACCGGTGGATATTCATAACTAACGAGCAAAATGTGCATCAGCGGTTGTCGCAGAAATAAACAAGAAGCTCGAGCTCGCTAGGAAGTCGCCCGTAAATCGATCACCAGTGAGAAAATTCAGAACGACACCTGATTTGCCGCCGCCCACTTCTCTAAAACATAAACGCTCCAAAGAAAGGCGGATTCATTAGATTTGCCGGCGCGATGAGCGGTCAGTTTTCGCGCGATGACATGGGCGTGCAGGGAAGGGAGCGCTGAGTGCGCAACCGCTAGTTCGTTTTTTGTGAACCAGGCACCGACTGGCACTCCGAATCCTTTTTTCCTGCGGTGCAGAATTCCCCTGGGCAAAACACCTTGGAGAGCCTTTTTTAAAATGTACTTGGTCGTGCCGTGGCGAAGCTTGTAAGCGCTTGGGATGCGGCGAACGAAGTTTACCAGTTCAATATCCAAAAAAGGCGAGCGGACCTCGAGGCTATGCATCATGCTCGCACGGTCTACTTTTACCAGGATATCGTCCTGCAGATAGAGTTTCGTGTAAAACTGCAGTGTCTTATCCACCAGATCCGTCTGCGGACATGTTTTCCACTGCTCAATTGCTTCTGAATAAAGGTCTTCGATATCGACTGACTTGGAGAATAACTCCTCGAGCGACGGTATATCGACTGGGGCCATCCACATGGGAAGCCACAGACGCGGATCATACTCAAGGCCGCGCAGCGTCCGCTTGATTTTGAAATCAAGCGCCATGTTCGCATGTGAAACAGGCAGCCGATCGAAGACGGCCTTGATAGCCGCGTGAATGGAAGGCGGAAATACCTTCCGGTAGAGCTCGGCACGCCTCAGCGCAAGAAATGGATCGTATCCGGCGAAAAGTTCATCCCCGCCGTCGCCTCCCAGAGCAACGGTAACCTGCTGTCGGGCAAATCCACTTACAAGATATGTTGGCAGCAATGAACTGTCTCCCATCGGCTCATCCAGCCTGTTCAGGCAATCGCTGATTACCTCTCGAGCGCGGTCGATTGATAACGTTTCAATCTGATGATCCGTTTTGAATTTCGAACTCACCCGCCGTCCAAAGCTTGTCTCATCGAAAGTTTTCTCGTAAAAGCCGACACTGAATGTTTTCAGTTTTCCGTCACCAATATGCCGCGATGCCAATGCGGTTACGGCCGATGAATCGATTCCACCGCTGAGGAACACACCCACGGGGACGTCGGCGATCAGTCTCCGTTTGATGGCACGATCAAGTAGCTCGCGAATGCGCTGGCCCCATTCCTCCTCCGGCTTGCGCGGGATGGTGGCAAACGGTTCAAGAAGAAGGTCCCAATATTTTTCAACGCGACATTCGAAAGAGCGAACATCAACCGAGAGTGAGCAACCAGCCGGGAGCTTTATTGCACCTTCGTAGATCGACAAAGGTGACGGAAGGTATCCGTAAGCGAAATATTTCTGCAGTGCCCGACCGGAAACATTTTTGGAAACACTCGGATGTCGAACGAGTGATGTGAGTTCAGAGGCGAAGACAACGGCTTCCTTCGTCCGCGCGTAGTAAAAGGGTTTTTCCCCGAACCGATCGCGACTACAAAAAAGTATGCCACGGCTCACATCGTAAATCGCGAATGCCCACATGCCGTTGAGATGTTCCGGCAATTCAGCTCCCCATTCGCGATAACCCAGAAGAAGCACTTCCGTATCGGAGTGGTCCGTCTGGAATTTGTGGCCGAGTTTTTCCAGCTCGTCGCGTAGTTCGCGATGATTATATATTTCGCCATTAAAAACGATCACCAACTGACCATCCACCGTCACCATCGGCTGATGCCCGCCGGGAAGATCGACAACCGATAAGCGTCGACTGGCTAGTTGAATGGGAGGTGTGGCGGAACTCCAACTTCCAGAATCATCCGGCCCGCGGTGCCGAAGAAGCGCTGACATTCGGCTGAGGTCCTCCGTCGAGCCGGCGCCGATGAAGCCACAAATACCACACATAGTCCGGCAGACCGCCGCTAACCTACTGTCTGCGCGCGGCCGTGTCGGGTAACCCGATCTCAGAGGAAGCGGGCAGTTCGGCCGCGCTTATGGCCGAGATCGTATAAGTTGTTTTCTGCTGCGATTCATAATAGGTGCGCACCAACAACTCAGCCAGCAGTCCCATCAGGAAACACATCGCGCCCGTAATCATGGCCATGACGAACAGCAGAGGCAGCGGCGTTTCTATAAAGGATTTATTGCCGAGAAATTTGTAGTAGATGGCCGCGCCTCCCGCAACGACTCCGATACCGATACTAAGCAGACCGACGCTCCCAAAGACATACATCGGTCGTTGACCAAAGCGATGAAGGAAAACAACCACCAGCAAATCAAGGATGACTTTTGGAATTCGCTCCAGCCCATATTTGGAAACACCGCGGTATCGAGGACGATGTTTCACCGGCACCTCTGTCAGTCGCGCACCGTTCCAGTAGGCGTAGATCGGAATGAAGCGATGCATCTCTCCATACAGTTGTATCCCTTCAAGCGCACTCCGACGGTACGCCTTCAACGAACATCCATAGTCGTGCAGATGCACCCCCGAGACGATGGAGATGAGTTTGTTGGCAAGCCGGCTGAGCAAATTTCTGCGAATCCGGGCGTCCTGGCGGTTCATTCTCCATCCGGAAACGACGTCGAAGCCTTCGTTGAGCTTCGCGAGAAGTGGAGCAATGTCCGCCGGATCGTTCTGAAGATCTCCATCCATCGAAATCAAGACTTCCCCACGCGCAAAACGGAACCCTGCCATCAGCGCCGCTGTCTGGCCCGAGTTTCTGCGCAGGCGTACGACTCGAAGTTGGAGATTGGTCATCCCCCGAAGCGCACTCGCGGTCTCATCGGTGCTTCCGTCGTCCACGACAACGATCTCATAATTCAGGCCGAGCGCGTCGAGAGTTTGACTGAGGGCAGGGAGCAGCACGGTTAAACTCTCTGCCTCGTTATAGACGGGCAAAATTATGGAAATCAGCTCGCGCGCCACGATGAAAGGGACTCGTACTCCTGGCTGTCTGTCGAGCAAATTCCGTGTCATTGGTTTATAACGCGTTTCAGGATAGAACTATCTTCGCCTCCGAAAATGTGAATGATCGTCTCAGACGAGGATGTGTGATGATTCCCGTTAACGGCACTTTTTGGGTGAATGTACCGTCGAGATTTCCAGGCTTCAGGCCAATTCTTTTGAATTGTTGTGTAGTGTAGTTGACCGATAGACTTTCACCTCTCGTGCTTGGAAGTCGGCCCTCGAAATCGTCAGATGCAAGGACTTGGACGTGGCGAAGCATATCCGCAGCAGAAATAGCATCGAGCTTAGCGCGCGGTGGAAGTTCGATTTCAACAGCCGCATAGGAAGTCGAAGCCAGGACCGCCGAAAAGGAAACCAGACTTAGCCTCAGGCAAAACATCGGAGCTTTAGGGGAAACGGTGCCTTTTCGGTCATAAGACCTGAACTGCTCGCCTTCGCTAGGGCTGATGCGAGAGCTGCTGCTCAACTTTGTGCACGAAGTCGTCTAGCAAACGATTGAACTGCTCCGGCTGATCGATAAATACCGCGTGGCCAGCGTCGGCCACGACCTCCAAGCATACGTTTGGGCTCGGCTGAGCATTTCTCTTTGAGCGGCGAGTTCTCCGAATTCCACCGAGGAAACAACGAGCGTTGGTTTGGACATTTTCTTCGCCACGGGGCGTGGGTCGACCGTAAGCACGCCGGCAACGAGCATAATCACTCCGAGACTAGTCGGGTTGCGCAGGCACCGAAAACCGGGCAGGCGTGGCCATGAAACTCACGCAGCTGAGCGCTGTCCGGGATGCCGGAGTCGGAGCGATTCCCGAGCCGCCCACCGTCTCCAACTCAGTTCTCGGTGGTATTTGCCTTTGCGCACTGAGAGCGGGCCAACTGCTGCACCGTTGACCGGCTGGTTCGAAGGCCTGCTCAGGGATCGACCTTTACTGACAGTTTTCCGGCGAAGACGAGAACCTTTGTCTCTCGCCTTTTCAACAGAACGTTTTTACGCGGCGCTACCGACTCGCGCAGAACTTGACTTTCTAATGCTTGTGGAATTTTTCAATATCCAATGAGACGCGGCTGACTGTGATCTCCCACAAATACAAATGCATTTTCGTTGAGGTGCCCAAGACTGGCTCGACCAGCGTCCGGGCAATTTTGGGGAAACCATGGAAGCCTCACTTGGATCTTTGGCAGATTAAAAATCATATGGAGAATTATTGGACGCATGTGGGCGGGCGAACGAACCGGATGCTGGAAGTTCTTTATCTTACGCTGCCAAAGCAGCACAGAAACAACGCCGGGCGTAAGCAATTCGAGACCTACTTCAAGTTCGGTTTCGTTCGCAACCCCTGGGACCGCATTGTTTCGCTTTATGAGCGCAAGGAAATGGGGCAACTCAGAGACAAAATGACCTTCGAGCAGTTTGTCGATTGGATCCAATATAGCAGCGCCACGTGCATCCATTCGGCACCACATCGCTACCAGCTCGATTGGTTTGTCGATCATAACGGAAATGTGCTCGCCGATTTCATCGGTAAGTTTGAGCGACTCGACGAGGATTGGGCTTTTCTGGCGAAGAAACTCGGGATCAATGCAGCGTTGCCCCACTGGCGAGCCAATCCTCGGGAGCGACATTACACCGAATATTATGACGCACGAACGCGTGAAGTGATCGCGAATAGGTTTAGAATCGACATCGAACGGTTCGGCTATAACTTCGGGAAATAGAAAAGACGATCGCCCTTAAGGAGTAGCAACTCAAACGATGCCGCCCGCCAAAGTTTGTCCGCCGGAGCGTTTGCAGAAGAGACCTCTGCCTGCGATCCGCATTCGTCCTGACGATGTGTTTATTGTCTCCTATCCGAGATCGGGCAATACGTGGGTCCGTTTTCTCATGGCAAACTTGTTAGCTCCCGATGAGAAGATCACTTTCCGCAACATCGAGAACTATGTTCCCAGCGTTTACAAGTCCGCCGACGTTCTAGATGCGCGTGAAGGCCGCCGATACATCAAATCTCATAACCCTTGCTATGAGCTATACCCAAAGCTCATCTACGTTTATCGCGACGGACGCGACG
>Ga0209267_1002783_pt1 | contig 11127 bp, 5 predicted proteins | sample GraSoiAngelo_137_FD_185894 | JGI IMG/M metagenome (GOLD analysis project Ga0209267, IMG submission 185894) | Grasslands soil microbial communities from the Angelo Coastal Reserve, California, USA - 14_0929_09_30cm (SPAdes) (version 2) | ecosystem: Environmental > Terrestrial > Soil > Grasslands ... | reverse complement strand
GCCGCCCCGCTGACGAAGCGCTTGGCCCGAAAGTCGAAGCTCAAGTTGCCTCGCGAGACGGGCAGACGCTGCACCAGCGGCTCGACGATGGCCCGTCGGAGAAGCGCAGGCGCGCGCAGGTAGTAGCCCGCGAGGCGATGCGCCTGCAAGGTTGGGTATCCCGCGAAAAGCTCGTCGCCGCCGTCGCCCCCGAGCGCGACCTTGACGTGCCGCCGCGTGAATTCGGACAGGAGGTACGTCGGGATGATCGACGCATCCCCGAGCGGCTCATCGAGCAGCGAAGGCAGCTTCGGAATGAGGCCGAGCAGCATGCCCGGCTCGAGCGTGAGCTCGTGGTGATCGGTGCCGAGGTGCGCCGCGACCTCGCGCGCATGAGCCGACTCGTCGAACGAGCGCTCGGCGAAACCGACCGAGAAGGACTTCACCTCGCCGCCGAGCTCGGTCATCATCGCCGCGACTGCGCTCGAGTCGATGCCGCCCGAGAGGAAAACGCCCAGCGGCACGTCGCTGACGAGCTCCTTGCGCACGGATTCCCGAAGCACCGCGCGCAGCGCCGCGCACTCGTCGTCCAGGTCGCGCTCGCGCTCGCCGTTGGTGGCGTCGACGTTCAGCTCAGGCGCCCAGTAGCGCCGAACGACCGCCGTCCGCGCGTCGAGCGACCACGTCAGCGTATGGCCCGGGCGCAGCTTGCTGATACCGCGGATGATGCTGCGCGGCGACGGCACGAACTCGTAGGTCAGGTATTCGTCGAGGGCAACCGGGTCGACGCCCTTGCGCAGCGCCCCGTCCCGCAGCAGCGCTTTCAGTTCGGACGCGAAGACCAGGCGCTCCCCGTCGATCGCGTAATGGAGCGGCTTGATGCCGACCCGATCCCGCGCGAGGAGCAGAACGGAACGCCTGCGGTCCAGCACGGCAAAGGCGAACATGCCGTTGAGGCGATCGACCACGCCCTCGCCCCACTGCTCGTAGCCGTGGACGAGCACCTCGGTATCGGATTGCGTGACGAACGTGTGTCCCGCCGCGATCAGCTGCTCGCGCAGCTCGCGATGGTTGTAGACCTCCCCGTTCTCGACGACCCAGACCGTCGAGTCTTCGTTGTGCATCGGCTGATGACCGCCGGCGAGGTCGATGATCGAAAGCCGGCGCATGCCGAGGGTGACGCCGTCGAGCTGCTCGATGCCCGCATCGTCAGGCCCTCGATGGACCATCGACTCGCACATTCGCGCCACGAGGTCGAGCCCGGCGGCCGGTTCGCCACCAGCCACTCCGCAGATCCCGCACATTAGCGGTGTCGGAGGGCGGCCTGCCTCCCGTTCGTCGCCGGCTGCTTGTGCGGGGTCTTCTCGATGATCTCGCGCACGACGTAGGTCGGTTTCGACTGCGACTCGTGGTACGTCCGGATGGACAGCTCCGCGAGAAGGCCCATCAGGATGAACTGCACACCGACGATGACCAGCACCACCGACAGAAGCAGGAGTGGGTTGTTGTGCGCGTACACGTATGGCGGTAGGACCTTCTGAAGGATCACGATCGCGGCCAGGACGAAGGCGACCGCCCACAGCACGAAGGCGGCAAAACCGAAGAAGTACATGGGCTTGGTCGAGTAGCTGCCCAGCAGCTTGACCGTGATCAGGTCGAGCATGACCCGCGACGTACGGGCCAACGAGTACTTCGATTTGCCGTACGTGCGGGGGCGGTGATTGACCGGAAGCTCCGTGATCCGTGCGCCGACCATCGCCGCGAACACCGGGATGAAGCGATGCATCTCGCCGTACAGCTTCACGTCGTGGACCACCTCGCGGCGGTATGCCTTCAGCGTGCAGCCGAAGTCGCTGAGCGGGACGCCGGTCACGCGGGCGATGATCCAGTTGGCGATCCTGGAAGGCACGACTCGCCTCGCGTCGTCGCGCCTGTCGCGCCGCCAGCCGCTCACAACGTCGTAGCCCTCGTCGATCTTCTGCAGCAGGTGAGGTATGTCGTGCGGGTCGTTCTGCATGTCGCCGTCCAGAAAGACGAGCACCGCGCCGCGGCTGTGGTCGATCCCCGCCTGGACCGCCGCCGTCTGGCCGAAGTTGCGGCGGAAGCTCACGACGCGGACGCGTGAGTCGCGGGAGGCGATCTGGCCCAACTTCTCCGTGCTCCCGTCACGACTTCCGTCGTCGACGTAAAGCACCTCGAACGATGTGCCGAGCGCCTCCAGCACGCCGACGAGCTCCCGGTGGAGCGGCTCGACGCTGTCGAGCTCGTTGTAGACGAGGACGATCACCGAGACGTGCGGAGCATCCGTGGCGACCTGGCGGGCCATCAGGCGGATTATGCCTTGATAAGCTCCCAACCCGATGACCGTGGAAGCCGCACAGATTGGCGCCGTCGCACGCGACGGCACCCGCGCCGAGGCGTGGTGGGCGTTTCCCGCCGTGCCGCTGCTGGCGGCCGCGATCGGCTTTACGTGGATGCTCCACGGGATGCTGCAACGGGCTTACGGCATGACCGGCGAGGCATGGGATCTGGCCTACGACCAGCAGGTGATCTGGAACGTCTCTCAGGGCCATGGCTTCTACTCGAGCTTCGCGCGAGCCGACTTTCTCGGCATCCACCTCGAGCTGATCTTCGGGGCACTTGCCGCGATCGAAAAGCTTTGGCCGAGCCCGATCGTGCTGCTCGTCTTCTCGTCGGCGGGCCTGGCCGCCGCGGCGCCGGGCGCTTACCTATTTTTCCGCGCCGTGCTCCCGGCCGATCGAGCGGAATCGCCCTGGCTTGCCGTCGCGCTGTCGGCACCAATCCCGTTCTGGGCTGCCATCCAGGAGGCGGCACGCGATTTCTTCCACCCCGAGAACATGGCGCTCGCATTCGCCCTGCTGGCGGCATGGGCGGGGATTCGGGGCCACCGGGTCGCGATGTGGGTCCTGTGCGTCCTCACCCTGATGTGCAAAGAGGACCAGGTGTACACCGTTGGTGTCATCGCGATCGTGATGTCGGCCTACGGCGCGCCAGACGTCAAGAAGCACTGGCGATTCATCCTCTACCTGGCGGGCGCGTGGTTCCTCATCGGGACCGGGATCGTGCAGCAGCACTTTCGCAACGGCGGCTACACAGACTTTGTCTATTACCGGTGGCTCTTCGGCCTCGACCCCAGCCATGCGGTCTCACCGCTGGCTGTGGCGCAAGCGCTCGTCCGACCCGAGGCGCTGGCAATCCTGGCCGCGATCATCGCATCGATGTTCGCCCTGCCGCTGCTCGCACCGCGGTGGTTGATGCTCGCCATCCCGCCGTATCTCGCCAACGTGCTGAGCGCGCACGTGCCGCAAAACGACCTCCACCTGCATTACGTGCTGCTTCTCTTGTTTCCGCTAATCGTCGCGGGCGGTTTCGGCGCGAGACGGCTGTTGGTGCTGCCGATGCGTTCGACCAAGCGTGCAATGGCGCTTGTGGTGATCCTTCCCGCACTGATCTTGGGCTGGGGCACAGGGCGTTTTCCACCCGCCCAGTACGCCAAACCCGGCCTCTACGACCGACCCAATTCGGTCGCCCAGCTCCAGGCCGCGACTTCGATGATTCCCTCGGACGCGCCCGTCAATGCCGACACCGGGTTGACCATCTGGCTTGCGAACCGGCATACGATCAACGACTTCCCCGACAAGCTCGACGGAAGCAGCTACGTCGTGCTGGACCAGCTCACATATCTGGGCTATACGACCAACCCGGCCCAACGACAGCGCGCCATCGATGGGCTCGCAACCAGCGGCCGGCGCCTGCTGTTCGACGACGGCCGTTTCCAGGTCTGGAGCCCGGTCGGAGACTAGTTAGATTGAAAACTCCTCCCCACGCAGTGGGGAGGTGTCCGGCGAAGCCGGACGGAGGGGCCGGAGGGGCCGCAGGGGCCAGGTCGTACCCTTAACGGTTACCCATGGCGATCGCAACCTCGGTCCGAGAGCGCCTCGATCAGCTTTTCCAGCAGCGGATCGTGATCTTCGACGGGTCGATGGGCGTGATGCTGCAGCACAAAGGCCTCAGCGATGAGGAGTTCCGAGGCCAGCGGTTCCGCAACCACCCCAAACCGCTGCGCAACAACAGCGACGTCCTGTGCCTGACCCAGCCCGACCTCGTGACGCAGGTGCATCGCGACTACCTCGAGGCCGGCGCGGACATCGTCACCACCAACACCTTCACCGCGACCCGCGTCTCGCAGGCCGACTACGACCTCGAGGAGTTCGTCTACGAGATGAACCTCGCCGGCGCGCGCCTCGCGCGCAAGGCCGCGGACGCATACGAGAACCGCTTCGTCGCCGGCTCCCTGGGCCCGACCAACGTGACGCTCTCCCTGTCGCCGAAGGTCGAGGACCCGTCGTATCGCGAGGTCACGTTCGACCAGCTCCGGGATGGTTACGCCGAGGCGGCAAGCGCGCTGAAGGAAGGCGGCGTCGACATCCTGCTCATCGAGACGGTCTTCGACACACTCAATGCCAAAGCCGCAATCGCCGCGGTGAGAGAGGTCGCGCCCGAGATCCCGCTCTTCGTCTCCGTCACCATCGTCGACCGCAGCGGCCGTAACCTCTCGGGCCAGACGGTCGAAGCATTCTGGACGTCAGTCGAGCACTCTGAGCCTTTCGCCGCCGGCGTCAACTGCTCCCTCGGCGCCACCGAGATGCGGCCGTACGTCGAAGCGATGTCGCGAGTCGCACCGGTCTACGTGATCTGCTACCCGAACGCCGGCCTGCCCAACAGCTTCGGCGGTTACGACGAGCAGCCGCCCACCACGAGCTCGCTGCTAAAGGAGTTCGCCAAGGCCGGTTTCCTCAACGCCGCGGGCGGATGCTGCGGCACGGGCCCCGAGCACATCCGTCAGATCAAAGCGGCGATGGCGGACATCCCGGCGCGCCAGGTGCCCAAGCGCGACCCCAGACCTCGCTTCAGCGGCCTCGAGCCGTTCGAGATCTCCCCGGATTCGGGCTTCGTAGTGATCGGCGAGCGCACCAACGTCACGGGTTCGATCCGGTTCCGCCGGCTCATCGAGTCGGGCGACTTCGCGGGCGCCGTCCAGGTCGCGCTCGAACAGGTGCGAGGCGGGGCCAACCTGCTCGACGTGAACATGGACGCCGACCTCCTCGACTCCGAGGCCGCGATGGTGCGATTCCTCAACCTCATCGCGACGGAGCCCGAGATCGCCCGGATCCCGGTGATGGTCGACAGCTCCAAAATCAGCGTCCTCGAGGCGGGCCTCAAATGCCTCCAGGGCAAGGGCGTGGCCAACTCGATCAGCCTCAAGGGCGGCGAGGAGTCGTTCCTCGAGCAGGCGCGGCTGGTGCGCAGGCACGGGGCGGCCGCTGTCGTGATGGCGTTCGACGAGGTCGGCCAGGCCGACACCGTCGAGCGCAAGGTCGCGATCTGCTCGCGCGCGTACGACCTGCTGGTCGACAAGGCGGGTTTCCCGCCCGAAGACATCATCTTCGACCCCAACATCCTGCCCATCGCGACCGGGATCGAGGAGCACGCCGGCTACGCGAAAGCATTCATCGAGGCGACGCGGCAGATCAAACGTCGGTGCCCGGGCGTGCACGTATCGGGCGGCGTGTCGAACCTTTCGTTCTCCTTCCGCGGCAACGACCGCGTCCGCGAGGCGATCCACTCCGCGTTTCTGTTCCACGCGATCCGGGCGGGCCTCGACATGGGCATCGTCAACGCGGGCCAGCTCGTGGTCTACGAGGACATCCCGAAAGACCTGCTCGAGATGGTCGAGGACATCATCTTCGACCGCCGCCCCGACGCGACCGAGCGGCTGGTCGAGTTTGCGAAGTCGATCTCCGGCGGCGGCACCAAGCGCGAGGTCGACCTCGGTTGGCGAGAAGGTCCAGTCGAAGAGCGCCTCAAGTACGCGGTCCTGCACGGCGAGGTCGCCTACATAGAAGAGGACGCGGAGGAGGCGCGGGTCAAATACGGCAAGCCTCTGCTCGTGATCGAGGGCCCAATGATGGACGGCATGAAGGTCGTCGGCGACCTCTTTGGCGCCGGCAAGATGTTCCTGCCGCAGGTGGTGAAGAGCGCGCGCGCGATGAAGCGCGCGGTCGCGTACCTCGAGCCGTTCATGCAGGCCGAGAAGAAGGCTAGCGGCAGCCAGCGCGTGCGCGGCAAGCTCGTGCTCGCCACGGTCAAGGGCGACGTGCACGACATCGGCAAGAACATCGTCGGCGTCGTCCTCGCCTGCAACAACTACGAGGTCCACGACCTCGGTGTCATGGTGCCGGCGGACAAGATCCTGGACACCGCCATTGAGCTGGGCGCCGACGTCGTGGGCCTATCCGGGCTCATCACGCCCTCGCTGGACGAGATGGTCATGGTCGCCAAAGAGATGACACGGCGAGATTTCAGAATCCCGCTCCTGATCGGCGGCGCCACGACATCCAAGCAGCACACCGCGGTTCGGATCGCGCCCGCGTACGACGGCACGACCGTGCACGTCCTGGACGCATCTCGCGTCATCGGTGTCGTTTCAGACCTGCTCGACGACGGCCGCCGCGGGAAGTTCGAGAGCGAAAACGCCGCCCTGCAGGAGAAGCTGCGTGCGCAGCACACGTCCTCGCGTCGCCCACTTCTGACCCTGGCCGACTCGCGGGCCAGGCGGCTGCTGCTCCCGTTCGGCGAGCTTCCCCAACCTCCCTTCGTGGGCAGGAAGGTGATCGAGCCGGAGCTCGCCCAGCTGCGCGAGTACGTCGACTGGACGTTCTTCTTCCACGCCTGGGAGCTCAAGGGCAAATACCCTGCGATCCTGGACAGCCCGTCGCAAGGCGCGGCCGCGCGCGAGCTCTTCGGCCACGCGCAGGAGCTGCTCGACGAGATCCAGGCCAACCGTTGGCTCCAGGCACGCGGCGTTTACGGTTTCTGGCCCGCGCGCGCCGACGGCGACGACATCGCGCTCGACAACGGGGTGCGCTTCCCGATGCTGCGGCAGCAGGTCGACCACGGCGACGACAAGCCTTACCTGTCGCTGGCGGACTTCGTCGCGCCCGAAGGCGATCACATCGGAGCCTTCGCCGTCACGGCCGGCCTGGGTGTGGACGAGCTGTCGGGGCGCTTCGTCGCCGAGCACGACGACTACCGGGCGATCATGGTCAAAGCCCTGGCCGACCGCCTGGCCGAGGCCTTCGCCGAATACCTGCACGAGCTGGTGCGCCGATCGTGGTACGAGAAGGGGCCAAAGCAGCCCAACGACGAGCTCATCTCCGAGAAGTACCGCGGCATCCGGCCCGCGTTCGGCTACCCGGCGTGCCCGGACCACTCCGAGAAGCAGACGTTGTTCGACCTGCTGGATGCACGGTCGATCGGCATGAATCTCACCGAGTCAGGAGCCATGACACCGACCGCCGCGGTGTCGGGGTTGTACTTCGCTCACCCGCAGTCGCGCTATTTCATGGTCGGAAAGGTCGGCCGCGACCAGATCGAGGACTACGCCCGCCGCAAGGGCATGACCGCAGCCGAAGCGGAGCGCTGGCTGCGCCCGAACCTGGCCTACGACGAATAGATTCGGATGCCGCGCGCCAAGGGCGCCACGGGCACAAGCGCATGGGACTGGATAAACGCGGTGGGGTCGATGAACCGATAGGGAAACACCGGATAGCCTGAGCACGCTGTCGGCGGAAGGGCGCCGTTCCACGCGTGCGGCTCGAATTCCCCGTTGAAGACGGCGAAGTGCAGGTGCGTGAGGGAGCCCATGTCCGCGACGTCGGCGAACACCTCGCCTCGCTTCACCGGAGTGCCCACTGAGTAGCCCGCCCGCAGCCAGACGTGCCAGTACTGAGTGATGACGACCCCGGTGGTGGTCGGATGGCGGATCAGCACGCCTCCGCGGAACTGCGGGTCCGTGAGGTACCCCACGATCACGCCGTCACCCGCGGCACTCACGGGCTGGATGCCGGTCTGCAGGTCCGCTCCCGTGTGCCGCCAGACCGCGCCGGACGGGCATGCGCGCAAGGCTGTGCCGTTGCAGTAGGTCCACGGGCTGCCGAACCCGAGGCAATGAGGCGTCCACGTGGGCAGCGGGGACTGAAAGATGTCGGCCTCGACCTGGACGGCCACGGGCACGGGCGGCGCCTCAGGCGTCGCCGCCGGAGTGCTGCCGGGCGGCTCGACCAAGACCGACAGCATGCTCAAAAGACACAGGACCCCCGAGCGCAAACCAGGGTCAGGGTACAGCCCGGGTAGGGTTGAAGTGTGATCAGCCGATCGTGGCTGGGAGCCCGGCTGTGGGTGCCGATCTTCGCCGTCGCGGCCGTCCTGCTGACCCCGCCGGGCGCGACGCTGAATTCGACGTACACGGCGCAATGGCTCGCCGCCGGACTGGTGCTCATCGCCGCGATCGGCCGCACTCGGCGGTGGGCAGCCGTCACAGCGATCTTGTTGAGCGCGGCCGGCGCCCTGTACATCGCCGTCGCGAGCGTACTTCGGATCATGGGCGGAGGCGCGCCGGCCCGCTGGCTCCTCGTCGCCGGCGCGCTGGTGGTGATCGCGCTCAGCCTCTGGCGCGCGTTCATCTCAACCCGGACCGATCCGCTGCTGCTCGTCGCGGTCCAGCTGGCTGTCGGCGTGGCGACCCACTGGGTCTACTACCAGGTCAGCGGCCTCGCGCTCGACCCCCGTTCGTACGGTAAGGAATCGCTGCAGGCGCTTGCGGGAACAGAGCTGTCGCTTGTCGCCCTGGCGTTGGCCGGAGTCGGCCTCGGCGTGTGGCGGACGTGGAGACCGGCGATCGAAAGGCTCGGATGGGCGTCGCCGAGCTGGTGGCAGGTGGCGCTGGCGCTGCTGCTCGCGCAGGTGTTCTCGCTGTCCAACATCCCGGTGAACCTGCTGACCTTCTTCCTGACTCCGCAGGCGCTCTATGCGATCTCGGCCAACTCGCAGCACATCTTCGGCGACCTGCCGTGGTGGACGCTTCCCATCTTCGCGGTCCTCGCGGGGGTCGGCGAGGAGACGCTGTTCCGTGGAGCGCTCCAGCCGAGGTTTGGCATCGTGGTGACGGCGGCGCTATTCGCGATGGTCCACGTCCAGTACGGATTCACGCCGATTCTGGGCATGGTTTTCGTCCATGGCCTGGGGTACGGCCTCATCAGGCGGCACCTCAACACGACCACCGCCGCGCTCGCCCACGCGACGTACGACTTCGGCGCCTACATCCGCATGAGTTACCCGTCGCACTTCGTCCTCGCGGTGATCCTGGCCCTGCTCCTCGCGGAGCCCGCCTGGCGCCACCGCAGCCTCATCTGGCGGACGCTCAGTCAGGGCTTGATCGCCGACTGGAGGGGCATCGCCGCGCTGCGTACGTGACCGTCAGGTGATGTCGACGATGACGTTCTTGGTCTCCGTGTAGAGGTCCAGCGCGTACGGGCCCAGCTCCCGCCCCCATCCGCTCTGCTTGTACCCGCCCCAGGGTGTGACAGGGTCGACGATGTGATAGCAGTTGACGTAGACCGTGCCCGCCTTCAGCGCGTGCGCCACGCGGTGAGCGCGGCTCACGTTGCCGGTCCACACACCGGCGACCAGGCCGTAGATCGTGCTGTTCGCCTTGGCGACCAGGTCGTCTTCGTCAGAGAACGGGATGGCGGCGACGACCGGCCCGAAGATCTCTTCGCGCGCGATCCGCATCTTGCCGTCGACGTCCGCGAACACGGTCGGCTCCACGAAATAACCGGAATCGAGACCGCCCGCGCGGTGGCCGCCCGCCAATAGACGCGCGCCTTCCTGGTTGCCGGTGTTGATGTAGCCCAGCACGCGCTCCATCTGAGTCTTCGACACCAGCGGTCCCATCTGCGTCACCGGATCGATGCCGGGACCGATGCGCGTGTCCTTCAGCGTCTTCAGCAGCTCGTCGAGCGTCTGGTCGTACACCTTTTCCTGCACGAACAGGCGCGAACCCGCCGAGCACACCTGGCCCTGGTTGAAGAAGATGCCGAAGAACGCTCCGGACACCGCCCTGGTCAGGTCCGCATCGGCGAAGACGATGTTGGGCGACTTGCCGCCGAGCTCGAGGCTGACACGCTTCAGGTTGCTCTCGGCTGACGCTTTGGCGATGAGCTTGCCCACCTCGGTCGAGCCGGTGAAGGCGATCTTGTCGACGTCCGGATGCGAGGCCAGCCGCGCGCCCGCCGTCTCGCCGCGGCCCGGCACGACGTTTAGGACCCCGGCGGGCAGGTCCGCCTCCTGCAAAAGCTCGGCCAGCAGAAGCGCGCTCAGCGGTGTCTCTTCCGAAGGCTTGAGCACGACGCTGTTGCCGCACGCGAGCGCCGGCGCGATCTTCCACGCGGCCATCAACAGTGGGAAGTTCCACGGGATGATCTGTCCGACGACGCCGATGGGTTCGCGAAGCGTGTAGCTGAGGTACTTGCCCGGCAGCGAGATCTGCTGCGTCGCGCCGTCCAGCTTGGTCACCCATCCCGCGTAGTAGCGAAACGTAGCCGCGGCCAGCGGAGCGTGGAAGAGCAGCGCGTCGTTGATGGGCATTCCGTTGTCGAGGGTTTCGAGCTGCGCGAACTCGGTCGCCCGCTCCTCGATCATGTCGCCGACCTGCCACAGCAGCTTGGCCCGCTCCGCCGGCGGCAGGTCGCGCCACGTGCCCCGGTCGAAGGAGCTGCGCGCCGCCGCGACGGCGCGGTCGATGTCCTCCGCGCCTCCCTCCGCCACACGCGCCAGGACCTCGCCGGTCGCGGGGTTGATGGTCTCGAAGGTCTTGCCGCTTGCGGCCTCGACCCAGCGGCCCCCGATGAAGAGCTTCTTCGGCTGGCCCTTCAGGAATGCGGCGATTTCCAGGTCTTCGGCGATCGCCATGGCAGCATCGTACGCGGCCCATCCCCGCGTTAGGCTTTTGGCGTGTTGATGGAAGTCACCTGCAGGTGTGGGTGGACGACCCGAGGCTCGAAGTCGGAGGTCATCGCCAGCATCCAGGCGCACGGACGCTCCGAGCACCAGCAGGAGATCACCCCGGCCCAGGTCCGGGCGATCTGGAGGACCGTCGCCAACGGGACCAAGGCCGGTCACCGGAATGGCGGGTAAAACCGGACCGAGCCGGCGCACCGCGAGAGGCAGGATGGCCGAGCTCGTGGAGACGATTGGGCCGCCGATCTCCTCGGTCCCGTGGTCGCC
>Ga0209267_1002781_pt1 | contig 11129 bp, 15 predicted proteins | sample GraSoiAngelo_137_FD_185894 | JGI IMG/M metagenome (GOLD analysis project Ga0209267, IMG submission 185894) | Grasslands soil microbial communities from the Angelo Coastal Reserve, California, USA - 14_0929_09_30cm (SPAdes) (version 2) | ecosystem: Environmental > Terrestrial > Soil > Grasslands ... | reverse complement strand
CAGGAACTCGTCCAGAGTCTCACCGCCCCGGAGGTAGTCAAACAGCGATTGGACGGGTACACGGGTGCCGACGAAGACGGGCGTTCCGCCCAGGATCTCTGGATCGCTATGTACCACGGGGGCAGAACGCTTCACGGACTCCTCCTGCATCGCTCCCTCAATATAAGCGCGGCCGCGTCGTGCGCCTAACGGATCGCGCTTAAGCTGCGGCGCCACACTGGAAGGTTCACAAACGCAATTCTACAATAGATGAAGGGCGCCGCCAGCTTCAGGCGCGTGTTAGGCGGCGGCGTGGGCCAGCTGGCCGCTCATGCAGCGTCTCGCCCGCCTCCAGCATCTGAACGAACTTCTGCAGCCGTCGCTGGCGCGTCTCCGCCTGCTTGGCGTCCTGCAGTCTGTAGAGAATCGCATAGCGGTTCTTGCTGTCGAGCGCCTGAAAGAACTCCTTTGCATGGGGACGTGCAATCAGAGCCGCCTGCAAATCACGAGGGATGGTGATCGTCCGCTGGGATGCGTACGCAGCCTTCCACCGGCCGTCGCGCTTTGCGGCTTCCACCTGCGCCTGGCCCGCCGGCGTTAGTCGCCCTTGGGCTCGCAAACGGTCGACCGCCCCACAGTTGATCTTGGACCACTTGCTGCGCGGCCCTCGGGGTGTGAAGCGCTGGCGCCACCATCCCGGCTTACTAGACGCCGTCTGTCCATCGATCCATCCATAACAGAGGGCAGTCTCGAGGGCTTGCGCGTGTGAGAGCCGGGGACTCTCGCGGCTCTTCTTGGCAAGTTCCAGCCACACGCCCGGCGAACTCGTGTGGTGCTTTCGGAGCCACGCGTCCCACGCTGCGGAACTTGCGAACCTCTTAATTGGAAGAGTCTTCGTGTCGACCATCGATCTGCCGGTTGGCCTCCTACGTTGCCGCCGCCTAACGGATCGCGCTTAAGGTGCGGGCGACTCGCTCGCGGGCGCAAGAGTAGTGGACGTTAGTCCGTGCCCGCCAGGGCACAACACTCCGATTCCTTTAGAGCGATCAGCGCCCGGCAGCTTCAAGCGCTTGTTAGGCGGCGTCCCATTCACGATGGCGGGGCGAGGCGCTGTGGGGGTTGCTGTTGTGCTAGGGCCCGCTCTGTGAAATCGACCCGCTCTGCGAGCTCGGCGACCTCCTGGCGGACCTGGCGCAACTCCTCACGGAGTTCGTCGAGCACTCGCGCCTGGCCGAGCGGTGGCGCCGTGGCGCTTATTCTCTTCGCGAAGGCTCGGGCTAATGGTGCCAGGACCCAGAACCCGCCGCCAAAGACGAGGAACAGCACGAACAGATCTTTGAAATCGGAACCTATCATCGTCCCTCGTGAGTGCTGGACGCCGCCTAACGGATCGCGCTTAAGCTGCGGGCGACTCGCCCGCCGGCGCAAGGCTGCTGGACGACAGTCCGTGCTCGCCAGGGCACAACACTCCGACTCCTTTAGAGCGATCACCCGCGAGCTTCAAGCGCTTGTTAGGCAGCCGCCGCATCAGTGGGTCCTAGTTGTTCCTGACCTACTCGTAGCGCCGCAGGACAATTACGCACCCGGTCTCTCCGTCCACCCACACTAGGCCGCCTCCACCGAGCATTGGGCGTGTCGGAACTAGAGTCACCAGAAACCCTTCGAACATCGGCAACCCGTCTAGGAGCGACTGCATCCCGACAGTGCGAACAGAGTCTGGTTTGAGCGGTACCAGGCTGTCCTCTAGAGCTTGTTGAGCGTGGGCCACCGCGAATGCGCTGTCGACCCGCTCGTTGCGCGCGACACACCAATCGGGACGGATCGGTGGCAATCGCGGCGTTGGAGCTGAGGCGATTGACACCGACTTGCCCGCACCGTGGCAGGCGATCCCCACGCTGAACAAATAGCCGAAAGTGGTTACTCTCACGCGAATAGAGACGTCGTGCTCCGGAAGTCTTGCACGAGTACGGATGATCATGGCTGCCTAACGGATCGCGCTTAAGCTGCGGGCGACCCGCTCGCCGGCGCAAGGTCGTTGGACGACACTCCGTGCCCGCCAGGGCACAACACTACGCTTCCTTTAGGGCGATCACCGCCCGCCAGCTTCAAGCGCTTGTTAGGCTGCTGACGCACCTGCCGCAGATCACACCCCGAACTGGCGAAGATGATGATCAAGATGCTTGTGCAGCATCACGCCCCAGCTTCGCCCGGAAATACGGCCAAAGACGCGGCTCGGTGGCCACGGCGCCCCCGGTCCCCGATCAGCAAAACGGTCAATCAACTCGCGTAAGCGACTGACGTCTGCTTGCCAGGTCGTTGGCCGCGTGGCAAGAAACTCGGGCGGGCTCCGTCCCTTCCCTTTCGGCCAAGGGATCACGTGGATCGCCAGCCAATTGAGTGGCGCATGGCTCAGTGGGCCAGAGGGCGGCGCGGTCTCCAGCTCCCCAAGACCTTGCCGCAGATCGCAGCTCACATGGCAGACCATCTCTGGCGCCGTGAAGCGCCCCCAGAGCGGCTTGCGATCCGGTGCCAAGCGGCCGATCCGGTCGAGGATGGCATCTCGGGTCTTGGGGTCGAAGAGTGAAGGCATCGCCTCCCTGCTCTTGGAAGCTCGTAGCAGCCTAACGGATTGCGCTCAAGCTGCGGGCGACTCGCCCGCTGGCGCAAGGCTGCTGGACGCAGTCCGTGCCCCGCCAGGGGCACAACACTCCGGTTCCCCTAGAGCGATCACCGCCCGGCAGCTTCAAGCGCTTGTTAGGCGGCGCTGCTAGGAGGAAGGCCAACAAGACAATCTCGGCACACAGAACGTGCACGCGCTTGGCGCAGCTGGGTCCCAGACGAACGCGACTTGGGAGGGCTGGAAGCCGCCGCCCGGTGTGCCTGGAACATCCCAGATGATGCCGCGACGGCCATCAGACATGGTTACTCGGTGCTCGGCCGTGGGCACGCCGTAGGTGGTGCGTGCAGTGGCCATCTGATCGACACACGCATTGAAGAGGGGCCCGAAGGGATCGTCGTGGCATGTCACAAGCGAGGCCGCGAGGATCGCGAGGGATGTCGGTAAGATACGCATGGTGCTTGGAGCGCCGCCTAACGGATCGCGCTTAAGCTGCGGGCGACTCGCCCGCCGGCGCTAGGGTAGTGGACGACAGTCCGTGCCCGCCAGGGCACGACACTCCGATTCCTTTAGAGCGATCACCGTCCGCCAGCTTCAAGCGCTTGTTAGGCAGCCGCCCAAACGTTGTTACGTGTGCCGGAGCCACAAGAATAGCCAGAGCACGAAGGTGATGGCGACGGCACCAAAGATCCACCGCGCGGCTCTGCGAAGAGCACGAAGGGGACTGCCCGCGTGCGGTGCCGCTTCGTGTTGCTCTCGGTGGTGATGTTTCTTGTGGCCCACGACAAGTGATGTTTGTTAGTGGCTGCCTAACGGATCGCGCTTAAGCTGCGGGCGACCCGCCCGCCGGCGCAAGAGTAGTGGACGACAGTCCGTGCCCCGTCAGGGGCACAACACTCCGTTTCCATTAAGACGATCACCGCCCGCCAGCTTCAAGCGCTTGTTAGGCAGCAGCTTCACCACCACGGGAGTAGGAATTGCCTCCGGCGCGTCTCGAGGGCGGCTTCGTCCAGATAGTAGCGACCGCGCTTGGGTTCTCGAACGACGTCGATACTCAGGAGGTAGGTGAAGGCGGTCTGCTCGAGCGCCGACCTGGCATGGAAGGGCTGGGCCGTCTGCACGGTGATCGCCCCGGCCTCGCGAAACGCATCGATAACCTGCTGAGCAGCGAGGGGCGATGTGGTGAGGGAGCTGAAGACCGGCCCGACCCAGGCCATCCACGCACTGGCGATGTCTCGAAGGGATCTCTTTGCGAAGAGCATTGAGTATTAGCCCCGCTGCGAGGATGGCATTTCGGGTCTTGGGGTCGAAGAGTGAAGGCATCGCCTCCCTGCTCTTGGAAGCTCGTAGCAGCCTAACGGATCGCGCTTAAGCTGCGGGCGACCCACCCGCTGGCGCAAGGGTGTGGGACGACAGTCGGTGCCCGCCAGGGCACAACACTCCGCTTCTATTAAAGCGATCACCGCCCGCCAGCTTCAAGCGCTTGTTAGGCCTCACGCACGTCGCCGCCAGGTCCGCGGATTCCGACTGTTGTGCAGAACACCGCGGATCTCGATGAGGTCAGCGCTCAGGGTGTAGTAGATCGCGAACGGAAACCGACGAACGGAAGCACGCCGGAGCGTGCGGTGGACGATGCGACCCATAGCTGGCATGGTGGTGATCAAGCGGAGGGTGTGATCGAGTTCCGCCTCGAACTCCGCCCCCAGACCGGGACGTTGTGCTTCATACCACGAAAAAGCCTCCGCGACATCCGCAGAGGCTTCGGGTCTGAATTCAAGCCGATACGTCACGACCGCTTGCGGTCGTTGAGCTTGGCGCGCACCTCCTCCCACGTGAGTCCCGGACCCGACGCTGGATCGTCAAGCCGACGGTCGAGCTCCTCTTTGTGCCAATCGGGAATCGGTATGTCCTCGGGTGTAAGGCTGTCCCAAATGTCCTCGAGTAGCTTGAGGCGCTCTTGGGGCGGGAGTCGGAGGACCTCGTCGCGTAGAGCCTTGGGCGTCATGACCGTAATCTGGTAAGGCGTGGAGGTCGGACGCAAGGAAGGCGTGCGTGTAGGCCTAACGGATCGCGCTTAAGCTGCGAGCGACCCGACCACCGGCGCAAGGGTGTGGGACGACAGCCCGTGCCCCGTCAGGGGCACAACACTCCGCTTCCGTTAAAGCGATCACCGCCCGGCAGCTTCAAGCGCTTGTTAGGTGGCGCGGCCTGTATTACATTGTCTGACATGAAGACTTCAGCGCTCACGATTCGGTTGGACCCAGACTTGAGCCGCCAGCTCGCCCGCCAGGCCAAGCGCACCGGGCGGAGCCGGAGCGACGTCGCGCGAGAAGCGCTCCGGCGGCAGCTGGCCGTGGCACAGTTCGAGGACCTGCGGCGCCGGCTCATGCCCCTGGCCGAGGCGCGCGGCTATTTGACTGACGAGGACGTCTTCCGCGACGTGTCGTGAGGGTCTTCCTCGATACCAATGTAGTCGTCAGCGCGGTGGCCACTCGTGGCCTCTGCGCTGATCTCTTCCAGGCAATCCTCGCCGAGCATGAGCTGGTGCTCGGCGAGACTGTTTTGGGCGAGCTACGAACGGTGCTCAGTCGCAAGATGCGGGTGCCACGAGACACGATCCAGGAGCTCGAAGCGCACCTGCGCGGCCATGCTACGGTGGTGAAGGCCGCCACGAAGCGGCGCATCGCGGGGCTCGATGCGGCAGATGCTGCCATAATAGCGGAAGCTGTGGGCGCACGCGCGGACGTACTGGTCGGTGGCGACCAGGACCTCCTGAAGCTGGCAGACCCACCGGTCAAGATCGTGTCGCCACGGGGTCTGTGGGGGGCGTTACGCCGCGCCACCTAACGGATCGCGCTTAAGCTGCGGGCGACTCGCCCGCCGGCGCAAGGGTGGTGGACGAAGGCCCGTGCCCGTCAGGGCACGACACAACGGCTTCCTTTAGAACGAGCGCGGCCGGCAGCTTCGAGCGCTTGTTAGGCGCTTCGCTGCCGTCCTTAAGCCCGCTTGCGCCGCCGGAGAACCGGCGCGAGGGCTCGCAACGCCTCGTTGACCGCCTCGGAATCGGGAAAGACGTCCATGAGAGGGGTCCAAAACGATGATGTTCGTACCTTCGTGATACCGTTGTGCCGGGGTCCGGGAGTAACACCGAGAGTGGGTCGCCGTAGACCGTGACTGCCTCGTCGAACGCCATCACCGCCCGTCAGCTTCAAGCGCTTGTTAGGTAGCTCCGGACGGAAGTCTACCCCCACGAAATAGGGAGGTCCATGAAGCGCGATCGCTATCACTCAGTACCCCAAGCTCAGCCATGATTTCTTGGGCGAACTCGACATCAGCGAGACCACTTGCTGTGATCAGGCCGCGGTCGCGCACCGCAGGAGCCTCTACATACATCGCGGACCCCACGTAGTCGGGCACGTGGTGTTTCAGATACTCACGACCGTTACTCGTGTGCCGACGCCCCGAGAGGAGGCCCGCACGTGCGACGGCAGTCGTGGCCGCACAGATGGCAGCGATTGGCACCGCCCGTGTTTCAAAGGTCTTGAGAGCTGCGACCAACTCGGGTTCAACTAGTTGCTGCTCCCAACGATCACCGCCCGGCAGGATGAACACCGCAACGTCGTCTGGGTCGACCTCAACGAGCGCAGTGGTCGGCTGAACAGTGAGACCACCCATCGACTTAACGGCGTCGCGGGTGAGGCCCACAACCTGGACGCGGTAATGGCCGTGCCGGCAGAGCTCCGCAAGCGCATGGGCCGCCTCCCAGTCGGCGAAACCAGGTACCGCTAGGAAGTAGACGGCCTTAGTTGGCATGTCCCCTGCGCCCGGTGGAGCCGCCTAACGGATCGCGCTTAAGCTGCGGGGCGAGCGCCGGCCAGCGCAAGCGCTCCGCCGTGTGTGACCGGCTGGCTGGCGGACAAACGCACGGTTCCTTTGAAAGCCGGCCCCGCCAGCTTCAAGCGCTTGTTAGGCGGCGCGGTGGTCGCAGACTGACGACCGGACTTCATCGACATGGGTACGCCAGTCCTGGTGCCCAACTGATCGTCCCCAGGTTGACGGGGGTCACCGTCAGCGTCCAATCCGGCTGCGTTGGTTTGAAGTCGTTGAGGGAGTTGGGAACGTAAAACCATACGCGATTAGTCTTGGGCGGAGCGACCGGAGGCGTGATGCACTGCGAGTCACTCTGGATCATTATTGATCCCTGGTCAAGGATGACGTCGCCGTTAAGGTATTGCCAGCTGAAGCGCGTGTTCGCCCAGTAATTCGGATAGGTAGTCTTGTTCACCACCTCAACATGCAGTGTGAGCCCTGCTGGCGCAGTAGAGGACGTGCAACCTAGGGCGGCGAGTACGGCGAGACCTGTCAGCACTTGTTTCATCAGAGCCTCCCACGTAGATGCTCGCGGGTCCTTCATACGCGCCTCAACAAGGCAGCGTCCAGAGTGCTTTCCATCGACGCGCCGCCTAACGGTAACTTGACTGGTCTTCCTAGACTATTTTGGGCGCAGCAAAACCGCTACCTAACCCGCACCAACAGTCATAACCCCGCTTGATAGGCAGTCTGCCGAATCAAACTATCACAGCGCGTTCGGCGGGCCGCCGAACGGTTACCGCGGCACGACGTCCTGCGTAAGCTCGAGGCTCACGGCACTCGCACGACGAGATACCGGTAACTCGTCGCCGATTCGTACATCAGCGGCGCGCGCACATCAGCGAACGCGGCGCGGCCCGCCAGGCCGATATCCTGCGGCGTGACGCCGGGAGCGTAGATCATGATGTGAGACGGGAACGCGCGCTTGAGGATCTTACCGGTCGCGGCGTCGAAGTCAGCCACATCCCCTGCCAGCACGTGGTAGCCTTCCAGTTCCGAGTCACGATTCACCAAGCAGGTGAAGCCGTTCTCGCCGTCGCGGGCTTTCTGGTAGCCCTGTGACGTGAAGACGTACACGGTTGCCTTGCTGCCGACGTCCGGTGGCGCGGCGGAGATCGCCAGCTCGGTCTCGCGATCGCGCCGCAAGACCGTCGCTACGTTCACTTGCGCATGCGCGCTCGCGGACGCCGCGAGCGTGGTGACCAACGCCAATGCTGATGGCAACGAATGCATCAGGAACCTCCTCGATCGGTTGCTCATCGCCGCCGTCGTCCTCATTCAGCGGTCAAAGCCGTACGGGGATCCACCTGCGACGCGCGACGCGCCGGGATCCACGTTGCGAGGACCGCTACCAAGCCCACGAACGCGGCAGCGCCGGCGAACACAGATCCATCCGTCGTGCTGACTCCGTACAGCATCGATGACAGCACTCGTGTCACCGCGAGGGCGCCCGCTAGTCCTATCGTGACTCCCACGGCGACGACCCGCAGGCCCTCGCCCAGCAGCGCTCGCACGACGGTTGCGGGAGTTGCTCCGAGCGCGAGGCGTACGCCGATTTCGCGACGCCGCTGTGCCACCATGAGCGCCAGCACGCCGTACAGGCCCACGAAAGCCAGCACCAGCGCGAGGACGGCAAACGTGGCGATGAGCGTCATGTTGAAGCGCTGCGGCGCCAGTGAATCGGCGACCACGCTCTCGAACGTGCGTATCTCCTTCAGTGTCGCCGACGAGTGCACCTCGTGCACCGTCTGGCGAACCAGCGGCAGCGCCGCGAGTGGGTCAGCGCCGGACACGCGCACCACCAGTGTCAGTGCATACGCGGGCAACTGCGAAAGCGGGACGTACACCTGGGGCGGAGCGTCGCCGTCCAGCGACACGGTCTTCACGTCATCCACGACGCCGACGATGACGCGGGGCGGCCGATCGCGCGCCCACTCGAACAGGGCGGTGACCTCCCGCCCGAGGGCGTCCGCCTCGCTGCCAAAGTGCTCGCGCGCGAACTTCCGATTCACGATCATGGACGCACGCCCAGACTGGTCATCCGAGGCATCGAACACACGGCCGGCGACGAGACGAATGCGCGCCGCACCGAAGTAGTCGCCAGCCACAATCTGGACTTGCGCGCTGGGATTCCGTCCGTTCTCGTACACCTTGCCGACTGGACGGACGCCGCCGTTTTCGAAAGCCCCGCTCAGCGGGAGGGTCACTACGCCGCCGGCTGCGACAATTCCGGGCGCTGATGCGAGACGGGCGATGATGTGATCGAACGTCGCGGACCAGCGCGCGCCGTCGACGAGTGGCTGAGGGCGCCCCACGAGGGGGATGGTCACGCGGGCCGTCAGGGCGTTCGAAGGGTCGAAGCCAGGCCGCACCTGCTGCAGACTGATGAAACTGCGGGTCAAGAGCGCAGCGCCGATGAGCAGTATGAGCGACAGCGCCACCTCGGTCATGACCAGAACGCGGCGCGTTCTCGACACGGACACCGCAGCGCGAGTGAAGCGCAAACGCGCTGCATACGCCGCGGCCACCCCGAAGCCGAGCGCCGCGATCAGCGCGAGCAGGCCTGCGACAGACAGCACCCGCCAGTCGAACCCGACGTCATCGGCTCTCGGGAGCGAGCCCGGCACCAGCAACAGCACGACTTTCGTTCCCCAGAATGCGAGCGTCAGCCCGACCGCCATGCCCAGGAGACAGAGCACGAGATTCTCGGTCACGAGCTGTCGAGCGAGGCGCCCGCGCGCCGCCCCCAACGCCGATCGCACCGCCAGCTCGCGCTCGCGCGCGTGAACTCTGCCGATCACGAGACTGGTGACGTTCGCTGCCGCGATGGCGAGCACGAAGGCGACCGCGCCCAGGAGGATGAGGAGGGGCCGTCGCACTCGCGCAGCCGCCTGCTCTGCCATCGACACCAGCTTGTACGCCGACTTCGGCTGGTCGTTCAGAGGAATGTTGCGTCTGAGTACCGTCGTGAGCTCGGCTTGCGCCGCGGACGCCGAGCACCTACCAGTCCCGCAGCGTTCCGACAGTTTGCCGACGGCCACAAGGTTCTGGACGCCGTAGTTGCTCACGTCCGACGACTCGAACACGAGCGGAGTCCACACGTCCGTGCGAGTGCCGAACTGGAATGGCGCGGGGAGCTCGGCGCCCCGGGGGAACGCGAAACCGGGCGGCATCACCCCGGTGAGCGTAAAGGGAGCGTCGCCGAGGTAGATGCGCTTTCCGATGATATCGCGACTACCGCCGAACTTGCGCTGCCACAGGTCGTGGCTGATCAGCGCGACGTTTGGCCCACCCGGCACCGCCTCTGCACGCGTGAATGCGCGGCCAACCACTGGCGAAACGCCCAGCACGTCGAACAGCGCCGGGGTCACGCGTGCGCCGGCAACCGCCTCTCGCTCGGCGTCCGGGGACTCGGCGATCGCATAGGGCCACGCCCGGAAGGCTGCCATCGCATCGAAGCTGCGCGAGTCACGCTCGATGTCCGAGTAGGAGCCGCTGCTCAGCGGCAACTGGCTCACATTGCCATCGTCCCAGCGCCAGGCAAGCCAAATGATGTTGATGCGCTCCGGATCCCGGTATGGGAGAGGTCGTAACAGGACGCCGTTGACGACGTTGAAGACGGCGAGCGCGGCACCGAGGGCAAGTCCGAGCGCGGTAACTGCCGCCGCGGCGAAGAGTGGGTTGCGGCGCAGTATACGAACGCCATATCGCAGATCCTGGATGAGATTCTCCAGTGGTCTTGTGCCGCGCGCGTCGCGATACGCTTCCTTCACATGATCCACGCCGCCAAACGCATGTATCGCGGCGCGATGCGCCTCGGCGGAGCTCGCGCCCGCGCGCATGCGCTCTTGTTTCTCGAGCTCGAAGTGGAACGCGAGCTCGTTAGTCATCTCGCGTTCGACAGCCGAACGGCGGAACAGCGCGCGCAGGCGGCGTCGGAGCAGGGCGGCAAGGTTCATCGGATTCACGTCGTGCGGAGGACGGCCTCGATGGCCGCGGCCAGGCGCCGCCAGGATTCCGTCTCCGTGCCGAGCCGGCGACGACCCGCGGCGGTGAGGCTGTAGTACTTGGCGTTGCGGCCGCTCTCCGTGGTGTCCCAGTCTGCCGTGATCCAGCCGCGATCCTGGAGACGCTCGAGCGCTGGATAGAGCGACCCCGGATTGACCGTCAGGACACCCTTGGTGATCTGTCCGATGCGGTTGGTGATCCCCCAGCCGTGCATGGGCGTGAGCGACAGTGCCTTGAGCACGAGCATGTCGAGCGTGCCCTGGACGACGTCGCGGCTGCGATCCTGTGGCGTCATGGCTTCCTCTCGATTATCGAGATATATGATAGCTACCTCTCGACTGTCAAGAGGTGGGCCAGCGTCGGGGTCGCAGATCCTGGGTTGAGGGAGCGATAATTGGTTGGACGGAACGGCGCCGCGCAGGGTTGCAATCTGCCTTGGCCGTCGCACGGAGGCCTTGCGCCCTTCGATTTCAGCCGGCTGTCTAGCGGATCGCGCTTAAGCTGCAGCCCACGGAAGAAAGAGTAGTCATTCAATATCCTACGCGCGCCGGCAGCTTCAAGCACTTGTTAGGCGGCAGCGCGACGCCGGACCGGAAGCTTGGGGATGGCGTTATAGCATCCCGCGTATGGCTAGCTCCAGAAGCAGTACATGGTG
>Ga0209267_1002777_pt1 | contig 11133 bp, 10 predicted proteins | sample GraSoiAngelo_137_FD_185894 | JGI IMG/M metagenome (GOLD analysis project Ga0209267, IMG submission 185894) | Grasslands soil microbial communities from the Angelo Coastal Reserve, California, USA - 14_0929_09_30cm (SPAdes) (version 2) | ecosystem: Environmental > Terrestrial > Soil > Grasslands ... | reverse complement strand
GCGAGTCGTATCTAGTCGATCAATTTTCTGTTTCCTACGCTCCGAGTGCGAGCATTTATGCGCTCTGCCAGCAAAAACAGGCAAACACTTGGGGAGAGTCGCTGATCCTGGGTATCCCGGATGCCCAAGCGCCCTCGATCGCTGATGAGGTGCAAGCCCTGCAATCAATTCTGCCGGACTCAAAACTCTTCATGGGCTCTGCAGCAACCGAAGAAATTCTGCGGACTCAGGGACCAGACAGCCGGATCGTCCACATCGCCACCCATGGATATTTTCGTCAGGACAACCCTATGTTTTCGTCCATCCGTCTGGGAGGATCGTATTTGAGTTTGTACGACCTGTATCACCTAAAGCTCCCGGTCGAACTGATCGTTTTGAGTGGCTGCGCAACCGGTCTGAATGTGGTAAGGCCAGGGGACGAGGTGGTCGGATTGGTTCGCGGCCTGCTCCAGGCCGGAGCGCAATCGCTCGTCCTCAGTTTGTGGGACGTTCACGACCGCAGCACCAAAGAGTTCATGATTGCCTTCTACACTCGCCTGCAGCAGGGTCTCTCGAAGCCGCTGGCCTTGCAAGGCGCGATGATCGAATTGAGGGAACGTTGCCCACATCCTTATTATTGGGCCCCTTTCACATTGATAGGAAAGGTTTAAGTCCGCCTCAATATTTTTTTCTGCCCCTATATTTTTTCTCGGGTTGCTCTCCCTTATGTATCAGATGGGCAGAAGCCTTCGTCGCTGAAAATGGCGAGCACTGGCCACCAAATCCGAACGTATGAGGTTGAAGAATGGAGCATTTCTCGGAGCAAGCCTGGGCTGATTTCGTTCGTGGAATCGGTGAGTCCGAAATGAAAGCCAATGTCAAATCGCATCTTGCGCGTGGCTGTTCGGATTGCAGAGCGGCATTCGATGTCTGGAACCGAGTGCAGGCAACTTTGGGCAATGAAAGAACCTACACGCCCCCGGACAGCGCAGTTCGAATGGTGAAACAGGAATTCGCTGCCACGCACTCGCCGGAGCAGCGTTCGTCGGTCTTAGCAAGCCTCTTATTTGACACATTCGCGCAGCCCTTGCCGGCGGGAATACGTTCCACCGTAGCGGTCGCGAGGCAACTGATATACGAGGCCGAAGGACTCACGGTAGACCTACGTCTGGATCGTCAGCCGCAGTCCAACAAGATCTGTGTGGTTGGCCAGGTGCTCGATAAGGGCATCCCGCGCGTCTCGCCCAGCGGCGCTTCCATCATGATCTGGACGGAAAAAGGACTGCCTATCGTCCAGGCCAGGGCAAACGTGTCTGGGGAGTTTCAACTCGAATTCGAGCCACAAGATGGCCTACGGCTTTCGGTTAATGTGGATGGCCGGAGAACAATTCGGATTCCATTAGCAAATTTGAAAGCTGTCAGCGCCGCTGAGTGAGATTACGTTGGGAACCGAAGCAGGTTACCAGGAAAGATTACAGGTGTAATTAGCGCGATACAGAGGAGTCACTTTAGAATCTCGGAACCACGCACATAGCAACTCCCCCACTGGAGAATTGACGATGAAGACGATGACTGACAGTGGGAGATTTAATTTCGCACGGCGAGGCGTGGCGATCTGCCTGCTGTTGTTGATTCCACTGCTTGCACAACCGGCACACGCCCAAGCTCGTCTTGTGGTACGCGACTCCTTGGGACTTTCAGGCATCAATCTGACATGTGCGCTGCTGGGTTGCAATGTCGTCCGTGGGCTGGGCGATCCACAAGGACAATTGTTTCTGGTCACCTTCCCGTCCATTCTGAATCCGGTGACGGCGCTATTGAAAATCAACCTGCAACTCGGCATTGTTGATGTCGAGATAGACCAGGTCGTTAATACTCAGGCGGCCTATGCAGGGCCGGCACCCTCGTACCTGACAGACGAGAAGCCGACCTCGTACTATGGCGAGACGGTTTGGCACGGCTATGTGGCACAGCCAGCCAACCAGGTGATACGCACCAGTTCAACCCAATCCACATTTCACGTCACCGGGTCTGGAGTAACGGTTGCGGTGATCGATACCGGCGTGGACCCCACGAATCCTGTATTGCAGAATCTGCTTGTGTCCGGGTATGACTTCACTCGAAATGTTAACGGTGGCTCGGAGAAATCGGACGTTAGCACTTCGCCGGATCTGAGCCAGGCCCAGACCGCCCAAGTCAACCAGAGAACGGTTGCGGTGCTCGATCAACGAACGGTTGCTGTGCTTGACGGATCGCAGTATTCGGCTTTTGGCCATGGAACCATGACCGCCGGCATCGTGCATTTGGTTGCGCCACAAGCGAAGATCATGCCGCTGAAGTCGTTCAACGCCAACGGGGCAGGCTACGACTCCGATATTCTACGGGCGATTTACTACGCAGTGAAGAATGGCGCAAAGGTCCTGAACATGAGCTTCGACTATCCGACCTACTCGGCGGAGCTCGCCAATGCCGTGAAATATGCGAACAGCAACGGAGTGATCTCAGTCGCATCGGCCGGAAATGACGGTCAACAAGTAGCGGTGTATCCCGGCGCGTTGCCGTCGGTGATCGACGTCGCCTCTACTTCGAACTCGGATATTCAATCGGTATTCACCAATTACGGCGCGCCGCCGGTCTGGATGGCTGCTCCCGGCGAAGGTGTAATGACGACTTATCCCTGGGGCACTTATGCCGCTGGATGGGGAACCTCGTTCAGTGCGCCCTTCGTCAGTGGAACCGCTGCCCTGATGCTGGGCACCAACGGGAACTGCACAAGTTCTAAAGTTGCCTCTGGGCTGGCACATGCCCACTCCATCTCTGATCCGCAACTGGGGTACGGTCGACTGGACACCTACCAGGCCGTGCAGTCATGCCACTGATGGCGAGTCGAGGCGCAAGCGCGACGATGACGATTGCCGGAGTTGGCGATCCACTCTCTCCACAAACCGGTCCTCTAGTGCTACGCATTAAAGAGCTGGAAGAACAGCACCTTGCATTTCGCAATTCGCTTATCTGTGCGTTTAACCAGCTACTCGATCTCAAGGACATCAGTACCGGGGTACATAGCACGCGATTGGCGGAGTGGGCGATCCGAGTCGCTCGAAAACTGAATATTCCCGAAGAACATATGTATCAGGTCGAAGTCGCGGCCCTGCTTCATGACATCGGCAAAATAGGTGTTCCGGACGCTATCCTGAAAAAGCAAGGTCCGCTCACCTCTGAAGAACGCGCTTTGATTAACCGCCATCCTGAATATAGCTGGTCCATCCTGCGCTTATTCCCTGGGCTCGAAGACGCAAGTTTGTACGTTTTACATCATCACGAGAATTTCGACGGGACTGGCTATCCTGCACGACTGAAACGGGAGGACATCCCGATCGTCTCGCGTATCGTCTCCGTTATCGACGCCTACGACGCAATGGTCTCAAACCGCTGCTACCGAAAAGGACTCCCTCACACCGAAGCGGTCCGTCGGCTTCTGGAAAGTGCAGGAACTCAGTTCGACACGGAGGTTGTACACACCTTCATCCCCATTGCGGAGCAAGAAGCTACCGAAGTATTCGCGGCAGCCGGAACCAGTACAAGCGCCGCGCTTTAGATAGAGGCGAAGCGGGTCTCGCGCTCGGTCGCTACAGGCTTTAGAGAACACCATCAGGAGCGTGTTCGCACCTGTCCGGGCTGTCGCAGGATCGTGGTGATCTCTGATAACACGCGGGTTGCTAAAAAGTCCGATTTGGCTGGCCTTTGGGAACCAGGCGGGAGGAGGAGTTATTTCAGGGCCAATACTACAAGGAGCGCCCCTAAGCGCTTTAGTACATCCGCTCCGTATCAGTCTTGCGCTTTCAGTTGTCTGTCTGGTTCTGCATGACCTCCTTAGTCCTGTGCGGGACGTGGGAGCCCGACACCTAACGAGAGATGCAACTATCTTGCTTGGATATCTGTTCGTTGTCGTTGTTGTGAATCAACTGGGAGCTCAGCGACGACGACTGGCAGAATTGGCCGAAAGACAGCGCGACGAGCTTGCCAATGAAATTCAATTAGCTGCAGAAGTCCAGCAAAGCATCTTGCCTCGTTCGATTCCTACAGTCCCCGGGTTTGAATTCGCCGCCCGAATGTACCCAGCCAAGACAGTGTCGGGAGACTACTTGGATTCATCCAGCTTCCCGCGGGGGAGATCGCCCTGGTGATTGCTGATGTCTCCGGAAAAGGAGTCGCTGCCGCCCTGTTGATGCCTTCCATTGAGGTTGCCCTGCGCATGGACGCGCCGCGATTCCCGAGTACAAATGATCTGTTACGAGCTTTCAACAATGTCGTTTGTCAGATCACTGGCGGACACCGGTTCATTTCCATGTTCTATGGTAAGCTCTGCCCCCAATCATGCTCCTTGGAATATACAAACGCAGGCCACAATCCGCCGCTACTGATTCGCGCCGGCCTGGATCCAAGCCCCTTAGATAAAGGGGGACCCGTGCTGGGTTTGCTTCCTGATTCGGAGTACGAGAGTGCAAGGATCGACCTCCGCCAGGGAGATGTCCTCATTTTGTACACCGACGGGGCGGTCGAAGCCGAGAATCCCGCAGGAGAACAGTACTCTGCAGAACGATTGTCAAAGACTGTCAGTTTGCATTTGCACCAGAGTGCGAGCCAGCTAGTCGAGACGATTTATACGTCCGTATCCAATTTCGTGAAACAACCTCTCTAGCTGACGACCTCACGTTGGTGTTGTTGAAGAAGTTGTAGCAGCCAGCCGCAGTGGGCCATACTGTGCGGGACAAGCCGCGAGATGGCACAATTGTTCCCAACTGCATAGAGCCTTGGGGACGAGGCACCCGATCTTGTCAAGCTTTTCGAAGTAGCCATTCCCCCTGCGATCCACGGTGAGCAAAACAAACCAACCTGGCCTGGCTCTTCACACGTCCCTGAAATCTTTCGGTGGCGGGTAACGACGCACGAGCGTAATCGAAAACACCAAGACGAAAACCAAAAGACCGAGCAGGCCTAGCTCAAGCATGGATGACCGGAAAATGCTCTCGCCCTGATTCGACCAACTTGCTTCTTTGGTAAGGGTGGCCATTTCCAAGCTAATCACGAGCATTCGCCGGATGGACGCTATCAGGCCAACGACCAGGAATGGTTCAGTGACGAGAACATGCGAACGAATCGAGATGCGAACCGTGTGCAAGATCTCCACCAGCATCAACACAACCAACAATTCGTTCAAAACCGGCAGCGTTTGGGTTGCGATCGCCCAGTGCCTGAGAGCATCCCAGAGTAGTTTCCCAGCACTCGCGATTGCTGCGAGAACCGTCACCGAGAGCAGCAGGGCGAGGACGGAATAAATCACCACCTCGACTTTGCCCAGAGAATAGTCAAAGTGGTCGCGTAGCTTGTCTTCGACCATTTATGCATAGTATCTACCAGCGTTTGCCCGAAAGTGCCTCTACTGAAGTCGTAGCATCCTCTCCAACTAGAGTTGCACAGACGCTTACAACCTGAAGTGGAAGCGGCCATAGGCGCCCTTTCTGAACGTCGGTTCACCTTCACGAAGAATTGTCATAGACGCGGATGGTCGCTAGAGAGGTTACTCCGCCATCTTCGCAATGTGGAGGTCGAAGCCGGTTTTCGGCAACAGGGAGGTCAGCTCGAACGCTCGGAATCCATCTCCCGAAATTTCCGTATGGCGGTAGAGGCCGGGCTCGCTGTCAACCGTCTCGTGCCGCCCCTGTAGTTGATTTAGAAATTCCTGCGCCTTTTTGGTATCAGCTTCGTAACCCTTGGCTTTGGTTACAACCGCCTCAGCTGCGTAGGAGCGCACCAGCTTGGGCCAATATTTTTCCAGCAGGTTGGTGCTGGCGAAGATGTCTGCCCAGACGATTTGGCCGCCAACTGCGACGACAACTCCAACCGCATTCTGATTGCGAAGCTGCTTGATCAGGCTTTGATAATTGTGCTGAATGGGTTCGGCAACGGAATCCACCTGTTGCTTAACTTCTTTGTTGTCCATCACTCGAGCATATGAGGTGGTCCCGCCGATTGCCGTAGCTGCAGGCGGGGACGCCATCCGCGAGAGAGATTCCTTAGTCTTGCCTACCTCCGCCCAGACTTGAGACTGATCTTTCTCAGCCATCGCTTTTCCGCGGACCGCTGGCTGGGCCATGGCGCCGTTGTAGGAATCAAATTTCGCCGACGCTCCCGTCCATCGTCCCGGTTCGACGCAGAAAACGCTCATATCGATGGGATCGCTTTCCGCAGGCACGAGGCGATCTTTGCCGATCACGCGATCCTGTTTGCCGCCAGTAACGATTTCGCCTGCCAGCAAAATGAGCGGGCGCTTCGAGTTGTTTACCAGAACTAATTGATTGACCTGCGCGCCGCCGCCATATTGCGGTGGGGTGATTTGTCCGTGGCGATGGCGCGGGCGCATCAGCGGCGAAATATTGCCGGACTCGGTGACAACCACTTCGCCCGAGCGCAGTCCCTCATCGAGCGTGATGAATTCAGCCGTGTCATGCGACTTGGCAGCGATGACCGGGAAAACAGTCAGATTGCCGTGGCGGATCGGCTCCAGAACTTTGTAGCCGTACGTTGAAGCAATTTCGCCGGCGGGGGCGCGGCAAGGACGGAACAACGCGACTCCGGCCATCAACGCGAGAGCAAGAACAAAGAGCAACAACTTGAGTTTCATAGTGTTTCTCCTCAGGTGTGTAGAGACACCCCAGGCGTGCAGGGGAGCAATCCGCCCGGGGCGTCTTTCTTTCCCACCCTGATATTTTCCGAACGGCAAAAATCCAGCTTCTTGCGTCTAAAAAATTGGTAGGATCAACGGCGTGCCCGCCATGGCTCAGAACGGTGTCCAATCCGTAGGAGTGATCTCTCCGGAGTTGGAGTCGCGTATGGCGGAGCTACAGGCGAAGACGCAGGAGTACGGGCTCGGGCGCGAACAGTTTGTCGCCATATTGAATGAGATCGGAGCGAAGTATTTGCCGCCGCAGCCTTCGGAGCGAGAGCGCGGAGAGTTTTTTGCGAGCCTGCGATTGGAAGAACTGGCGCTGGCCCGGGCGTGCGCCGCAGGTCATGAGCGTGCCTGGGAAATCTTCATGGTGCGTTATCGCGAAAAGCTGTATGACATTGCAGCGTACATTGCCAAAGAAAGCTCGGCGGCCCGCGAGTTGGCAGATTCCATTTACGCCGATCTTTACGGCACCAGCGCTAGAGAGGGAAAACGAATTTCGAAGCTTGCTTCCTACACTGGCCGCGGTTCGCTCGAAGGATGGCTGCGTACGGTGCTCGCGCAAGAGTACGTCAACCGTTACAGGAAGCAGCGCCGGCTGGTTAGTCTGGATGAAGAGAGCGAAGCTGGCGTGCAATTCGCCGCAGCGGAACCAGAACTCGCGCCAGCGGCGCACGATCTAAGAGTAGCAGCAGCGACCGATGAGGCTTTGGCCGCCTTGCCCGCCGAAGACCGCTTCGTGCTGGCGTCGTATTATCTTGATCACCGCACGCTGGCAGAAATCGCGCGGACGCTGCGAGTGCATGAATCGACGATCAGCCGCAGGCTGGACAAGTTAGCCAAAACACTTCGAAAGCAGATACTCGCCACGCTGCGGCGCAAGGGCATGAGCCGCCGCCAGGCGGAAGAGGCTCTGCAAATGGATGTGCGCGACCTGCACGTGGATATTCGTACCTGCCTGGCGCAAGAAACCAGCGCAAAACCGTTCTCAGATAAGAAGGCGGAAGCACAGGCGGGAGAGGGATGATGCCGAAACGGGACGTTCAATGATGGGTGTACCTAAGATCGTGCTCGGGCGTTTGCGGAGGGCCAGCAATCCTGGAAATCACCCGGGCGCCGATCTGCTGACGGCGTTCGCTGAGCAGGCGCTCGCCAAGCGGGAACGGCTGCACGTGCTTGAGCATTTAGCGCAATGCTCAGAGTGCCGTGAAATTGTTTCGCTGGCGCGACCCGAGATCGCAGAGCCGCAGACTTCCTTGAAATTATTTTCGCTGCGATCACCGGTTCTGCGCTGGGGCGCATTGATGGCTTGTGTGGTCGTGGTTGGCGCCGTTGTGACCACAAGGCATTTGGCGCAGAAGAATGTGGAAACGCGCGTCACTGCGAAGGCGCCTTTTTCGGACACCAAAGATGCGTCGCAAGGCGTCGACTTGAAAACTGACCTTACGGCGAAGCTTCAGCCGCAGCCACTAGCGAAGCAGGATTCGGTTTTGTCGCACGGGCTCGCGAAGCAGCGCAAGGAAGCGGCCGCGAATTCAAGAGCACTGGCGGTCAACGCCGAGAAAGCTGGAACAGCTAAGAAAGAACCTTTGGCTGCGGCAGTTCCTGCCGCCCCGAGTCCAGCGCTGCTTTCAAAGGCGATGGATCAGGAGCAGCAAAAGAAAATCACATATGATTCGCTCGGCTCAGCGGCGAGAACTAGCGACGAAGCCGTAATGAATGAAACCGTGGCGACCAGTGCTTCTGCCGAGGTGGCGGATGCCAGGCCAGGAAAGGCGAAGGACGCCAAGGACCCTCGCATGAAGGCTCCCATGGCAGCGAGTTCCGGCATCGGCGGACCTGTTACGGCAAACCAAATGATTGAGTCACGAGCTGAGCTCAACCGGGCGGTCGATCTGACTCCACGCTGGAATCTTTCTTCTGAAGGGATCCTGCAGCGATCGTTCGACGGCAGAACTTGGCAAGCAGTTCCAGTAGCTGACAACGCAATCTTTCGGGCCGTTTCTGCTGTAGGTCCGGAAATTTGGGTCGGAGGAAATGGCGGTTCACTCTATCATTCCTCTGACAGTGGCCAGCATTGGACGCAGGTAAAACCGGCGGTAAACGACAGCCCGCTCACCGCAGATATCGTCGGAATTGAATTCGCTGACGCCCAGCATGGCAAACTCACCACTAGCGATCACGAGACTTGGACCACCAGCGACACGGGCCAGAGCTGGACTAGATACAAGTAAAGCTTGCAGAACTGTGCAAAACTGCCGGACTAGCGGCTGGTAATTGGGATCTTCCTGGACCTTTCTTCTCCCTTTTAAATCAGTATGTTGACCCACATCATCAGGCGCAGCGTCTCTCAACGCGCGTGACTTCCGTTTCCGGTTTTTGGGTACCTAAAACAGAGCCGTGGATTACGGAAGTTACGTTTACACATGAGAGGGGTGGGCCTACTATCCAATTGTGGTTTGGCAGTTCTGGGGGAGGGCTGCCGGGCGTCCTGAACTGAAAAGTTCTGGACGCTTTTTTATTTTCAGGCTGTCAGCTATCAGCCGTCAGCTTTCAGCGTACTCCAGGAACCAAAAAAGCCATTAGTGGAAGCTGAAAACCGATGGCTGAAAGCTGATTGCTGAAAGTCGACAGCCAAGCCGTCCTGCGACTTCCGGCGCTGACACGCATCCAATAGAAGTGCTACGATAATTGAAGTTGTTTAACCGACTGATTCGCCGATCTGTATCGCTTCCGGCGATCGGCGCAATTGGAGGAAAAATGGCGGGCAACGGGATTGTGGAAGTGACGGATGCGAATTTTGATCAGGACGTGCTGAAAGCCGACCAGCCGGTGCTGGTGGACTTTTGGGCGACTTGGTGCGGCCCCTGCCGCGCAATCGCACCCATCGTGGATGAACTGGCCAAGGAATATCAGGGCAAGATAAAGGTCGGCAAGATGGATGTGGACCGCAATAATGCCACGCCGATGCGCTACGGAGTGCGCGGCATCCCTACGCTGTTGGTATTTAAGGGTGGCCAGGTGAAAGAGCAGATCGTCGGCTATGTGCCGAAAGAGACGATTCAGAAGGCACTGGATAAGCACATCGGATAATTTGCCGATCAATTGAGTTCGAAACGCCCGGTTGATGCCGGGCGTTTTTATTTTGTTCCAAACGGGCCCGATTTTTATATATGGCAACAATATGGTTGACAAAGTCAATCATTCGCCCAACACTAATTTCATGGCAGGCAGCCCTACCGGTCCCGATGAATTCGGTCAACGCGTTCAGGCTGTCCGGCGCTTCAATCGCTTCTACACGCGGCAGATCGGTGTTTTGCAAGAAGGGCTGCTCAACAGTTCGTTGTCCTTGAGTGAAGTCCGCGTGCTCTACGAACTCGCCCACCGCGAGAAGCCCACAGCTGCGGAACTGTGCAAAGAACTTGAACTGGATGCCGGATACCTGAGCCGCATCCTGCGCGCATTTCACAAGCGGGGGTGGATTCTGCGTGAATCCTCGCAACATGATGCCCGCCGCAGCCTGCTGTCGCTGAGTAGGCGAGGCCGGGCAGCGTTCGAGCCGCTCAACGCGAGGTCGAACCAGGAAGTGGCGAAAATGCTGGGCGCGCTGGCGCCAAGCCAGCAGTCCAATATCGTCGAGGCCATGCAGACAATCGAATCCACCCTCTTGCCTGGAACTCCCGAGAAAGCTCCCTACTTGTTGCGCACGCACCAGCCGGGTGATATTGGTTGGGTGGTTTATCGCCACGGCGTGCTTTATTCCCAAGAGTACGGATACGACGAGCGCTTCGAGGCCTTGGTGGCGCGAATCGTGGCAGAGTTTGTGGAACGGTACAACCCGCAGCGCGAGCGATGCTGGATTGCCGAGAAAGATGGCGAGCGCGTCGGGTCGGTTTTTCTAGTCAGCAAGTCCAAGCAAACCGCCAAGCTGCGGCTTCTTCTGGTAGAGCCTTCAGCGCGAGGGCTCGGCATTGGCAAACGTCTCGTAGATGAATGCATTCGCTTCGCGCGGCAAGCACGATACAAGAAGACGGTCCTCTGGACGCAGAGCGAGCTAAAAGCCGCGCGCAGCATTTACGAAAAAGCGGGATTTCGCCTGGTTCGGGAAGAGAAGCATAGCAGTTGGAGCCGGGATGATCTGGTGGCAGAAACGTGGGAGATAAAGTTGTGAACAAACTCTCGGCGGGGTTAGATGTAGGCGCGGGCGTCCTCGCCCGTGCGGGGGCTCAGGCTCTCAGTCTGGGCAGGCATTAATCGCTAGTATTTCCTTAATACTCCAATCACCCTTCCCTGAATCTCCACTGAAGCTGCGGGCACGATGATCGGCTGCATGGCGGCATTGGACGGCTGCAAGCGAATCTTGTCGCCTTCACGATAGAAGCGCTTGAGCGTGGCGTCAGTCATTTCGACCAGCGCCACGACGA
>Ga0209267_1002774_pt1 | contig 11144 bp, 10 predicted proteins | sample GraSoiAngelo_137_FD_185894 | JGI IMG/M metagenome (GOLD analysis project Ga0209267, IMG submission 185894) | Grasslands soil microbial communities from the Angelo Coastal Reserve, California, USA - 14_0929_09_30cm (SPAdes) (version 2) | ecosystem: Environmental > Terrestrial > Soil > Grasslands ... | reverse complement strand
GAGCACGACCCTGACCTCGAGCTTCGGCTGGTCGAGGCCGAATCCCTTCAAGTCCTTCTCCTCCGCCAGGTCCTTCTTCTGCTTCAGGGTGGACAAGGAGGCGACCAGCGAATCGACGGCGCTGTCGTCCCCTTCCGCCTCGACCGGCTGCGCGAGCTTCCAGCCCTTCTCGCCCTTCGTCAGCCGCACCACGAGCTGGCCGTCCTTCGAGAGGCGCAACTCCTTCACGTGGGCCTTGTCGAAGTCGAACAGCTTCTCGCTCTTCTCCTTCGCTTCGGCCTTCTTCTGCTCGTCCTTGCCCGCCCAGAGCGCCAGCCCGGCGATGCCGCCGGCGACGAGCAGCAGCGCCAGCAGGCCAACCAGCGTCTTTGTGGTCTGTTTCATGGCGCGGTCACCGGCTCTTGCGGGTCTGCCAGACCACCAGCCCGGCGAAGAGCAGCCCGAAGGGGAGCAGGTCGAAGGCGAAGAGGGTCATCGTGCGCTTCTGCTCGGCCGAGAGGAACAGGTGGTTGCCCTGGCGCTGCTTTGGCCGGATGGAGATGCGCGACTCTTCCTTGGCTACCCAGGACACCGCGTTCAGGGCGAAGTCCTTGTTTCCGGAGAGGCGGAAGTAGCCGTTGGCGGCGAACAGGGAGTTGCCGATGACGACCACACGCGATTCGGCGCCCTTGGTCGAGCTGGCGGCGAGCGAGACCGGGCCCTTGAGATCCTGGCCCGGATCGAATTTGACCTGCCCGGAAGAGAGCGAGCCCGTTTCGCCCCAGGCGCGTTCACCGGTCTTGGCGAGCTCCGTCACCGTCCACCCCGAAGGGACGATCGGGGACTTCGACACCGAGCGCGCGACGGGGAAGATGGTGGCGAGCGCGAACGGCGAGCTGCGCGGCTGGGTGATGGGATGCTCGGCGTAGCTCTGCGCGATGGCGACCTCAGGATTCTGCGCTTCCGGATCGATCACCTCGTCCTTGCCGACGTGGATGCCCCAGCCCTCGAATGCGCCCTCCAGCCCGCTCTGCGTTCGCGGGTCCACCATCACCACGAGCTTGCCGCCCTTCTCCACCCAGTCCTTGACCAGCTTGGCCTCGCCGTCGGTGAACGCCGCGACCGGGCCGGCGACCACCAGGGTCTGAGCGTCCGCGGGCATCTCCTTGTGCTCGGCGAGCACGATCTCGTCGGTCTGGTATCCCTCGCCCTTGAGATTGTCGACGAAGAGCTTGAGGCCGCGCTCGGTGTTGTCGGCGACCGCGTGCTCGCCGTGGCCCTTGGTGAAGTAGATCTTCTTGGTCGAACCGCGCGACACCTCGATCAGCGCGTTGGTGAGCGCCTCCTCGCTGATCTCCTTCGCGCGCGACTCCTTGTTCCCGCTCTTCACGATCACCCGCGGTCCCGACTGCGAGATGTTCATCTCCTTGACGCGGCCCGGATGCTTGAACGGGTCCACGAACTCGACGCTGAGCTTGTCCGTCTGCGCCTTGTACTGGCGCAGCCGCGAATCCAGCTCCACGTACTCGGGCTCGCTGCCGGCGTAGAACGCCTGCACGGTGACCGGCTCCTTCAAGCCCTTGAGCACGCCGATGGTCTGGTCGGAGAGGGTAAAGATGCGGTCCTTGGTGAAGTCCCAGCTCTTCGGCTTCTTCACCACGATGTAGTTGATTCCGACGAGCGCAGCGACGAGGACCAGCGCGGACACCGCGCTCACCGCCCCATAGAACGCCCCCCTGCCGAGCGGGTGTTCCCCACGGTTGGTCACCAGCCAGAGGGCGATCCCGACGGCCCCCAATGCGAAACGCGAGATCACGCCGGCGCTGGCAATGCTGCCGGTGACAAAGAGCCAGTTGAAGACGGCGCTGAACAGCACCACCACACCGAACAGGCCGGCGATGCGGCCCCAGTTCTTCAGACTCATCGGTTCAGCTCCACCGGTGGGCCTCGACCGCGCGATTGGTCGCGAACAGGCCGAGAGCGACGATCGAGAGGAAGTAGACCACGTCCTTCAGCTCCAGCGTGCCCTTGCTGAACGAATCGAGATGGCTGACCGAGGCGAGATAGGTGACGAAATCACGCACCCAGCCCTCGGCCTCGGAAGCCGTCCAGCCGATGATCCAGGTCATCAGCAGCACGACGAAGGTGATCAGCGCCGCCACCACCTGCGACTCGGTCAACGAGGAGATGAACAGCCCGATGGCCATGTACGCGGCGCCCATCAAGAAGAGCCCGAGATAGCCGAGCAGCACGGACCGCCACTCGACGCCATTGGCGTCCTTCGCCACCAGCTGCACGAGCAAGGGATACGTGAACGTGAGCGCGAGCGCGCAGACGAGGATGGCGAGGGCGGCGAGGTACTTGCCCCAGACGATCTCCCCGGGCGTCACCGGCGTCGTGTAGAGCAGCTCGATGGTCTTCTGCCGCTTCTCCTCCGCCACCAGCCGCATGGTGAGGAAGGGCACGATGAAGATCAGGATCACGCCCAGGTTGCCGAACAGGTTGCGGAAGATGGCGTCCTGGAAGTTCAGGCGGTTCGCCATCTCGCCGGCGTTGAACCGCATGTACATCAGCGACGCCTGCTCGTAGGCGCCGAGCAGCCGGAGGAAGAAGTAGGACCCGATGACGACGAACAGCGTGAACATCACGTACGCGATGGGGGTCGCGAAGTAGATGTTCAGCTCCTTCTTGGCGATGGCGATGGCGTTTTTCATGTCCGGTCAGGCGGAGGTGAGCTTGAGGAAGATCTCTTCGAGCGAAGGGGCGGGGCCCATCTGGCCGTCGGCGGTGACGGCGCTGGCATGGGCTTTCTGCAGGCCAGCCAGGGTGTCGTCGGCGACGATCCTGCCCTGGGCGATCATCAGCACGCGCTGGCAGGTGGCGACCACCTCGGGAAGGATGTGCGTCGAGAGCACGATGGTGTGCTTGCCCGCCAGCGACTTGATCAGCTCGCGCACCTCGATGATCTGCGCCGGGTCCAGACCGACGGTGGGCTCGTCCAGGATCAAGACCTCGGGGTCGCCGAGGAGCGATTGCGCGAGGCCGACCCGTTGCCGCTGCCCCTTGGAGAGATTTCCGATCACGCGGTGGATGAACTTGTCGGAGTTCGTCTCGGTGGCGACGCGCTCGACTTCCCTCTCGCGGTTCTTGCGCGGCACACCCTTGATCTCGGCGACGAAGCGCAGATATGCGCGCACGGTCATGTCGGTGTAGACCGGCGGCGTCTCGGGCAGATACCCGATGCGCTTCTTCACCTCCATCGGCTGCTCGAAGACGTCGAATCCGGCCACCTTCGCCGAGCCGGAGGTCGGAGGCAGGACCCCGGTGATCATCCGCATCGTGGTGGTCTTGCCCGCGCCGTTCGGCCCGAGGAAGCCCACGATCTCGCCCTTTTCGACCTTGAAGGTGACGTCGTTGACGGCCTTCAGGTCGCGGTAGCTCTTTACCAGATGAGAGACTTCAATCATCGATTTTTCCTCACACGTGGCGGCCTTGAGAACAGCGGATGCGCCAAAGGCCTTCCCGGAAAAGCGGCGGCAATCTAGAGCAAGACGATCCTCTGTCAAGCAGACAGTCGGGGAGGCGGGGATCTCGCGCCAGCGGGCTTGCGGCCGCCCGCCTGGGGGCGACACACTGCCGGTGTGACGATCATCGTACAGAAATACGGGGGCTCCTCGGTCGCCGACGTGGAGAAGATCCGGCGAGTGGCGGGCCGGGTGGCGCAGGCGCGCGCGGGCGGCAAGCAGGTCGTGGTCGTGGTCTCGGCGATGGGCGACACCACCGACGAGCTGCTGGCCCTCGCCCGCAAGGTGACCGACGACCCGCACCGCCGCGAGCTGGACATGCTGCTGACGGCCGGCGAGCGGATCTCCATGGCGCTCCTGGGGATGGCGCTGCACGCCTGTGGCGTCGACGCGGTGAGCTTCACCGGATCGCAGAGCGGGATCATCACCGACGGCGCGCACACCAACGCCCGCATCATCGAGGTCCGACCCGTGCGCATCCTGGAGGCGCTCGAGCGCGGGAAGGTGGTGATCGTCGCCGGCTACCAGGGTGTCTCGCGCGAGAAGGAGGTGACCACCCTCGGCCGGGGGGGCAGCGATACCACCGCGGTCGCGCTTGCCGCCGCCCTGGACGCCGAAGTCTGCGAGATCTGCTCCGACGTGGACGGCGTCTTCAGCGCCGACCCGCGGATCGTCGCGAGCGCCCGCCGGCTGTCGGAGCTGTCGCACGAGGAGATGCAGGAGCTGGCGCTGGCCGGCGCGAAGGTGCTGAACGCGCAGGCCGTGGAGTTCGCCCGCGACCGGGGCATCACCATCCACGCGCGCAGCACCTTCCAGAGCGGGCCGGGCTCCCTGGTGAAGAAGGCCGCCGCGCGCGAGCTGCGCATCTCGGGCGTGGCGCTCGATCCGGAGGTTCTGGTGGTGAGCGGCCGCGATCGCGCGGCCCTCCTCGAGGTGCTGGCGGCGCACGGGGCCTGGCCGCGCGAGTGCTGGGACACCCACGCCATCGTGCCACTCGAGAACGTGCACGGTCTGCCGGCGCTCCTGGAGGCCCTGCGGCCGATCGCGTCGGTGGAAGAGGGTCTCGCCCAGGTGAGCGTGGTCGGAACCGGTATCGGGGCTTCGAAGGAACCCCTGGATCGCGCGCGGAGGGCGCTCGGGCTGGAGCCGCGCGGGGTGCTGGTCGCGCCCTTGCGGATCGCCTTGCTGGTGCCGCGCGAGGACGCGAAGGAATGCGTGCGCCGGCTGCACGCGGAGTTCGTGGAAAGGAGCTGAGCGGTGGCCGCGAAGACCGTCCGCAAGAAGAAGCCGTCCGAGCTGGACCAGCTGCGCGCGAGGGTCGCGAAGGCCCTCGGCACCTCCGAGAAGGAAGCGGAGCTGCGCGCCCTGCGCGAGCTTCTCGCATCGCTGCCGGCCGCGCCGGAGAAGAAGCCCGCCCCGCAGGCCGCGCCCGGCAACCCGCTGCCGCAGCGGCTCTATCTCATGCTCGACGGCCGTGGCCTGGACGGGCGGGGGATGCCCGTCGAAGTGATCGATCTGCCCTGCGTCATCGGCAGCGGGCGAAACTGCAACGTCTGGATCAACTCGCCGCAGATCGAGACGCGCCATCTGCAGATCACGCATGGCGACGAGGGCTGGCTGCTGGAGGACCTCGGCAGCGAGCACGGGACCTTCTTCGAGGACCGCAAGATCACCAGGCGCGTGCTCGAGCACGGTGACGAGTTTCGTCTCGCCGGCTACCTGCGGCTCCGTGCCGAGCTCCGGTAGTCGCGGCCGCCGAAGGCGGCTTGGCGACCATATTTTCAGGCTGTACACCTCATCAGCGTTCTACTTGATGGGTCAGAGCGGGATCTCCGCCAGGTCTTGCGCTGCGATGATCCGGGGGTGGATCGCGCGCGCTTCGTCTGCCAGCGCCGCGCCGTCCACGCTCGGCGAGAAGTGCGTCAGCACCAGCCCCGCTGCCTCCGCCTCCGCGGCGATGCGGGCGGCTTCCACGCCGGTCGAATGGCCGCGCTCGTGCGCGAGCGCCGCCCGCGCGTCCTCGTAAGTCGATTCGTGCACCAGTGCATCCACTCCGCGCCCGAGCTCGACGGCGGAGGGACAGGGAACGGTATCCAAGGCGTACGCCATCGCTGGTCCCCTCTGCCGCGGGCCGACCAGGCCTTCGGGGCCCACCACGCGGCCATCCGCCAGCGTCACCGGTCTGCCCGCCTTCAGATCCGCCAGCAGCGGCCCGCGCGGGACGCCGGCGGCGTCCGTCCTCGCCACGTCGAGCGTGCCCGCCCTGTCCGGCAACGCCACGCGAAAGCCGTACGTCGGGACGCGGTGCGCCAGCGGCCGGCTCTCGACCAGGAATTGCGACCCTTCGATGCGGACCTCGCCGCCATTGCCTTGTTGCTCGAGCACCCGCACTTCCATGTCTCCGGTTCCCAGCGATCCAGCTCGCTCGAGGTGCTGCAGGAGCGCCGTGAGGCCGGGCGGGCCGGCGACGACCAGCGGGCGCTGCCGTCCCTCGAGCCCGAGCGTTCCGAGGAGGCCGGGAAGCCCGTTGAAGTGATCGCCGTGCAGATGGGTGATCAATACGGCGTCGAGGCGCGAGAGGCTGAGGCCCGCGCGCAGCGCAGCGATCTGCGCGCCTTCTCCGCAGTCGCAGAGCACCCAGGCCCCCTCCGTCACGACGGCGAGCGCGGACGCGCCGCGCGATAGCGTCGGCCGCCCCGCGCTCGTGCCGAGCGGGATCAGGTTCAGCCTCACCCTTGCTCCAACACTAGGGCGCCGCGCCCGCGCAGTCGTAGCCGGTCGCCGCGCAGCTCGGAGACGCCGGAATCGAGCAGCTCGCGCCAGCGGCCGTCCGGCAACTGTACCTCGCACGGCTCCGCGGCGAAGGCCGCCACCACGAGCACGGGTCCGCGCTGCAGGAGCAGCGTGCTGCCTTGCGCCGAGGCGCGCACGTCCTGGCGCGCGTCGTCTTGCAACGCCGGGTGATCGCGCCGCAGGGCGAGCAGGGACTTGTGCCAGCGGAGCGCGTTCTCGTCCTTGCGAGCGCGATCGATGCGGCTTCGCCGGAAGGTGTCCTCCGCGAACGGGTCGGGCACGTCCGTCCAGGTGAAGCCCTTGAATTCCTCGCTCCGTCCCTTTCTCACCGCCTCCACCAGCACGGGATCCGTGTGCGAAACGAAGTATTGGAACGGCTCGCGGGCCGCCCACTCCTCGCCCTGGAAGTAGAGCGGCAATGCCGGCTGGAGCGCGATCACCGCCGCCGCCGCGCGCAGGCCGCCCTCGTCGGTCAGCGCCGTGAGCCGCTCCCCCCGGGCGCGGTTGCCGATCTGATCATGGTTCTGGGCGCAGACGACGAAATGACGCCCGCGCAGGTGCGCCGCGGGCGTGCCGTGCTTGCGCCCGAAGGTCGGCTTGTGCTGGCCTTCATAGAACCAACCGCGCTCGAGCGCCGCCACCATCTTCGGCATCGGATCCTGGAAATCGCCGTAGTAGCCCTGGGACTCGCCGGTGAGGGCCACGTGGATGGCGTGATGGAGATCGTCCGCCCAGCTGCCGTCGAGCCCGTATTGCTCGATCAGCTTGACGTCGTTGAGGTCGCTCTCGGCGATGATCAGCGCGCCCTCCGCGTGCACGGCCTCGGCGATCTCCTGCAGGATGTGCTTCGACGAATCGTCGTAGAGTCCGTGCACCGCGTCCAGGCGCAGGCCGTCGAACCCCCCGCCCGCGCGCGCTACCCAGCGGAGCGCGTTCTCCAGGAAGTATCTGCGGACCTGAGGGACCGAGAAATCGATCGCGTCGCCCCACGGCGTCTTGTGCTTCGCCGTGAAGTAAGGGCCGAACTCAGCGAGATAGTTCCCCTCGGGTCCGAAGTGGTTGTAGACCACGTCGAGAAACGCGCTCAGGCCCTGCGCATGCGCGGCGTCTACCAGCCGGGCGAGGGCCGCCGGCCCTCCGTATGCGGCGTGGGCGGCGAATGGCGCCACCCCGTCGTAGCCCCAATTGCGCGCCCCCGGGAATGCCGCGACGGGCATCACCTCCACCGCGGTGTAGAGCGCATCCGCCAGCTCGGGCATGTAGCGCGCGGCGGCGTCGGCGGTCCCTTCCGCCGTGTAGGTGCCGAGGTGGATCTCGCAGAAGATCAGCCTCTCCAGCGGGACGGGCGCGCGAGGCGAGCGGGGAGCGATCTCCGCGAGGTCCACGACTTCGCTCGGGCCGTGAACGCCTTCCGGCTGGAGCAGCGAGGCAGGATCGGGGCGCTCGCGTCCGTCGCTGAAACGGTAGAAATAGCGTGCGCCCGCCCGAACGCCGTCCGCGCGGCCCGTGAAGTACCCTTCGCTGTCGCGGCGCAGTGGCACTGCGGGGCCGCCGAGCACGGTGACCGAAAGGGAATCCGCCTTCGGCGCCCAGACGCGGAAGTGCGTGCCTTCCGCCCCGGGCACCGCTCCGAGCCAAGGGCGCCAGGTCATGCGGCAACGGTAGGGCGCATCTCTAGAACTGTACAGTCTAGAGAAGCTGCCTCCGGCGGCCGCGATTATTTCGCAGGCCGCGGTTCGAACTTGAACGGATATGCGATGCGTAGCTTGCCGCCAGAGTGCGGCTTGTCGAACTCGAAGTTCCGCACGGCCGTGACCACGCAGACGATCAGTTCGCGGTCGGCGATCCCGTCGGCGGTGGCGCCGATCACCCTGCCGCTCGGGCCGATGTCGAACCGTGTCACCAGCTTGCCCTGCAGCGTAGGGCTCTCCCGGAGGCGCTTCTCGTAGCACTCGCGGATCGGCGTGCTGTTGTCGCGGATGTAGTCGCCGATGATCCTGCGCTCGTCGCCCTGCGGGATCGGCGGCGAGGGTTCCTCGGTCGGGTCTTCGCCTTCGACCACCAGCGAGGCGCGCTTCTGCGCGGCGTCCGGTTCGCCGGCGCCTGCGGCGAGGGAGAAGAGGGCAAGGAGCGGCAGGAGGCATCGGGAGGTCATTCGTCAGGCTCGATGAAGATCTCGCGCCATTCGAGAGTAGGAGCATGCTCCGCGGACGGTCAATTTTCCTCGGAATGCGCACCGGCGTTTCGCGGGTTAGGCTCTTTCAGATGCGTAGGGCGCGCTTCTACATCCTCGTACTCGGGCTCACCCTGCTGCCGCAGGTCGTCGCCGCCTCGGATCTCGTGCGCTGGCTCGCGTCCCAAGGCCAGGTCCTGCTAGGTCTGTCGGTTCCCGGACTGCTTCTGGCGCTGAATCTCCCGATGCTGGCGGAGATCCTCCGGCGCAAGAAGAAGGCACGTCTTCCGCGCTTCCTCGCCGCGACCCTGCAGACCCCTTGGACGACATGGTGGCTCGGCAGCCTGTTCTACGCGATCCTGCGCGCGGCCTGGACGGTGGCGCACCTCGGGCACGCGCCGATGCCGGTCCCGCTCGCTGCCGCGCCCTTCGCGCTCTCGCTTTATGGCACGCTCTTCGGGGCTCGCGTGCTGCGCCGCGAGAAGGTGACCATCCCGGTGGCGGGGCTGCCGGAAGGCTGGCGCGGCGCGCGCATCGTGCAGCTCTCCGACCTGCACGCGGGCAGGCACGTCACCAAGGAGCGCCTGCGAGCGATTGCCCGCCGGGCGGCGCGCCTGAATCCGGACCTCTTGGTCGTCACTGGTGACATCGTGCACAACTCGCCCCAGTTCGCGCAGCAGGCGGCGGAGGCGATCGCATCCATCCCCGCAAAGCACGGCATCTTCGCCTGCCTTGGCAACCACGATTTCTGGGCGGGGCCCGACGCCGTCGAGCGCCAGCTGGAGCGGGCCGGCGTGCGGGTCCTGCGCAACCGCGGGATCCTGATCGAGCGCATGGGAGACGGGCTCTGGCTGTGCGGTGTGGACGATCCTTGGAGCGGGCGCTTCGATCTGCGCGCCGCGCTGCGCGGGCGGCCGGAAGGCGCCGCGACCGTACTGCTCTCCCATCAGCCGAATACCTGGCGGCGGGCCCAGGAGCTCGGGGTGGAGCTGCAGCTCTCGGGGCATACCCATGGCGGCCAGGTCGCGTTGCTCTGGCTGCACCGCTCGCTCTCGCTCGCACGGTTGATCACACCCTTCGTCGCGGGCCTGTACCGCGCCGGGCGATGCTATCTCTACGTGAACCGGGGAGCGGGTTCGGTGATGCCGATGGTCCGACTGGGCGCGCGGCCCGAAGTCACCGAGCTGACGCTGGTGCCTGCGACCGACAACGAGGCCCACGACGACCTCGCCATCGCCGCGTCCTGAGACCTGAAGCATTGTTACGCTTGAGCGCAAACCCTTGCCGGCGGGGTGGTGAGATTGTTCTAGACTGAGCCGGATGCGGATCCACCTGTTCGAGCTGACGGCCGCGGCACGGAGCGCGGATGACCGATTGGTCCGCATGGATCCGAGCGCGCGGGACGAGCTCGCGACACAGGCGCAGCGGAGGGCGTCAGAGCTCGGGCTGATGCGCGGCCCGGCGCCCATTCCGCTGGTGCTTTCGCCTTGCGCGCTGCCGCGGGAAGAGCTGGCGGCGCTCGGGCGAGGCGCGCGTCTGATCACCAGCGCGCTGGTGAAGATTGCGCGCGAGCTGATCGAGCGGCGCCCGGAAAGAGCGCGCCTTCTCTTCCGCCACCTCTCGCCGATGGAGAGCGCGGCGCTCGCCACCCGCTGGCGGGAGGCGGAGGAGCTCTTGCACTCCCGCGTCGACTGGTTCGTCGATGAGGATGGCCGCGTCCGCGCGCTCGAGGTGAATGCGACCATTCCGGCGATGCAGGTGTATTCGGACGCGGCGGCGCGCGGCTGGGCGGAAGCCGTGACGCCCGCGCGCACGCAGGCGCTGCAGCGAAACTCCCACAACGCGACCTGGCTGATCGACGCGCTCCTGGCCGCGGCCCGCCACCGCGCGAAGCCCCCGAGCATCCAGCTCCTCCACCGGGACGGCGACCCGCAAGTCACAGAGCTTCGCGCCTTGGCCGCACTGCTCCGGGATCGGGGCATCGACGCCCGCACTTGCACGCCTGCGGACATCGCGCTCGACGGCGATCCTCAGGGTGTCATCTACCGGCACCTCTTCGCCCGGTACGTCGAGCCGTCGTCGCCGCTCGGTCAGGCATTCCTCGATCCTGTCCGGCACGGGATCTGGAACCGCGTCGATGGCTGGCTGGAGACGAAAGGCCTCTTCGCTGAGTTGTCGATGCACGCCGCGAAAGCTGCGTTCCTCAGCAGCGAAGAGAGAGCGGCTGTCGCGGAGCTCGTTCCCTGGACCCGGCTGCTCGACGACATCGATGATGCTGCCCTTGGGGACGGCGACGGATACGTGCTGAAGAAGTCGCACGACTATGGCGGCAAGAGCGTGGTGATCGGCCGCGAGGTCGGCCCTGCCGCGTTCGGGCAAGCGCTCGCCCGCGCCCGTGCGGACGAGCCGGCGAGCTGGGTGGCGCAGGAGCTGATCGACGCTCCGGCCATCGACCGCTTCCTCTGCGTGGAGACAGGCGCGCGCAGGCTCTCCCTGCACCTGGACATCAGCACCTATGCGTCGCTGATCGCCGGGGTGCCGGAAGGCGCGAGCGTCTGCCGCGCCGCCCCGGGACGGGTGGTCAACATCGTCGGGGGCGGCGGGGTCGCGCCCCTGTTCGCCGACGACGTGCTCGCCGACCTGCTATGAGCTGCTGCGCTCGCGCGCCCGCCGCC
>Ga0209267_1002769_pt1 | contig 11154 bp, 8 predicted proteins | sample GraSoiAngelo_137_FD_185894 | JGI IMG/M metagenome (GOLD analysis project Ga0209267, IMG submission 185894) | Grasslands soil microbial communities from the Angelo Coastal Reserve, California, USA - 14_0929_09_30cm (SPAdes) (version 2) | ecosystem: Environmental > Terrestrial > Soil > Grasslands ... | reverse complement strand
TCGGCGGCCGAATTCCGAAGGGCGTGCTGATGGTCGGCCCTCCGGGCACTGGCAAAACACTATTGGCTCGCGCCATTGCCGGCGAAGCCGACGTTCCGTTTTTCTCGATCAGCGGTTCCGATTTCGTTGAAATGTTCGTCGGCGTCGGCGCAAGCCGTGTCCGCGACATGTTCGAGCAAGGCAAGAAATCCGCGCCTTGTATTATTTTCATCGACGAGATCGACGCGGTCGGTCGCCATCGCGGCCACGGCGTCGGCGGCGGACACGATGAGCGCGAGCAAACGCTCAATGCCTTGCTCGTCGAGATGGATGGCTTCGACACTCAGGAAGGCGTGATCATCATCGCGGCCACCAATCGCCCAGATGTTCTGGACCCGGCGTTGCTGCGTCCTGGACGTTTCGATCGCCAAATCACCGTCAATCTCCCCGACGTGAAAGGTCGCGAAGAAATTTTGCGGGTGCACTCCAAGAAAGTGAAACTCGCGGAAGGTGTCGATCTTGCCGTGGTCGCGCGCGGCACGCCCGGTTATTCCGGCGCGGAGCTCGCCAACGTGATCAACGAGGCGGCGTTGCTGGCCGCGCGTCGCGGACTAAAAGGAATCACGCTCGCTGAATTGGAAGAAGCGCGCGACAAAGTTCGTTGGGGCAAGGAACGCCGCAGTCTCGCGCTCAGCGAAAAAGAGAAAACCAACACCGCTTATCACGAAGCCGGCCACGCCTTGTTGCTCGAGCTGCTTCCGCACACCGAACCGCTCCACAAAGTGACCATCATTCCGCGCGGCCCGTCGCTTGGATCGACCATGTGGTTGCCGGAGGAAGACAAATACACCAATCGCAAAAACGAATTGCTCGCCAGTCTGGCTGTGAAAATGGGCGGCCGCGTCGCGGAAGAAATTGTTTTCGGCGATGTCACCACTGGGGCTGCCGGCGACATCAAGATGGCCACTGCGATGGCGAGAAAAATGGTTTGTGAATGGGGCATGAGCGAAAAACTCGGCATGGTCGAGTACGGCGAGCACGAAGATTACGTTTTCCTCGGTCGCGAACTGACCCGCAACCGCGATTACAGCGAAGCCACCGCCGAAGAAATCGACCGCGAAGTGCGGCGCTTGCTCGACGACGCGTACCAGACCGCCAAACACACCCTCATCGCCAATCGCGACCACCTCGACGCGATCGCCAAAGCGTTGCTCGAATACGAAACGCTCGACGGCTCCCAGATCAAAGAACTGATCCAGCACGGCGAGTTGATCAATCCGCCGCCAAGCGTCACGCCGACATCGGGCGAAAAAATGCCGCCCGAAAAACCGCCACGCCAGGTCGTGGTCGGACCCGAGGCCCCGCCTCTTCCCGGCGCTCTCGGCGGCGCACCGGCGTAGTCCGAGCCGGACTGGCAGTATTCAGATTTGTAGGGCAAGCGCTCCGCTTGCCGCCTGCTTTGTCATGTCGAGTCCCGCCGTCGCGGGAAGGCATCTCTTACTATTTCAAACTTAATTCGGCTGATCACGCCAGTTGGAAGATCGACAAGCGCATGAACGTGATCGGCATTCACATAATTGATCTTCATATAAATGCTTTTGGGTCTTAGCGTTTTCAGTCAGATAGCCCGATACGCGCTGTGCAGCGTCTTTAATCAGCACCTTTTCGCGGTTCAACGTTCCCCAGATCAGATGAATCCAGCAGCGAGAATAAGAATGGAGGGACATCGCCTCGATGCTAGGCCGTTGAAACGGCTATTGTCGATCTTGCGCGCGTAACCACCGGTCTAAAGACCGGTGTTAGTGAAGAGCACGACATCCTCCCAAACGTCCTGAATCGTGGACCTCATCGAACTCAGCGGTGCAAGTCAATGACCGCGTCTGCTCGATTAACACCGGCTTTTAAGCCGGTGGTCAGCGCCAGCGCCCATCTACGAAGCCGTTTCAACGGCTTACTCAAGATCTACTCGCGGCGCTGTTTTTCGACGAGGTGGCGCAGCTGCCGCTCCATTGTCTTGAACGCGTCGTGAATCACTTTGTTGAGCGGCTCGTGTGAGCCGTTGTCCATTTGTTTCTCGTCGCTCACCAGCTCGTGACGCGGTCTAACCGTGACATCGATCCGGCAACGATAAGGATTTCCTTTGTGGTGAGTGTGGTTGGGTTGCTCGATCGCGACGTCGCATCGGTTGATGTGGTCGCAAAATTTGTCGAGCCGGGCGGCGTAACCCATTACCAAGTTGTCGATCTTATCTGACTTATCCAGGCCGCGGTAGGTGATCTTGACGGGCAGTTGCATAACAAAATATTGAGCTTAAACCGGACGAAGGGAACGAAAATGATTCGGGAATTTCGCCGGCTCCACTTTGACCAGATCCGATTTGACGTGCTCGACGATTCGGTTGCGAACGCGGTCAGGTAAAAGATCGACAATCGCCCCGTGAATCTCGGACGGCGCGGCAAAGGCCCAGCCTTCCTTGCCGCTGCCGTTAACAATCTTGGCGATTTGATCGGCCAGCTCTTTGGTAATCCGGCGATCGGTTTCGGTTTCCAGTTTACTCTCGGCGATGGAAGCACCGCCCCGATGCGCGCCCGCGCTTTCGGTGACAGGAAAACGTCCGGCCAAGTCGGTCACCTTGTCGATGAGTTTGCCGTGCGCATCGGTGATATCGAAGGCCTGGATTAATTTTAAACTCGGCCCGCGGGTGGGCGTTTCGTTGACCCGGTACGCCTTCAAGCTGCCGCGATCTGCTGCGATTACGAGTGAAGCCGGTATCATAGGCTAACTGGACGAGCGTCTTCCCGGCGCGTCAAAGAAGCGCTCATCAACTCTCTATAATAGAATCGCGCCGCGTTGCAATCTTGCGTTGATCGAAAATTCGCGCGCTATTTTTTCCCCGCGCGCTCCTCCTCGCCCGTAATTGCGGCGAGTGCTGCGACAGCGCGCTTCTTCCACGACTCATGCCGCGCGCGCGGTTGCTCGCCCCGACTCAGCTTGAACAAATATGTCGTCCGTTCATTAAGATCGACATCGTCGCCGGACGAAGATTTTCTCGGTTGCTTGAGAAAGCCGTCCTCGTTCGTGGTATCGAGAATCTGTTCCCACTCGAGATGTTCCTCACCTGGAAGCAGGAACGGAATTGGTTCGTGATGCGCGTTAATCAAAAGCAAAAAAGTATCGTCGCGTACTGGATCACCGTGCAGATCGATCAGGTCGGCAGCGTCGCCGCTGATGAGCATCCCGAGACAACGCACAAACGGCGAGTTCCATTCCTCTTCGCTCATTTCGTTGCCGCCGGGATTAAACCACATCACGTCTTTGATCTCGCCGCCGCGGACGCGCCGGCCCTGAAAAAACTTCGGACGGCGAAAGACCGCGTGTTCGCGTCTTAGCTGAATTAATTTTCGGGTGAACTCGAGCAAGCGGTTCTGTTTCTCATCGCGCCGCCAATTCAACCAGCTGATCTCGTTGTCCTGGCAATAGGCGTTGTTGTTCCCCTCCTGCGTCCGGCCGAATTCATCGCCGCCCAAAAGCATCGGCACGCCTTGTGACAAAAAGAGCATCGTCAAAAAATTGCGCTGCTGCCGCCGGCGCAAACTGTTGACGCTGGGATCGTCGGTTGGGCCTTCAACGCCGCAGTTCCAGGAACGGTTGTGATTGTCGCCGTCGCGGTTCTCGTCGCCGTTGGCATCGTTGCGCTTGTCGTTGTAACTGACAAGATCATTGAGCGTGTATCCGTCGTGTGACGTGATGAAGTTGACGCTGGCGTAGGGTCGTCGGCCGTCGTGCTGATAAAGATCGGGACTGCCGGTCAATCGATACGCCACTTCGCCAATGAAACCTTCGTCCCCGCGCCAAAAACTGCGCATCGCGTCGCGAAATTTTCCGTTCCACTCCGAAAACGGCACCGGGAACTTGCCAACCTGATAGCCGCCTTCACCGACATCCCACGGCTCCGCGATTAATTTCACCTGCGAAAGAATCGGGTCCTGCTGAATGACTTTGAAGAAGGCGTGGAATTTGTTGAAGCCGGTACCGTCCCGCGCCAGCGCCGGCGCGAGATCGAACCGGAAACCGTCCACCCGCATTTCCGTCACCCAATAGCGCAAGCTATCCATCACCATCTGCAATGTGCGCGGACAAAGGGTATCCAGGGTGTTGCCGGTGCCGGTGTAGTCTAAATAGAAACGCGGATTGTCGGCCATCAGACGGTAATTCGCCGGATTATCAATGCCGCGGAAACAGATGGTCGGACCGAGATGATTTCCTTCGCCGGTGTGATTATAGACAACATCGAGAATCACTTCGACGCCAGCGGCGTGGAGATTGCGCACCATTCCCTTGAATTCGGTCACTTCCGAACCCGGCTCGGGATTGCTCGAATACCGGGCGTGCGGTGCGAAAAAACCGATCGTCTGGTAACCCCAATAGTTGATCAGGCCGCGATCGACCAAATATTTCTCGTCGAGATGCGTGTGCACCGGCAACAACTCAACCGCGGTCACGCCCAGAGTTTTTAGATAGCGAATCGCCTGCTCGTTCGCGACTCCGGCATAAGTGCCGCGCAATTTCTCCGGCACCTCTTGCCAAAGTTTCGTGAACCCTTTGACGTGCACTTCATAGATCACTGTTTCCGCGAGTGACGTATTCGGCCGTTTCTCATCACCCCAATCGAATCCGCCGTCGATCACGACTGATTTCGGCATCGCCCAGGCGTTGTCGCGAGAATCCCGGGTGAGGTCCTCCGCCTTGTCACCGACCACGTAACCGAACATTTCGTCGGACCAATTGATCTGGCCCGCGATCGCCTTCGCGTAAGGATCGAGCAACAACTTCGAATCGTTGAAACGCAGGCCGTGATTCGGATCGTACGGGCCGGCAACGCGGTAACCGTAGAGTTGTCCCGGCCGCGCATCAGGCAAAAACACGTGCCACACTTGCTCGGTTTGTTCGCGCAAAGGAATGCGCACGTTTTCTTTTGCCGCATCGAGATCGTCGAACAAGCAAAGATGGACATCGGTCGCGTGTTCGGAAAAAATCGCGAAATTGACGCCGTTGCCGAGCCAGGTGGCGCCGAGCGGATAGGGTTTTCCGGGCCAGGTTTTAATCGTCGTCATACAAGCGGGTCAGCTTATGATCGCGGACGCCGCCCCAAATTAGGTGGCGCATCAGGGTGAATCAGCGCGCGCACATTCTCCATTCGATACAATCCCAACACAAACTGCATTTCCTGATTCTTCGTGACCAAGCTCGATTCCAATTCCGCGGGGGTATCGTCGCGCAGCGGCATAATAACCCATTTCGCCGCGGCCATTTGTTCCGCGGTCGGCGCACCTGGCTGGTGGCGATGCAGAAAAAACTGGAGCGTATTGTATCCAGTGCCAATAAATACCACAGGCTCGTTGTCGATCCTGCTCTCCACTTCACACGCAAATAGCTTCAAGTTTTCGCCGCCGCGATCTTTGCCGGTCTTACGAAAGTGTTTTACGCTCAGTCCAAGCGCAAGCACCAGAGCGAGTGCCGCGACCTGCCAGAGCCGGATGCGAAATCTTCGCAAGTAAGTGGCACAAAAATAAGCGGCCAGGATCGCTGCCGCCGGATAAGCGGGCAGGATGTAATCGGCATTCTTGCGCACGGCTAGACCGAAGAACGCGAGGACTAGAAATATCCACAGGATTGCGGGCGCAAGTGGATGCTGAAACCACCGCTTCCAGCCGATGGCGCAAAGTGCGCCGATACTCGGAATCGACCATGGCAGAAACCGCTGAACAAACCAGACTGGGGTTTGCAGAATAAGTTTGAAGGCAACCATTGGACCACCAGTGTAACGTTTCCCTCCGAATTGGTGATCCAATCCCAACGTTGGTCCGATTAGCTCGCGGCCGACGAGATCTTTAAAAAACGGCGCCGGATAACGGATCGCGGTCGGCACTGCCCAGAGCGAGAATATCCCGATTCCAACCAAGATTACCCACCACCAGTGACCACGCCGGATAAAGCCTGGTCGGCCGCGGATTATCCACGCGGCCAGCGGCAGATAAATTATCGGAACGAGCGCGGCCGGGCCTTTGGTCAGCGCCGCCAGGCCGATCGCGATCGAAAACCCGCCGATATTGATCTTGTTGGGTTCATTTTCACATATGATCGCGGTCGCGAACATCCAGGCCGCGGTCAGAAACAGCACCAGCACTGGATCTGGACGACAATGATAGATCATTGTCATATTGGCCGGATTCACCAGCCAGGCGGCCCCGGCGATAAACGCAGCTTCATCTGCGACGATCGCGATCTCGGGAATTTGTCGGAATAAATTGCGTGCGATTGTAACGGTCAGGGCGGTGGTCAGCAGTGTCCCTGCGACCATTGGCCACTTCACCGCCCACTCTTGCCAGAAACCCAGCGCGACCACCGGCACTGCCATCCAATTCACTAATGGTGGTTTCGTCGCAACGTGCCCAAACATGTCGCGCGGAAGCAACCATCGACCGTTCACGACAATATCGGCTGTGTAAGACACGGTCCGCGGTTGATCGAATCGTTGCAGCGCGCTTGGAGCAGTCACACGGGACGAGAGCATTACTACGGCGCAGCACCCCAACAGGATCTGACATAAGGTTCGGCCTTTCACCATCATTGCCTGATGGTTTCAATTTGTTCTGCGCCGCGCAAGCACGCCGATGCGATTCAACTAGCCGCGCAGCTGACAGAATTCCCGCTTAGCCGAGTTTGTGATGGAGGAAGACCGCGAGCAAGCCCAGACTGATAGTGCCTGCAATCAGAAACGTGCCCGGAGACGGCTCTCGCAGAGCGAGGAACAAGAGGAAAACCTGCATGATTGCTTTGGCTAACGGCTTTGGGGTATGAATCGGATTGCAACGCGAGAGTGGTCGCCATCCAACAAAACTTTTTCCCGGACCAGCTTCAAAAACCAATTCATGAAAAGAGGTAGAACTTGATCTGATTTTCTCGTAACCGAGAGTACCGTCCACTTCGGAGTGCCAGGGCGATCAACATTCTTACTCGCTGCCGATCAACCTCAACTCAAGTTACCGTCCGGATAGGTTTCACGACCACATCTCGAGAGAGAGGACCCAGTTATATCATTTACTCTGCTTGTCGGCTATCGAGATAAAGGACGACGAAGGCGATCCCGAGGAGCGGTTGAAGAATTCGTTGCAAAATACTCAGAGCCAAAACCGGATAATTGACTCCGTGCGTTTGCAGGCTGGCGTTCATTTTTTGGAGAAGCGCTTGTGGATCCTGGGTGCGGGTGAGTTCGACGAAATAGTCGCGCAACATTGGCCACGCCGGAGTGATGGTGATAGCCAGAACAAACGCGACCCAAAGCGAGACAATGAGCGCGCCGCGCCAAAGTGGGCGTTGATACCACGGGAGATCCCGCCCGCTGCGCGCGAGTCTCCTGCTTTCACGGAGGGCCTCGTTCGTGTTCGCGTTTTCGAGCACGGTGAATTGCTGCCAGAAAAGAACGTTGATGAAGAATCGGCCGAACAACCAAACTTGAAAGGCAAGCAAGCCGAGCGCGAGCACGATTGAGAAGAGCGTCGCTGAGGTCACGACCATGATCGCGATGCCGAGAGCGAACAGGATCAGCAAAAAGAAAACGCCGTAGACAAACAGGCCGAGACCGGCCACCCGCGGCCAATATTTGACCGCCGCATTAAGGACGCTGAAAAAACCGATCCGATGTCCGGTCGCAAACTCGGCGGTGAGAATCTGGATGCCGGCAATGTAAATTGGAATCAAAACAAGTCGCAGCACGAGCATGCATAATCCGAACGCGACCGCAACGAGTGATCGCAGATCGACATTCACACCCGGCGCGGTGTCGATGAAACGACTGGTGAGCTCGGCGCAGACAATCGGGACGATGCTCAGCAATGAGAGGCAGAAGAATTGAAAGAAACCTCGAAAATAAATTCGAAAGGTTTCGACCAAAATATTCCGACTTGGCGGTCTGCTCTTCGATTTCTGATCGCTGATTTCCTTTGGCTCGCCGGAGCCTTGGGTGTAGGCGGCTGATCGCTGATTTCTGGCTGGTCCTTGCACCGGCGGTGGTTCGACTTGAAACAAGCCAGGAATGTCGCCGGCCCTTTTCCAATGAGCCTCGTTGACATCGGCCTGGCGGGCGGGATTTGCCGGCAACACCCGACCGTCTGCTTTCCATTCACGCAACGTCGCCAGATCAGCAGGGCCGTATTCTTTTCCCTGAACTCGAATGATCCACTGCTCGGCCATGCCCTCATCATTGGACAGGATTCACCGGATTAACAGAGCGTTTTGCTTAAGCGAATTTGCAGGTTCGGTTTTGAAATCCGCAGAATCCAGTTAATCCTCTCTTCTAGTGAAACTGCTCTTAATAGACGGACATTATTACGTTTACCGGTCGTTCTTCGCGATCCCGAACCTGTCCAACTCGCGAGGCGAGCCGACGAACGCAATTTTTGGTTTCACCAAGACGCTGCGCTTGATGATCAAGCATCTGCAGCCGGAGCTGGGAGCGGTGTTTTGGGACGAAGGCATGCCGGAACGGCGGGTGCAATTGCAGCCCGCTTACAAAGAGACGCGCAAAGAGATGCCGTTACCAATGGTGCCGCAGCTCGACTTCATTCAAAAGCTTACCCCCCTCCTCGGATTCAAAAACATTTCGCTCCCCAACACCGAAGCCGACGATTTGATGGGCTGCTACGCGATGGCCGCGTGCAAGCGCAAAGGAATGGAAGTGGTCTTGGCCACGAACGACAAAGATTTGTATCAGCTAATCGGGCGGTGCGTGAAAGTTTACACGACGGCCAAAGCCGATCTCGCTTCTCCGAAAGACGGGTTCGCGTTACTCGGCGAGGAACAAGCGACTGCGAAATGGGACGTGCCGCCGAAACTGATCGGCGATGTGCTGGCGATTTCGGGAGATTCGGTCGACAACATCCCCGGCGCCGGTATCGGACGGAAAACTGCGGCCGGATTAGTCCGCGAATTCGGCGGCCTGGAAAAGCTGCTTACGAACGTCGACAAGGTGAAAAGCAATCGTAATCGGGAAAAGCTCACCACCGCGCGCGCCCAAATTTTGCAGAACCGAAAAATGGTGGAGCTCGATTGTCATATGGAATTGCCAATCCCCATCGATAACCTCAGGATCCAACCGGATTACTCGGCGCTGATCGACCAACTGGAGAAATGCGAGTTCAAGTCGTTATTGCAGGAGGTAAAAACCGAGGCGGCGCGGGTCGGCGGTTCGACGCAAGAGGAGATGAAGTTGTAAGCGCCTGGCGCAGTTTATCTTACTCAGTCCGAAAAAATCGTAAATAATTCGAACGCCGGCCGCTGGGCGCTGTCCAAATTAACAGGTTAAGGCGATTCGGGTGGTTGCACGTTTCTTGTATTTGCTGTTTCTCCTTGGCGTGCGCTGCCCGAATCTTTTTTTGTACCGATGTCGCGCGGGCGAGTCCGAGCCGGAATGGCAAAGTCAATCGCCCCTATCCTTTACGCGGAAAGTGCTCTGAATTGCGGTGTTGCGGCGCGCCTGGCGAAAATGGTTTGATAGCAATCGCGCTTTATGCAGAGCGATACCAGCCCGTTCGGCCTCCGCGGCTTTCTGATCGATGCACCACAGTTCGGCACTTTGCGCGGCCGACCCAATGGCGCGGTCTTGATCGACAATGGAAAAATTTCGAAAATCGGCGACTACGACGATCTGCGCCGGCTGCACCCGAATTCAATTCGCTGGCTCGACCGGCGGCCGGCCGCGATTTTTCCGGGCTTAATCGATTGTCACACGCACCTGCCGCAATACTCGGTCGTGGCGCGCGGTGAAAGCGAGCTGTTGCCATGGCTGCGGCAGCACATTTTTCCGGTCGAGCGGGAGTTTACCGGACCGAAAGCGCGCGCCGAAGCGCCCGCGTTTTTTCAAGAGCTGGTGCGCAATGGCACCACCACGGTGATGGCCTACGCGGCGATTTATGAAGACAGTTGCGATGCCGGCTTCGAGGCCGCCAAGCAAAGGGGCATGCGCGCGATCCTCGGGAAAATGATGATGGATCTCGGCTCCTACGGCCAGCTCCAGCCGAAAAAAGTGCTCTCAATTTCGCTGCTCGAGAGCGAGCGTCTTTGTCGGAAATGGCATCGGTCCGAGGAAGGCCGGCTTGAGTACGCGTTCAGTCCCCGTTTCGCCGTTACCTGTTCGGAAAAAATGATGCGTGGCGCCGCGGAGCTGGCCGCGCGGTTTGAAGCCTATTTGCAAACACACCTGGCGGAAAACCGCGAGGAGCTGGAGAAAGTGCACCACCTTTATATGAGCGCGCGCGACTACACCCACGTCTATGAAAAATGCGGAATGCTCACGCCGCGCACCGTGGTCGGCCATTGCATTCATCTCAATCCCCGAGAAATCGCCGCGATCGCCGCGGCGCAGTCGAGCGTGGCGCATTGTCCGAGCTCAAATCTTTTTCTCGGCAGCGGCCTGATGAAGCTCGATCAACTTTTGAAAGCTGGAATCAACGTCGGACTCGGTTCGGATGTGGCCGGCGGGCCGGAATTAAATATGTGGCAGGTAATGCGCGCGGCGATTGAAGTGCAAAAAGCGCGCAGCGCCTACGAACCGAATTTGCGACCGCTTCGTCCCAGCGAAGCGTTTTATCTCGCCACCCTCGGCGGCGCACGTGCGCTCGGGAAAGCCCATATCATCGGCTCACTCGATTCCGGTAAAGAAGCGGACCTGATCGTTGTCGACCTGGCCGCGCTTTTGCCCTATCCAAACGAGGATGCTTTGGCCGAACTTACGCCCGAGGACGTAGTGGCGCTCTGCATTTATCGCGGCGGCCCGCAAGCGAATCTGGAAACGTACGTTCGCGGCAAATGCATTTACCAAGCACTAAGCCCGGCCGGCCCGCTATGAAACGAATCAGTGTCGATCCAATCGATGTCGCCTTGAGCGAAGACATTGGCGAGGGTGATCTGACCACAGATTCCTTCGTCTCGAAGAATCAGCAGGCGACGGCGCGAATTGTGGCTCACGAGCGCGCCACTCTTGCCGGCACAGAAACAGCCGCAGAAGTTTTCCGTCGTGTCGATGGGGCGGTTGAAATCACAGTTGTCAAAAACGACGGTAGCGAGATAGACGCTGGCGACAGTGTGATCGAACTTCGCGGCCAAGCGCGCTCGATT
>Ga0209267_1002767_pt1 | contig 11159 bp, 7 predicted proteins | sample GraSoiAngelo_137_FD_185894 | JGI IMG/M metagenome (GOLD analysis project Ga0209267, IMG submission 185894) | Grasslands soil microbial communities from the Angelo Coastal Reserve, California, USA - 14_0929_09_30cm (SPAdes) (version 2) | ecosystem: Environmental > Terrestrial > Soil > Grasslands ... | reverse complement strand
TCGCTCGACCAGGATCTTCCGAATCTCATCATCCGACGGGAGCACGCTATGAATTCCGGCGACACTCGCCGTTGCGCTTGCCAAGATCGCCATCGCCATCGCTATGAATGCAGCCTCGAAATTTTTCATGAAGCTTCCGCTCTTCTTACATTGAGATGCGGCAAATGAACGATTTGGATTCAAGTCGTTGCCCCCAACTTACCAAAGCGGGGAGTTCGGCCAACGCTTTGCGAGATAGCCGTCGACTCCCCACACGCGACCGGCGCGACCGAAAAAAACTACGAGGGCGATGAAGAAGACGGCCGCGTCCTCACTGTCCGGCGACCAGAACATGCGGCCCTCGGCCAACATGTAATTCAAAAACAGAAACATGGCCACGGCAGCGCCGACGCGCGTCATCGTTCCGGTGAGCAACGAAAGCGCGGCCGCCGCTTCACCGGTCATCACGAGATAACTGAATAACGTCGCGTGCGGGATGACTACGTCTTGCACGAAGTGCAGGTAGGGCGCAGACGCGCGGCGCGTCGCCACGCCGCGAAGAAACCTGAGCATCTCGGTCGCGAATGGATTGTCGCGCGTCAGCTTGCCGAGAACGGTGATGAACAAAATTACACCGAGATACGCGCGCAAAATGACGAGCAACGCTCGCGGGACGGTCCGGGCCGGACTGGCATTGTTGCATCGATTTGTTTCTGCCGGACGAGCCGATGCCGATTCGAGTGCGGCGTTCATCGTTACTGCGTCGCAGGCTTGGGCTTTAATTCCCAGAGCACGTTGATGATTTTCCAGTCGCCGTTGAACTTCCCTATTTCGAGATAATCGATCCAATCGGACGCGATAATTTTCACGACGGCAGCATTATTGTAACGATCGAGGATCGTTATCTCTTTCAATTGTCGATCTGGCGGCGTCTTTTTTCCGCCGCCGTCGCGGGTGCGTTGGACCAGCGCCATCGCGCCCATGTGATTGAATTGGCTGCGCCCGGTTTTCGGATCGGTCGAGATCATGCGCTTGGCCAATTCTGGATGAAGCGCGCGTTCCATCCGCGCGGCGTCGCCTGCGTACCAACCTTCGATGTAATCGAGCGCCGTTCTCGTGATCGCTGCGCTCTCGTCAGGTGAAGTTGTTTGCGCAGCCGCAATTGCGTTCAGAAAGAGCGCCGATGTGATTAACCAAATTAGTTTCTTCATTCTGATTTGTTTCTCGATTTTCGCGTCGGGTGTTTCACGTGCCGGAAATGGCGGCGATATTGCCCGGGTGCGATTTTTAGCGCGCGCTGAAAAACGTTGCGCATCGAGTTCACGTCTCCAAACCCGCACTCGCTCGCGATCGTCTCCATGCTGTTCTGACTTTCTTCCAGTCGCCGGCGCGCCGCTTCCACGCGAAGACGTTCAACAAACTTCGCCGGCGTGGTCTTCATTTCTTTAGTAAAGACGCGAGCGAAATTACGCGGACTCATCGCGACCCGCTGCGCCAGCACTGGGACCGTGAGTGGCTTGTTCAAATTGTCGAGCACCCATGACTCGAGCTCGCGCAATGGTTTGCGGTCGGTCAGTTGCAGCGACAACGCAGCGCTGAATTGCGATTGGCCGCCCGGCCGTCGCAGATAGAGCACGAGGTTACGCGCGACTTGCAGCGCCAGACGCGAACCGTAATCTTCTTCCACCAGCGCCAAGGCGAGATCCATTCCGGCGGTGACTCCAGCCGACGTGTAAACGTTCTCATCGCGAACAAATATCGGGTTGGGATCAACGTCCGCGCGCGGGGCGCGCTTGATAAGAATGTGACACCAGTTCCAATGCGTCGTGGCCCGGCGCCCATCGAGCAATCCGGCTCGCGCGAGCAGCATTGCGCCGGTGCAAACAGAGCCAATCCGCCGGATTCTTCCGGCCATCTTTCTCAGCCAGCGCACGACATCCGTGTTTATTTCATCCTGCTCAATCGCATTGCCGCCGGCAACGAGGATGGTGTCGATCTTCCCGCGCACTTCCCGAAAAGTTTTGTGCGCGGTGATCCGCACGCCGCAATTTGTCACAAGCGATCGTTGAGATGACGCGCTAATGACCTCGACGGAATAAATTGGAGGCGATCCAGGATTTTGTTTGCCGAACATTTCCGCGGCGCGAGCGAAGACTTGAAGCGGCCCGACCAGATCGAGGATCTCGGTTCCTGGCGCGGCAACGAAGACGATCCGCCGGGTCCGGGGCTGGGTTGGCTCTCTATTATTAAGAGCTGAGCTCGCCACAGGACGAGTCTGCCCGATTGGTGGACCGGACAGGCGGTACTTCCTTTTCACTTTGTTGCCGTGTCGCGATGTCACCTCGACTCCTCACCTTTCATCCTCTCCTCGATCGAGGAGGAGAGGAGGGAAACTGGAGTCAACCGATTCATCTTAGCTTGTCATTTGTCACTGACCACAAATGCCAGTCCGGCTCGGACTCACGATCCTTTATCGGCGGTTGCGAACTTATCCGGTGCGGCGTCGAAAGTTTTCTTATCGTCGTCGGAACAGAAGTAATAAGTGGTGCCTTTGTAGACAGACTTTGGAGCGGTCGCGACGTCGACATCCATTCCACAAACTGGACAGAGCGGGTGTTCGGCGGTTGAGACCGGCGTGGTGGCATAAATTTGATTGGAATCCGCGTTCATCCAGCCTTGCCCTTGATATTCCATGTTGTAGGCAGTTTTCTGGGCGACGTCGCGGCCGTAGTAGCGCTCGACCACGCGCAACGCGAGATCGATTCCAGACGAGAGTCCGCCGGCCGTCGCGAGATTTCCGTTCTCAACGAAGCGTGCGCCGCGCTTGAGCTCGATCTTGGGGAACTGCATCGCGAACGTATTGAACGCTGCGTGGAACGTGGTTGCGCTTTTGCCATCCAACAGTCCGGTTCTGGCTAAGACGAATGCACCGGTGCAAACGGACATTGTGACGTCGGTATTCTTGGTCGATTGACGAATCCAATCGAGCATTGCTTTGCTCGGCTCACTTTGCGCTGGAATCACGATCGCTTTGGGCGCGGGCGCATTCGCGAACGTGTAATCGGGAACGATCTTCATTCCGCCGCCGGCAGTGATCGGCGCGGTTTTGTCCGAAACCGTGTAAAGACGAAATGGATGGTCGCCACTCGACAGCATCACGTCGCGAAAAACTTCCCACGGCCCGCAGAAATCGATCACGACTGCGCCTTCGGAAATGACGAACGCGACCGGAATGGGCGGCGCGGGCTTGAGTGAATTAATGTTGGGACTATTGGTCGGAGCCGCGGCGATGAAGATTGCGACTGGAATCAGCAACGCCAGAATTGTGAGGATCGGCTGCCTTAAGTTTGATCGTGCTTTCATGACTACGATCATCAAGTGATATCGGCCTGGCAGCAATGACAACAATCACCATATTTCTGCCACAGCCCCCGCGCCGAGGCTTGCTATTTTCCGGCCACGATCTTTTGCACGAGTGCCTCGAACCGCGGATTGCCGCGCAGATCGTCCAGCAACGGATCTACTTTGATAACGAACAAGTAGTTTGTCTCACCGTCGCGGTAGCCGCGGTCCAGTTCGTCAATGGCATGCTCCTTGTCACCTAAGCCTAAATAAACAAGGGCCATCGCGTAAGGCGCAACGCGTCGCGCGTTTCTTTGTTCATTGAGCCGGGTGAGAATTTTTCGCGCGTCCTCTTTTTGTCCACTGCGTGCATAGGCCTGACCGAGGATACCGAGCGAGTATGGATCGTTGTTTGACTCGAATGCCTTTCGAAATTCCGGAATCGCTTCATTGAGGTGTCCTTTGAGTTGAAGCGCTGTCCCGAGATAGTAATGCGCGAGAAAAAAGCGAGGATCCATTTCCAAAGTCTTGCGGGCCTGCGCTTCCGCTTCGTCGTAGCGTCGCGCACAAAAATAGATCCAGCTGAAATCGGCATTGATGATCAAGGAAAGTGGATCGAGCTCGACCGCGCGTTTTCCTTCCGCAATTGCAGGAGCATATCGCCCGAGTGTCATCAGACTTAACGCAAACCAATGGTGGGCGGTTGCGTAATTGGGCTTTAGCTGAACCGCTCGCTCCAGTTCGCTAGTCGCACGGTCGAGATCGAGTTCGATGGTAGCAAGTAAGCCAAGGGAAGCATGCGCTTCCGCTAAAGAATCGTCCAGCTCGAGTGCTTTCTTGGCGGCGGCTCGCGCCGGAGGAAGGGCCTCTTTAGAAGAAGCGCCGCCGTAGTTGGGAAGGAGCAGATAGGAATCGGCCAAGCCGGCGTATGCGAGTGCGTAATCGGGATCTTTCGTTGTCGCTTGCTTGAAATAGTCAATTGCTTTGCGCAGGTCTTCGCCCGTCCGCTTGTTCCAAAAAAATCTACCCTTGAGATAAAGCTCGTACGCTTCCGGATTCACCGTTGGTGTTTTTGCGATCGAGCTTTTCTCCGAACCGGTGAGTCTTGCTTGCAACGCTTCGGCAATGTTTTTCGCGATCTCGCTTTCCACTCCAAAAACATCGACCAACTTTCGGTCGTAAATGTTCGCCCAAAGATGGGTATCAGTAAGCGCGTTGACCAGCTGGACGTTGACGTGCACTTGGTCGTTCGATTTTTGCACGCTGCCTTCCAGAACATTGGTCACGCCAAGTTCGCTTGCTACCTGCCGCAGATTTCGCGCAATTCCTTTGTAACGTTGCGTCGAACTGCATGAGACCACTTTTAAATCGGATATTTGCGCGATCCGGCTGATGATTTCGTCCTGAATCCCGGCCGCGAAATATTCGTTATCTGGATCACGACTCAAATTCGCGAACGGCAGAACCGCAATCGATTTATTCGAAGTCCGAGCCGGACTGGCGGTATTCAGAGCAGTGAAGCGACCAAGGAAAAAGAGACCGATCGAGAGGACCGCGCCGATAACGACGACATAAATCCAGACGTGTTTCTTCTTCCGCGTCGCTTCCGGCATCGCGTCGGCGGTTTCGGTGCGTTTAATTCCTTGCGGCGTGATCTCAAAGCTCCAGGCCAGAACCAGCGCGATCGGTAGCCCTATTATTATGAGTATGACAATCAACCGGATTGCCCAATTCGGAATGTCGAACACCGGAAAGACTTGCGCGATCCCTTGGGAGAGCGCCCAGCCGGCGACAATGTAAGCGACCGCGACTTTGTAAACATTACGCCGCTTCAACTCGGAGAAGAAATTCTCGATCTTCACTGTTTGAGAGCGGCTTTGTTTCCGAACTGCGCAGCGGGAATAACCTTTTCCGCCAGCGCGTCGAAACGCGGATCGCCGCGGAGCGAGTCGAGGAACGGGTCAACTCTAATACCCTCTATGTCACCACCGGCGCGATCCTGATAACTTTGTTCAAGCCAGTGGAGTGCCTCCTCTTTGTCGCCCAGACCGAGATAAACGAGGGTAAAGCTGTAGGCTGCAACGTAACGCTGCTTGGATAGCGCCTTCAGTTGATCCAGAATCTTCAACGCCTCAGTTTTAGTGCCCGAGGCCGCATAAGCGTGGGCGAGCAGTCCGAGCACCGAAGGATCATCGTTTAACGCTCGCGCCTTCTGGTACTCCGCAATCGCCGTGTCGCCAGCGCCTTTCATTTCCAGCGCCTCGCCAAGAGTAATATAAGCGTAGTAATAACCAGGATCCATTTCGAGCGTTTTGCGCAACTGCGCGATAGCTTCATCGTAGCGGCGCGCGTAATAGTAGTTGGCACCCACATCGGCATTGATGACGAGCGAGAGAGGATCCAACTCGGCGGCTCGGTTTCCCTCGGCGATGGCGTCGTCGAAGCGGCCCAAATCGATGAGACCAATATTGCCGTACTGCTGGTGCGCGGTCGCGTAATTTGGGTTCAGTTCAATCGCGTGTTGAAATTCCCTGATCGCTTGAGCGAAATCGAAATCGTAAAGCAACAGCGCGATCGCCAAAGTGGTATGCGCTTCGGCCAGAGTGTCGTCCAGTTTAAGGGCCTTCTTCGCCGCCGCCTTAGCTTTCGGGTAGCAATCTTGCGGACTGCCTGCTGTGTAGCCGGGCAGAAACACGTAAGCATCGGCGACTCCCGCGTAAGCAAGTGCGTAATTCGGATCTGCTGCGATGGCTTGCTGAAAGTAATCGATCGATTTTTTCAGATCGTCACCGGTGCGCTTGTTCCAAAAGAATCGTCCCTTCAAATAAAGCTGGTGCGCTTCACTATTCGCAGTCGGTCGCGCGGCGATGACATGCTGTTCGGAGCCGGTTAACTTTGCCTGTAACACATCGGCAACCGTTTTCGCGATCTCAGTCTCGACTGCAAAAATGTCCGTCAGTTTGCGATCGTAAGTGTCGGCCCAGAGATGCGCGTCGGTCAGCGCATTAATTAACTGCACATTCACGCGGACCTGGTCATTCGCCTTCTGAACGCTGCCTTCGAGGATGTTTTCGACGCCGAGCTGTTGCGCGATCTGCCGTAAGTCGTTAGGCGCGCTCTTGAATCGCTGCGTCGATGTGCGCGAAATTACTTTCAGCTCTGCGATCTTTGCCAGCCGGGTCAAAATTTCGTCCTGAACGCCTTCGCTGAAATAGGCGTTCTGCGGATCGCCGCTTAAGTTATCGAATGGCAAAACCGCGATCGATTTGTTCGAGATCGTCGCCGCAGATGGAGATGTCGATCTTGGGCGAACAAATTGAAAGATCAGTAAACCGGTTGCGACCACGGCCAGCACAATTGTCAGTGCGACAATTTTTCGGCCGGTGTGGTGGGTGATCGATTTGCCGGATTCGATCTCCGATTCCCGGACGATTCCTTCGGGCGTGATTTCGAATGCCCACGAGAAAACGAGCGCAACAGGGAAGCCGGCGATCAGCACCAGCACGACGAGTCGGACAGCCCAGTTCGGGATTTCAAAAAACGGGAAGACCTGGGTCGCGATCTGGACGAGCAGCCACGCGACGACAGCGTACGCGACCGCAACCTTGTAAACGTTGCGCCGCTTCAGCTCGGCAAAGAAATTGTCGATCTTCACTCTTTGCGTTCAGCGCTTACGGCGGGAAATTCATTTTCTGGTAGAGCGCCTGGAAGCGAGGGTCCAAACGCAACGGGTCGAACATCGGCTCCGCCTTGAGCCAGCCCATCCACGGCGACCCGCCCTCGTAAGCCTTCTCCAGCCAGTCGATGGCCTGGCTGTTCTCACCTAAGCCCAGATAGACAAGCGCCTGACAAAATGGACTAACGAAGCGGCGGCCAGCCAGCTGATGCAGTTCGTCCAGTATCTTTAATGCCTTGTCTCTTTGTCCGTTCATAGCATACGCATAGCCAAGGTATGCACTCCAAACCGGCTGCGATTCCATCTTCGCGGCCAGGCTAATCTCCTCAATCGCCTTGGAATAATTTAGGCGATGCAGTTCAATGAGACCCCAAGCGAAATGCGGGAGAAAAAAACTTGGATCAAGCGCGAGCGCTTTTTGGCACTGCGCAATCGCCTTGTCGTAATTCGCGTCGGCTTCGGCGCCGGAGGATTTCCATGCTCTCAGCTGGTAAGGCACATTCACGTCCGTCGTCATCACCGGTGATAGCGGATCCAGCTCGACGGCGCGCTCCATCTCTTTGCGCGCTTCTTCCGGGCGTCCGACACAGACCAGCAGCCATCCATATTGCCAGTGCGCGACGGCGTCGCTCGGTTTAAGCTGGAGTGCGCGCTTGAATTCCTGCTCTGATTTTGTCCATTCGAACTCGAGCAAGAGATCCATGGCTAACGCCGTGTGCCCTTCCGCCAAGGAATCTTCCAACTCCACCGCTCGTTGCGCCGCCGCTTTCGCTTTCACCCTGGCTTCCGCGGAGGAAATTTGGGCGTCGGCAGAAGACCAATAAGTAACCGCCAGTCCCGCCCAAGCTGGGGCGAATCCTGGATCGATTTCTTTAGCGCGGTTGAAGTGCCCCAAAGCCTCGCCCCATCCCTTTTCGGTTTGGCGAAGCCAAGCCTGACGGCCGAGAAGGTATTCTTCGAAGGCGGCCGGATTGACCGCGCGTGCGCTGCTCAACCGCGAGGATTGCTCTGGGGAAATGGTCGTCTTGATCTCACGGGCGATGGCTTCGACAACTTCGTTCCTCATCTTGAAGATGTTGGCCACGTCGCCCTCGAACTTTTTCGCCCAGAGGTGGCGGTCGGTCAGAGCCTCAATCAATTGCACGTTCACCGTGACGTGATTGCTCTCGCGGAGGACTGAACCTTCAATAATAGCGTCGGCGTGCAGTTCCTGTGCAATCTCCGGCGTCGATTTGGTCGAGCCTTTGAATTTCAACGCGGATTGATGTGATTTCACCGTGAGCGCGCCAACGCCGCTCAGCTCCGTCGTCAAGAGGTCGGTCATCCCATCCGCAAAATATTCCTGGCTCGCGTCCGGCGAATAATTTTTAAACGGCAAAACAGCAAGCGACGTAATCCGCGAAGGCGAGCCCGAGGTCGCCGGCGTTTTGCGCGGTTGCGTCGTCCACCACCAGCCGATTCCGATGATCACCAGCAAGACGATCGCGCCGATTAAAGCGAATCTTCTACTTGCAGGAATGACGGCTCGCTTTCTGACCTCTGCTTTCTGACCTCTGACATCTGATTTTTTCTCCCACGGCAGAACGATTCGAAACAAATCCATCGGCACGGAAATGTTTTTCAGTTCCGTCGGCGCCAGTTTTTCGAAGCGCGCCTCCAGCGCATTGCGAATCTGCCGCTCAACATCCATCGACACGCAGATTCCACCAGCACCTGCGAGCGCTTCGATCCGCGAAGCGATGTTGACTCCGTCGCCATATACATCGCCAGCGCGATGCACCACGTCGCCAATATGAATGCCGATTCTTACTTCGATCCGTTGCTCGGATGGCACATCGTGGTTGCGCTTGGCCAGCGTCCGCTGGATTTCGATGGCGCATTGCGCCGCTTCCAGCGCGCTGTTGAACTCGACCAGGAAACCGTCACCGATCGTTTTAATCTCGGTGCCATTAAAGCGAGGAAAGATTTCGCGGAGTAGCTGGCGGTGTTCCTCCAACAAATCCAACGCCAGCTTGTCGTCGCGTTGCGCCAGCGCGCTGTAACCAACCATGTCGGTGAACATGATCGCAGCGAGCTTGCGTTGTTCGCCGGCTGCGCTCATGGCCCAAGCGTCACGACTCCGTAAATGTTACGCTTCAGCTTGGCGGTTCCATTGTCGATCTTCATAAGTTCGAGCCAAAAACTTTTTGGACCAGCGCCTGGAAGCGCGGCTCGTTACGTAAACTATCGTAAATCGGATCGACCTTTAGCAACCAACAGGCGCTTTCCCGGTTCTCGTAAGCTTTGTCCAGCCAATCCAAAGCTTTCTCTTTTTCGCCGAGTCCGAGGTAAATCGCCGCGAACGCTGACGAATTGACGTATTGGTGTCTTGCCATCTCTTCGAGTTCGCCCAACATCTGCTCGGCTTTCGGTCGATCTCCAGAAATGGCATAAGCGTAGCCGAGGAGTCCTTGATACCACGCACCGGTCACCACTGTTTTACTTCGTTGAAATTCGGCGATTGCTCCTGCCATATCACCTTTCCACAGGAGGCAGCAGCCTAACAAATGACGGCCGAGCGTCGAAGCGGGATCCAGTTCCAGCGTCTTTTTGATTTGGACAATTGCATCGTCATATCGACGTGCGTGATACAGGAAGTACGCCAAAGCAGATTGAAAGAACGAATTCAGCGGATCGAGTTCGATCGCTTTTTTGTCTTTCGCAATCGCCTCGTCTAATCGACCAAGCCCGCCCAGGAACCATGCATATATTTCATATGCCCATGCCAAATTAGGATTTAGTTCGATGGCGCGATCGAATTCAATCTGGGCATTCCGCCAATCGAAAGCACCGCCAAGAGCGCAAGCAAGGGAAAGGTGCGCTTCCGGCAGTTCCGGGTCGAGCTCCAGCGCTTTTTGCGCGAACTCCTTCTCTTTAACTACCGCTTCTTTGCTCGGCATCACGACTCCTCCCATATAGGCGTAGGTGTCGGCGAGGCCGCAATAGGCCAAAGCGTAGTTGGGATCGAGTTTCAACGCCTGCTCGTAATAGCGGATCGAGCTGGTCCAGCCGGCTTCGCTATATTTGCCAAACTCGTAGCGTCCCAACAGATAGAGGCGATGAGCCTCCGGGTCCTCGGTTGGTTTCTTCGCCAAAGCGCGAGCCGCTTCGACCCCTAACTTCACTTGCAGCGCCTCGACCACGCGCTTGGCCACGTTGCTTTGAAACGCAAATATGTCCTTTAAGTCGCCATCGTAATCTTCAGACCAAAGATGATAACCGTCAGCCACGTTCACGAGCTGAGCGGTGACGCGCAGCTTCTCCCCGGCTTTGCGAACGCTTCCTTCCAACACTGTATTGACATGCAGCTGATCACCGACTTTCCGGAAAATATCCGCTTCGGTTTTGCCCTTGAAAGCGAAACAAGATGTCCGTCCCGGCACGCGCAGCCCCGGTACCTTGGCTAGCGCGTTAATTAGTTCCTCGGTCATCCCGTCGCTCAAATACTCGTCGTGTTTGTCTGCGCTCATGTTGACGAACGGCAGCACCGCGACGGATTTGGCTGGCGCAGCGCCCCTGATGTTTGGGGGCCGTTGCGGGTTACCCAGCTCCTCCGTGTAAAAATTGACCAGCGGAATAATTTCGCCGTGTTTGACCTTGCATTCGCCAATCTCATGCAGATACGGCCGCCAGCGGGCGTAATGCTTGAGATCGTCTGCCACGTGCCTCGAGAGAAGAATATGTCCGGCATCTCCGCAATCCATCACTCGCTGCGCGATGTTAATGCCCGCACCCGCGATGTTCGCTTGTTCGTTCAAGTCGGTAACTTCATTGACCGGGCCGCTGTGGATTCCCATTCGCACCTGAAGTTCCAGATGTCCCTTGAGGTCTTTGGCAATTTGTAATGCACAGAGAAGCGGTGCTTCGGGATTGTTGCGAAAAACGAGCGCGCTGCCGTCGCCAGTTGGTAATCGTAGTAACTTGCCTTCCGCGTTAGCGAGACGGAACTGCTCTGTTCGACGGACGATCTCTTTCAACTTTTGAATCTGATCGCTCTGCTCGTTGATCAACAACTTCGAGTAACCAACGATGTCGATGAACAAGACGTGCCCAATCTCGAATTTCACGTCTGAAGAATGCTCCGACGGCATGAGATTTTTTATTATCTCGAAACCTGCGATTT